>Ga0210085_1000159_pt1 | contig 30333 bp, 32 predicted proteins | sample China_Galinas_PW_5_FD_184866 | JGI IMG/M metagenome (GOLD analysis project Ga0210085, IMG submission 184866) | Wetland microbial communities from San Francisco Bay, California, USA, that impact long-term carbon sequestration - China_Galinas_PWC_D1... | ecosystem: Environmental > Aquatic > Marine...
ATCAATGAACAAAAAAGGGCAAACCTTACAATGGGTCTGCCCTTTAAATAAAATTCGCCCCCCTTTTCGGGGATTACGTCATATTATAAAATCAATCTCCCATAGCATAAAAAGCTTATCAAGTTTCAACGAGCCCTATACGGTGGAGAGCTCTTTCCAGAGCCGCCTTGGCCCTTAAAAAATCGATATTTTCGTCTTTTTCGCGATCCAAACGCGACTGAGCGCGTTCCATGGCCGCTTTGGCACGATTTACGTCAATGTCGCGCCGCCTTTCAGCCGATTCGGCCAAAACGGTAACTTTATCCGGCAGCGCCTCGGCAAATCCGCCGCTTACAAAAACAAATCTTTGTTTCCCGTCAGCATCCGTATAATGGACAGTGCCCGTTTTAAGAGTGGTTAAAAAAGGCGTATGCCCGATGAGCACACCAAATTCACCATCAGACCCCGGAGCCATAACGATCTGCACCTCTTCACTGACAATAGACTTTTCCGGAGTAACTACTTCAAGTTTTATGTTTTTAGCCATTATTCTTTCCCTGTAAACTTATTGGCATTACTCTTTAGCGTGTTTTTCAAGAACATCTTCAATGCCTCCTACCATATAGAAAGCCTGTTCCGGAATAGAATCATGTTTTCCGTCAATAATTTCCGCGAAGCTTTTTACATTATCTTCAATCTTTACGTATTTTCCGGGTTTACCGGTAAATACTTCAGCTACGTGGAAAGGCTGTGACAGGAATCTCTGAATCTTTCTTGCACGCTCAACAGTAATCTTGTCTTCATCTGAAAGCTCGTCCATACCGAGAATTGCGATAATATCCTGCAATTCTTTGTATTTCTGAAGAATCTGCTGTACTTCTCGAGCGACTCTGTAGTGCTCTTCTCCGATATACGCAGCATCAAGAATCCTTGAAGTTGAGTCAAGAGGATCAACTGAAGGATAAATACCAAGCTCTGTCAGCTTCCTCGAAAGAACAACAGTCCCGTCGAGATGTGCAAATGTGGTAGCAGGGGCAGGATCGGTAAGGTCGTCAGCAGGTACGTAAACACACTGTACAGCTGTAATTGATCCCTTGTCTGTTGAAGTAATACGTTCCTGAAGTTCACCCAGGTCAACAGCCAGCGTCGGCTGATAACCAACAGCAGATGGAATACGACCCAAAAGAGCCGATACTTCGGCACCTGCCTGTGTAAAACGGAAAATGTTATCGATGAAGATAAGAACGTCCTGGCCTTCCTCATCACGGAAATATTCAGCACATGTAAGAGCGGACAGAGCAACACGGGCCCTGGCTCCAGGAGGCTCTGTCATCTGACCGTATATCAATGCTGCCTTGGGGAGAACGCCCGAATCCTTCATCTCGTGATAAAGGTCGTTACCTTCACGGGTCCGTTCGCCAACACCTGCAAATACGGATATACCGCCATGCTGCATAGCAATATTGTTAACCATTTCCATCATGATAACGGTCTTGCCAACACCGGCGCCACCAAAAAGTCCCATCTTACCACCACGGGGAAATGGTACGAGAAGGTCGATAACCTTGATTCCTGTTTCAAGAACATTTACAGTCGTGTCCTGCTCTGTAAATGCCGGAGCTTGCCTGTGGATAGGCATCATCTTTTCCTGGCTTACAGGGCCAAGGCCGTCAACAGGTCTTCCTACAACATTCAGAACTCTTCCCAAAGAAGCTTCACCAACCGGCATCATAATATCCTTGCCGGTGTCTCTTACTTCCATTCCGCGGACAAGACCGTCAGTAACATCCATAGCGATTGTTCTTACAACGTTATCTCCAAGATGCTGTGCTACTTCAACAACAAGGTTGTCAGCTTCGTCGTCGATGACCGGGTTTGTAATTAAAAGCGCTGTATAAATTGTAGGCAGCTTTCCAGGTTCAAACTCGACATCCACTACAGGACCCATAACCTGTACTATTTTTCCAACATTTTCAGCCATCTATAGACCTCCTATAAAATCTATATTTATATATTTTTATATATTGAATGCCGGGTTTAACCTTTAAGCGCCTCGGCTCCACCGACGATATCCATTAATTCCGCAGTAATAGCTGCCTGCCTTGCCTTGTTAAACGTGAGCGTAAGTTCATCAATCATGTCACTACACGCGTTGGTTGCGTTATCCATAGCCATCATACGTGCAGCATGTTCACTGGTGGATGTTTCAAGCAAGGCACTGAACAACTGGACAGAGACGTTCTTGGGAAGCAGAATCCCTAAAAGCTCAGCGGCTGGCGGCTCACAAATATGCTCTGCGAGATAAGGCGTATCTTCATCACCTTTATCTTCAGATTCTGAAGATTCAACCGAAGTAATCGGAAGAAGCTGTTTTACGACCGGAACCTGTTTTCCCATGCTGACAAATTCTGCATACACTACATAAACTTCATCATATGACCCGGAAAGGAACCCTTCAACCAGGCTACCGGCTGTCGTTGATGCCACATTAAATCCAAATTTTGCCCCAACAACGCCGAGATGCTCGCTTATCCTGGTCATATTGTTCTTCCGGCACCAGTCACGTCCCTTTTTCCCAAAATTAGTGAAAGATATTTCAGCATTTTCAGCGGCTTTTTCTTTACAGAGTTCTGCAGCCTTTGTAATAAGGTTCATATTAAAACCTCCGCACAGCCCCCTGTCTGAGGTGCACAGTACAATATGAACGTTTTCAACTTCCTCCTTGGGAACCAGCAAAGGACTTGCTTCCTCACCGGCTTTTTCAGCAAGGCTTCCCAGAACTTCTTCGAACTTCTCGGCATACGGCCGGAACCCGTCCATGTTCTGCTGGGCGCCACGCAACCTGGAAGTTGCCACCATATTCATAGCCTTTGTGATCTGCTTTGTCTTCTTTACACTTCCAATTTTTGTCTGGACTTCCTTTAATGTTGCCATACAGCTCAAGCCCTTATATTTATAGTTATTTGTTATCGGTTATCAGTGACTTGCCATGGGTCGAACGCATCAACAAACAACTTACTTTATGGTGTCCTTGAATTCCTCGTCATAGGCGTTCAAGGCTTCTGTCATCAGTTTGTCCAGATCGTCGTCGATCTCTTCTTTTTCCAAAAGTTCGGAAAAAATCTGCGGATACCGGTCTTCGATAAACGGGTAAAGACCTGTTTCATACTTTGTCACTACGTCTGCCGGATATTTGTCAAGAAAGCCCTTTGTACCGGCGTAAAGTATGGTGACCTGTTTTGGCATTGAAAGCGGCTGATACTGACTCTGTTTCAAAACTTCAACAAGCCTCAAACCTCGTGCAAGCTGTGCCTGTGTAGCTTTGTCAAGATCACTTCCGAATGCGGCAAAAGCTTCAAGCTCACGGAATTGGGCCATATCAAGCCTCAGTGTACCGGCAACCTGTTTCATAGCCTTGACCTGTGCCGAACCACCGACTCGTGATACTGAAAGTCCAACGTTAATTGCCGGTCTAATACCTGCAAAAAACATGCTCGGCTCAACGTATATCTGGCCGTCAGTAATTGAAATAACATTTGTGGGAATAAAGGCTGATACGTCACCAGCCTGGGTTTCAATAATCGGAAGCGCCGTAAGAGAGCCCGCACCAAGCTCATCATTCAATTTTGCGGAGCGCTCAAGCAGACGAGAGTGATTGTAGAAAATATCGCCGGGGTATGCTTCACGGCCCGGCGGACGTCTTAAAAGAAGAGAAACCTGACGGTAAGCAGCAGCCTGTTTTGAAAGATCATCATAAATGATTAAAGCATGCTTGCCGTTGTCACGGAAATATTCACCCATTGAGCATCCTGCATAAGGCGCCAGGAACTGCAATGATGCCGGATCACTCGCGCATGCAGAAACTATTGTCGTGTATTCCATCGCACCGTGCTTTTCAAGAATATCCGCAACCTGGGCAACTGTTGATTTTTTCTGACCGCATGCAACATAAACACAGTAAATATCCGTTTCCTTCTGTGCAATAATTGCGTCAACAGCAAGTGCTGTTTTGCCGATCTGGCGGTCGCCAATGATAAGCTCACGTTGTCCCCTGCCCACAGGCGTCATAGCATCAACAGCTTTTGCACCTGTATAACAGGGTTCATGAACACTCTTTCTGGCAATAACACCGGGCGCAACGACCTCGATTCTTCTGAACTCTTTTGCATCAATAGGGCCCTTGCCGTCAAGAGGTGCGCCTGTTGTATCAACAACACGGCCCAAAACAGCCTCGCCAACCGGAACCTGAGCGATCCGTCCGGTTCGCTTGACCATGTCTCCTTCCTTGATATGGATGTCTTCACCCATAATGGCAACGCCGACATTATCCTCTTCAAGGTTTAAAACCAGCCCCAGAGTACCATCCGCAAATTCAACCAGCTCCATTGTCATTACTTTTTCTAAACCATAAACCCTGGCAATACCGTCACCCACCGACAAAACGGTTCCTGTTTCACTCAACTCAACCTTCTTGTCGTAATCCGTAATCTGTTCCTTAATAATCTGACTTATTTCTTCAGCTTTTAATTCCATCGATACACTCTCACCCCTATTTTAAAGATTTCCTCATATTGAGAAGTTGATTTCTGATGCTGCCGTCCAAAACCAGATCGCCTATTCTGGAAACAATGCCCCCGATAAGACCGGGGTCCTGTTCCACTTGCAGAATAATATCTTTACCCGTCCTTGTGGACAGAGTTGTACGAATCTTTTCAACGGTCTCGGATGAAAGTTCCGTGGCCGAAACCAAACTGGCACGTAAAACACCTTTGAGCTCGTCTGCCAGTTTCTGATAAAAATTATTGATATCACTTAAAAAACCGAAACGACCTTTGTCGAACAACAACAACAGAAAAGAAGCGACGATTTTTGAGATACCGACTTTATCAACAATTATCTCTAAAACTTTTTTGCGGCCGGAAGCAGCATAAAGGGGGCTCGTAATCGCCTGTTCAAGCTCTTTTTCTTTGGCCATCAATTTGGCAAATCCATCGAGTTCATCCCTGTAGGTTTCAGCTTGGCCGTCCTCTTTACCGATAATCAAAAGCGCTTTGGCATATCGCCGTGCTACGATTAAATTTTTCACTATGCCACCACCTTATCTAAATATTCATCCACCAGCTTTTCCTGGTCTTTGGCCGTCATTTTATTTTTTAGGATTTCTTCCGATTTTTCCAGCGCCTTTACCATTATCTCCTGTTGTAGCTCTAATTTGGCCTGTTTGAACTCATGATCGATGTTTCGACGGGCTTGTTCTTCCAATTTTTCAGCGGCTTTTTTGGCTTCATCGATGATTCTGGCTTTGGCCTGATTCCCCTGCCGGATATAGTCTTCGATGAGCTTTTCCGTTTCCTGCTCCAGGTTGGAAAATTTTTCGGTATATTCCGCCAGCTGTTTCTCAGCCGCTTGTTTCTTTTCTTCAAGTTCGCTGAGCTGTTCTTTGATCCCGCTAATTCTTGAATTGAGTGCCTGGGATACCGGTTTTCGCACAAGAAGGAAAAGACCGATGGCCAAAACTGCAAAGTTCATGACCTTGTAAGTGTCCGTCGCCACCCATCCTTTTGACTTGGTCTCATGTTCAGCTGTTGAGGCCAGGGACACTCCGATAAAACAGAAGAAAAGCATTGTCATTATAACCATCAGGATCGATCCTTTTTTAAAGATCGGTCGCTTTAGGCTATTTTTAGGCCATTTTTTACAATTCAGGTTCATTAAACAGCCCTCCCCAAAATTTTTTCGCTAATGGCATTTGCAAACGTATCAATCTCCTTATTTAGAGATGTTCGAACATCCTGTGCATCCTTTGCGATTTTTTCGCGAACTTCCGCAAGATTTGCCTGAGCCTTTTGATTAATTTGTTCCACAATCTTTTTTTCTTCCTCAGCCCCTTCCATTAACAGGACTTCTTTTTCCTTTAATCCTTTGGCCCTGGCATCTTTTATACCTGAAAGAAATGCCTCATCTTTCCCGGCTGCGTCTTCATTCAGTTTTTCGACATTCTGCTCCAGACTTGTAATTTTTTCCTTTCTCTCAATGAGTATTTTTCGAATCGGACGGTATAAAATGATATTGAGTACCCATATAATAATGAGAAAATTGGCGATTTGTACAAAAAGCGATATGTCTGGCATAACCGATATTGACGCACCAAAAGCCACCCCTGAAAACGGCACCAGAGATAACGATAGAAACAAAATGAAAACGATATGATTTTTCAGGTTTAAACCGGAAATTTTCATATAAAGGTCCTCCATCGCTGAAACCTGCAATCTAAATTTTTTAAATGAATTTTAAATGAATTTTTAAAATAGAATTCTGTCCACTTATGTTTTTAACTCGGCGGTCTATAACATCAGCTATAAATGTTGTCAAAGGTTTTTTTTAATTTTCGTGAGGCTTTGAGGGGGAAAGAAAGTTTTTCAAATAATCTGCTTTCGTTTCGATAAAATTGTTCATACTTTCATGGAACAATTTCCATTAAATATGACGCCGGATTCAATAAGAACCACCGGAGACTGGATGTCTCCTTCAATACGCCCCGGCGGATAAACTTCAACTCTTTTTCCGGCATTGATCTTACCGTTTACCCTGCCCATTATGATGGCAACGTTAACCATGATCTCCCCATCAACAACAGCCGTCTCTCCAATGATCAGTTTACCGTCAGTGCTGTAAATTTTTCCAACAACACTCCCTTCCAACCGAACCGTATTTTCGAACTCGACGGTCCCTTCGATGGTGGTGCCCGGTCCGAGCAACATGGTTATCGTGTCAGATTTTATCGTTTTTATCATACCTTCTCCCGAGCTTTAAAATAATTAATCAGGACTTAACGTCTTCATTATTCCATTTTTCCATACCGCCGGCACTAACCAGCCGTCATTAAAAAAATGTGTTTTTAGAAGCTATCTCAAAATAATCTTGTGGCTATTCGGCAAGAAAGCGTCTCATGCTGATATTCAGCAAAAGGCCGACACAAATCATCGTGGTAATGACCGAAGAACCACCGTAACTGATAAATGGCAGGGTCACGCCGACAATCGGCATCAGCCCCATTGTCATGGCGATATTGATAGATACCTGCCAGAAAATCATTGCGGTAACCCCGACAGCGATAATGGTACCAAAAGGCTCTCGGCACCGATACGCAATGTTCAATCCCCAAATGATAAAAATCAAAAACAAGCATAATAGAAGAAAAGCACCGACAAATCCCCATTCCTCGGCCAAAACGGAAAAAATAAAATCCGTGTGTTGTTCAGGTAAAAAGGCGAGCGCGTTTTGAGTCCCTTTTAAAAACCCCTTGCCTGAAATCATACCCGAACCGATGGCGATTTTGGATTGTATAACGTGATAACCGGCGCCCAGTGGATCAAGTTCCGGGTTTAAAAATGTCAATATCCGCTGCTTTTGATAGCCTTTCAAGAAAAACCAAACCAAAGGAACCACGATGGTGCACGAAGTGATGATACATAAAAGCGAACGTCTTTCAATTTTAACGAAAATTGTCATTGAACCGGCGATCAAAAGCACAATCATGCCCGTACCCAAATCCGGTTGTTTAACAATTAAAATAAAAGGAATTATCGCCAATACAAAGGGGATAAACAGCTCGCGCAAATTTAAACCTCCGATATTGGAATGTTTGGAATAATATCTTGCCAGAATGATGATGACAGCGATTTTGGCAAGTTCCGACGGTTGAATCGAAAAAGGCCCCAACATAATCCAGCGGCGCGCCCCTGCCACATATTTACCGAACAGCAATACATATAATAAAAGGAGCATACACATCACATAGATGACAGGTGCCCATCGATCCAACAACTTGTAATTAATGAAAAGAGAAAAAATCATTACTGCCAGTCCGATACAATACCAGGCCAGTTGCTTAAAATACAACATTTCTTGCGGCCCCGCCGTTGACGATGTGACGGCACTATAGAGTGTTAAAAGCCCCAAAAATACTATTAAAAACGTCAGCCCAAATAAGCCCCAGTCAAAATGTTTTATAAATCGGCGATCAATCATTTTTGTGCTCTTCTAGTTACCGGCAACTTTCAATTTGTCGGGTTTTGAGTTTTCATCCTGTCCAAAATAAGTTTTAATGATTTCCCTTGCGATGGGTGCCGCTGCGCTTGATCCATGACTCCCATGCTCAACCATAACAGAAACTGCTATTTTAGGATCAGCAGACGGCGCATAAGCAACAAACCATGCATGTGATTTTAGTCGGTGGGACAATTCCTCTTCAGACAGGCCGCGATCTTTGCTACGCCCAACCACCTGAGCAGTCCCTGTTTTTCCACTGATATCAATGCCATCAATGTGAGCAACCCATGCGGTTCCTTTTTTATTGTTAACCACATTCCAAAGGCCTTCCTTTATAATTTGAAGCGTTTGCTTACTAACAGGCAGCTTGCCGGCCAACTGTTTTTTGCTTTCAAGAATGACCGACCCTTCAGAGGAATAGACTGACTCGAGTATCAAAGGCTTGTATATTTTTCCACCGTTTGCCACGGCTGATGTAAAAACGAGCATCTGCAAAGGGGTTGCAAGATCAAAGCCTTGTCCAATGGCAGCCGAGAGAGTCTCCCCCCCCTGCCAGGCAACACCGGTACGACGTTTTTTCCATTCTTTTGTCGGAATAAGCCCCGATGCTTCGTGATCCAGATCGATCCCGGTCGGCGATCCCAGACCCGAAGCAATGGCATACATTGACAGACGGTCTATGCCAAGCTTCTGGCCGACCTGATAAAAAAAGACGTCACAGGACTCGGCCAGTGCCTTGACCACACTGACATCGCCGTGGCCTCCATGCTTCCAGCATCTGTAAGTCCGATTTCCATATCTATAATATCCAGGACAATGGATGATGGTATTTTTATCGATAACGCCTTCCTCGAGCCCCGCAATGGCGGTAATGATTTTAAAGGTGGATGCCGGGGGATACTCGCCCTGGATAACCTTGTTTTCCAAAGGTCTTAAGGGGTTGGAAACCATAGCATCCCACTGCTCATGCGACATGCCGTCAACAAAGACATTCTGATCAAAAGAAGGAGAACTTGCTAAGGCAAGGATTTGGCCGGTTTGAGGATCCATGGCTACCACAGCGCCGGCGACACCTTTTAATAGCGCCTCAGCTTTTTTCTGAACATGCATGTCAATTGTCAGATAAAGGTTCCGTCCCGGCTGGGGGTCGACTGTTTTTAAAATTCTAACCACCTGTCCCATGACATTGACTTCAACTTGGCGCCCCCCTCTTTTTCCCTGAAGGAAAGACTCATATATTTTTTCGACGCCATATTTTCCGATATAATCGCCAACCGTATATCCGGGGTATTCCCCTGAATTCAGTTCATCGGCGTTTATTTCGCTCAAATACCCGATGAGATGAGAGGCCGTCTGTCGCTCGATGTAATGTCGGCGAGGTTTTACATCGACGCTGACCCCGGGAAGATCGAATTTTCGCACCTCGATGGCAGCCAACGCATCCCGCCCGATATCTTTTTTCAAAAGTATCGGTTTATAAGATGAAACTGTTTTGTCGTTCTTGATCTTTGACATCAGCTCAGATTCAGGAACATTGATATATTTAGACAATTTTTTAACCGTCTGCTCAACCGGTTTGGCATCTTTTAATACAATGTGAAGATCGAACGCCGGACGATTATCAACCAGCAGTATTCCATTACGATCAAAAATCATTCCCCTGGATGGATCTGTACTTTGCAGGCGAATGCAGTTGTTTTCCGACAATCTCCTTAACTCCTCACCATTAATCACCTGAAGGTAAAATAAACGGATAAAAATCAGACAAAAGGTTCCTGCAACACAAAACGCTATTCTAACGAGTCGTTGTTTATACCAATCCTGATCTGCAGTTTTTAAATATTTGGTCAAAGTGTTCCTCAACGAAATGTCTTTGTTTAATTTTGATGGTTTCGTAAAAAGTCATGTTTTCCTTTTTACGAATTCATCAATTTTTCTTCACCAATATTTCTTTGAACCATAGATTCCACCGCCGATGTGAGGTGTTAAAAAGCATTAAAAAAAGGGGCCCGGTGAATATAGCCCATAAAACCTGCACGATAATCGTGCTCACCATTGGTTCGGAAATCCGTGAACTTTGTTCAAACATGGCACTGGTTCCGATAAATACTAAATTTTCCATTAACACTCCCGCAGTAACAACAACCGGCAAAAGCAGGCCGTCACCGACATGCAGAAAGGTAATCGCCCATCGAACGCCAATAAACATCCATACATAGGCAGTTAGATAGATACCGAAAGGCCCTCCGGAAATGATATCCATAAAAAAACCAAAAATAAAAATAATGACCATGCTTTCACGAACGGACCGGAAGATACTTAAATAAATGACAAAGGGGGCTAAAAGATCATAGAATCTTTCAAATAAAGGAATATGAGGCATAACTGTCGTCTGAATGACGATCAGACAAAGGCCAACAAAAATATGTAAGAAATACGTCATTGCTCAGGCTCAAATTCTTTCTTTTTCGGGTTCAATACAATCAGAACCTCTTCAAGTGTTTCAAAATCAACATATGGCGTAACGGTCACTTCCTGAAATATCCCGGCTTTTGGCTTGATGACGGCAGAGACATACCCTACGGCAAGTCCCTTTGGAAAAACACCGTCCAACCCGGATGAAACGACAATATTGCCTATTTCAATATTATGTTTACGCAATACATATTTAAAAAGGCATTGTCCTTCCGCATCACCTTTGATGATGCCTCGCGCTCTGTCATTTTGTACCAGCGCATCCACAGCACTGTTATGATCGATGATCAACAACACTTTAGAATAATTGGAGGATACATCTGTAATTTGCCCTGCGATTCCTTTGGGAACCACCACAGCCATCCCTGTTTCAACCCCGTCGTTTTTGCCTTTATCGATCAAAACGGTTTTAAACCAGGGAGAAGGATCCTTGCCGATGACTTCGGCTGAAAGGACGCGATTTGTTATCGTCTTTTCAAAATTTAGCAAATTTCGAAGACGGGAATTGGAAAGCCTTAATTCCCTGAGCTGGATGTTTTTTTCAAAAGCTTTGTTCAATGCTTTTTTATAATTATCATTCTCTTTCGCGACATTCACCACAAAGAAATAATGTCGCCAAATATCTCTGACAAAACGGATGGAATTGGTGGAAGCCTTCTGAAAAGGAGCGATTAAAGAGATAGCGATCCGTCCGGGTCTATAATAAGAAATATAACGGCGATTGAAAACAGAGAGGAGTATGATGTTGACAGCAAGCAGAACGATCAGGCCAACAATCATTACCGTCTTTTTCGAAAACATGTATCTACGGGATTACAACTTGCTTGAGGATGTCAATGTTATCGAGAGCTGCACCAGAGCCAAGCGCCACCGTAAGTAATGGATCCTCGGTTATCGTTATAGGAAGGCTGGTTTCCTCCCTGAGAAGCTTGTCCAAATTCTTTAATAGTGCGCCACCACCTGTCAATACAATTCCTCTATCGACAATATCGGCAGCCAATTCAGGCGGAGTTTGCTCCAATGCTATTTTAACGGTTTCAACTATGGCATCTATCTGTTCTGAAATTGCCACCCGAATTTCTTCCGAATCAATGGCCAAAATCTTGGGTATTCCTGATGCCAGATCTCTGCCTTTGACTTCTATGGTTTCAAGATCCTGGGGCTCAGGATATGCATTTCCGATCGTCGTTTTAATGATTTCGGCGGTCCGTTCGCCGATCAGCAGGTTATATTTCCGTTTGATATAATGAATAATGGCAGCATCCATTTTATTACCCGCCACACGAATGGAGCGGCTGTAAACGATTCCTGCAAGAGAAATGACCGCGACTTCGGTGGTACCACCACCGATATCGACAACCATATTACATATCGGTTCGGTAATGGGAAGGCCGGCTCCGATGGCCGCCGCCATGGGTTCTTCAATCAGAAACACCTCACGCGAACCGGCTGATTCCGCCGATTCCTTGACGGCACGCTTCTCAACCTGGGTAATTCCGGACGGTACGGCGATTACGATTCTTGGCCGAACAAACGTCCTCCTGTTATGGACCTTGTGGATAAAATGACGAAGCATCGCCTCGGTAACTTCAAAATCCGCAATAACGCCATCCCGCATCGGTCGAATGGCCACAATGTGACCGGGTGTTCTTCCCAGCATATTCTTGGCTTCAAGCCCAACAGCCAGAACACGGTTTTTCATGCGATTATCCGTTCGGACCGCAACCACAGAGGGTTCATTCAACACAATGCCCTTGCCTTTAACATAAACAAGCGTATTTGCCGTACCCAGATCAATGGCAAGATCACTGGAAAAAAAACCAAGTAGTTTATCTAAAAATAGAGCCATATCCCCTCTTCTTCACATGCTAAAGTTTACATGCCTGTTTGTCTTAACATTATCTTTACAATCTTTTGAATAAACCTGATGTTAAAAAATGTTATAAAATATTTTAAAATATCAAAATTGTTCTATAATGACAAGAAAATAATCACACCATCCATCTTTTTGATTGGAGTAAATCATTCAAAAAAAAAGTATCAATAATATTTTAAGCAATATTGATGCCAATTAACATTTTGGCCATTGGCCATTGGAAAAATTTTCCATGACCGTATCATGCAATTTCGGTCTGAAAGCTTTTATCCGGTTATTATCCCGGGACGGATGGATGCGATTGGTCAACAGAATAACAATAATTGATCGATCCAGATCCATCCAAAAAGATGTACCGGTGAACCCGAGATGCCCCACGGTTCTTTTAGAAAAATACCGGCCGCAACTCGAACCCTTTGAAGAGGGGGTGTCAAAACCAAGTGTCCGGCCGCTTTGCTCGTTTAAACTCAAAAAGCGTCGGGTCAAATCAACATCAAAAACCCTTTTTGAAACAGACCCCTGACTTACCGCCATCAGCTCGGACAGAATATCAAAAATATCTCCGGCCGTCCCGAAAAGGCCGGCATGCCCTTCGATGCCGCCCACCGAATATGCATTATCATCATGAACAACCCCTTCTAAAAGTGTGCCACGCCACGGACATTTCTCGGTAGCGGCAAATTCTGCAACAGGCGGCTTTTTGTCAACCGGCAAAAAAAACATCGTCTTAAGGCCCAAAGGGCGATAAATATTTTCCAAAACAAAACGATCCAGACGAATTCCTGCCACCTCTTCGACCACCCAGCACAACACCATAAATCCGAGGTCGCTGTATACGACCTGATGGCCGGGGGGATGGAGCAGCGGTTCTTTAATCAAAAATTCCCTTAAAGCCTTTTTTCTGTGCCGGAATTCTATTTTTTTTAGCAATTCATAATAGGGACGATAATCCGGAAATCCTGAATTATGATACAGCAGATGCTCTACCCGGATCTTTTCTTTGTCGCTGTTTTTAAATAAAGGTAAAATAGATCCCAGATGGTCGTTTAAGGTCAACCTGGATTGTTGAATCAGCTTCATGACGGCAAGGGTCGTGGCCAAAGGTTTTGTCAAAGACGCCAGGTCGAAAACCGTCTCTTTGGTCATTTTACGGCCGGAAAAAAGATTGGCATCACCGTAAGCTTCAAAAAAAACAATGTTGCGATCCTTCGAAACCAAAAGGACCCCGCCGGGAAACACATGGTTAGCAACGGCATCTTTCATCAAACAATCAACGTGCTTCATCGTCCCATCGCACTATCGGCACTCATGGTGTCGTAGGAGGCTCGTGAAACAATAGCTTTTTGCTTTTTGTATCCAGTGTTGCACCCAGCCCCATAGGAATTGTCAAATTATGTTCTCCATGGCCCACTTCAAAACCGGCCAAAATCGGAATATCCGCATCTTCAAATATGTCATTAAAAATGTCGACGATCTCATTTAGTTGACCACATTCTTTAAAAGTGCCGAGAATCAGGCCGACAATTTCATTGAAACATCCAGCCAATTTCATCTGTGTCAGCATTCTATCGATGCGGTATGGCATCTCACCCACATCCTCGATGAGCAGAATCTTTCCCTTAAAATTCGGTACAAAAGACGTTCCCACCAGATGGCACAGCGTGGTCAGGTTCCCGCCGATCACAGCCCCTGAACACACACCCGGTTTGATTACCTTGCCGTTTCCAGGGGTCAGTTCAAGCGGCGGCGCATCGGAGGTTAGAACCGTTTTCATGGCCATGATGGTCTTTTCGGAGGCTTTCGCCAAGGTGGTCACCACAGGTCCGTGAAAGGTCACCAGAGAGCATCGGTCGTAAAGCACAGACAGCAGCGCTGAAATATCGCTGAACCCTAAAAAAATTTTCGGATGCGTTTGAATGGTTTCAAAATCGAGCAACGAAAGAATGCGCATGCTCCCATACCCGCCCCGGGCACAAACAATTGCCTGAACTGTTGGATCGGCAAACAGACGATTTACCTGATTCGCCCGCTGGATGTCGGTTCCAGCCAAAAATTCATGTTTTTGAAAAATACCATCATCAAAAAACGTTTGAAACCCCATGGATTCCAGAACGCTTTTCCCTAACATGAATTTTTCCGGATCAAACACACCGGCCGGCGCAACAATGCCGATGGTGTCGCCCGGCTTCAGACGACGGGGTCTGACAGATTTTCTTCCCTGATTTTGCATTGATGGTTGAACCTACGAATCCAGCGATCTAAAAAAAACTATAAATAGTACGTTTAATAAAGTGTTTTGTTGAATAAAACGTTCTTTTTAGACAATCGTCAACATAATTTTAATTATATTCGTAAAATTGTATTACTATTTTATGAAACGACCGCAGGTGGGTCTGCAAAATCATTTAAATCAACAAATCCTTTCTTAATTTTGCACCCATGATTTAAGTCATATATTGACCTTTATTGAGCATTAATAATTATTATTTTTTCATAGCCCGACACTATTTTAAACGCTCGGTTTAGGTTGACATAGCATATTTGAAGTGTTAATCATCTTTTTAGCGTCGGGGCGTGGCGCAGTCTGGAAGCGCACTTGAATGGGGTTCAAGGGGTCGGAGGTTCAAATCCTCTCGCCCCGACCATAATATTTTTACTGAAAAGGCACTTGCATTGCATGTGCCTTTTTTGGTGTTTGGGTTGGATTCTGATCAGGTTTGGCTTTGGCCTAAAGATTATTAGCCGAGAGGTCTATATAAAGTTCAGCTATTTTAGATGGGAGATTAAAGGATATATTATGAACCTATCTCAAAAATAAGATTAGGGTTTATCACTTATCTTTGATTGCCATCGATACAGTGCAGTCCATACCTGATAATAGGCATCTTGGCGAAAATCATCTTCGGCCGGAAGGATATTATCCTTGACGTTCGCATAATCAATATCATGGGCGCAGTTTGACAAGTAATCCGCCCAATCGTTTTTTGTAATTTTCATGCGGTATTGATAGTCAGCATGTTTGATTCCTAAAATGTCAGAGTCATTAGAATAGCCATGTAACTTTTTTGCCAGCCGAACAAGATCATCTTTGCATCGCGACCGGATCATCAGTTCACCACGTTTACAATATTTATCAAACACTGCCGAGAAAAAACCGTCTTTAGTGAAAATCCACATGATGTTTCCTTAGAATAATTTTAGTTGGTCCTGTTGACTGGCCTTATTTTTGTCTGAGATTTTTGAACGTGCCTTTGTTTTGCCTGAATCGCCTGTTTGTTCTTTGTTTGTTTCTGAATTTTCGGACGGTTCCTTTTTTTTGGAAAATGTAATTGAAAGGCCCTTATCAAGGCCCGAGATTGCACGATGAATAATTTGGACGTAAGGCTCATTGGTTCGAGATTTCTCATGCTCTAAAATGGTCTGGGCTTCCGGTGTCAGCATGAGTTGAATCTGCTTGCAACCCTGTGCGAGTTTCTTTTTACGCCAACGTTCCCGTCTCTTCCGATCTGTTTTTCGCCTTTGTTCTATTGTCAGCATAATTTTTCTCCTTTGACGTTTAAATTTAACGCTTACATCAATCGTTTGCTGTAGGCGTTTATATGCAACACATCAAAGAACCTATATCAAAGTGCCTGGTACAGGTCAACACCAAAAGTAACCAACTCAAAATAGGATATTAATATCTTTTTTTAGACGCCATCTCAAAATAAAGATTTTGGTTCAAGATCCCCCGCTAAAATCCTGCGGGATAAAAAGGCGAAGCCGAGTTTTAACCCACAGACATACTCTGGTATGTCGAGGACTTAAAACTCGGGACTAAAATAATTGAAATTTATGGGAGATAATGTTACAGATTTTTTTAAGGATCTTCCCTTTGGTCAACGACTTAAAAATGTATCCTTATATGTGAGGTGAAAACAACGAAGATTTCCTGTTCAACGCGATTTTTTTATAACAACCAGGAGCAAAAAAATGCCGGAAGAAATAAAGACCATACAAAAACTGATCAACATCGTCATTGATTTTTTTGTGAACTACAGTTTCCAGGTGGTGGGTGCTATTCTTGTTCTTGTCATTGGAGTATTGGTTGCAAGGGCTGTGTCTTCCTCTCTCCTGAAATTCTTTGGGAAAAAAGAATTTGATGTTACCTTGTCAAAGTTTATCGCCACCGCGGTCAAAGGCACCATCCTTGGTTTTGCCTTCATTGTCGCCATCGGTAAATTTGGTATCACTATCGCCCCTTTTATCGCGGCACTTGCTGCCATGGCTTTTGGTGCCAGTTTTGCAATCCAGGGCCCTTTGGCGAACTATGGTGCAGGCCTTGTGATTATCCTGACACGGCCGTTTGTTGTCGGCAACACCATCAAAGTTTCCAATATCAGCGGCATCGTGGATGAAGTCAAGCTCGGTGCCACCATCCTCACAGATGAAGACGGGGTAAAAATAACGATTCCGAACAAACTTATCGTGGGTGAGATTATACACAACTCGGAAGAAAGAAAGATCGTGGAAGAAATGGTGGGGATCAGTTATGACAGTGACCCGGAAAACGCCATCCGGATCATCAAAGAAGCGCTTGAATCGTTTGAGGATATTTCCAAGGAACCTTTGCCTCAAATCGGAATTCAGGAATTCGGTGATTCTTCAATCAACATCGGGCTGCGCTATTGGATACCCACCGATAAATATTTTAAGATACTCTACAGGGTAAACCTATCGATTTATAAACATCTAAAGGGAAATAATATAGAAATTCCGTTTCCACAAAGAGATGTTCATATTGTTTCACCATCTCAAGATGTCTCTTTGTGATTCGTCATCGATGTCGACAATTTGCGTCTTTATTGAGTTTCCACTGACATGGAGTAAGGCCAAGGTGGCCGGATAATTACGGCGTGGCTGTGCGGCACTTCCCGGATTCAAAAAAAGCACTCCACTTTGTTCAGAAACAGACGGACAATGCAAATGGCCAAAGATTACGGCACTAAAACCAGCTTTCGATGGCTCAATATCGAGTCTGTGGATATCATGAATTACATACAGCAGAGCATCACCGACTTCAATCACCTCGGTTTCCGGAAGCTCTCTTAGACCTTTTGTCATATCCATATTACCCTTGACGGCAAATACCGGCGCAATGGATTTCAGATTATCCAGAACTTCGGTATTTCCAATGTCTCCGGCATGAACAATCAGGTCAACGCCTTTAAGCGCTTTTATCGCCGCCGGTAGAAGAAGACCATGGGTGTCCGCAATGATCCCCACAACGACATTTTTATTTTGAAAGTTTAGCGACATTATATCGCCTTTCATGCTCACCAACTTCAAGCTACGTACCAAAAATAATTACTATTTGGTTCGCTTCTTTTTCTTTCGCAGCTTGGTCATCTCGATAACTTTTTAATAGACCAACCGAATCTCACAAACCCGACCAACCCAATACCGACCAAAAGCATAAACACAATAGTAAACGTCAGGCCTGTTTTCAGGACAAACCAACTGGCTCCGACAAAGGGGATTAAGCCTAAACGAACCATCATTCGCAAACTATCATGTTTTTCGATAAAATGGGCCACAGGGGGTGAATAGGTGTAGTAAAAACGAACAAAACGCTTACCGATTCCATTGGTAAGCAGGAAATGGTCACGGAATTTACTTAAAACTTTAATGTGAGATGTTAAAGGCGAACCATAGGCTGCAGTGGCAATGAAGCAGCCGCCTCCACCACCTCCGGAGTCATTGCCTGCATTGACCACCGTTACGTCCGTTGGGTTTAGGCCATCATAGTCAGCATCTGCAGAGTTTGTCACACCTAACATGATACTGTAGGTCTGGCTGCTGCCAACCAAGCTGGTGACAGTTACGGTCTGGTCCACGGACCAGTTAATAGTGGTAAAAGTCAGACTCGATGTGTCAACCGTCCCGATGGTGAGGTTGGAGCTGCTAACAGGTAAGGTCACATTCGCTAAAGGCTCGCTTAAGAGCCTTACAGTAAAGGTGGTTGTGTCTCCAGCCCCCGTGGTCGTTACACTAGCCGGTGTAACAACAAAGCCAACCAGCCTGAATTTAGTGAGAAAAATATCTTCCTCATCAGCGGTATGGTCATCCGTTCCGGCGCCGGGATTGAAATCCGCCGTGCCTCGAAAAGATCCGGTCAAGTAAACGTTAACACTGTCGTCCACCGCCACGGATTGACCGTAATCATGATCCGTGCCGCCCATGGTCTCGGTCAAATCGTAACTGCCGTCAAAATTTATCTTTGTCAGAAATATGTCTTCCTCTCCGGCGGAGGCGTGGTTGTCCGTTGCAGATCCTGGATCGAAATCCGCCGTCCCCCGAAAATATCCCGTGATGTAGACGTTGTTGCTCCCATCGATGGCTACGGATTGACCGTAATCATGATCCGTACCTCCCATGGTCTTCGTATACCCGTAACTGCCGTCGGAGTTTATCTTTGTCAGAAATATGTCTTCCAATCCCGCGGACGTATGAGTGTCCGCCGTTCCGCCGATGTTGAAATCCGCGTCGGTGCCGCTGAAATATCCCGTGATGTAGACGTTGTCGCTCCCATCGATGGCTACGGATTGACCGTAATCATGATCCGTACCTCCCATGGTCTTCGTATACCCGTAACTGCCGTCGGAGTTTATCTTTGTCAGAAATATGTCTTCCAATCCCGCGGACGTATGAGTGTCCGCCGTTCCGCCGATGTTGAAATCCGCGTCGGTGCCGCTGAAATATCCCGTGACGTAGACGTTGTTGCTCCCATCGATGGCTACGGATTGACCGTAATCATGATCCGTACCTCCCATGGTCTTCGTATACCCGTAGCTGCCGTCGGAGTTTATCTTTGTCAGAAATATGTCTTCCTCTCCGGCGGAGGTATGGTTGTCCGTCCCGGCGCCTGGATCGAAATCCACCGTCTCCCGAAAATATCCCGTGATGTAAACATTTCCGCTGCTGTCCACGGCAACGGATTGGCCCAAATCGTTAGCCGACCCTCCCATGGTTTTTGTAAATGAATAGACCGCCCCGGCATGGGCAACGCTTCCATAACAGAGAAACAAAACCGCAAGTCCGACAACTAAAACAAACATCCTGCATCTCTTAAACTCCAACCCCCTCGGAAACCGTATAAAAATTAATTTTGGTATCAATGCTTTCAGTATCCTTTCAGCGTATTCGACAAATTATGTATATATATCATAAAATCAAAAAGAAAAGCAAGATTTGGGTGACCACGTCTTCGGTCATTTTCAGATTATGGGACTTACGCTACCGTATGGATGGACACTAGTTATTGAGCGAAGATCCAAGGAATAAAAAAAGGCGGCTAAATCAGCCGCCTTTTTTATTCCGTACTCTTTATCAGGCTTTGTTTATCTAAATTTATGTCTGAATCTTTTTAAGATATCATGAGCTCATGACACCGGTTCTACACGTGGCCACCCCAAACGCCGGGCTGCTCATCTCTGGATCTCGCCCATTTTGCATTCGGGTATTCCTCGGGAGTTTCAATATCGGAAGCAAGAATTTCATCCTGACGTTCTTCTTCGCCGTCTCTTACAAGATCCCGACATTCTCCCTCACATTCGCCTGTAATATCTCTTTTTAATATATCAGTCATTGGAGTCATCCTCCTTATTTTTAAATTTTATTTTCTTTAAAAACAAACAGCCGGTAATAATTTCCGTTTGTTTAACATTAAAAATAAACAGCATTTGGCTTAAGTCAAATATTTATTTAAGAGTGGTTTCAAAACCTTCAATTAGTTTAAAAGATGAATAAACTTATGGTTGGCTTTGGGGAACGGATACTTATCGATCTCATTGAGGGTAATCCATCGGAAATCCACCGCACCGTTGAGTTTCACCTCACCGGATACATACCGGCAGGAAAAGACGTCCATAATAATTTTAAAATGCGTGTAGGCGTGTTTGATCTGTGCGATATGGCCGGTAATCGTCACACTCAGATTTACTTCCTCCTTGATTTCTCTGATACAGGTCTGTTCGGGACGTTCATGTTTTCCGATTTTGCCGCCGGGAAATTCCCATAGTCCTCCCAGTAACCCTTCGGGCTTACGGCGGGTGATCAGCAAATGGTTGTTTTTGTATACCACTCCCACGGCAATATTGTGCAGGGGTGTTTCAGGCTTCCGGATACGTTTGGGGAATTGACCGACATGCCCTGCCTGCTTGGCACGGCACAGGGAATGAATCGGACAACCATTGCAATCGGGTTTTTGGGGTTTGCAGACCAAAGCACCCAACTCCATTAAGGCCTGGTTGAACATGCCCGGATTACGATGATCCAGCAAACCATCGGCAACTCTTTTAAATGTTTTATACGAAGACGATTTGTTAACCGGTTCCGACATTTCGTAGAGCCGGGCGATAACCCGTTTAACGTTGCCGTCCAAAACAGCATAAGGTTGATTGAATGCAATGCTTAAAACCGCAGAAGCGATATAATCCCCTATGCCGGGCAATTTCCGAAGCACATCCCAGGAATCCGGTAATATTCCGCCATGTTGTTTGAGGATAATCCCTGCCGAACGATGCATGTTGCGCGCCCGGGCATAATATCCCAACCCTTCCCAGGCCTTTAACACCGCTTGTGAATTGACATTTGCCAGTGTTTTTACATCCGGGAAATTGTGTAAAAATTGTTGATAATAAGGTAGAACGGTTTGCACCTGAGTCTGCTGAAGCATCACCTCGGAAACCCATATCCGATAAGGGTCATCGGTTTCACGCCAGGGCAGCCGGCGATGATGGCGGCGATACCATTCGATAAGCAGTTTTCGAGTTTGATTGTTTTCTTTGAACATCATAGAATATTAAAAAGGCAGATACAAAATTTGTGCCTATCCAGAAATGAGATATTTTGTTCAAGATCAAGGCGTGTGAGAAAATTAACCACAGGCATATTGTTTATATTCCGAGGATTAATTTTCGAGCATAACGAAGAGATTGGGCAAAATAGCCATTTATGGATAGGCACATAAAAAGCCCGGTCTTTCAAGCCGGGCCAAGTATTTAAAATGGCGGAGAGAGAGGGATTCGAACCCTCGGTGGAAGTTTCCCCCCACACTCGCTTAGCAGGCGAGCGCCTTCAGCCGACTCGGCCATCTCTCCGTTTACCGATAAATTGTTAAGCAGTCGATCCGTGTGTTGAAAAAGTGGCGGAGGGAGTAGGATTCGAACCCACGGAGCTGTTACACTCAACGGTTTTCAAGACCGCCGCTTTCAACCACTCAGCCATCCCTCCGGCGATATAGCCTTTCGAACTGGTGTACGAACGAAAAAAATCGTTTTTATTTGTAGACTCACTAACATTTTGAATATTTAAGGTCAATATTTTTCTATTGTTAGTTGACATCACCCGCTTTTTATGATTTTCGACAAATCAATGACAGAATCGTTTGTATTTAAAGGAGATACCATATGAAACAAAAATACACTATTTCGAAAAACGATGAAAAAACCGGTATTATCATTAGAGAATTCGCCGAACTGGATAAAGAAATATTTTCTTTTCTGTGTGAGGAAACGTTTGAAGACGAGACCGTAACATCGGCCATCGAAAAAGGCCAGGATACGCTCATACAGACCTTAAGAACCCAAAACCTGTTTCCACTTGGTGCTTATGCCAAAGAAATTGCTGCAGCCGTAAAGAAAATGTACGAATCCGGTGATGATCAGCCTGTTGAACTTCTTTTTAACGACACTGATCTTTTGACAAAAGAAGAGAAAAAATCGCTGCCCTTAGATGATGTCGATGACGAGGATGTGGGAATTGATGATCTGTTGGATGAAGACATCTCCGAAGAAGATTTTGATGAAAAAAGCGATATCAAGAATCTTCCGTATTCATTGAAAATTTCCGACGATGATTCCGGAGATATTGACGATGATGATTAGCAATAAAAAAACCAACATTTTTTTGAAATAATTTCACACTTGACAAGCTTCACCGTGAGTGATAACGAAATTGCTATGAGGTTTCAATGTGAAACTATAATGTGTTGCGATATGCAATATTTAGCTTTATAATCTGAATAAAATGTTACAGTTGCGAAAATCTGGAATGAAAATTGACGAGTTATGCTCAGGCCAAGGGCCATCCCGACTCGGGGTGGTCCTATTTTTTTGGGAAGCCGTACACCGGTTTTTCATTTTCAAAAGATTTTCTAATTTGTTTATATCAATCAAAATGGACATAATTTTAGATACATCGACCCACATATAAAAGATGATAAACTTGTAAAACGATAATTACCACCTTAAGCAAAGAGGCGAAAAATGAAAGATCAAAATCTTACAGGTCCTATCAGAGAAAAATTAAAGGGTGTTTCACGGCGGGATTTTATGAAATTCTGCGGGGTCATGGCGGTCGGTATGGGTTTGCCGTTCGGGGCCGGTACGCAAATCGCAGAAGCCATCACCAACCCCAAACGCCGCCCACCGGTGATCTGGCTGCACGGGCAAGAGTGCACAGGATGTACTGAGTCTTTATTGTGGCCGTCACATCCCAGCATAGAGCATTTGATTTTAGATCTCATTTCACTCGACTACCACGAAACTTTAGAAGTCGGCGCCGGGCATCAGGCTGAAGCAGCTCTTGAACATTCCGTCAAAGAAAATGCGGGAAAATTTATCCTGGTCGTTGAGGGATCCGTTCCAATAAAAGACGGGGGCATTTACTGTAAGATCGCTGGTAGACCTTTTACGGATATTGTAAAAGAGACCGCGGCAAAAGCAGCGGCCGTAATCGCCATCGGGTCCTGTGCAACCTGGGGAGGTTGGCAATCGTCGGACCCCAATCCAACCGGTGCCACCGGAATACCTGAATTTTTAAAAGGGACCACTGTCGTTTCTATTCCCGGTTGTCCGCCCAATGGATACAATTTCCTTTCAACAGTGCTTTATTATCTGACATTCAAAAAGCTTCCGGCCCTGGATGAATTGGGAAGACCCAAATTTGCCTATGGCCGCCTCATCCATGAAAACTGTGAACGGAGACCCCATTTTGATGCAGGCCGATTTGCAGAGGAATTTGGAGATGAAGGGCATCGCCTGGGTTACTGCCTTTATAAATTGGGATGTAAAGGGCCGATGACTCACGCTAACTGTCCGTCGATTTTATTCAACGATACCGGATCAGGAACTTGGCCTGTGGGCACCGGTCATCCCTGCTTTGGATGCACGGAAGAAGGGATCGGATTCACCATTCCGCAATTTACCGAGGCCGATGTTGAGATTGTTACCCCGGCTGCTGAGCATGCGCCCATCCAAACAACAAGAGGCGCAGGCATTTCCAAAGGTTCTGCGGCACTGCTGGGAGGTATCGCCGGAGCAGCCATCGGCGCCGGCGCTGTGGCTGCAAAACGCATGGGCGACAAAGATAAAGGAGAATAATTCATGGAAATCAAACGGCGTGATTTTCTCAAGGGATTGGCAGGAAGCGCAGTGCTGGCAATGGCGTCTCCGGCAATGGCAGTTTCTTCGGAAAAAAGTCGCCTTCCCGATGCCTTAGGAATTCTTTATGATTCTACCCTTTGCGTGGGTTGCCAGGTCTGCATGGTGGCCTGCAAAAGAGCCAATAATATGCCGATAGAGTTTTCCGGCTCTCAACGGCAATGGGATAATCCTGTCGATCTCTCATCAAAGACGCTTAACATTATCAAAGTGTACGAAAACGGAACCCATAAAATCAAGGACCGGGAAATCGACGGTTACGCATTTATTAAACGGCACTGCATGCATTGCGTCGATCCTGCCTGTGTTTCCGCCTGTCCGGCATCCGCCATGACCAAAGATGCCAAAACAGGCGTTGTTTCTTATAACAAAAACGCCTGTATCGGTTGCCGCTACTGCCAGGTGGCGTGCCCGTTCGACATTCCTAAATTTGAATGGGACAATCCTTTTCCGAAAATCGTTAAATGCCAACTCTGTAGTCATCTGTTGGCTAAAGGTCAAATCTCTGCCTGTTGCAGTGCATGCCCCACCGGAGCTTCCTTGTTCGGCCCGGTAAAAGATCTTGCAACAGAAGCTGAGCGCAGGCAAAACATGACACCTGGAAAATACTACGAATTTCCGGTGGCGGACATATCATCAAATAAAATACAGATCCATAAAGCCGAAAAATATCTCCCCAAAATTTATGGCAAAAATGACGGCGGCGGCACACAGGTCCTTATGCTTGCCGGCGTGTCCTTTAACAAACTTGGCCTTCCGATGCTTCCGGATCGATCCTATACGGCGATTGCCGAAAACATACAACACACCCTTTACAAAGGGATGATTCTTCCCATCGTCGCTTTTGGCGGATTGATCTATTTGGTAAAGAGAACGGATAAGAACAAGAAAGAATAACCCCCTGGCCCGGTTCCGGGAAATAATGGTGTTTTTAACCAGTTAAGACCCTTGTTCAAGGAGTGATTTATGAAAACCGAACAACCCTTAGAAGGCAAGATTCTGACACCGACCTTCTTGATTTGTGGCTTACTTTTTTTGATTTCCCTGATTTTCATGGCCAAACGGTTCATATACGGTCTTGGTGCCGTAACCAATTTGAGCGACGGCTATCCCTGGGGATTATGGATCGCATTCGATGTGGTTATCGGAACCGCTCTCGGATGCGGCGGATATGCCATGGCCCTGCTGGTTTATGTCTTCAACAAGGGAGAATACCATCCCCTGGTACGGCCGGCGCTGATGACCAGCCTGTTCGGCTATACCCTTGCCGGCGTGGCGGTGGTTCTCGATGTCGGACGATACTGGCAATTGTATAACATCTTTCTGCCCTGGTACATGAATCTCAATTCGGTTTTACTGGAAGTGGCATTATGTGTGGGCGCTTATGTTGCTGTACTTTGGATTGAATTTTCGCCCGTTTTCCTAACAAAATTCGGGGCCGACAACGCAAAGGCATCCATGAACAAGATCATGTTTATTTTCATTGCGTTAGGAATCCTGCTGCCGACCATGCATCAGTCGTCGCTGGGAACCGTGATGGTGGTTGCCGGCAGCAAACTCAGCCCTTTGTGGTGGACCCGCCTGCTGCCGCTGTTGTTTTTAACATCATGCATTTTCATGGGATATGCCATTGTGGTTTTCGAATCCAGCATTACGGGCTCAAGATACCCGATCCATGATGAAACAGACCTGCTCGGCAAGGTTTCGGGAGTCATGGCATGGCTGATCGCAATTTATTTGGTCATCCGGTTTGCCGATGTTGCCATTCGGGGGCACCTGGATCTCGCCTTTAGAGGAGATTTGCTTGGGAATATGTTTTTGCTGGAAAACATCCTGCTGTTGGTTCCCATGGCCGTTCTTTTTGTCCCTTCCAATCGGAAAAACGCGCGCGTTATGTTTTTCTGCGCTGTTTCAATTGTTCTTGCGGCGGTACTGTACCGATTCAATACCTACATCATTGGATTTGATCCCGGAAACGGCTGGCATTATTTCCCGTCTGCGGGAGAAATTTTTATATCTTTAGGAATCGTGTCATTAGAAATCATGGCATTTCTGTATTTTATCAAAAGACTGCCGATCTATCGCCGGTCTTAAGCATTTAGTATTTGCAAATGAAGGAGAAATTAAATGGCAAAACGAATTGTTGTCGATCCAATTACCAGGATAGAAGGTCATCTGAGAATCGACTGTGAGGTCGAGAAAGGCAAAGTCGTCAATGCCTGGTCATCCGGGCAGATGTGGCGCGGCATGGAAGTTATCCTCCAAGGCCGCGACCCCCGGGATGCCTGGCTTTTTACCCAGCGGATCTGCGGTGTCTGAACCACCGTTCATGCCATTACCTCGGTCCGGGCGATCGAGAACGCATTGAACCTTGAAGTTCCGTTAAATGCTCAGTATATAAGAAATCTTATCACAGGCGCGCAGGGTATCCAGGATCACATCGTCCATTTTTATCAATTGTCCGCCCTCGACTGGGTGGATATCGTTTCAGCCCTCAAAGCTGACGTAAAAGCCACGGCCAACCTCGCGAGTAAGCTGTCATCCTGGCCGGACAATGGTTTCAATGGGCTGAAAGCCACTCAGGAAAGACTAAAAACCTTTGTTGACTCAGGCCAGTTGGGTGTTTTCTCCAGTGGATACTGGGGGCATCCGGCCATGAAACTTCCGCCTGAAGTCAATCTGCTGGCTGCGCATCACTTCTTTCAGGCTCTGGAATATCAGAGAAATATCAATAAGGTGGTGGCAATTCTCGGAAGTAAAACGCCCCATATTCAAAATCTGGCAGTCGGCGGTGTTGCCAATCCCATTAATCCGGACAGTCAATCTACCTTGACCGTTGAACGGCTCTATTATATCAAAAAATTGATCGATCAAGTTGGTGATTTTATTCACAAAGTCCATATGGTGGATGTGGCTGCGGTTGGGGCATTATATGCAGACTGGACAACATACGGAAAAGGCGTCACCAACTATTTAAGTGTTCCGACCATGCCTCTTGATCCCGGCGGTACAAAATTCGCTCTGCCGGGCGGATATATTCCCGGAGACATTTCTAAATTTAAGCCCATCACCTCTTTTAACGATGAATACTTTCAAAATAATGTGAAAGAAAGCATTAAGCATTCCTGGTATAAAGGGGACTGGGACCGCCATCCCTATGAAGAAGAAACCGTTCCCGATTATTCCGAGTATGACGACAAGGGAAAATATTCATGGGTTAAGTCGCCGACCTTCGAAGGCGAGCATGCCCAGGTCGGTCCGCTGGCAAATGTATTATGCATGTACGCTTCCGGACATAAACCGACTCAAAAGTATACCAAAATATTGCTCGATACGGCCAATTCCGTATTGTCTCTGGTGGGTTCAAAGGCAAGGGTCAACATCAATTCGCTTCATTCCACCATCGGACGTATTGCTGCCAGGGCGGTTCGTACTGCGGTGTTACATGATGAACTTGTCAATCAGTGGCAGCTTCTGGTGGATAATATCGGAAAAGGCGACTATAAAACGTTTAACAAGCCGGTATTTCCAAAGGGTGAGCAAAGGGGCTATGGCTTTCATGAAGCACCCCGGGGCGTTCTCTCTCACTGGGTCGTTATCCAGGACGGCAAAATAAAGAACTACCAATGCGTGGTACCGTCTACGTGGAATGCCGGTCCCCGCAACGGTAAGGATGCTCTTGGGCCCTATGAAGCTTCCCTTATTGGGAATCCCATTGCCGATCCGGATAAACCGCTGGAGGTGCTGAGGACTGTCCACTCATTTGATCCGTGTCTGGCGTGTGCCATTCACATGGTGGATACCAACAACAAAGAGATCGTTAAAGTCAGGGCGTTTTGAATTCAAATCGAATTGAATTGAATCGTAACTGCCCGGAGTCTGGAAAAAATCAATCTTTAAAAGACTCCGGGCAGTCTTTTTTGAGTGTATTGGTCCTGGGTATCGGGAATCTGCTGCTTTCCGATGAAGGCGTCGGAGTTAAGGCCGTCGAGGAACTGGAAAACCGATATGATTGTTCTGACGCCGTGGAAATCGTCGACGGCGGGACATCAGGATCCGAACTTCTGCCGTTCTTTGATGATCGCAGTCATATTTTAATCATCGATGCCGTTAAAACCGGCAACCAGCCGGGAACTATAGTAAGGATTGAAAACCCTCCTGCTTTTTTCCAAAAAAAAATATCACCCCATCAGATCGGTCTGGCCGATGTTCTGGGCCTTGCCGCCATTACCGACAACCTGCCCGGAAAAATTACCCTGTTCGGCATCGAGCCCAAAGAACTCTCCACAGGACTCGATTTGTCAACAGAGGTTGCCCGAAATTTAAGCCGGCTGGTTGACATGGTGGTTGAGGAACTGAAATCCATCGGGGTCAAGGTTCAAGCAAAAATTTAGTCTTTCGTAAAAAGTAATGTTTCCCTTTGTACGAACGTTTTATGTTGAATGACACTTAAACTTCTGCTACTTTAATTTGACATAGACTGAGGTTTTTAAGAATGTGCCTGGCAATTCCATCAAAAATCGTAAAAATTGAAGACAATGTCGCCACCATCGACGTTGACGGTGTGCAAAGAGAAGCCAGTCTGCTTCTGATCGAAAATCCCGAGGTCGGGGATTACGTTATTGTGCATGCCGGTTTTGCCATTAACAAAATTAACGAAGAAGATGCCCTGGAATCCTTGAAACTGCTCAGAGAAGCAGCCTCACTGATTTTCGACGATGACAAGAAAAAGTAAACATGTCCATAAAACATCTGCACGAATACCGAGATCCTGAGCTTTCCCGAAAAATCATCCAACAGATAACAAAAACAAGCCAAAAAAATATCCGCCTGATGGAGGTTTGCGGTACACATACCACATCGATTTTCAGAAACGGCATCCGGTCCCTTTTGCCCCAGACCATTTCACTGCTTTCCGGTCCTGGATGTCCGGTGTGTGTTACCGCCCAAAATGAGATCGATGCTTTCATTGAACTGGCCAAACTCGATGACGTCATTATCGCCACATTCGGAGATTTGATAAAGGTTCCCGGAGCAGATTCATCCCTTCAAAATCAACAGGCAAACGGTAGGGACGTCCGCGTGGTGTATTCGACATTTGACGCCCTTGACATCGCCAAAAAGAATCCGGATAAAAAGGTTGTCTTTTTGGGTGTCGGTTTTGAAACCACGGCCCCGACCATCGCCGCATCGATACTGGCAGCCCGTGACTTGAACCTGAAGAACTATTTTGTAATTAGTGCTCACAAACTTCTCCCACCGGCCCTTGTTACCCTTGCAGAAAACCCGGAGACTAAGATCGACGGTTTTATCCTTCCCGGACACGTTTCCGTAATTATCGGTGTTAAGGCCTATATCCCATTTTACGAACAGTATAACATTCCTTGCGTCATCGCAGGGTTTGAGCCTATAGATATATTGCAGGCCATACTCATGCTGACCAAACAGATTGAGGATAATGCCCCAATGCTTGATAACAGTTACAAACGGGCCGTCACTTTTGAGGGAAACTCCAAGGCCCGATCCACCATGAATACTGTCTTTGAGACAGCGGATGCCTCCTGGCGCGGCCTCGGGACAATACCTTTAAGCGGTCTCAAGATAAAAAAGGAATATGCAGCATTTGATGCACAAAAAGTGTTTGAAATTAAACTTGCCGAGAGCAAAGATCCAAAAGGATGTGCCTGCGGTGACATCCTCTTGGGGTTAAAAATCCCTCCCCAGTGCCCGCTATATAAAAAAACATGTACGCCCATTCAGCCCGTCGGTCCTTGTATGGTCTCCAGCGAAGGCACCTGCGCTGCCTTCTATCGCTACCATGACATATAATGGGCAAAATTTTTGAAAGCGATCTGAAAACGATGATCCACGAAATTAATACGCCATTGCCGCTTCAATATATCAGACAGGATTTTCAGGAACCGCCCCGAAAAGACACCGGGATCTTCGACAGGCCTACCCGTGGATATGTCGAGGATTTTTGCAAAGCCTTTATGCCCAAGAGATCGGTGCGGATCGAGCAAAAAATCGCTCAACTTAGGTAATAGAAAAAAGGATTGAATAAATGGATGATTTACGACAACAAGAAATGGTCTATCCAGAAAAATATCCGGGACTTCAGATCAGCGGAGTAAGTACGGTGTTTGAAAAGCTGGCGCGAAATCGGACGCTATCTGAAGCGCTCGATGCACTTTGCCTGACCATTGAAAAGATGCGTGATGAGATAATCTGCTCTATACTTTTGATTGACAAAAAAACCGGCCGGTTGAGCCATGGCGCTGCTCCCAGCCTTCCCGATTTCTATCTTAAGGCGGTAAACGGCACACCGGTACGCATGGGTATGGGTTCTTGCGGGGAGGCTGCATTTACAGCAAAACGTGTCATTGCAGAGGACATTCTCATTCATCCCAACTGGAAAAACTTTACTTCTATTGCCGTTGATAAAGCGGGTTTAAGGGCATGCTGGTC
>Ga0210085_1000160_pt1 | contig 30311 bp, 27 predicted proteins | sample China_Galinas_PW_5_FD_184866 | JGI IMG/M metagenome (GOLD analysis project Ga0210085, IMG submission 184866) | Wetland microbial communities from San Francisco Bay, California, USA, that impact long-term carbon sequestration - China_Galinas_PWC_D1... | ecosystem: Environmental > Aquatic > Marine...
CGGGCGGGGCGTCCTGCGAGAGCCGCACCCCGGCCCCGTCCGGGAGCTCCCGGGAGGAGATGATCCCGTCGATGGCGGTCGCCGCCGCTTCGGATACTGCGAGCATGGTCAAGCCTCCTTGTCGTGAGTCCGTCTGCTCCCGCTGCCCCGCCCGCCCGAGCCGAAACCAGGGGCGTCAGCAAGCTGACTCCGGCGCTCAGGCGGCGGCTCGCTCGGCTCGCTTGTTGCGCTCGACCGCGGCCCGCAGAGCGTCCCAGTCGACGTCCTTGAAGTTGTGCATCGGGCAGTACTTCGGCCCGCACATCGAGCAGAACTCCGCCGTCTTGAAGTAGTCGTCGGCAAGCGTCTCGTCGTGCATCGAGCGGGCCGTCTCCGGGTCGATCGCCAACTCGAACTGGCGCTTCCAGTCGAACGAGAAGCGGGCTTCGGAGAGCTCCCGGTCCCAGGCCGCGGCGCGGGCGTTGCCGCGCGCCAGGTCGGCCGCGTGGGCGGCGATCCGGTAGGCGATCAGCCCCTGCTTGACGTCCTCGGCGTCGGGCAGCCCGAGGTGCTCCTTCGGGGTGACGTAACAGAGCATCGCGGTGCCGTGCCAGCCGACGATCGCGGCGCCGATCGCGCTGGTGATGTGGTCGTAGCCGGGGGCGACGTCGGTGACCAGCGGGCCGAGCGTGTAGAAGGGCGCGCCGTGGCAGACCCGCTGCTGGCGGCGCACGTTCTCCTCCAGCTGGTTCATCGGCACGTGCCCCGGCCCCTCGATCATCACCTGCACGTCGCGCTCCCAGGCGCGCTCGGTCAGCTCGCCCAGGGTGCGCAGCTCGGCGAACTGGGCGGTGTCGGAGGCGTCGGCGATCGAGCCCGGCCGCAGCCCGTCGCCGAGCGAGATCGAGACGTCGTGGCGGCGGCAGATCTCCAGCACCTCGTCGAACGCCTCGTACAGCGGGTTCTCGCGCTGGTGGTGGACCATCCAGCGGGCGAGCAGGCCGCCGCCGCGGGAGACGATCCCGGTCACCCGGTGCTGGCAGTAGGGCAGGTGCTCGAGCCGCACCCCGGCGTGGATCGTCATGTAGTCGACGCCCTGGCGCGCCTGGTGGTCGATCACCTCCAGAAGCAGCTCGGCGGTCAGGTCCTCGGGGCTCTTCACCCGCTCCACCGCCTGGTAGATCGGCACCGTGCCGATCGGCACGGTCGCCTTCGCCAGCACCGATTCGCGGGTCTCGTCGATCCGCTTCCCGGTCGAGAGGTCCATCGCCGTGTCGGCCCCCCAGCGCTCGGAGAGGACCAGCTTCTCGGTCTCCTCGTCGACCGACGAGGTCGTCGGCGAGCTGCCGATGTTGGCGTTGATCTTGACCGTGGCGGCGCTGCCGATCGCCATCGGGTCGAGGCCGGCGTGGTTGACGTTGGCGGGGATGATCATCCGGCCCGCCGCCACCTCCTCGCGGATCGTCTCCGGCTCCAGCTGCTCGCGCTCGGCGACCCGCCGCATCTCCGGCGAGGTCTCGCCGCGGCGGGCGAGGTGCATCTGCGTGCGGCACTCGGCGTCGGACGGGAACGCGCTGCGACTGCGAATGTGAGGCATCTGAGCTCCTCCCTTCGCTGGTATGAACCAGATCAGGTTTGACGGGTGGTGGCGCTAGGAAGCAGCCATCTCAGCCCCTCGCTCAGGGACCCCCCGGGATTTATGCGTTGGTCGCCGCAGGGTAGCGCGGCGACTGCGGCGGGCGCCAGCTAGTACCAGCGCCCGCGGGCGAAGCCGCCGAAGGCGACCAGGCCGAGCAGGGCCACGATCAGCCCGATCCAGAAGCTCCAGAAGATCATCAGCACGATGCCGACGATCACGATCACACCGCCCAGCGAGACTCCGCCGGCGGCACCTCTCTCCGCTCTGCTGCTCATCGCGAATCCTCCTCGCTCACCGTTGCTGCCATGGCCATCCCGGTACCCGCCCGACCCGAATCCCAACCCCGAGGAGCGGCGGGAGCGGCTTCGCGACTCAGACCAGGAAGGTGTCGTCGTGGGAGTAGGGAGGCGAGCAGGCGCAGACCAGGACCAGATCCTCCGCGCCGGTGTTGCGCAGCTCGTGCACCTCGCCGGGCGGGATCACGGCGCAGTCACCGGCCCGCACCTCGCGCTCCTCGGAGCCGATCCGCAGCAGCCCGCTGCCGGCCGTGAAGAGGTACAGCTCCTCGCTGGCCCGGTGGTAGTGGGCGGCGGTCGAGGAGCCCGGCGCGACGGTCGCCTCGGCCAGGCTCTGGTTGCGGGCGGCGGCCGCGTAGCCCGGGCCGGCCCACTCGCGGATCGTCGAGCCGTCCGCGGTGACGTAGGGCGCAAGCTCGGCGCGGCGGGAGACGTCCATCGCGTCCCTCCCGCCGCGCCGCGCCGTCGCTAGTAGCGGTAGTGGTCGGGCTTGTAGGGGCCGTCGACCGGGATGCCGAGGTAGGCGGACTGCTCGGCGCTCAGCTCGGTCAGCTTCACCCCGAGCGCCTCGAGGTGCAGTCGCGCGACTTTCTCGTCGAGGTGCTTGGGCAGCACCGTGACCTTCTTCGGCGTCATCCCCTCGGGCTGGCTGTAGAGCTCGATCTGGGCGATCACCTGGTTGGTGAACGAGTTCGACATCACGAAGCTCGGGTGCCCGGTCGCGTTGCCGAGGTTGAGCAGCCGCCCTTCGGAGAGGACGATCACCGAGTGGCCGTCGGGGAACTTCCACTCGTCGACCTGCGGCTTGATGTTGTCGCGCTCGGCCTCCGACTCTTCCAGCGCCGCCATTTCGATCTCGTTGTCGAAGTGGCCGATGTTGCCGACGATCGCGTTGTGCTTCATCGCCCGCATGTGGTCCAGGGTGATGATGTCTTTGTTGCCGGTCGAGGTGACGAAGATGTCGGCCGTCCCGACCGCGTCCTCGAGGGTTTTCACCTCGTAGCCCTCCATCGCCGCCTGCAGGGCGCAGATCGGGTCGATCTCGGTGACGATCACCCGGGCGCCCTGGCCGCGCAGCGAGTCCGCGCAGCCCTTGCCCACGTCGCCGTAGCCGCAGACGACGGCGACCTTGCCGCCGATCATCACGTCGGTGGCGCGGTTGATCCCGTCGACCAGCGAGTGCCGGCAGCCGTAGAGGTTGTCGAACTTGGACTTGGTGACCGAGTCGTTGACGTTGATCGCCGGGAACAGCAGGTCGCCGGTCTCGGCGAGCTGGTAGAGGCGGTGCACGCCGGTGGTGGTCTCCTCGGTGACGCCGCGGACGTCGGCGGCGATCTTGGTCCAGCGCTCCGGGTCATCGGCCAGCGAGCGCTGCAGAAGCTCGAGGACGATCCGGAACTCCTCCGACTCGGCCGAGGCCGGGTCGGGCACCGCGCCGGCCTTCTCGAACTCGGCGCCCTTGTGGACGAGCAGCGTCGCGTCGCCGCCGTCGTCGAGGATCATGTTGGGACCGCCGTCGGGCCACAGCAGCGCCTGCTCGGTGCACCACCAGTACTCCTCCAGGGTCTCGCCCTTCCAGGCGAAGACGGGGATCCCGGCCGCGGCGATCGCGGCGGCGGCGTGGTCCTGGGTCGAGAAGATGTTGCAGGAGGCCCAGCGCACCTCGGCGCCGAGGGCGACCAGGGTCTCGATCAGCACCGCGGTCTGCACGGTCATGTGCAGTGAGCCGGTGATGCGCGCGCCTTTGAGCGGCTGTTTGTCGCCGAACTCCTCCCGCGTCTGCATCAGGCCGGGCATCTCGACCTCGGCCAGCGCGATCTCCTTTCGCCCGAACCCGGCAAGGCCGATGTCGGCGACTTTGTAGTCGTGCGTTGCGGTGCTGCTGGTCATGAAAAGCAGTTCTCCCAATCGTCGTTTTGAAGGACTCATGGTAGGGGGACCGCGGCCCGCCCGCACTTACCGTGGCCGATAGAAGGGGATGGAGGCCTCGCCCGCGCGCTGCGAGCGGACGACCCACACCTCCCCCGCGGTCGCCAGAACGGCGAGATGGAAGCGGGTCCGGGAGATGGATACGCCGAGCTCTCTGGCCAGCTCCCCGGGGCTCATCTCCCTGCTCGTGCCCGCCAACAGCTCCAGCAGCTTGCCGCGCAGCGCTTCGTCGTCTTCAGGCTTGCCTCGGCCGGCCAACTCGGCTCCTCCCCATGCTCAGCGAAATCGTCGCCAAAGCATAGGGATCGCTGGGAACTATCGCGGGATTTCTATCTGTGGAGATTTCCCGCTTGAACTTTAAGGATGCCGACCGATGGGCGCCTCTGAACCGATGCAGGTCGCCGCCGCATTCGCGGCGATTCTGCGTGATGCGCGGCTCGAGGCGGGGCTGACCCAGGAAGCGCTGGCCGACCTCAGCGGCCTCGACCGGACCACGATCTCCCAGGCCGAGCTCGCCAAGGCATCGCCCCAGCTGGAGACCCTGATCCGCCTCGCCGGCGCCCTCGGCCGCGAACCCGCCGAGCTGATCCCGGCGGTGCGCTGGGAGCCGCCGGCCGCGGTCGAGCGCCCCAAGGGGCACTTCCGCGCGTGAGGCCGGCGGCGCGACCCGTATCCTTGCGCCCGTGCTGAAGCGCGCCGCCATCGCCTGCGCCCTCTGCCTGCTCGCGCTGCCCGCCGCGGCGAGCGCCGCGATGCCGGGGGTCGAAGTCGGCAAGGTGCGCTTGGCGCCGGCGCAGGGCGGCCGGGTGACCCTGCTGGTCCCGGTCCGCTACCCGACCGAGATGCTCGGCCGCGCCGTTCACGCCCGGGTGCGGGTCGCGGTGCCGGGAGCGAAGCCGCGCACCTACCGGCTCGGAACCCGCGCCGGCGCCGGCGCGCCGCGGGTCCCGGAGCGGCGCAAGCGCTTCACCTTCGTCCACGCGATCACGCTGAACAAGCGCCTCAGCGCCATGGTCCGCGCCGGCGCCGCGCCGCGCGCCGCGGTGCTGGGGATCGCCCGCCTCGACGTCGACCGCGACGGACGCCCCGAGCAGGTGCGGCGGAGGCTGCGCAGGCTGCGGGCGGTGCCGCGCGCCGGCAGCCGGCAGTGCGAGACGCTGCCCCAGATGCACGCCCGGCCCGGGCGACGGGTCGCTGTGAAGCTGCCCCGCTGCGGCTCCGACCTGCGCTGGACCGGGCGCTCGAAGGGCGTCCCGGGGCAGGTCCGGATCCGCCGTGGCCGCGTCGTCTACCGGGCGCCGAAGCGGTTCCGCGGCACGGTCGCGATCCGTCTGGCAGGCAGCGCGAAGGCCGCCGGCCGCGCCTCGAAGCGGCGCCAGCCGGTCTCCCGCGTGCTCGAGGTCAAGGTCGGGACCGCGCAGCGGACCGTGGTGCGGGCGATGGGCGACTCGGTGACCGCCGGCTTCGGCTACTACGACAACGGCCAGACGATGCCGCTCAGCCAGCTCTTCTCCTGCGAGCCGGGCGAAAAGTTCTACAACGACGCCTGCTCCTCCAACTCCGCCAGCCGCAGCAACAAGGGGACGACGATCGAATACGCCCCCGACTACGGCCTCTCCAACAACGTCTCCTGGGCGGCCCAGTGGTCCAATGAGCACGGGATCACCGACTACAAGAACCTCGCCGTGACCGGCTCCGAACCGGTCAACTGGCTCAAGGGCGGCTACCTCTACAAGACCGCCAGGCAGATCGAGGGCGAAGACCCCGACTACGTCCTGATGACGATGGGCGCCAACCCGCTGCTCTCGGAAATGCTCTTCGGCGTCGACAACATGGGCTGCGCGATCTGGTCCGACATCTTCGGCGAATACCGCAAGTGCATCGAAAAGGCCTTCGCCGGGGTCGACCTGCGCGCCAACCTCAAGGCGCTCTACGAAGACCTGCTCGCCAACACGACGGCGACGATCTTCCTCATGCAATACCACCTCTCGGTGCCCTCCTCGGCGATCGCATACTCCGCGACCCAGGTCGCCGAGATGAGCTCCCTGCTCAACGGCGAGATCGCCTCGGTCGCCGCCGGGCTCGGCTCCCAGCGCCTGCGCGTCGTCGCGCCGCCCCACTTCGACGTCGGCGTCGACATCTCGCCCGTCTACCCCTCCGACTACAGCTGCTCCAGGTTCGGCTTCAAGGTCGACGGCCCCTCGGTCCAGTCGAGCCTGACCCAGGACGAGCTCACCCTCACCCACCCGCTCTCCTTCTGCAAGGGCCCCCCGTCCGGCCCGCCCTGGGTGATCAGCGGCGACACCGGCATCCACCCGAGCGCCACCGGCTACACCCAGATGGCCTCGAAGCTGCCCGCGCCCACGGGCTGAGCCGGCCCTCGCTTATATTCACGCCTATTATCGGCTGACTTATAAGGCTCCCCGGCCCGCGCGGCCCGGGATCAGCTCCTCGAGCCCGACCAGGCGCAGGTCGCCCCGCCCCTCGGCGGCGCGCTTCAGGCCCGCGGTGAACCCGCTGCGGGAGAAGAGGACGATCAGCGGACCGCCCTTCCTCAGCTTCGCCCCGCTCTGGCGCAACGCCGGCAACTTGAACTTCTCGATGTCCCCGAGGAGCGAGACGGAAATCGGCTTGCTGGTCCACTTGCACTCGCCGACGACCGAGACTCTGCCGCGCTGCATCCCGACGACGTCGATCTCCTCCGTCTCCCGCTCGTGGGTGGCGCGAAGCTCGTGCAGGGCCGGCCCCCACCAGCCGCCGACCCGGCTGGCCTCGGCGCCGAGGTTGGACCGCACCCAGCGTCGGCAGAGCGACTCGAACGTGGATGCGATGTGGTCGGCGAACGCCGGCGTCACCTCCGCCCTCCAGAGGTCGGCGGGGTCGAGCCCGGCTTCCAGCTCAGCGGCGAAGGGCCGGACGAAGCGAAACCAGAATCGGAAGAAGCCGTCGGTGAGCCGGTAGCGGTAGCCGGTCGATCCCTTGGCGGCGGTGACCGGCAGCTCGCGGTCGACGATCCTCATCTCCTGCAGCGTCCGCAGGTACTCCGTCAGCGAGGTGCTGGCCGTGCCGATGGCGCCGGCGAGATCGCCAAGCGCGCGCGGGCCCGTGGCGACCTCCTCGAGAATGGAGAAGTAGGTCCCGGGCTGTCGCAGCTCCTGCTGCAGCACGTAGGGCGGCTCCTCGAAGAGAACGCCGAGATGGTTGAGGACCTTGTCGGCGAGGAGGCGCTCGAGCCGACCGCCACGCCCCAGCTCATCGAGGTACATCGGCATGCCTCCGCTCACGGAGAATCGCTCGACCCAGTCGCGGTGGCTGTCGGCCTCGATGAACGGAGCGCATTCCTCGGGGCCGAGCGGCGCGACGTAGAAGCGCTGGAGGCGACCGTGCAGAGGGCTTTCCTCCGCCAGCAGTCTCTCCATCGAGCTGATCTGCGAGCCGCAGAGGATGAACTTCGTCCGCGAGGAATCCTGCTCCTCCTCGATCACCGCCTGGATCGCCGTCAACATCTCCCGCCGGTCCCGCTGCCCGCTGGGCAGCAGGTGGGGGAACTCGTCGATTACGGCCAGGATCTTCTGCCTTCGGCCCAGCCGGTAGAGCGCCCGGAACAGGTCCGAAACGTCGGCAAGTTCCGGGCGCACGCCCAAGGGCTCCTCCAGCGCGCTCGCGAGCTTGCGCAGCTGTACCCCACGGGCGCCCGCCTCGGCGACCATGACGATCGCGGGCCTGCCGTGGGCGAAGGCGCGGAACAGCCAGGACTTGCCGACTCGGCGGCGCCCGTACATCGCAACCAGGCGCCGGCTTCGATCCTTCCACCAGCGGTCGAGCTGCTCCAGCTCACGGTCTCGGTTCAGGAACTCATTGGCAAGCGACCACTCAAAGCTCTCCACTGGCATATCAGCCAGCTTATTATAAGCGCGCCTATATGTCTTTGCCGCGTTGCTCGCAGAGCTGCGCGACCCCCGCGCCGAAGCGGCTGCCGTCGTCGAAGGCCGCATCGGCGCGGAAATGGAGTCCACCCTTGGGGCATCCAGCGAAGATCACGCGCCTGCCGAACACAAGCCGCAGGTCGGTGATCGAACCGGCGCCGTTGGCGATCTCGGGGATGCTGGCCACGAGCCGGGTGCGGTAGGGCCCGGAGGCGTTCCGCCGCAGCTTGACCGTCGGGACGACCGCGCCGGTGATCGGCGCCGGGAAGCGCATGAAGACGTAGAAGGTACGCGTGCGCCCGCGGAACGGACCGTTGTAGATGCGGACGCGGCTCGTCACCTCGACCGGCTCCTGGTCGGCGAAGGCGACCTCGACCTTGGCGGAGCCGCGGCCGATCCGAGAATCCCTGCAACGTTCCTCGACCTTCCGGTACGGATAGCTCTGTCGTCCGTCCGAGGTGCACTTCGGAATGCCGGCGAGAGCGAGCCTCACATGGCGATCGAGTTCCAGCTCGTAGCTCTGCAGCGCCGGAGGATGGGAGCCGTCCCGCGTCCGCACCGCCTGATCCAAGACCAGCTTCGCGCGAGCCCTGCCACGGGCCGTCAGGCCGGACGGCACGACCTTGGCGGAGAACTCGGGTGCGACGGATCGGGTCGGCGGCAGATCCTGCGCCGTCGCGCTGCCACCGGCACCGAAGCCGCCCATCGCCATTGCCCCCAAAGCCACTGCCACAGCAACCGAGCCGTCCATCCCGCAACCACCTCCCATCGACGACGGTACCACTCGCGGGGGCCTACTTCAGCCGCACGACGCGGACGAAGCGGCGGCGCTTCTTCTTCGGCTCGAAGACCTTCACTTCGGCGCGGAGCTTGGCGCGGTCGGCGGCGAGGGCCTCGGCGAAGCGCTTGCCGAGCTTGAGTCGGACGCCCAGGTTGCCGGGTTCCTTGGAGCGGGCGCGGCGCTTGGCCAGCTGTCGCTTGCCGCGACCGTTCGGCTTCGGGCCGAGCAGCCGGGCGACGACCTTGGTGCGGGCGGTGCGGGTGTTGACCTTGACCGGTATGCCCCGCCGCGATGCCTGGCGTGCGGCGATCTTCTTCGGCACCTTGACCGTCAGCTTCCCCTTCGGCTTGATCCGCAGGGTCGCGGTCGAGCTGACCGCGCCACCCTGCGCCGCGGTCGCGGTCATCGTCACTTCGTAGGTGCCCGGCAGCGCCGTCTTCGGCACCGAGACGACCGCCTTGCGCGTGGTCGGCGGCGCCCGGTTGGGCGGCGTGCTCGAGGGGGCGCGGCCGAACACGCCGTTGGACATACGGAGCTGGGCGCCCGAAAGCGTCGAGGTCGCGCCGAGCGTGAAGGTCGGCGGCGGCGAGGCGGTGCTGGCGAAGTCGAGGCCGAACGGCAGCTTCGCGGTCGCGCCCGGGGTGGCGACGGCCGTCTGCGGCGGTGCCAGCTTCATCTCGGAGACTCCCAGGGTCAGTTCGTTTTCCGCGAGCGGTGCGTTGCACCATGCCTTGGCGGGGTCGACCTTCGCGGGGACTTCTTTTCCTTCGATTCTTTCTTCTTCTGCGGCGAATTCTTCGCTGAATTCCTGACCGGTTATGCAGGCCACGGGACGCGTCGGTACGAGCGCCGGGGTCACTTCCCGCGATCCCAGCACCAGCTTCGCGCTGAGCGGGCCGCCGTAGGATCCTCCGTCGGCGGCTGCCGGCAGCCCGGCTTCAATGTCGACCTGCCATTCGAGGAGTTGACCGGCAACCTCACCGTAGGCAGACGACAGGTAACCGACCAGTTCGAAGCCGGCAGGCACCAGGGTCGGCGTTTCGGCGCCGTTGGCGCCGTTGGCGGCCAATGCTTGGCCGGTCTGTTCGCTGCGGGTGAAGGTCAGTCCAGCTGAGCCGACGATCGGCGTCGCGGTGAATTCCGTCGGGACCGAGCTTCCCACCGGCACCACCAGACCGAGCAGGAGCTGCTGTTCAGAGCTTTTGCTCGGCGGGCCGCAAGCTTCACCGCCTTCGGTGCAGAGCACCGCTCGCACGTGCGCCACCCCGATTCCCCCAGGCTGCGTCAGCGTCGCCGACCCGGGCTTGATCGTCACACACCCCGTCAGCAGAACGAGCGCAGCGAGCGCGAAGACGAGCAGCTTCAGGATCATGGACCGAGACACCGGATCAGGGTAGCGAGATCAAGCCGCGCCTCGCGGCTCGCGGCCGCACCTCAGGGCGCCGGCTGTTCGTTGGTCTGCTGGTAGGTGGTGCCGCCGCTGCCGTAGATTTCGCCGAAGATCTTCTGCTGGGTGCAGGCCGGGGTCGGGACGGTGGCGGTGCTGTCCTGTTCGGCGAAGGTGTATTTCTTTAGCCGTTCGAAGAAGGCTTCCGCGTTTTCCATCTGGGTCGCGGTTTCTTCGCCTTTGTAATTGATCGAGGCCTTGACCCGGTTCTTGAACGCTTCGATTTCGGGCGTATTCGGGTCCAGCGCGGCGGTCGACCCGGAGGCGCACTGGCGGGTCTCGAACCCAGGCAGCCCGGACAGCAGTTCTTCCGCCCACTTCGGATGGCTGTAGGCGCTGGTTCGGTTGACCTTGAGGCGGTGGCTCGGGTAGCTGGCGACCGATTCCGGATTGAGCGGTCCCAGGACACTGATGAAATGGGGGTGTCCGCCGCCCGGGAATTCTTCGACCAGAGCGGCGTTACTTGCGACCGCCACATTCGCGAACAGCGAGGTGATCTCCCTGCGGTACAGCTTCAGGCCGGTGAGGACCGGGTTGAGGTTGCGAACGAACGGTTCGGTCGCCCGCAACAGCGGCGGGAATTCGTCGCGGAAGAGGACGCGACCGGCCTGGAAGCCGCTCGGTGCCCGTTCGATCACCGGGATCAGCCCTTCGAACAGGCCCTTGGCTTCCGGCGCCAGCTTCGAGATCGCGACCAGCGTCGGCGAGAGCTCTTCCGCCGCCGGCGTCAGCTGCTGGAAGAGGGGGTCGGCGTCGAGCGAGAAGGTCTTCAGCCTTTGCAGGGTCGCCTTCGACTCGTCGAGGAAGGTCGGGAAGGCGCGGAACAGCGCTTCGATGTCCGCGTTGCGCCGCGCCGTGGTCTGGAAGACCGCGTTGGAGCTCTGGATCAGGTCGGCGAGCTGGCCTTCGCGGCCGCGCAGCGCCGTGAACGTCTTAGCTCCGTCGCGGAAGAGCTGGCCGAGCGCCGCCTGCTGGGTGTCGAGCACGCGGAACAGGCCGGCGAGTTCGGTGAAGGTCGGTTCGAGCTGCCCGATGCCGTAGGAGAGGTTCTGCCCCTGCCCCTGGATGCCGACCGCCGCTTCCTGCATCCACGTCTGGAAGGCGGCGCGGGTTTCCGGGTCGAAGGTGCGGAAGATCTCGTCCAGCTGCACCGACTGCGCCACGTTCGCCTCCGGCAGGGCGGCGCCGTCCTCGAGCTGGGGCCGCTTCGCCGAGCCGGGGGTGAGTTCGATGTAGGTCTCGCCGAGCAGCGTCTTGGTGCGCAGGATCGCCCGGGTCGACTCCGGCAGCGGCGCGTACTTGTTGTCGATGTCGACCGTGGCCAGCGCCTGGCGCCCGTTCGGGGCGAGCTCGATGCCCTGCACTTTGCCGACGTTGACGCCGGAGATTCGCACGTCGGACTGTTCGGCCAGCGTCGTCGCCTCGTTGAAGGGGATCTTCAGCTGGTAGGGCTTGGCCCGGAACGGAGTCGAGCCGCCGAAGGTGACCCAGAGGAAGAGCAGGATGCCGAAGCACGACAGCGCGAAGCCGACGATGACGAGGAGTTGCGTGGTGCTGGGGGCTTTCTTGCTCATTCGTCTATTCCGTCGTTAGCTCGCAGAGGCCGCTTTCGGTGAAGTCGACCGGGATTTCTCCCGCGCGCGGAATATTGGCCGCCTGCAGGAGAGTTTCGATGAACGGGGATTTCGGCGCGATTGATTCGTAGGCCAGCGCCGTCCCGGTGCAGCTGATGCCGAGCAGCCCGCGCAGAAGCGGCCCGCCGGCGTCCTGCAGGCTGAAGGCGGAGTTGAAGTTGTGGTTCAGCCACGGCAGGTAGAAGAGGGCGCTTTCCTTGCCCTTCGGCTTGTAGGCGAGCTCGTTGAGGAAGCTGTTGAAGCCGCCGAGCCCGTTGCCGAAGTTGCGCACCGTCTTGCCAAAGGAGGGGGCCGAGTCGGCGAGGTCGTTCAGCACCGGCCGCACTTCGCGGGTGAACGGCCGGATCTGGTCGCGGATCGGCGCCAGCGTCTGCGCGAACAGCTTCTGGGTCGAACGGAAGGCCGCCGGCAGCGCCTGCGCCTGCGGGATAAGCCCGGTCAGCGCCGGGTAGGCCGCCTTCGAGAAGCGGTCCGAGCTGGCCAGGCCCGCCTTCGCCGCTTCCAGCGCCGGCGGGAACTGGACCAGCGCTTCCTGGATCGCCTGCTGCTGGTTGGCGAAGTTGCCCAGCGCCGCGTTCGAGGAGCTGACGAAGCGTTCGATCTCGCGGTCGTGCCGGGCCAGTTCGGTGGCGAGCAGCTGAAAGCTGTGGATCGTCCCGGCCAGCGCGCGGCGCCGGCCGGCGATCACCTTGTTCAGCTTCGCGTTGTAGCGGACGAACGGTTCGAAGCGCCGCAGCGCGTTGCCGAACTGCTTGCCGCGCCCGCCGATCCCCTGCGCCCCGCCCGCCACCAGCAGCTGCAGGTACTGGCGGGTGTCGGCGTCGAGGGTGCTGAGGAAGGCGTCGAGGTTGGTGTTCGGCTGGGTCTGGGCGAGGGTGAAGTGGGCGCCGTCTTCGACCCTCCCGTCTTCTTCACCGGGGTCGATCTCGACGATCATGTCGTTGAGGTTCGTTTTCGGCCGCAGCAGGAACTGGGCGTCCGGGTGGATCAGCTCCATGTACTTCGGCTCGATCTCCATCCCGACCGTCGCGTGGCCTTCTTCCAGCTCGACCGAGGTGACTTTTCCGATCTGGATCCCGGCCACGTCGACCGCCTGGCCCTGCCCGGGCGTCACCGCCTGCGCGGTCTTGAACTCGGCCGAGATCTGTTCGTATTCTTCGCCGACCACCGGCAGCCACGCCGGCAGCGAGGCTTTCTGCTGGATGAAGATCCCGAGCATCATCGCGATCCCGGCCACCGCCAGGACCACGATCGCGATCGAGTCCTTGCGGTGACCACGCGCCTGCCTGGTCAGCCAGGCGCGGAAGTGGCTCCAGCGCCGCATCACGGATTCACCCCCGCGACCGACGGGGTCGGCGGTCCGACCTGCGCCAGCCGGCTGCCGTTGACGTCGGGCACCGGGTTGCTGTCGCAGCGCACCCCCGGCTTCAGCTCCGGCATCCCCCCCAGCTGCGGCTGGTTGCCGAGCGGATCTTCGATCGTGTGCGAGTAGTTGATCCCTTCGCTCTGCGTTTCCGCCTCGGTGTCCGGGTTTTCTTCCCCGACCAGGACCGAGCCGCCCCCGACCTGAGCGCGGATATAGGGCCCGTTGCCGTCGTAGTTCTGGCCGGCGGCGGCGAAGTCGGAGAGCGTGTAGAGGAACTCGCGGTAGTTCGGACCGCCGGTCGAGAAGCGGTCTTCGATCGTCTGGTCGAAGGTCGGGACCATCACCCTGCTGGTGCAGAGGCTGAGCCGGTTGAGCTGCGGCAGCGTCACCTGCTTGCCCGCCCGCGCGGCTTCCGCCAGGCCCGGCGTCAGTTCGCTCAGCAGGCGTGCCGCGCCGCCGCCCTCGCGGCCGGAGAGCAGCGGCCGGACCTGGGCCAGCCACGGTTCCGCGCTGCGGATCAGCCCCGGCAGCTCTTCGATCGCCGGCGTGGCGACGATCGCGTAGGTGCGCAGCGGCGGCAGGGTGCGGTTGAGGCTGACCAGCGAGGAGCGCGCGGTGCGCAGGGTCGGGGCCGCGAGCCGCACCGTCGCCGAGAGGTTGGCCGACTGCGCCGCCAGCGCCCCGGTGAAGGTGTTGAAGTTGTCGATCAGGCCCCGCAGGTCGGACTCGCGGCGGGCGAGGGCGCCGAAGCTGCGCCCGGCCGAGGCGACCAGGCGCGAGAGGTCGCGCGGCTCGGTGCCGAGGAACGCGTTGGCCACCTGCGAGCCGTAGCGGCCGGCGTCGCCGCCGTACTTGAAGACCCCGTTCAGCGCCTCGCCCGCGGTCTTGCCCCTCGCGCTCGGCTCCTGGGTCCTGTCTTCGGCGGCGCTCGGTTCGTTGGTCAGCGCCGTCCCGTAGCTCTCCAGCAGCCGGCTCAGGTCGGCCCGCACCGGCGCCTGCAGCGCGGTGAGGATCTGGTCGAGCTGGACCGCGGTCGCCGTGCGGCTGACCGGGATCGTGCCGCCGCTGTCGAGCTCCGGCGCGCTCGGGCTGCCGGGGTCGAGTTCGACGAAGAAGTTGCCCTCGAGGAAGATCCGCGGCCGGATCGCGGCGAAGGCATCGTCGTGAATCGGCCGGCCGGCCCCGTCGACGGTAAAGGTGACCGTGGTCGCGTCGCCGTCGCGGCTGCTCGAGATCACTTTGCCGACCTCGACCCCGGCGATCCGCACCGGCGAGTTCTTGGCGATGTTGGCCGAGTTGGCGAAGGTCGCATGCAGCTCGTACCCGTACCCGGTGAAGGGGACGTGTTTGGTGAAGGCCAGGTAGGGCCCGATCGTGAAGACGAGGATGAAGACGATCGCGATCGTCACGTTGCTCGGCCGCCAGCGGAAGCGGCCGCCGTTGGCCGCCGCCTGCCTGATGTCGCGCTCCGGCAGGCGGCTCATTCGCTCACCGCCCCGCGGGTCGTTTCGCCCCAGACTTCCGGCGCGCTGCCGATTACCGTCTGGCCGCGCGCGTACTTCTCGTTGCCGGCTTCGCACTGCCTTTCCTGGCCGGGCGCGCCGGTTTGGGGGTACGGATTGAAGTGGAGGTGATTCGCCGGCACCGGCTTCCCGCCCGGCGGGAGCGACCCGCCGTTAGCCGGCGCCGAGGACGGGGTCGTCTCGGCGTTTTCGCCGAACGGAGGCTCGAAGCTGACCGCGTTGAGCCAGTGACCCTTGCTGTTGCCCTGCTGGTTCGAGTTCGCCAGGTTTTCGAAGGTCAGGGTCCAGTAGTTGCAGACCGCCTGCGAGGGAACGATGAACTTCAGCGAGGGCTTCAGCAGCCGGTTGGTGTCGATCAGCAGATCGAGCCCCTCGAACACGCCCGGCGCTTCCTGGAAGTCGACCAGCGCTTCCGCGGTCGGCTGCAACTGCCGGTTGAGGACCGGGCTGCGGTTCAGCGCCGGGATCCCGGCCTGCAGCGATTCGGCGATCACCGGCGAGGTTTCCGCCAGCGCCTTCGCCCCCGGCTTCAGCGCGGCGAAGAACTGTTCGGAGTGGCGCAGGAAGGGGCGCAGCGCCGGCAGGTCTTCGGTCGCCGTGTCCAGGGTCGAGGGGCTCTTCGCGATCGTTTCCTGGATGTAGGGACGGGAGACGGTGGCGAAGGCGGCGAAGGTCCGGTCGAGGGCGACGAAGAGGCTTGCCTGCGTCTGCGCGACCGGGGCGACCGTGGCCGCGAGCGCCTCCAGCGCCCGCCAGAAGCCGGCGAAGTCGTTGCTCGGGGCGACGATCGTGCGCAGCACCGGCTGGCCGTGTTCGGCCGCCCGCCGCAGCGCCCCGATCGCTTCGTTCAGCTGCGGCCCGCGCCCGGCCAGGGCATTGCCGAAGCCGGCCTGCGTCTTGCGGATCGCTTCCCGCGTCGGCTCGTCGAACATGCTGAAGAATTGGTCGATGTCGACCGGTTCCGGCGTCGCCGCGGTGACCGGGATCTCTTCCCCGGCGGCGAAGCTCTCTTCCGAATCGCCCGGCGTGATCTGCAGAAACTTCAGCCCCAGGGCCGACTTCGGCCGCACCGTGATCGTCGAGTCGGCGGGCAGCGGTTCGGCGCTCTTGTCGAGGCTGAGGGTCAGTTCGGCGGCGAATTCGCCGTCGCCCGTTTCGACCGGTACCACCGAGTTGACCACGCCGACCCGGACCCCGCCGATCCGCACCTCGTTGCCCTTGACCAGGGCATCGGCGTTGGGGACCAGCGCCTTCAGGTTGTAGGTCGAGACGAACGGCAGCCCGTTGTTGGCGTTGTAGGCGAGGAAGACGGCGACGATCACGACCAGCACGGTGACCGCCCCGACCAGGATCGGGCTGCTCGCGACTCCCTGTAGTCCGCTCCGGTTCCTCATGGTCCCAGCAGGTAGTCGATCAACGGTTCGGTGCCTTCGGTCGCTTCGGTCGCTTCCGCCCCTTCGACTCCGGCTTCGGCTTCGGCTTCATCCGCTGCTTCACCGGCTTCGCCGAGGCCGGTGGTCGGCCCGGCGGCGCTCGGAGCGGCGGTTCCTCCGGCGCTCGCCTGGTACCGCTCGCGCAGCAACCGGATGATGTCGAGCTTGCTGAGGCTGGATCCTTCGGCTTCAGGGACCTGGGGGCCGTTGAACCTGTTCACGCACCCGGAAAAGCCTTTCTTTACCGATTGGTAGCTCGTGCACAGCGTCAGCGAGATCCGCGTCCGCCCGAAGTGCCCGTACTTGTCGAACCCGTTGGTCGTGGCAGCCGAGTTGTAGATCAGCCGCACCAGGTTGTCCCAGCCCTTGGTCTGCTTCAGGTTGGTCGTCAGGCTCGCCAGTTCCCGCGTCGGCACCACGCCGGTCGTGCCCAGTTCGCCGCTCTTCTTCACGATCGGCTCCGCTTCGGCGAGGATCGGGCCCGACGCTTCGCCCGCCGCGCCGAGGCTGCGCAGCGACACGGTCAGCGCTTCGGAGAACGGGGTCAGCAGCCGGGTCGACCGGGTCAGCGAGGGCGCCGCCGTGCCGAGGTCTTCGAAGACCGGGGTGCCGGCGTCGGCGAAGCCCTGCAGGCTGCGCATCGTCTGCCGGAACTCGCCCAGGAAGCCCGGCAGCTTGGCCAGCGATTCTTCGAGCTCGGCGCCGCGTTCGGCGCTCGCTTCGGCGGCCGCCCCCGCGTTGGTGAAGAAGCCCGCGACCGAGCTGCGCTCGCGCGCCAGCGGCTCGAGGATCGCGTTCGAGTCGCTGGTCAGCTGCGCCAGCTGCTTGCGCTGGTCCTTGAGGATCCCGAACAGGCGGTCGGCGTCGCGCAGCACCGGGTTGGCCCGCTTGACCAGCTCTTCCAGGTCTTCGCCGCGGCCGGCGAGGCCGGCGCCGAGTTCGTTGAAGATCAGCCGGAAGCGCTGCGCGTACGGCAGCGTCTGGATGTCGTTGATCAGGTCCGGGTCGACGCTGGTCCCGTTGCTGCCCAGCGGCAGCAGGTGCTGCCCTTCGCCGGGCTCGCCCTCGGGCACCTCGCGCAGCTCCGGCGCCGCTTCGCTCCCCGGCGCCCGCGGCAGGGTCGGCCGGCAGTCGACGAACTTCTCGCCGATCAGCGACTGCGGCCGGATCTGGCAGGTCGCGTCCTGGCGGAAGTCCTGGAAGCCCGGGTCGGTGATGTCGAGCACGATCACCGCCTTGCCCGGCTTGGACACCGGTTCGCCGTTCTCGAAGGCGACCGTCTCCCCCGGCAGGGTGACCCCGACCGAGTCGATCGTGCCCACGTTGGCGCCGGCCACCCGCACCTGCTCGCCCTTCACCATGAAGGCGCCGTTGTCGAAGATCGCCCGCACCAGGTAGCCGTTTCCGCCCCCGCCCCCGCCGAGCAGGAGCACGGCGACGACCACCACCGCGACCGCCAGCACCGTCGCCGCTATCGCCCGTGCCCTCCTCATGGGCCGGGGGGCGCGTCGGACGGGTTGCATTCGGTGGAGCTGACGCTGCTCCCCGAGCGCGGTGGGTCGACGAACGGCGCGGAGCCGTCGGCGGGCGGCTGGCTGGCCCCACCCGGGCAGCGCCGCTTGTTCGCGACGTCGCCGAAGGCGCCGAACTGTTCGCTCGGCGTGATCGGTTCCAGCGATTCGCCTTCCAGTTCGAACAGGTTCAGGCCCGATGGCGAGACCCGCACGTAGTGGCCGTTGCCGTCGTAGTAGCCGGCCGCGGCGCCGATCTTGCCGGCGGCGTTGAACAGGTCCGGCGTGTAGCCGCGGATGAAGTCGAGGTTGGGCTGGAAGTCGGCGACCGCCTGTTCGGCGTGGGGGAAGGTGCGCGAGGCCCGTTCCTGCACGGTCGGCAGGTCGCCGAGCAGTTCGGTGGCGTCGTTGCCGCTGCCGGGCCGCGAGACGACCAGGCGCAGGTCGCGCGTGAACGGCACCAGCTTCTGGAAGACCGGCCGCAGTTCGGCGAGGAACGGGGCGAGGTCCTTGGTGTCGCGCTTGGCCACGTCGACGAACGGTTCGACGTCGTCGAGCGCCGCCCGCAGGTTGACGAAGGTGGTGTTCGCCTGCCGCATCACCGGCGCCAGCTGCTGCAGCGTCTCGTCGAACGCCGTGTTCTGCGAGGCGATCGCGCCGAAGGCGGTGTCGGCGTTGGAGATCGCGCTGGTCAGCTGTTCGCCGCGGCCGGCGACGGTCCCGGTCAGCTTCGCCGAGCTGACCACGAACTGGGAGAGCAGGCGCTGGTCGGCGTTCAGTTCCGAGGTCAGCGCCTCGACCCGGTTCAGCGCCGGGCCGAAGTACTCGAACGATTCGTTGGCGTCTTCGCCGCGGCCGGCGTAGACCTGCGCGTTCCCCTTGATGAAGTTGGCGAGGCCCTTGCGCACCGCCGGCGGGAAGGTGTTGAAGAGCTGGTCGAGGTCGACCGGGGTCGTGGTCGAGCCGAGGCCGAGGGTGGCGCCGTCGGCGAGCGCCGGGCTGCTGTTCGGGCCCGGGCTGACGGAGACGTAGTGGTTGGCGACCCCGGAGAGCGAGGTGGCCCGGATCATCGCCGTCGTCCCCTCGTGCAGCTCCTGGTCGACTTCGATGTGGATCTCGGCGAGGTTGTCGTCGGTCAGCTCGATGCCGCCCACGGTGCCGGCCGGCGAGCCGCCGATCAGCACCTGGTTGTCGGGCACCAGCTGGCCCGCGTTCTGGAACAGCAGCGTGTACTTGTGGCCGCCGTTGCCGCCGAAGAGGACGATCGCCAGGGCGATCACGCCGATCGCCAGGGCCACGATCGCCGCGATCCGCGCGGGGGCGACCCCCCGACTTGGAGCCGGGCTTTTCTCCTCGCCTAATGCCTTGGTAGCCACGGGTCGTCGCTATTTCGTTCCCCGGCCCCTCCGACCCGACGGAACGAGCGGGGCGAATCGTATCCGAGCGTCCCGCGGCCAAAGGACGACCATGCCGGTACTTAACTCGAAAACAACGCGCTACTCTGATGACGGGAAGGGTTTAGGGAACTGGGAGGCGTCTCCATCGACAACGGAGGAGCCGTAAATGCGCAAACGTTCATTGGTCGCGGGCCTGGCTGTGACCGCCCTCGTCGCCATCGTAGCCTCGGTCGCCGTCGCCGGCCCGGCCGGCAAGCCGGTCAGCTCGCCCGATGGCAACTCGCAGGCGATCGGCGCGGTGCTGTCGCCGAAGAGGCTCTACCAGAAGAAGCTCACGCCGGCCGCGCTGGAAGTGACGACGAAGCTGTCGACCACGTCCGCCGCCAACGGCGTCCCGGTCCCGACCACCGACGTCCGGATCGACTTCGACAAGAACGCGTCGGTCTTCACCAAGGGCGTCCCGACCTGCAAGTCCGGCAAGCTGCAGAACGTCTCCACCGAGATCGCCAAGCGCGAATGCAAGAGCGCGATCATCGGCAAGGGGACCGCCCGGGCGCTGCTCCCGGTCGGAAACACCGTGTTCACCGTCAAGCAGACCGTGACCGCCTTCAACGGCGTGCCCAAGGGCAAGAAGCCGGTGATCCTGCTCCACACCTACGGCACCACGCCGGTGCAGACGACGCTGGTCCTCACCGCCACCGTCAAGAACTACTACAAGCAGGGCTACGGCCCGCGGCTCGACGTCAAGGTCCCGCTGATCGCCAACGGCGCCGGCGCGCTCACCTACTTCAACGTCAAGGTGCAGAAGAACTACAAGTACCGGGGCAAGAAGCGCAGCTACATCTCGGCCAAGTGCCCCAAGAACAAGAAGCTCAAGGTCCGCTCGGTGTTCACCTTCCTCGACAAGGAGACCACCGACCCGGTCTACAGGCAGAGCTGCAAGATCAAGCCGGAAAAGAAGAAGTAGCGGGCCGGAAGCCCGGGGTCTGGGGGCGCGCGGGCGCCCTCAGACCCCCAGTTTCGGCAGCACGCGGGCCAGCGGCCGCGGCAGCCACCAGACCCGGTCGCCGATCAGCAGCATCAGCGCCGGCAGGAGCACGATCCGCACCACCGTCGCGTCGAGGATCACCGCCACGGTGAGCCCGACCCCGAGCTGGCTCACCGTGGCCAGCGAGGAGCCGGCGAAGGCGATGAAGACGGCCATCATGATCGCCGCGGCGCCGGTGATCACCCGCGCCGTGCGCTCCAGCCCGAACTCGATCGCCGCCGCGTTGTCGCCGTCGCGGTCGTAGCGCTCTCGCATCCGCACCAGCAGGAAGACCGCGTAGTCGATCGAGAGGCCGAAGACGATCCCGAAGATCATCGTCGCCCCGACCGCGTCGATGTATTCGTGCCCGCCCAGCGGGAAGCTCGAGGGCAGCTCCGAGAGCAGGGTGAGGATGCCGAAGGCGACGCCGACCGTGAGCAGGTTGAGCCCGACCGCGAGCGCCGCCAGCGGCAGTGCTCGCAGCACCAAGACCAGCACCAGGAAGGTGGCGAGCGTGATCGCGACGACCACCGCCGGGATCGTGTCGCGGGTCACCCGGCTGTAGTCGTTGAGCTGCGCCGCGCCGCCCGCCACCCCGGTCCGCAGCCCCGTCGCCGCCGCCAGCTTCTGCGCCTGTTCGTCTAGCTCGCGGTTGAGCGCGATCGAGCCGTCGGAGTTGAACGGGTGTTCGGAGACGACCAGGATCGAGGCCGCCTGGCCGCCGCCTTCGAGGTCGAGCGTTTCGCCGATTTCCTGCCGCGTCGCGGCGGGGGCGCCGTCGAGCGCCGAGAGCACGAAGTACCCGGAGTTGAAGAGGTTGGGCGAGGCGTCGGCGACCCGGCGGGCCCGGCGGTTGATGCGGCGCTTGCCGTCGATCACCTGCACGCTCGCTTCCTGCAGGCCGCTCTGCAGCGGCGCCGCCTGTTCGGCCCCCGCCAGCAGGTTGCTTTCCAGCGCTTCGGCGCCGCCTCCCAGGCGGCCGATCCCGGCGGCCAGCTGGTCGGCGCCGCCGCTCAATTCTTCCAGCCCTTCGCCCAGCGCTCCCGCCGCCTCGGTCAGCCGTTCGGCGCCGTCGGCCAGTTCGCCGCCAGCCTTCTGCAGCTTGGCAAGCCCTTCGTTCAGCCGCTTCGCGCCGTTCTCCAGCTTCTGCAGCGCCGCCAGGGTGGAGACGACGTAGGCGGTGACTTTCTTCGCTTCGTCGAAGTCGGCGAGCAGGCGTTCCCTGGTCGTCGCCAGTTCTGCCGGCAGCCCCGCGTACCCGGCTTCGTAGGGTTCGCCGCTGACCGGGTCGGTGCCGCTGACCGCCGCCAGCGCCCGCCGCACCGCGGCCAATGCCGCTTCGTACTGCGGGTCGGTCTTGCCCACCGTCATCGCTTCCAGCAGGGCCAGCGCTTCCCGCAGGCCGGCTTCGCCCGCCTGCGCCGGGCCGGTCAGCTTCGGCAGCCGCTGGTTCGCCTCTTCGTTCAGTTCCTTCTGCAGCGCGCGGGCCGCCGGCAGGCCGTTCAGGTCCAGCGTGTCGTGCAGCGAGCGGATCGCCAGCACCAGTTCCAGCGAGGCGATCGTCGCCTGTTCCTGGGCTTCGGCGAGCCGCCGCGCTCCCTTCGAGAACCGTTCCAGGGCGGCGATCGCCTGTTCGGCGCCGTCGCTCGCTTCGCCGAGGCCGGCGGCGAGCTGCTCGGCGCCTTCCTCCGCCCGGTCGGCTCCCAGCGCCAGCAGCCCCGCGCCGTTGCCCGCTTCGCCGATCCCCGCCCGCAGCTGCGCGACTCCTCCGGCGGCCGTGTCGAGTTCGCGCCCCAGCCGACCCAGCTGCCGCACCGGCCCGATGTTGCCGTTTTTGGTGAGGATCGCGTTGCCGGTTTCCTGCAGCGGCTCGACCCGCTTGGCGACCGGCCCCGGCCCGACCACGGCCCGCACTCCCGGCAGCTTCGCCACCCGGTGCTGGAAGCGGTTCAGCGCCGCGATCCCCTTGTCGTCGGTGATCGGGCCATCGTCCGTGGCGGCGACGACCACGAAGGGGGCTTCGTAGCCGGGGGCCGTTGCGCGGGCGATCAGTTCCGCGTCCTCGCGGGCCGAGTCGTTGCGGGGCAGCTGGTCCGGGCTGGGCGGCCCGGTGCGCAGCGCCACCGCCGGCGCCGCGAGCACGAGCACGACGAAGCCGATCAGCGCCGCGGCCAGGGCCGGGCGCCGCAGCGCGGCGGTGACCAGCAGCATCAGGCGCGAGCGGCCGCCCGGCGCCGGGCCGATCCGCCAGAGGTCGATCCGCGGCCCGATCAGGGCCAGGGCGGGCGGCGCGACCACGGTCGCGATCAGGACGGTGAGCACGACCACCATCGCCAGCGTCCCGGCCAGCGAGGCGAGCAGCGAGCCGGGCAGGATGAAGATCGAGACCAGCATCGAGATCAGCAGCGTGCTGCCGGCGAAGGCCGTGGTGCGGCCGGCCGTGCGCCGGGTCACGCGCGCCGCCCGCCACGGGTCCGCGCCCCGGCCCAGCTCCTCGCGGAAGCGCGAGACCATCAGCAGCGCGTAGTCGACCCCGAGCGCCAGCCCCATCATCGAGCAGACCGTGAGCGCGAAGGCGTCGATGTCGAGCCGGGCCGCGGCGAAGTAGAGGATGCCGCGCGAGGCGAGCACGGTGATCGCGCCGAAGGCGAGCGGGATCGCCGCCGCGATCGGCGAGCGGAAGACCAGCAGCAGGACGATCAGCAGGAAGGGGAAGGCGATCAGCTCGCCGCGCTCGCTGGCGGCGATCGAGCGGTCCTGCAGGGCGCGCGAGATCGAGGCGAATCCGGTCTGGGTCGCCCGCACCGGCGGGTGGACGTTTTCCTCCAGGGTCCGTTCGAGCTGCGGGACCTTCTCGTTGACCGCCTCCTTGATCTCGACGTGGTAGTCGGCGAGGACCAGCGCCCGCCGCGGTCCCGGCCGCAAGGGCACGACCGAGCCCCGGTCCCAGGGCGAGATCGTGGTCACGCCCGGCTGCTTGCGCAGGGCGCGGACCAGTTCCGGCCCCTGCCGGTCGATCGCCCGCTTCGGCCCGCGCAGCAGGATCGCGAACGGCATCGAGGCGCCGAAGTGCTGGCGCAGCAGCTTGTTGGCTCGCGAGGACTCGGTCCCCGGGATGTTCAGCGTGGTCGGCTCGAGCCGCGACTCGACCCCGGTGCCGACCACTCCGAGGGCGACCAGCACGACCGCCGCGACGGCGAGCACGGTGAAGCTTCCCCTGCGCCTGCTGCTTCCCACCCGTGGTAGTTTGACTCTCAGGGGAAGGGGAGGAGGCCGTTTATGCGGAAGACTGTGTTAAGCGCCGCCGCGGTTGTCGTGGCCTGTCTGCTGCTGCTCGCTCCGGCGGCGTTCGGAGTCCGCCTGCAGCTCGGCGACCTCGTCGTCGTCGCCGACGGCGGCGTCGTCCCGACCAAGCTCCCCAAGCACCGCTTCGCCCCGGTCAGGATCCACGGCCACGGCAAGTTCTCGACCGCGAGCGGGGCGCTGCCGCCGGTGCTGAAGCGGATCGTCCTCTACTTCGACAAGCACGGCTCGGTCGAGACCCGCGGGCTGCCGGTGTGCACCAAGCGCAAGCTGGAAGCGACCACGACCAAGCAGGCGCGGCGGAACTGCAGGGGGGCGATCGTCGGCAAGGGGGTCGGCAGGGGGGTCGTCAAGTTCCCCGACCAGCCGGCGATCCCCGCCTCCTCGCCGATCACGATCTTCAACGGCCCCAGGAAGCACGGTAACCCGACCGTGCTCGCCCACGCCCACCTCACCGTCCCGGCGCCCAGCACCTACATCGTCCCGATCGAGATCAAGCGTGTGCACAAGGGGCGCTACGGCTACAAGACGGTGGCCGAGATCCCGCCGATCGCCAACGGCGCCGGCATCCCCCAGTACGGCCGTCTCGAAATCGGGCGCATGTGGCGCTACAAGGGCAGGAAGCTGAGCTACGTCAATGCCGCCTGCCCGGACGGGCGCCTGCAGGCACAGGGTCAGTTCGTCTTCGACGACGGCACCAAGCTGAAGGGCAACTTCCTGCAACGGTGCAAGGCGAGAGGCAAGTGAGGCGCTTCCTGCTCGCCATCCTCGCCCTGGCGGCGCTGGCCGGCATCGTCACCGCGGCGGCGCTCGCCGTGCGGATCGAAATCGGCAGCACCGTGGTCAGCGCCACCGCCGACGTGCGGCCGCGCAAGCTGCCCGCCAAGGGCTGGGCGCCGGTGAAGCTGACGACCACGACGAGGGTCGGGACCAACGACGGCTCGCTGCCGCCGACGCTCTCCAGGCTGCGCTTCCAGTTCGACAAGCACGCCCGGATCCAGACCAGGGGCCTGCCGGTCTGCACGCTGGCGAAGCTGGCCGGCACCACGCCGGCGACCGCCCGCAAGCGCTGCAAGGGCGCGCTGGTCGGAACCGGCGTCGGCAAGGCGCGAGTCCGGCTGCCCGGTGAGAAACAGACCACGATCCGCTCGCCGCTCTCCTTCTTCAACGGCCCCAGGCGCAAGGGCCGGCCGACGCTGATCGCCCACGCCTACGAGCGCGTGCCCGAGCCGCAGACCCTGCTGGTCCCGATCGCGATCGAAAGGATCAGCCACGGACGCTACGGCTACCGGGTCGAAGTCGAGATGCCCGAGATCGCGGGCGGCTACGGCGCGGCGACCGTCGCCAAGGCGACCCTGGGCCGGACCTTCAAGCGCCACGGCCGCGAGCTCGGCTACGTCGAAGCGCGCTGCGTGGGGAGCCGGCTGCAGGTCTACGGCACCGCCTCCTTCAGCAACGGCGACTTCTTCCCGTCGACCCTCGCCTCGACGTGCAACGCGCGCGGCTGAGCAAGCGCGCCGTCCTCGCCTGCTGCCTGCTCGCGCTGCTGCCGGCGATCCCGACCGTGGCGTCCGGCGCGCTGGTCGAAGTCAACGACCTGATCCTCCGGGCAGACGCCGGCTACCGGCCGCACCGCCTCCCCCGCCGCCAGCGCGTCCCGATCGAGTTCTCCGGGTTCGTCTCCTTCGCCGGCAAACAGAACCGGCCACCGCCCGCCCTGCAGCGCGTCGTGATCGACTTCGACCATGACGGCAGGGTCAACACCAGCGGCCTGGCCCGCTGCTCGCCGCACCGGATCGAAACCGCCGGCACCCGCGAGGCGCGGCGCGCCTGCCGCCGGGCGATCGTCGGCCGCGGCAAGCTGCGGGCGCTCGTCCTTCTGCCGGGCGGCGCGGTCGAGGTCCACCCGACGCTGACCGTCTTCAATGGGCCCCGGGTCGACGGCCACCCCACCGCGGTCATCCACGCCCGCACCGAGGTCCCGGTCCAGCAGACCTACGCGATCGCCGTCCCGATCAGCCGCCGCCGCGGGGACTTCCGCTACCGCGCCGCCTTCGACGTCCCACCGATCGCCGGCGGCCTCGGGCGCGTCACCCGGCTCCAGGTCCATCTCGGCCGCCGCTACCGCGCCCATGGCAAGCGCCGCAGCTACCTCTCCGCCCGCTGCTCGGACTCGATCCAGCGCATCCGCGGGCACTTCACCTTCGACGACGGCACGATCGTCGCCGGCGCCCTGGAACGGTTCTGCGACCCACGCTGAGCCGGGCGCGCCGCGGCGACCTCGCCGGCGCGCGGAGCTTCCTATACTTGCCCGTCCCGGGCCGTTAGCTCAGTTGGTAGAGCAGGAGACTCTTAATCTCAAGGTCGTAGGTTCGAGCCCTACACGGCCCACTCGCGAAGTCCCGCCCACGCGGTCGAGCTCGCTTGGCACCGGTCAGCGAATGGCCGATCAGCGCGACGCTTCGGAACTGCCCGAGGTCGACTGTTGGTGCGCGGCTTGCGGCTCATTTCCCGCGCTCTTACCAAGGAGGTAACCACCCGCCGTGGTACCGAGCGCCACGATGATCGTGACGGCGATCGTGATCTTGAACCGACGGGAATCGGATCGCCTGTCCGTCGCATCTTCCACCGCGACCGCCGACTTTTCGCTTTCTGCCTGTCGGAGTCTTCGCGCCTCGCCAATGCACTGATTCAACTTGTCAGCAAGCTCTGAGGCGAGGTCGGCTCCCTCGGTTACCTGGGCTGCTGCGTTCAGACTCTCATCCCAAGTCGTCTCGTCGGGCTTCGTTCGCCGCGCGGCCTCGAGGTGCGCATCGATGCGCAAACGCAACTCCTCGAGCTCTTTGTGACGTGGGACGCCGTGCAACTCGTTTTTCTCTCTATAGGTGAACGCCACCTGCTGATATTCGACCCACGCCTCCTCGATGTCGCCGATGCGATCCCGCAAGACCTCCTCAGGGTGCTCGACGATCGCCCGCCGCAGGTGCTCTTCGATTTTGGCCAACTGACTGGCTTGCTGATCGTGGTCGAGCTCCTGCTGGCGCTTCGCGAGAGTCCCCAGGTGCGACAGCACATCGATTTTCATCTGCTTGCAGATCTCGCTCGCGTAGCCGGTCTTCTGCTCGATGACTCGATCTAGTTCGAAGACCTCGGGCAGTTGCCCGCTGAGAATCGCGTGCAGGCGCCGTCGGTTGTCCTCGGTCAGATGACCGAAGACCTCGCTCCCTGACGCAGCCGACACGTCGTCTGATTCCGTCACTTCACCCCAGCCTCCCGAACTGGCCCCGAGGGGCTGCGCTAAAACTCGCCGCCGTTCTCCTCCTCAGCGAAAACGACGGGCTCCTGCTTGAGGAACTGCTCGGACCGCTCCGCCCTCTCCTTCGTTTCCTCCGCCGAGAGGTGCCGAAGGTTCCAAGCGATGCGCCCCCCCACACGGGACTGCTTCGGGCCGGATCCCAGCCTTGGTCGATCAAGCGCCTGAATGGCATCGGGGTCCAGCCCCGCGATATGCATTTCACGAGCAGCCCGGCGGAAATAGGCGCGCCCGTTTACCTCGGACACAGCCGCCTGTCTCTGCTTTTTCAGTCGAAGAATGGCCACAAGTCCTGCCTGCCCCAAGGGCGCTGCCAGCCTACAGATGGGAAATCAGCGGGCCGCTCTGTCCGGAGGAGTCGATATCCAAGTGGTTCGTGAAATGCGTGAACAAATCTATAGCAGCCGCCAGGCGAGCGGCGCTGCGCTATAGCATGATTCATAGTTCATGAACATAGAACTTCCTCTGGACGGATCTCTGCGCGCGCAGGTACGGCCGGTCTCGAAGGCACTCTTCCACAGTGATTACTCGGTTGAGGCAATGCTGCTCATTCTGGGCCGAGAGCGCTTCTATGGCGCAGAGATTGCGTCCGCCACGGGCTGTCAGCCAAATTTCGCCAGTTCGCTTCTAAGCCGGCTCGAGGCAGCCGGGCTCGTTGAGAAGCTGCCGTCAGAAGACGGCCAGCTACGCCGGTACTACCGGCGTCGGCCTTCCCCGATTTGGGACGCGCTGGGGCAGATTGTCGAAGAGCTCGTCAAAGAGCCGGCAGCGCAGGTTGCTCAACTGACTCCGCGCTCATGAGCTGACCGCTAAGCGCGACGCCGCTATTCGGTGAGCCCGCCGCCGATGCCGAGCGGGTTTTCGAGGCTTTCCGGGTTGGTCGCCCCTTCTTTCGCGCCTTCCTTGGCGGCCTTCTGGGCTTCCTTGACCTGTTTCTCGAATTCGCGAGCGGTTTTCTCGATTTCGTTGAACTGGTTTTCCAGCTGGCGTTTTTCGAACTTCGAGCCGGCGAACCCCTTCGCTTCGGCGAGCGCTTCTTCCGCGGCCTTGAACTCGCCGGCGTAGAGCGCGTAGAAGGAGAGCGTGCTGAGCGAGCCGATGCTCGGCTGCTGTTCGGCGACGATTTCCTGCGCTTCGGTCGCCGCGGTGACGTTGCGGCGCGCTTCGAGCGTCCCGCGCGAGGTCTGGGCCAGCTGGAAGAGCGCCTGCGAGGCCACCACCGCCCCGCCGGACTTGGGTTCTTCGGCCGCTTCCAGGTACTCGTCCCAGGTCGCGCTCGCCTTCTCCAGCTCCTGGCGGCCCTCGACGGTGAGCGCGACTTCCCCGGTCGTCGGGTTGGTTTCCGAGAGGGCGTAGGCGGTGTTGATCTGGCTGCGGGTCAGGTTGAGCAGCAGGTTCGGATCGCCGGGCTGTTTCGCCAGCCGCCGTTCGATCCGTTCGCTCTGTTCTTCCAGGGCTTCGGCGGCTTCGCCGCCGCCTCCGCCGCCTCCGCCGAACCCGAAGGGGTTGTAGAGGAGAATCAGGCTCGCCCCCATCAAGAGGGCGAGAACCGCGTAGACGACTTTGATCACGTTGCGGCGTTTGCCGCGCAGGTCGAACAGCATCCGCCCTTGGTTGTCGCCCTTCGCCATCGCTCCTCTTCCGTCTCTACCGCTGTGGTGAGGGCTCGCTCAGCCCTTTCGACCCTGCCGGCCTGCCGAAGACACGTGCGAGCAAGATACTCAACTCGAACAGAACAAGAAGCGGGACCATCTCGATCAGCATCGAGATCGGGTCGACCCCGGGCAGCGCCGCGGCGACGATCGCGATCGCCAGGTAGGCGTAGCGCCGGTTGCGGGAGAGCTGCTCGGGGCTGACGATGCCCAGTCGGGTGACGGCGAGAATCGCCAGCGGCAGCTGGAAGACGAGCGCGCCGGCCAACTCGGTCATCGAGAAGAAGCTGTAGTAGTCGCGGGCCCGGACCTGCACCGCGAACTGGCTGTCGTTGAAGTTGAGCAGGAACCCGACCGCGGCCGGCATCACGACGAAGTAGGAGAAGGCGAGCCCGGCGACGAACAGGAACGGGAAGAGCAGCAGGATCGGCAGGACCACCCGCTTCTCGGAGCTGCTGAAGGCGGGCAGGATGTAGGCGTACAGCTGGTAGAGGAAGATCGGCAGGGAGAGGATCAGCGAGCCGTAGACGGTCACCGTCAGGGTGGTCGTGAACGGCTCGGTGACGCTGAAGGTGGAGAGCTTCTTGTGCGCCTCGGGCAGCGGCCCGGCGGCGATTTCGAGCAGCAGCTGGTTCTGCCAGAAGCAGAAGGCGAAGGCGACGACGAAGACCGCGATGCAGACGATCAGCCGCGCGCGCAGCTCGTCCAGGTGCTCGACGAGGCTGAGCCGGTCGTCATGGGAGACCGCCTTGACGCGGCGCGCCATCCCGGCGCTACCTCAGCTCTGCTTATCTGGGGCGGCCTCGGTCTCCTGCGGCGCTTCGACGGGCGGCGTGTGCGCCGGGGTGCTGCTCCCGAGCGCCTTCGCTTCGTCCTCGTCGTCGGTCTCGCCGGTGATCGAGCCTTTGAACTCGCGGATCCCCTTGCCCAGGGAGCGGCCCAACTCGGGCAGCCGCTTCGGGCCGAAGACCAGCAGGGCGATGATCAGGACGATCGCTATCTCGAGTGGGCCGATATTTCCTGGCATTTGCCCATGGTAACGGCACGGCGCGGTCGACCGGCCCGATCGGCTGGAGTCCCAATTAGATACTCGGTAGTGGGGCTTTGTTGAGCAATCTCGGAAAAGGGCGGATCAAGTTGGTCCCTCGCGGGTTCGATAGTTAGGGAGATGAGGGATTCAGGGCACAAGCAGAAGCGCGTCGCGGAGCTGCACGTCTGCCCCTCGTGCGGGTCGGAGCTGGTGCAGCCGACCTCCTGGGAGCAGACGGCCGATCGCTCCCACTGGCGGGTCTGGCGCCGCTGCCCGGAGTGCGAGTGGACCGCGCAGAGCGTCCACGACACCGACGAGATCGACGCCTTCGACGAGAAGCTCGACCTCGGTGCCCACACGCTCGCCGACGAGCTGCGCGCGCTGGAGCACGCCAACATGGCCGACATGGCCGACGCCTTCGTCGCCGGCCTCGCCGCCGACCTGATCACCGCCGACGACTTCGGGTAGGGGGGACGATCCCGCGGTTCCCTTTTCACCTTCGCGGTGAAGAGGGAACCGCGGGATGTCAGCTGTAGCGCTGGACGACGCCGTCGGCGACCAGCTCGAGCAGCCGCCGCTGTTCGGCGTCGAAGGGCGCGCTCGCCAGCTCGCGCTTGGCCGCGGCGACCATCTCCAGGGCGCGCGTCCGCACGCGGTCGAGCGCGCCCGTGGCCGCGATCCGGTCGCAGAGCGCCGCCGCGGCGGCCTCGTCCAGCCCGCGCAGGTCGACCTCGCGGATGCCCGGGTCGGTCGCGGCGGCCTCGATCAGCGGCAGGGTGACGGTGCCGTCCAGCAGGTCGGTCCCGCGCGCCTTGCCGGTCCGCTCCGGCGGGCCGCTGACGTCGAGCACGTCGTCGAGCAGCTGGAAGGCGAGGCCGATCTCGGCGCCGAAGCCACGCAGGTGGTCGTCGTCGCGGCCGAGCAGGCAGGCGCATTCGAACAGGGTCGCGGTCTTCAGCCGGCAGCGGAGCAGGTAGCGCTCTTCGTCGATGCCGAGGTCGAAGGCGTCCTGGCGCTGGGTCAGCTCGCCGCGGGCGAGCGCCACCGAGGCGTCGGCAAGGAGGCGGACCGAGCGCGCGTCGCCGGCCTCGGCGAGCAGCGCGAAGGCGCGGGAGAGCAGCAGGT
>Ga0210085_1000161_pt1 | contig 30297 bp, 30 predicted proteins | sample China_Galinas_PW_5_FD_184866 | JGI IMG/M metagenome (GOLD analysis project Ga0210085, IMG submission 184866) | Wetland microbial communities from San Francisco Bay, California, USA, that impact long-term carbon sequestration - China_Galinas_PWC_D1... | ecosystem: Environmental > Aquatic > Marine...
AATGGCCCCAGATTTCAGGATAAACGCGATGCTATTAAAAAGGAGTTTCCCAATTCAACTAATAGCAAATATGCCAGATGGTTAATATACTTAGCTCAACTCAATGATTACGCTGAAAGATTTGACAAATTTACATCCTTCCAAACCATGCTCGGGCTTCCATTTGATCGAATAGAAGACGCAATACACGGTATAGAAATGCTGAAAGAAGTAAAAAAAGCAAATGGTATAAATTTAATTCTAAACTACACGTGCGAAAGTTGCGGAAGGTTAAATGTTGCATACCTCTTCATGCCAAGTGCTGATTTATCAAATTTCATTGGCCAATTAATCTAAAATGAGGGTGCTTACTATTAATCGGACTATCACAATGAATCTAAGAATAAATGGGGTCAAAGCTTGAATTGTGAATTAACTTTTGACAATTGAACCGCTATGATTTAGTAGAACCCATATGGGCAGAGCATGGCGAATTGAATATGAAGGGGCATTATATCATTTAATGTCCCGGGGAAATGACGGACAGGATATTTATTTAAACGACGATGATCGAAATTTGTTTTTAGAAACGATTTCGGAGATGTCGGAACGTTTTGAAGTAGATATTTTTGCCTATGTTTTAATGTCCAATCATTATCATTTTTTGATAAGAACCAACCGGGCCAATTTAAAAAAGGCAATGCAGTGGTTTGGCACCACCTATACCCGAAGATTCAATAACCGAAACTTTAAAAAAGGTCATTTGTTCCAAGGGCGTTATAAAAGTATTCTGGTTCAAAATGATGCATACCTGATGCAACTTTCCTGTTATATCCATCGAAATCCATTAAGAGCTGGAGTCGTAAAACGTTTGATAGACTATAAATGGAGCAGCTATCCAATCTATGCCTATGGTAAGAAAGGCCCGGACTGGTTATCCACGGACCTAATTTTGTCATACTTTAAAGGCGCTGATAAACACAAGCAATATCGGGAAAAGGTTCAAAAATATGCAGATGAAGAGAAACGTCTTTTAGAGGATATTCACCATGGCATGATTTTAGGTGCTAAAAAATTTGTAAATAAAATTCGAACGCAGTTTTTGCCGGATATTCCCCATAATGCTTTGCCTCAGCAAAAGCAGTTGGCAAAAGACATCAAATTAGATGATGTAATAAAAAAATCTGCTAAAGTCGTTCAAATCGATCTTGATAAATGCATTCAGGGAAAACGATTGCGTGGTATAGATAAACACAAGCGTGATTTACTCGTTTATTTGTTTTGGAATAAAGGAGTAATGACCAATGAACAATTGGGGCGTGTTTTCAATATCAGCCACTCGGCTGTCAGTCATAGTGTGAAAGTATTTATAGAGAAGATGACAAATGACAAAAAAGTGAAAAACCAATTTGATGCAATTAATTCACAATTCAGGCTTTGACACCAAATAATTACAGGCTTTGACACCAAATAATTATGCTTCAGCTCTGGACGATCCGGATGTGTCATCTCCCTATGTTCGGGAATTTGTGGAATCGCAAATTAAAAGAGTGCAAGACAAAGGACCGAGAAAAGCAGGGCCACAGACTGGCTTTCGATATATGAGTCATTAAAATAGCACCTTGTGAACACAAAAGGGCTCTAACAAATCACTGGACCTATCTGGGTAAGGCTTGCGCCTTTCCCAGTTAGGTCAGTTCCACCTTCGGCTAAACATAAAGGATAGACGGACTAAACATGGAAAAATTTACAAGCAAAGAAGAACTTGTAGAAAAGTTCAGTATTCTTAAGGGTGCGTATAATGAAAATCCTTATCCAAGCTTGGTTCAAAGAAAAAAAGTGCTGCAAGCTCTCAAAAAATCGTTAATTGCTCATGAAGTTAAGTTTTATCAATCACTTAAAGATGATTACGGATATAGAAGTGAGTTTGACACACTAGTTGCAGACCTTCTTCCAAGTGTGATGGGGATCAATTATGCACTGAAACGCCTCAAAATGTGGATGAAACCTTCTAGGAGACATGCAGGAGTCATGTTAGCTCCTTCAAAAGTTGAGGTGCAGTATCAGCCGGTCGGGGTAGTAGGCATTATTGTGCCATGGAATTTTCCATTATTTTTGGCATTGTCACCCGCAACACAAGCTCTTTCTGCCGGCAATCGTGTAATGATCAAATTGAGTGAATTTACTCCGAATACAAACAAAGTTCTGATTAAAGCGACACAGTGTATTGCTAAGCATTTGATCATCACCGAAGGTGAGAGTGAAACGGGAGCGGCTTTCTCAGCCTTGCCGTTTGATCATTTGGTTTTTACGGGATCGACGACGGTGGGGCGATGTGTGGCAAGGGCAGCTGCTGATAATCTAACGCCGATCACTCTCGAATTGGGCGGGAAGTCTCCTGTTATTTTTGCTGAGGATGCGAACTGGGAAACGGCAATTGACGGGGTGATTTTGGGAAAGGCAATCAATTCTGGGCAAATTTGTGTTTCTCCAGATTATGTGCTCGTTCCTCGTGGCAAAGAAGATACCTTTGTTCGTTTATTCAAAGAGCGTTATCAAGCGTATTTTGCTAACGCTAAAAACAAGAATATCCAGACGCATATTATTAATCAGAGACAATATGAGAGGCTGCAAGGGTTCTTAGCTGACGCAAAAGAAAAAGGGGCCGAGGTTCACGTAATTCAAAAGGGAGAATCGAGTTTTGAAGAGAGAATATTATATCCTTATCTTCTTACCAAAGTCAGTGAAGATATGGAGGTCATGAAGCAAGAAATATTTGGTCCTGTAACACCGGTGTTGCCATATGATTCGATTGACGAGTGTATCGAGAGAATCAATGCACGACCACGACCTTTAGCACTTTACGTAATGTCAACCAACAAAGACACCGTTGACAAGATTTTGAAACATACTCATAGCGGTGGTGTATGCGTTAACGATACGATAATGCATGTTTCGGTAGAAGATGCTCCGTTCGGTGGTATCGGCGACTCTGGGATTGGACATTATCACGGCGAAGAAGGCTTTCGGAGGTTGTCAAAAGCTAAAACTGTCGTAACGTCTAAGACTTGGCTACCGAAGAATAAGTTTTTTCTGAGAAATCGTGACTTTATGTTTAAAAAATTAAGGAAGTTCTTGTTGAGATAGACTGTAACGACATTTATCAGGCGCACCTTTATTAATAAATGATCGGGTGAACTATTGGATTTTTTTGAAAAGTTCGTTTTCCATTTCCTATTTTTATGAACCTATAGCCAATGCCAAAGCGCTGCACTCGGACGGCAATTTCGCTGCGTTCCATTGCCGCCGGTGAGCTTGATCGTCAAATTTATGCACAAAATACAGGGAAAGTTATCAAAGCAACCCACGTTGAAGAGAACACTCGGGAACGTGAAAGACTGCGTTTTTTGGTTGAAGGTTTAACAGATGAACAATTGTCCACACCTTTAGGAACTGATTGGACGATTGCAGTTGCTCTCGCTCATTTGGCATTTTGGGATCAACGGTCACTTGTTTTGACGTATGGGTCTTGGGGACGAAGGTAAAAATCATGATTTAGGGGACGTGATATAGGATGTCCCCTATATCCCGTCCTATGGTGTCTGACACCATTAACACAGTAAATCACTGGTGCGGACGGACATAAAAAGCCGCACCGCACAGTTCACCTCCCTTTCATCTTTAGGAAGGCCATAACTAGTATCAAATCGTTTGAGTATCGACGCGGTAAACGCTGGCGCGTTTCCGCGCGTCTCAACTCCACGTTGTAAACCAAAAAAATTATGGGCAGTCTGAGGCGGGATTATCGAGGGACAAAGGCCTTTAGGGGAAAATGGGAGGCAATAGGATCAAAATCACGGTCATCGTGAAGCAACGTTAATCCTTCAATGATACAGAAAGTTGCAATTATCATATCAATTGTTTTACGTACAGTAACCCCAGCTTTTCGAAGCTGTCGGTAATTTTGAGCACTTTGAATGGCGACATTATACCCGCCCATTTGTCGAAATGGAAGTTTATCGAGGTGATTTTTTGCAGTTTTGTAGTCCTTATCAGATTTGAAGCCCTGAAGTACCTCTGTGAAGATTAAGTCACCCATGATAATGGGAACATTAGAGAGCATGTGATCAAGTAAATCTGTTTGCCAGGATTGCTTACCGTTGAAATAATCGATCCAAACGGATGAGTCGACCAAGATCATTGATCCAACCTCATAGCATCAAGGTCGCCATCCCATTCAAGTTTTCCACGTAAGTTTTTTAAACGTTCTTGCTTTTTTATTTGGACTAATAATTTCAGACCGGTTTCAACGACAGCTTTTTTGGTATTTAATTTGCTGAGCGCCATGGCTTCTTTCATGAGGTCGTCATCTATTACAATATTGGTTCGCATAGTTCCTCCTTGCACAAAGTGTGTATATTTATTATATTGTATACACATTAAAATGGCTGTCAAGGTCAAATTAAAATTAGAATAACATTTTCAACCGGTAAGTGTTTACAACAATGGCATGAATGCTGACGGAGATTTCGCTGTGCTTCATCTCAGCAGGTTATGCCGCCGTTACTATCAACAGGAGATATTATGAATTATTCTTTTTCGTTGAGCCATGATGGCAAGGTAATTGAAACAAAATGGTTTGGAAAGTTGACTGGCGAAATCATTGCCATGGGTTTCGATGACAGAAATACTTGGATTGAGAAAAACGCAAAAGAAACACCACTAGTTCTGCTTTCAGATTACATTGAAGCAGATGTTGAAAAAGTAACAGCCGATGGGTTGCGTTTGGTTGCAACTCGATTCCGGGGTTTTGAGGATAATTATCCGGAAGTTCATTGGATATCAATAGTGCCAACTGATTTGAAATTTGGCCTTGCCAGAATGTGGCAAGTTTATGCAGAGGAACTTATCAGCAATACACATGTTGTTAGATCGCGTGATGATGCGGAAAAAATCATTTCTTCTATCACAAACTTGATAACTCTAAGCGATGATAACACCTATTTATGAAACGTTTCACTCTAAATTAAGCTGGATAGCCTGGTCAGACCCCGATAGGCCCCATCCCTAAATGATAGATAAGATTTCAGGGACACTCCGCTTCTTAATAGAACTTAGGGGTTTCGCTTCAATTGGGATAATGGAGGCTCAACAGATACTTTTTTATCAATCCAATGGATCGGATATACATCTCCTGGCCGAAGCTGATAACTCAGACTGACCGCGACATTTACATCGTTGACGATTTCAGGAACCTTGATTTCAAATGTTTCCTCTTTGGGTGCAAATGGTTGAATGCTCGTATCCCTGATGATTCCGAGCTTTTTGTCAGGGCCGTAGACCATGGTGTTGTTCAGTGATGTGGTTGACTGTGGCATGTAGATCTTTGATGCTTCGAATATCTTTTTCCCTTTATTGTCCGTCGCGGTCACTTCCAGGACCACCCGATTCTTGGAAGGTCAGCCGTCCGGAATTCTATGTCCGGCCTTGCTGGTGATCTTTGTCTTAACGATAATGGTTGAAACGAATATTTTATCAAAGGGCTGAAACCGGTAACTCAATGTATCCACTTCAATGGGCAGGGCCTGTCTCAGTCTTTCAGACACATCTTTTCTGTCATTAAAGTTGGGCGGACAGGTATGGTCGGCCTTTTTCATGTGGCACTCCTGGCAGGTTTGGGTGCCGTTGGACGGGATGAAAGCATGCAGGTAGCTTCCGTAGAGTGTGGCGCATTGAATCGGATATTCAAATTCAAAAATGGGTCCCAAGCCGTGGCACTGGCCGCACATGGCAGCTTGCGTCATGAAGGGACTCTTTTTGACCTTCATGTGCTCTTTTTCAGGATATTCTTTTTCAGCCTTAGGACCATACATGACATTGCTTTCCGGCAAACCATGGACAATCGCTTTGTCCTGGTGGCAGACCATGCAGGAAATATTGAGTTTTTTCATAGTGGTTCTGTCATTGTTTAAAATAACCCCGGCAATTTCTGCCGCCACCGCATCGGTCGCTTTTTCCAGTTGCGGAAGATGGCATTTAAAACAGGGAAAATTCTTTTTGGTGGCATCCCCGGGATCCTTCACCGATAGAGGGCCTATCTTAAGATACCGCTCCATGAATATCCCTGAGATGGATCTTGCATGATGGGAATTTTGCCATTGGTCATAGATGTCTTCATGGCATTCCCGGCAATCTGTCGGGTCATACATTTCTATCAGTTGTTTCAAACTCTCGACTTTCTGATCCGATGCATAGCATAAAGCATTCGAAGTCAAAAAAATTGCTGAAAATACAGCCAACCGATATATCCACATTCTTTTATTCAGGGGAATGCTGCTCCATATAGACCAGGGAAACGTTGTTGTTAGATCATTTTTACAATTGTTGTGTTTTAATTTCATTTGGCGATGATTTCCTTGTCGATCAAATTTTGTTTTCGAAAAGATTCCATACCGGTATTTTTCAAGATAACATTTCTTTTGGATTATTTTTTCCTGTCAAAGCTGTAGGCGAACATGGGCACAAAAATCAACGTCAGTATCGTTCCTATCAGAAGGCCCCCCACAGCCACATCTGCCAGGGGCGACAGTCTCTCCAGCCCCACTGCCCTTTCGAGAGCTATGGGAATCATACCCGCAATGGTGCCGAAAGCCGTCATCATAACGGGTCTATATCTGATTCTGACACTTTCTACGGCAGCATCAAAAGGCGCTGCCGTTTTTCGGTGCTCCTGGTAAAAATCGACCAACAGCACTGAATTTTTAATAATAATACCGAAAAGCAAAAGTATTCCCACCATGCTCGGCATACAGCTGGGTTTGTTAAAGATGAGCATTCCCCATGAAGCGCCGATCATGGACAGCGGCAAAACAACGATCATTACCAGAGACAGCACTACGGAACGATAAATGGAAATCAATGCAAAGGTCAGGATGATAACACCGATTCCAATGGCCTTGATCATTCGCGAGAAACTGTCATGGAGCTGTTTGATGTCTCCTTCCTGGCTGACGATAAACCCGGAGGTGTCAAGATGCTTGCCGGAATCTATCGCATCAGCCGTTAAGATGGTGACAGGACGTTTCGCCCGATAACCATTTACATCGATACTGTAAAGCATCATATCCCGCTCAATTTTTGATGGGGTCAGAGAGTAGTTCAATTGCGCCAGTTGCGAAAGCGGGACAAACCCTTTGGGTGTTTTTATGGGGACCAGTCTCAACGTCTCAGCATTTTCACTATACGGACCTTTGTAATAAAGCCGAACCGGTTGCACGGTAAAGGTAGAAAGGTTGGCGTTAAGGGACACCGGAAATCCTTTCAGCGCCAGTTGCCCGGCCATTTGAACCGGAGTAATTCCATAATATTGCGCTTTATTCTGGTCAATGTTAAGGACGATCTCAGAAAAATCATTGTCCCAACTGATACCTGTGGAAGTCAGACCTTTAACTTTCGCGAGTTCCGTATTGATTTTTTGGGCGACCACCGGCAGTTGACGATAATCTTCTCCGAATATACGCACATCCACCGGCGCTTTAATGGAAGACATGGGTGTGGCGCCAAAGTCATAAACGTCAACGCTTTTAACATTTTTCAAACGTCCTAACTGATCCCTTATTTCATCCTCGATCTGCCACAGTGTTTTTTTTCTTGAAAACCGATCCACACAAATGATGCTCATGACCGCTTCGGTGGGAAGTGCGCCGTTTCCCAGCGAAAGCACGCCGGGTTCACTGCCAAAGGAAATGGAGCTTTTTTTAACCTCGGGTCGTGTATGCAGCCATTTTGTAAATGACTGAATTCGGTTGATGGCTTCATCAACGGTTTCATTGGCGCTGAATTTTATATTGGCCTTAATAATACCCGTATCCATGGGTGGCATGACGTCTTTTCCGATTACCGGCATGATGGTTTTTAAACTTAAAATAAGAAAAAGAAAAACAGCGCCGGTCATGAGTATTTTTCGTATCACTGAATGCCGGCCATTTGAAAATTTAAGCACCGAAACATAGGGATTTACCAAACGCCCCAGGGATTTTTGATAAAGCCTTTCACAAAGATTCTCGAACCGATTTTTTTTCACTCCTTTTCTGTATAAAAATTTTGAAAAATGGGGAATAAAGGTGATGGAAAGAAAGTACGATGCGAGCAAAGCGATGATCAAAGCAGAGATCAGGTTTCTGAAAATACGCTGAGGAAAGTCTCCTACGAACATGAGGGGCGCAATGATGGATATGGTGGCCACGGTTCCGGCAAAAACAGGAGCAATAACCTCTTTTGTCCCTTTTTCAATGGCAGTTTCCAGTTCTTCCTTGAGTTCGCTCATATGTCGTTCAATATTTTCAAGAACGACAACCGCATCGTCAACCAAAAGACCAAGAGCCAGAATAATGGCGGTATAAACAACGATATTTAATTCACCGCCACTGAGCCAGATAATGGCCAGTGTGGAAAAAAATACCATGGGAATTGAAATCAGGGCGGCGGTGATGGCTTTCAAATTCCCCAAAAAGAAGAGAAGCACAATCAATGTGAAAATAATGGCGTCTCTCAAGGCTTCCAGCATGTTCCGGTTGGCGGTCTGAAGTAGATCTCTCTGGGTATCCGAAATTTCAAAATGAATATTCGGGTATCGATGTTCGAGAGTTTTGATGTTCTTCCTCGCTGCCGTACTGGTGGCCAGAACGCTTCCTCCCGGTGTGCGTTGAATTGCCACGGCAATGGCTTCTTTTCCGTTGCCCAGATAACCTGAAAATCGTTTTTGATAGCTCCAGCTCACCGTTGAAACATCAGCCAATCTGACATTGGGCGCCACATAAAGATTTTTAAGGTTTTCAACCCGGTCTCTTTCTCCGTAAAAGGTGAGTGTATAGAACCGGTTATCGCCTTTGACAAATCCGATGGGAAGATTTTTATTAAATTGTCCCAGGGAATTAATAACATTATCGGGACTGATATTATAACTTCTGATCTTTAACGGATCGATCTCAATGAGAAAAGCACCCTCGTAACCGCCAAACACTTCCACATTCCCGACGGCCGGGTCTCTCAACAATGCGGGCTTGATGTCGCTTTCAACAATCTTTCTGATATCTCCAAGGGATACGGATTTATTTGCGGGGCTTAACGCAAAAATATCCACCGGCAGTGTGAAGGCACCTGCAATGTAGATGGAAGGATTTACGTTGGGAGGAAGTTTTGATTTTATTTTATTGAGTGCATTGTTGACGTCCACCGCGGCCGAATTTAAGCCCTTTTCATATTCGAATTCGGCCTTGACCACGGAAATCCCGGCAATATTGACCGAACTGATATCCCGGATAAGGCCCAGCGTGCTGATTTCCTGTTCGATGGGTTTTGAAACCGTGGATGCAACCACATCGGGCGTTGCGCCGGGAACCTGTGAAATCACAACAACCTGGGGCCTTTCGGCATCCGGAAAAAGATTTTTCGGCATGACGATCAGCCCGATCAGTCCCATGACAAAAAAGGCGGCAATGATGCTGTATAACATATGGGGCCGCTTGTAGAAAAATTCAAACATGAAATATAATCTCCTCGGCGATCTGGTTTTAATCCAAGATAGAACTAAATAACGGACACCTTTACCGGTACCCCGGTCAACAGGCGTAGAAGAATATCGGGTTTCGCTACAATCAGAATTTTGCCTTCCAATGGAACATTTAAAACAGCACCTTCTTTGCCGCTTTTGAGAATATGAACAGAGACAGGTGATGCTTTTCCGTTTTCGTAAACAAACACCATCTGTTTTCCTTCACGGCTCAAAATAGAATCCAAGGGAACCAGGGCGGCACGACCTGAAAATACGACCAGGGATGCATCCACAATTTCTCCAGCCATAAGACGCAGACCTTTGGGAATCTGTGCCCGGTACTGTCTGAGACCGTTTCGGTCCGCGATGTCCAAAGAGCTTAATTGTAGCGTTTCTTGACCCATTTTCAAAGATACGGGTTCTATGCTATCCGGTAAATGAACGGCAAGATAGTTTCCATCGTCGGAACTGATGGAGAAAAGTGCCTTTCCGGGTACGGCGATTTCACCCTCGGAAACAAATGCGGTGGAAATGGTACCGTCCACCGGTGATGAAATCAAAGTATAGGAAAGGCTGCTTTCAATTTCGCTGATATTTTTTTTGGTGATACTCCTCTGATTATAAAGAGCCAGTAAACCATTTTCTGCGGTTTTTAGTTTTGACCTCAGCGATGAGATTGCAGATTCTTCGTTCTGGAACTGTTCGATGGATGCCCCTTTAACGTTAAAAAGCTCTTGGGTTCGCTTGTGAGTTTCAATGGTGTTTTTAAGAGAAATTTTTGAAGATTCTATCCGGGCTTTTTGTGAATCAATTTCATAGTCGATGTTCGGCAATTTTAATTTTAACGCAGATTTTTTATCCTTAAGTTCTCTGTCATCAATCCTTGCAATCAAATCACCCGCTTTTACCCGGTCTCCTTCGGATTTATAAACTGCCGTGACGTTGCCCATCACTTTGGTTGAAACCGTGGCGTTTCTTTCGGATCTTACTTCTGCCAGCACCGGCAGGGTAAGGGTTATTTCTGCTGTTTCCAGTTTTATCCCATCTACCCGAACGGCCAGGACTTTCGGCGGTTTGGCGGCAACAAGTGCATGTTTTCGAATTTTCAAAACAACAACCCCGCCAACCAGTAATACAACAATAACAATAAAGGGTATAAATTTTTTCATTGGACGACTCCTAACAAATTTTGTCCGTATAAAACGGCCTGTTCGGCAACGAGATTCCATTGCTTGCTTTTCCATAAGGATAAATCTGCCTTTGCCTTTAATAGATCGATTTCGTATGCGAGGTAATCTTCAATGGTCATTCGTTTATTTTTAAAAGATACTTTGGATATGTTTAATATTTCTTCCGACAGTTCTATATTTTTCCTGGCCCGGTCGATGGCATCTTCGATGACCGGTTTTCTCTGATCGATACTCTTTGCTTTTGCATCCAAAACTTTTTTTGTTTTGCGATGTTTCTCTTTTGCCTTTTTTAAATCGATTTTGGCGATTTTTTCATCCAAATAAGGGGTTCTGTCGAAAAACGGAAAAGAGATATTTACCGATACCGAGCCATAATCACGATCGATGCTCTCACCGGTATTATAGGCATCCCCGTAATTTTTGGTATAAAAGCCGTTTAAAACAAGCTTTGGAAAAAGATAATCTTTTTTTACTTTAACGCCGATTTCTGCCGCATCGACATCTTTTTGGGCCAATGAAAGTGCGATATAATCACCTTGTGTCAATAGTGTTTCTTTTAACGTCATGGGGACCGGACCGTCGATCTGAATTCCGGTTACGGAATAAATATCACGGGTCACATCAATCTCTTTGGAGGAGATGTCGCTGAGCTGCAAATGCAGACTTTTTATGGTTTTATCGATTTTAAAAACTTCAGATTCCGGAACCCGGCCGTTTTTAACCCCAATGTCAAGAATTTTTCTGGTTTCTTCCAAAGAAGCGATCCTTTCTTTGATAAAATATTTTGTCTGTTTGAGATATTCCAGAGCGCTATTTAACGACACAACAATCGATTCATTCTGAATCAGGATAATCTTTTCTTGTATCTCACTTTTCTGAGTCAATGTTTTTAACTGTCTCCCCGTATCATATATTTCTTTGACGAAAATCGGCATGCTCGCTTTAACACCGTAACGAAAAATTTCATCTGAAAACGGGATCGATTCTCCGGCGGCAATATTAACTTCAGTGGGGGGCAATGGCCGAAAGTTTGTCGGCGAATTGTAATTTTCGTATGAACCTACACCATAGATTTTGGGGAAAAGGGGGGCATAACCCTTTTTTACAGCCTCCTTGCTTTTGGCTACGGACAGTTCCTCAAATTTTACTTCCGGTTGGTCTTTTACCGCTTTAAGCAATGTGGTGATGTCCATTGCCTGTACACTTGCCGAGGTCAAAAAGATGAATAAAGCAACCCTGATTAACGTTTTCATAATTTCATCCTGTGAATAACGATTTGTTCTTTTGTCAATTTTTTAATCCCTCAATCCGAAATTCCTGAATTCCGGTTTGTCCGGGTAGATCTTCTACCCATCCAGATGAGACTTCATCCCCTGTTGCTTCTGCTGCTCCAGCCTTTTGATAAAATCCTTGACCAGGCGTAAGGCTTCATCTTTGTCATCATCCATGGCCGCCATTCGCATCACCTGGAATTCATGGTTTGAAATTGTCAAAATCATTTTTTTCCTCCTTAACTATTGCAACAATCTGCTGCCTTCATCCACCAAAACGTTCTGTTTGTGAAGGGCCGTAACTGGCCTCAAAAACCGGCACTCAATGAGGATGCAAGATCTTTTCGATCTGTTTGACGAGACGGCCCTTGATATATTCAAGAGCCTTGTCTTTATCCTCATCCAGGGCGATGGACAATATCTGCTGAACGTCAGAAATGTTCAGTTCTATTTGTACTTTTTTTAAATTCATTTTTAAATTTCTATTCTTATAATTTCAAATTCCCTATAAACGGATTTACGATGAAATAGATACCCAAAAAGCCGATGAGCATACCGGCACCTTTTCTGAACCAGTTGCTTGCCCCTTGCCAGGTGCTGTTTTCCATCAGTCGCCGGACAGCCGCGGTGGAGCTTCCCGCGATGACGATGGGCAGGCAGTGGCCTACGGCGAACAGTACAATAAAAAGAATTCCGGCGGCCACTTTTTGCTGGATCGTGATAATTGCCAGAATCGGGGCGATAAATCCGAAGGTACAGGAACCTGACAGAACGCCGTACGCCAGACCCAGTCCAAACGCGCCGAACAGACCCTTTAAGTTAAGGCGATACAGCAAACTTCCGGACATGGCGCATTTTTCTACACCCAGCATGCCCAGGGCCACCCAGACCAGCACCAGGCCGATGAGAATTTGCCAGTAATTCCCCACGTCGCCAAGCATCCGGCCCAGCAATGCGCAAATAATGCCGATGACCGCAATGGTGATAAACAGCCCCAGCGCAAACAGTACGGCATAAGAACTTGCCTGTTTGGGACTCAATGCCCGTTGCTGGCCGCCTACATAGGCAATAATAAGCGGAATCGATGCCAGATGGCACGGACTGAACAGCACGCTGATCATTCCCCACACAAAACAGCCCAGAGCGGCAATGGCAGTACCGCCGGCAATCCATTCATTTACCGTCAAAAAGAATGATTCAATCATAACGATTTACTTGACACCCATTTTCTCCAGTATTGCGACAATATTTTTTTCAGCCAAAAATCCTTCATGCCGGTAAACTTCCTGGCCGTTTTTATCGAAAAAGATTTGTGTGGGGATTGCCCGGATATTGAACCGAGTGACGGGTTCCCGATGCTCCCATACATCGATAAAAGCGATGACCGCTTTCCCTTTGTACACTTTTTCCATTTTTTCCATGATCGGCGCCATCATTTTGCATGGGATGCACTTTTTAGCGCCTAGATCGATCATGGTGACCATCCCTTTGACCGGCAGGTTTTCAAATTCATCTGCACGGACATTTCCTAAAATCGGTATGGATAAAAACAAACATATCAAGAGTAAAAGACAAATCCCCAATCGTAGTTTTTTCACCAAATCAACTCCTTTATTTATTTAACCATGACTTGATATCCTCTTTTGTGGGGATCTTGCCGACGCTTTTTACTTCCCCGTCAATGATCACAGAAGGAGTGCCGAAAACACCATAGCCGGCAATTTCCATGATATCGGTAACTTTTTCGACCGTGGCATCCACGCCGGTTTCAGCAACCGCGTCCTTGACATTCTTTTCGGTCTGCTTGCATTTTGGGCATCCGGGGCCCAGTACTTTAATTTCCATGTTTTTCTCCTTTTGGGTTTCATCAAATAGTTAAATGGTGAAATCGTTGAATTGTTATTTTAGCTTTTGGAACTTATCATGTTTAATGTTTAGCCGTCTTCAGTAACCATTCTTTGAGTTTATTTTTGGGTGGAACAGACCCCACAGTTTTTACTTCCCCGTTGATGACCAATGCCGGCGATCCCATGACACCGTAGCTTGCGATTTCTAATGGATTCCGGACATGTTCAAGATCGCCGGCAATATTGAGTTCGGCCATCATTGTCATGAGATCCTGCTCGAGTTTTTCACAGCGAGGACAACCCGGGCCCAATACTTTGATTTCCAGCCCGCCAGCTTCGGTGTCTTCAAAGGGTTCTTCGACGAACTTTTTGTATTCTCTTAAAAATGCGTGGCCGTAGACATCTCTGGTCCTACTGCTGATGTAATTTTTTTGAGACAATCGATTTAAAAGTTCGGCCTTGATTTCATCGTCGGTTTTGCCTTTAAATTCATTGGCAACTTTTTCGAGGATCGGTTGCAGTCCGATGATACCCGTAGCGTGTCTACCGACGCTGATTCGCGTGACCTTATCATCTGACATAATGCTTTCTCCTTGGATCTAAAAATTTGAGACACAAAAACACAAAAGATTATCGCATAATTTTTTAATGCCATTTTTAATAGGTGGCATGTTATCTTTTTGGGCGAGAGATATTTCTTCTTTTGATAATGGTTTATAATTCATACTCATTTTTGGTGCCTTTGTGTCTTAGTGGCTGAATAGATTATCTTCTATATAAAAAAATGCCCGAAGATCATTCCGCTGATGGTGGCCATAATGACGACCAGGGTGATGTAGGCAATGGTCTTCTTGGTGCCCAGCACACTTCGGATCACCAACATGTTAGGCAGGCTCAAAGCAGGCCCGGCAAGGAGCAGCGCCAGGGCCGGCCCCTGGCCCATGCCGGAACCAAGGAGCCCTTGTAAAATCGGCACCTCCGTGAGTGTGGCAAAGTACATGAATGCGCCGGCAACTGAAGCAAAAAGATTTGCCCACAGGGAGTTCCCGCCCACAAGGCTACTGACCCATTTTGATGAGATAAGTCCCTCTGAACCGGGTCTCCCCAGTAGAAGACCCGCCACCAGTACCCCGGCAAAGAGCAGCGGCATGATCTGTTTGGTAAAATCCCAGGTAGACAGAAACCAGTTTTCGGTCTCTCCACGGGTGGTGGTGATCATCCATACCAGCCCGATGATCCCTGTTGAAAAAGCGATGAGCGGCTCGTGCGGGAAAAGAAGCGCCAGGATCAGCACCGATGCGCCGGCCAAAGCGACCTTATAGGCTTTAACCTTGAACCAGATGACGAGAAGTGCGCCCAGGATCATCGCAAAAAAACCGGTCATTATCCATTTGAAACTGTAAATGGCATGCCATAGGCCTGCAGGCTCGGCGGATTTACCCCAGGTGGCCGAAATCAGAATAAACACCATGACGGCAAAATAGATGACATTTTGCCACAGGGGACGTTCGACGTCCGGTTCGGGCATATGCAATGCGGCCTGGGCTTTGGCTTGTTCTTCTTTCCGAAAAAGAAAATGCATGATAAGACCGATGATAATACTAAAGGCTATCGCACCCACCGCCCGTGCGATGCCGATGGGAATTCCAAGAACCCGGGCGGTCAGCACAATTGCCAGAATATTGATGGCCGGACCGGAATAGAGAAAGGCAATAGCCGGTCCGAGTCCCGCGCCCCGCTTCCAGATGCTTGCAAAGAGTGGTAAGACCGTACAGGAGCAGACCGCCAGAATGGACCCGGATACGGATGCAACACCGTACGCCAGAACTTTTTTGGCGCCCGCACCCAGGTATTTCATGACTGCGGCCTGGGAAATGAAACAGGCAATGGCACCGGCAATAAAAAAGGCCGGCACCAGGCAGAGGATCACGTGCTCCTGGGCATACCACTTGGCAAGGGCCAGCGACTCGATCACGGCCCCGTTAAAGCGGCTGTTGCCCACGGGAAGCCAGAAAAAGATAATAAAAACGCCAATGATTACGCTCAGCGGTTTCCAGATGGTTTTCCAATCGATAAGACTCGGTTCGACTTCTTTTTCAATTTCTTCAGATTCTTTAACCGCTGCCGGTGTTTTTTTGGTTATGGTTGCGTTTCCCATCTTTTATCCTCCTTAAATAGTGTCCAACCATAAATAATCTTTTTGCACAATCTCTGCGTTATGCTCAAAAAATAATCCTCGGAATATTAAATATAGGCTTGTGGGTATTTTTTTCGCATGCCTTTTTATCCCGTTATTTTCAGCGGGGGACCTTGAACAAAAATCCTCATTTCTGGATGGACAATAACTAATGATGAATTCGTGAAACAAAAACAGGTGTTTTAACTCAATATAAATATTTATATGCTTATTTAGCTATATATTAAGGCAAAAAAAATTATGTGCTACATATTTCTTCTCGATTTAAAGACGGTACTTTTTGGATCAGGTCAGCCACTTGGGGATCATCGTTCAGCCAGTGCTTGATGTTCCCCAGCAGGCTGGAGGCATAGGGGCTGTGGTGACCGTCCGATAGATAATAGTTGACCCACAGACCATCTTTCTGATATTCGACCAATCCAGCGTCTTCGAGTATTTTCAAATGTTTGGAAACGCTCGGCTGGGAAATTTTCAAGGCTGCCCGAAGTTCGCAGACGCACATCACTTTTTGCTGAAGCAATTTTACAATTTTAATCCTGTTGGGATCGGAAAGGGCCTTCATCACCTTTACAAATGTTTTCATGGGTGCTCCTTATATTCTTTTAATGGAATATATAGTACGAATGGTCATATGTCAACCGTTTTTTTTAAAAAAAAGTATAAGGTGCTAAAGCGCCGGCAAGTATTTGGTTTTGAAGTAATATGATGAGGCAATAGCGGGAGTTATCAAGGGAAAAGAATTGCTTCTTTTCCCTTGATAATGTGTATTATCCATTGATTTTTTTATCTATCAATAGGGATGCCACATTCTTACACGGTAGTCCATTTCCGCTTTGGAAGGACTCGGGCGGTATTCCTTGATGTAGAAAGTTCCGGTCATCTGGTTGACAAACGGAAAGCCTGCCGCTGCCCAGCCGACCACGCCACCTGGATTTTTCATTCCATTTTTGGTGGTGGAGCTTACAACGTGCACATTTTTAAAGCCATATTCGTAAAGGAAGCCGCCGACATATTTGGCCCGATGATTTGTCCGGCACCAGATATAGATCTCCGCATTGGGGTCGTGGATTTTCTTGGGGATAACATACATATGCCCCGCTTGAATATGATCGGTGCCTTCAATATGAAAGGCATTGAACTCGGTATCGGTCCGCACATCGATCAAATAGATTTTCGCACGATAGGCGGGATCTTTCATGGCTTTTTGCCAGACTTCATGAAGCTTCCAGACATCGATTATACGATCCTTCGGGATTTTTTTGACAAATTCAGAATGAATCTTTTTTTCGTTTGCTTGAAGCATATTGTCTGCAGCAAAAGCAAGACCAACTGTTCCTAAAATAAATACCAAAGCAAGAACAAAAACAAATGATTTTCTCATGTAAAAACCTCCTAGCTTAAACGAGAGTTGAGTAATATATTAAGTAGTGACCATTAAAAGGCAACCATCACCTCCTTTCCTTTTTAAAATAAAACAGTCTACATCAAAAAAATATTCCAAATACTGAACCTTGTCAAGCTCTGATTCAAAAGATATCAACAACGTTATAACACGGTAATTTTTTTAAATTTATGGGGCAAATTTTAGAATACTTCCGATAAACAGTCGTTTTTTTTATATGGGTTTGATCACATTTTATTCGTTATGAGTTCACAATATGTATTAGATTTTTCAATTCATCTTTTGTAAGTTTGATGGGCAGCATTTGCGCATTGATCCTGATATTACGGGGATTTTTCAGCCACTGCTCCAGTCTGTTTACATCCCAGGATTTGCCGTCTTTAAAGTTTTTAAAATAGAACCGGCTAAGAATCCCTGAAAGATTGGGACCGATATCGCCATGTCCGAAACCGCCGAACTGTTGCGTCAACACCCGATGGCATGAACCACAATGTTTGTTAAACGTATTGTTGCCGTCTTCTTTGCTTTTTTCAAAATAAATGACCTTGGGGCTTTCTCCGGAATCCGACCCCCAAACAGCGCTTGACCCCAGGATGGCGTTCACCAGTTTGAGAGTTTCCGGTTCATTAAAATAAAAATCGGGCATAAATACTGCCGGATATATAATGGCATGGGCCAGACCTTCGGGCAGCGTTTTATCCAAAGACGCATCCAGATTCGAAGCCAGGCGATTCCCTTGACGGCCAGTTTCGTGGCATCTCCGGCACCCGGATGCGTCGATCAACCGGTAACCGTCTTTTACAGCAGGGCTTTCCGGAAGCGTAAAGCAGGCATATTTCCCTTGAATCAATCGATAATGGGCGATTCGGGTCCGGTCGGTTCCGGGGTTTCCCCGGTGACAGTCGACACACGAAGCTTCGGTTTCATAATGGGGGATATGGCATTCGATGCAACCTTTGTGGCCTTTATAAAAATAGGGGCCGGTTGACCACAAAAGTCCCAAGAAGAGAGTTAAAATAGAGACACGAAGGCCCAATTTTCCCCCCTAAAAAACATGGCGATAATCGTTAATGCGGATATTCCGAAAAAAACAATTAAGGCAACGGTATTGACCCATTGCTGATCCTTGGGCAGCCATTTAGCCTGTTTGGCTTCTGAAATTCCCGGTAGAAAGGGCAGCAGTAAAAAGAAGAGGCCGATCGATATAATCATATATACAAGATATTTCGAGTAGCTTGCCAGTTCCTGAACCCAGAGAAAAAACCAGGCCGCTTTGGCGGGATTCGGCGTTTGGGTAATATTCGCCGGTTCATTCAACGGTGCCGGGACAACTATTGCCAATAACAGCAAAATGCCAACCAGTAAAACCATGGCTATTTTGACGATTCGAAAAAGATGCGGCGAGCTTGGTAAGAAATCTTTCACAGGTACGGTAACACCTCCTTGTTCTGGCGTATGCGATAGAAATGTAAAAATGAGAGTACTATCACAGCCACAGGGATAATGACAATGTGGAGAATGTAGAAACGCAGCAGAGAAATCGGCTGTCCAACACCGTCCGGCGCCAGAATATTCGCAACCAGTTTTCCAATAGGGACGGTTTTGATGAGTTCCATCCCGGTTTGGGTCGCCCATAACGCGAGTTGGTCCATGGGCAGAAGATATCCGGTATATGCTTCAAAAAGTGCCAGGCAGAGCAGAAAAAAACCGATGATCCAGTTCAATTCCCGGGGTTTTCGAAAGGCACCGGTGAGAATCACCCTCAAGGTGTGCAGAAAAATAAGTACCAGAAATGCATGGGACGCCAGGCGGTGAAGGCTGCGAACGTATAGTCCGGCCGGAACCGATGATTCTAAAAAGAGTATCGAGCCGAATGCGCCTTCGGAAGAGGGTTGATAATAAAACAACAGGAGCAACCCGGTGGCGAGAAGCACTATAAACGCAGTAAACGCCAGTCCTCCCAGACAGAACGTGTACGTGATCTTAAGGTTCTGTCGGCGCACCATCCGGGGGAACAGGTGGCGGATGAATTCGTTAAATAGGCCGTTTTCGTTCTGCATCCTTTAATCCTGAAAATCTAAACTGCTATAGCCATAATTATATTCTTGGCTGAAAGATCTCGATAGAGGCGGACAAGACTTGTGAGCAAGGGCTCGTTTCCTTTTATAAATTTATAGAAGTGGTTTCAAAACCGCCTCTCAGGCCCAATACCTGTGTTGAACCGAGGGATTCAATACTCGAAATATTAAATATATTCCTGCGTTTTAATCCCTCAGTTCGCCTTGACTTTGGACCTGATTGAAGGTTTTGAAACCACTTCTAACGATTAGAACACCAACAAACCGAAATCAGCTTTTAATTAAAACATCATCGCCCTGTTCCTCGACGGCGAGTCTTTTTAAAGGCCGGTCTGCCGGTCCTTTAACCACGTCGCCTCGGGTGGTAAATACACTGCCGTGACAAGGACAGACAAATCCTTTGGGCGTCGCATTCACCGTACAGCCCAGATGGGTGCAGGTGAGGTTGAGTGCGTAAATTTCTTGATTCTTTCTTATCACGGCAATCTTTTTTTGTCCAAAAATCAAGGCACCGCCACCCGGAACCTTTTCTTTATTTATCCGTAAAAGTGCTTTTCGATGCACTATCCTGGGAATCAGAAACCTTCCGATCAGGGGCAGAGAAATTACCGACAAGATCAGCGTCTTGATCAGTTTTCGACGGCCTTTACGAGTCGTTTCCATTTTTTAACATACGCGTTTTTGAATTCAGGGGGTTTTGATGTTATTTTATTAAAGCGCTCCTGTGTCATAAACGATCCATTACCGATGGTTTGTCCTTTTTGGGACCAGAACGATGTCAGTGTCATACCGTTTTTTTGAAGTCGATACATACGATCTTCTTCTTTTTCCAGAAGAAATCTTTCGGGATTATTGTGGCAGCCGTCGCACATGACCGTACCGCGAGTAATGGTATGCGGAAAAAAGGCCTTCCATCGGGCGGCAAGCAGTCGGTTTTCTTCACCAACCGGTCTGTTGTTTTCTATGTCGGTAAAATAGACGATGAACTGCGGCCGAATGGGGCTGATCTTTCCGCGTTGATTAATGCCCAGGGGCGGCGAATCCTGTTTTTTTATAAAACCGCTCTTGATATAATTTTCGTTACCCCGCGGGCGCAGCCGAAAATATTGTTTGTTGGAACTGTCCTTGAACCGGACGAAAAAAGTGCCGTACTCCTGGGAGACCCATGCACTGTGACAGGCATAACACTCGAGATTTTTTTTATGGGCATCGATACGGTGCTCGATAACCGCCGGGTCTGCCTTATGACAGTCAACACACGTTTTCGATGATTTTTTCCCGGCCATGAGGCTCTTCATGGAATGACAGTCGCCGCATTCCATGCCTGCTCGGGTATGAACATCCGGCAGCATTTTGAGAAACGTTTCTCCCTCGACCGTTTTACCACGCTGATATCGCAGGTTGTCTTCACGGGGCGCTCTTCCGTAATATTCCCATCCGGTGAAATATCCTTTGTGACAATCCAGACATTGACTCGACGTTGGGCGTATGAGAACGTCTTTGTCTCTTTTATGGCAGTCATCACAGCTTTTAACGTGGCATGATTCACAATTTTTATTAAAAAATTCAGGATCTTCCTTTCCGAGGGTTTTCTGAACAAAAGTTTTTTCAGTAGATCGTGTACTCATCATTTGATCAAAAATGACATGGTACGTTGAACCCGGAATATCCTTGATTTGAACCCGGATTTTTTTCCGTTCAAGCACGACAGGGTAAGCCTTGGTAATTTTTCGAACTCTCGGTAACTCGATGGTTGCCGGGCCGGACCGGTTGAGGCAAATCTTTAGCATGGTTTCATCGAGTGGCTTTTGATAAATCGGATCTTTGGGATCATCATGGCACACAAGACACTGGTTTACTGCCAGAATTCTTTTTATTTCCGGGCCGTTCAGAGGCCGTGATTTTTCGCGGGTAATGCCGGAAAAGGCGCTGACTTTTCCGTTTTTCATTTTCAAGAAACCATCCAGGGGTTTTTCTTTTGATTTTTCACACAGTAAGGTGGCCTGGATGCTGTTTTCGTTGACCACATGTTGTCCGAAACCTAAAAACATCGGGTTTGCATGACATTCTGAACAACCGACGGCGGTTCTTCCGGTATTGTGAGAATAAAACGGCGCAAAGCGCAATTGTTTTTTTCCTTTAAATTTTGCCACATATTCTTTTTGGGTTGTCCTGCCGTATTCATCCACCACCGTCACAAAGGTCTGGCACCCCGGTGTTACCGGAGATATTTTGCCCCGCTGGTTAAGGGATAGGGGAAATGGATAAAGTTTACGCCAGTCCTCGGTTTCGCTGAACTTTCCTTTTGTTTCACGATCCTTTATATAATCTTTGCCCAATTTGGTCTGATCATACCGGGTGTGACAGCCAAAACACTGGGGCACGGCTCGGGAGTGACATGTATAACACTCCATACGTTCATGCCCTGCGATGGTATGTTCCGGGGTTCCGGTAATCACCGGGGTTTGATGCAACTTTCCAGTGCGTTTGCCAAGCACATAAACCTTGCCGGATTCATAAAACACGTTGGAATATTTGCGGCCCTTACCGGTGACGATCATTTTCATACCGGGCTGCATTTTAATGGAGTAGCTTTTTGATTCCCGCATGGCTTCATCGTTTTCACGGGTAATTTCTCTAAAATCGGGGTGCTTTTTTCCGGTGCCATGGCAGTCCTCACAGCGGATCTCTGTCTGATGGTACATGTTTTCATAGGCATAGCCGTCACCCATGATGTCTCTGGACGTATGACAGTCAATACAGTCCATTCCCCCGGCAAAATGGATGTCTTCTGTAATATATGTGAGATTGCGGGCGCCGCTGATTATTCTGGGGCCCGGAAGGCCGTTTCGGGTGGGCACCAAACCATTATTTCCGTCATGAAGTCCCTGATAAGAAAGTGCCATGCGGCCGCTGCGGTTGTGACAGTGCAAACAGACATCATTTCCGGGAAGGGCCGCCAATCGATGGTTTGCCGAATAAGGCTGCTTGCCTTTGACGGTCAGATCGTTCCCCTGATAGGTGGCAATATCGTTGTATGGGAAATGGCATGCCGCACACCCGGAGGCGTGGCTGGCGGCGTATTTTCCATCGGCCTCGATTCCCACATGACACTGTGAGCAGAATTTTCGATACAGCTCACCGGAAAGGTTGTTCAATTGAGAGACACCTTGTAATTCAAGGGGCATTCCATTTGCGGAAAAGAGATTTTCCGGCTGTGTACTGTAAAGCTTGCCGTCCTCTCCTTCCCAGGTTTTCTGGATATTTTTGATCATCCCGGTATTGGTGAGCATGATAGTGGCCCGAACTCGATTCAACTGATAGGGATGACACTTTCCGCAGGTTTGTTCCCAGAATTTTGGATCCGATGGATTTTTAGGACCGAGCATGGTTTTGTGAGAGACGTTTTTATCTTCGGATTTTGAATCGCCACCGTGGCAGTCGATACAGATGGGGTGGGTGACGGAAGCCGGTTCCAGTCCCTGATGACAGGAAACACAGGTGGATTTGATCGTCAAATCAGCATTACAAGCGATAAGAGCGCAAGTAATACCGAAAAAAATGAAACTGATGAATGATCGGGACATCAATTGACCGGATTTCGAATTTGGAGATGATTATTTTTTCTTTTTATATCTAAAGACCAAACGACCGATAACAAACCATGATAGATAAACCATCAGCATGGAAAGCACAAACCATAAAACCGAGCCGATTTTAACGACGTTTCCGTTAAAATTAACAAATTTAAGTATATAATCCCGCCCGAAATTTTCAAGCAGGTTCTTTGATTTAAAGGTCTCGTTGACATAGGCGAGCATGAAGAGAATGGGCAAGTATTTCGTAGGTATGCTGTTTAAAAGACCTTCGAAAAAATAATCGTAATACACCTGATTGAGTCGGGCTTGGTCGATATTTTTAGCAAGGGATTTGCCTTTTTCAGGATCTTTACAGGTAAGTGCTTCGTTTCGGAGATTGTAAAGGTATTGAAACTCTTCTTGCAGCTCGAGATATCGTTTTGTTTTGTAGATTCTGCTTAAGAACTTGGTGGATGCAACCGTCAACACTACGATGACGGATATCGCCACTGCCGGTCCCAAAGAATTCAGCGGGGCGAATAAAAAATCGAGACCTTTGACCAAAGCATGGATAAGAACCAGTATTTTCAGCCATGCGATGTCAAAAACGTCTTCCATAGTAAGTAAAAAATAAAAGAGGTTGACCCGTTAGCCCGTTATGCCCATTCGCCGGAAATTGATAACCGGCAAACAGGCAAACGGGAAAACCGGCCAACCTTATATAGAATATACGGTTATATCCAGATCTCGATCTTGAAGAAACGGAAAAACAGAAAGAACAGCGTAATCGCCAGAACGATCTTCAGCGTTTTTTCGCTGAACAGTTTCTGGGCCCGGCTTCCCAGCATGCCGCCCACAAATCCGCCGATAATGATGGAGATCATCAGCACCATATCCGGATAATAGTCGTTTAACAGATACCCGACAAAAGACCCAATACTGCTGAAACAAGTCCCGATCAATGAAATCGGCACCGCAACATACATGGGAAGTGCACCCAGTGTGGTCATGGCCGGCACCAGCAGAAATCCCCCGCCGATCCCAAAGCTTCTGGAAACCACGCCGATGCCCAGGCCCAAAAGTCCGAAAAGCAAAGGATTGATGGTAAACTCTTCGCCCCAGAATTTGAAACGATAATCGGTTATCCCGGTTTTGACAGGCTCGATCCTTCCCATTTCCACGGCAGTCCCTTCAGCTTTGGCTTTAGCCACCGCCTCGTTGAATTTCTTCACCATGGCTTTAATGTTTTTTCGCTTTTCCATGACTTTGGGCGTGAGTTCGTAGAGGGTTCTGATGCCCATGAGTACCACCAGAACGGCCAGCCACTCCTTATAAGTTTGCATGGGCAGAAACTTGGTGGCATATTTCCCCAGCCAGATGGAACCGATAAAAATTCCCACACCGAATGAAATTCCCACCGGCCAGGCCACACGCCTTTCTTTAACAGCATACCGGTAAAAAGATCCTAACGGAGAAAACAGCGTCAACGCCATATTGGAAGGTCGGAGGACATTGGCGGCATTAATTCCCACAGGGCCGGCAGTTTGCACCACCATAACCTGAAAGGCTGCCATGAGCATGCCCCCTGCCGCGCCGATCATGGAAAAATAGGTCCCCACAAGAATTGCGCCGATGATGATCCAGATGGGATTCATATACCTGCCGCCCAAAGTCAGCCAGAAGCCGTTGGCCTTCACATTGTAACTGCCGGCTTTTTTATCGTTGACATAGACGTCAAATTTTGTATCAGGCGGGGTGTGGCGAAAGGACTTAAAAGAAGCCTTGAATTTTCCGGTGGTTTTATCCAGGACAATGGAGGTTCCTTTATCCCAGTAATTTTTGCTGGTTTTGTAATCGCCTAATATACTTCTGGCAAAAATGGTAACTTTTCCCACATTGGTGCCTTCTTTGACGATCGTATTGATGCCGTAGCTGCTTTCGTGGGCGTATTTGAAAAAATTCCATTCCTGAGCGTTTTTGATGGTTGCCAGGGAAGCTTTTGCTTCAGGACCGAGTTCATCAAATTTCGACAATTTGAACCAAGTGGTTTCATAGAGCCCTCTTTTACCTTTCTGGGTAAAAAAAGACGGCCCGCCATATTTCTTTTTAGTAATTTCCCCGAATTTTTCCGGATTCGACGTCAGCATGTAATAGAGATCGGGTATGGATGTTTCCATGGTGAACCCATTTTTCTTTGCGTCTGTATTCAAATGTTTGGTCTCATGAACGCCTTTTGAGTCCTTGGGCGCAAAGATTTTTTGAGACGAAACCGCAATGTAAAGGTCCTGGCCGGGATCGATGTTTCCCTCTATAGTCACCGTGTCGCCGGCTTTGTAATCCGTCGCGGAAATGGTTGCAGTAGTACTGCAAATACCCGCACTTGCAAAGAGAAAAACCAATCCCAAAGATAGTAGTACTACCGGAATTAGGCATTTTTTCATAACCTACCTCCCTATGCCTTCTAAGTGGTTGAAAGATTATTGATAACTATAAGTGGTTTCAAAACCTTCCCTCAAGCCTAATCCCTTCGTTTGAATCCCTCGGTCCGCCTTGACTTTGAACCTGATTGAAGGTTTTGAAACCACTTCTAAGCAAAAGCTTATCTTTTTGATCTTATACTGCTTTGGGTTTTAAAAATAAAAAACTATTTTATCATTTTTTAAAATTATAAACCCTGATTTTAGGTTTCAGTTTTTCGATACCTCAAAGTTTAAAATATCTTATGGCGAGAATCGCACCCAGAAAGCTGAAAACGCCGCCGAGAAAAGCGAATAATAAAAAATCGACCATATAAACGATATAACCGCCGGTATCATAATAAAAGGCGATGTTTAACATCAAAACGACACCGACAACCATAAGAATTCCGGATACAGCACTCAAGATCCGTTTATGTTTTAAACCGTCTTTTATCCGGATGATCAGATTATATCCGGTTAAGGCTGCATTAAATCCTATGATAAACGGTAAAAGTTTCTCGATGGTTCTGACGGACATTATACTGATAAAAAACATCACCAGCAATACAGATCCAAAGATTCCTACCAACGTTGCACTGAAAAAATTAACCAAATGTTTATATCGCTTCATTAAAAACCCTGTTGCGTCGGAAATCAATACCATTTTTGGATTTTTTAAAAAAAATTCCGAATTCTCCCTTGACTTTTTTTATTTTGTGGAGGAAATTTTCTACCATTAAGATGATTATGTTATTATCTCAAATTAGTGCGAAAGGACAATAATATTTGGTATAACGCCGAATTTTGTTTCGGCTGCACCACCGATTCTTTGAAGAGACCTTTGGAAAATGTTCAATTTTATGCAAAGCCAAGTAAGGCGAAAATTTTAACCATCCCGATGAAAAAGCCATCGGGACAGGCATCCATACATTGAGTATTTCGAAGATTAACCCGTCCAAGTTCGGTGGCGGGTTAAAATTTGAGCCTGTTGATAAATCGCGATTATCGGGGACGCAGGAATTAGGCAAAAGAGGGCGTTTTGCAAAGGTCTCTGGAAGTGATTCGGATATTACGAGCTATTTTCAGACAAGAGGTGAGCAGCATGAAAGAATCTGTTTTCAGTATTTGTGGCATGTGCAGCGTCAGGTGCCCCATTCGCGTCGAGGTGGAAGACGGTATCGTGAAATGGATCGAGGGGAATCCCCATGATCCGGGAATGGCCGGGCGACTTTGCGCAAAAGGATCGGCTGGTTTGGCCATGGAGTACGACTATGAAAGACCTCATCATCCGTTAATACGGAAAGGTAAGCGGGGCGACGGAGAGTGGGAAAAGGCAAGCTGGGACGAAGCCATAGATTTCATTGCCGGCAAGTTAAAGCCGATTATCGATAAATTCGGCGGCAGGGCCGTTGCCCTGAGCGATCGCGGCGGACCGTTTAGAGATATTCACCGCAGTTTTCTGCGGGCCATCGGTTCTCCCAACTATTTTAACCACGACTGTACATGCGGTCGAAACGTCCAGCATGCATCCATCTCAATGTTCGGGTCAGGACGAAAGACATTCAATTATGATTTTAAAAACTGCAAGCATCTCGTTTTGTATGGCCGAAATGTGTTTGAATCCTTGCGGGTGAAGGCCGCAAACACGATTATGGAGCTATTGGATCGGGGTGGAAAGCTGACTTACATCGATGTTCGGGCAAGCAACACCGCCATGAAAGCCACCCGCTTCTGGATGGTTCGACCCGGTACCGACTATGCTTTGGATCTTGGCATTATCCACACCGTTCTCAGAGATAAGCTCTATGATGCCGAATTCGTGAATCAATGGGTGGTGGGCCTGAAAGAACTGGAAACCTTTGTTGCGCCCTATACCCCCCAATGGGCGTCTAAAGAAACCGGCATCCCTTCGGAAGAAATTGTCGAGTTCGCCCATGAGGTGGCACAGGACAAACCTGCGGTTATCTTTCATCCGGGTTGGATGATGGCACGATATAAGGATTCTTTTTATAGCTCGAGAACATCTTACATACTAAACGCGCTCATGGGAAGCTTCGAGGTTCCAGGCGGTTTGTTTTTTCAAAAGAGTCCCGGCGATGCCGGTAAAAAAGGCCTGAATACGTTGATGGACACCATTCCCAAACCCAAAGACCAGCGGGTGGATGGCTGCGGATGGAAGTATAAACATTTTGAATCCGGACCTGGCCTGCTGCACCTTCTTTACCCGGCCCTTCTCAGTAAAGATCCGTATCCGGTCAAAGCGTACATTGTGTTTCGACACGATCCGCTATTGGCGCTCCCGGATCCCGAATCGCAGAAAAAAGCGCTCGACAAACTGGATCTGATTGTGGCCATCGACAGCAATTACAGTGAAACCGGGTGGTATGCCGATGTACTGCTGCCTTCGGCAACATATCTTGAAAAATCGAGCATCATACGAACCAATAAAGGATTGAAACCTAAATTTGACATCCGAAGACAGGCCATTGAACCCCGAAATGAAGCCAAGCCGGATTGGTGGATTTTCAAACAACTGGCCGAGCGCCTGGGTGTGGGTGACTATTTCAAATTCAAGGACATGGAAGAATTCTGGAAATTTCAGTTGGAAGGCACCGGTGTGACACCGGCAGACTTTGATGAAAAAGGATTTGTGAGTCTCGCCGATGCGCCCATCTGGTGGGATCGTATGAAGGATTTAAAATTCAAGACGCCATCCAAAAAAATAGAGTTTGTATCTAGCCTCCTTGAGGAAAACGGCATTCCTTCCTTTAAGCCATATGAAAGCCCCAAGAAACCGAAGAACGGAACATTTCGTCTGGCATTCGGGCGCAGCCCGGTCCACACACACGGACAGACCCAGAACAACCCCGTGCTGCACGAAATCATGCCGGAAAACACGCTCTGGATCAATGCAACCCAAGCCGAGAAACTAGGTATATCCAATGGAGACCATGTGGTGGTGACATCCTCCGACGGTGGTCATTCAGGAACGATCAAGGCCAACGTGACCGAATTTATACATCCGGAAGTTGTTTTTATGGTTCATGGTTTCGGAAGAAAAATTCCCTGGCAAACCCGGGGATATAACAAAGGTTTGGGTGACTACCGTTTTGAGACGGGTCTTTTGGATGTTTACGATCCGGTGGGCGGTGCCAACGCCCTTCTGGAATGTTTTGTGGAAGTAAAGAAAGCCTAATAATTTCGGATCTGGAGGAATCCATATGAGTAAGTATTACATATATCAAGACGTCAAACGCTGTATCGGCTGTTATAGCTGTGAGTCTCATTGTAAGACCAAAAACAATCTGCCCATGGGTCCCCGTTTTTGCCAGATTATTCCAGTGGGACCTAAGCTTGTGAATAATGTTCCCCGAGTGTCTAATATTTTCATGCCGTGCTTTCAGTGTGAAAATCCATGGTGTGTGATGGCATGTCCCACAGGCGCCATGCAAAAGCGCCCCAAAGACGGCATCGTTTTTGTGGATCAGGCGATTTGTGTGGGATGTAAGAGCTGCATCACCGCGTGTCCGTGGGGCACACCCCAGTGGAATCCGGAAACGGGCAAGGTGGTCAAGTGCGATTATTGTATGGACAGATTGGATCAAGGCTTAAAACCGGCCTGCGTGACAAAGTGCATCACACAGTGTCTGTATTTCGGAGATGCTTCGGAAAAGACCAAGACCGCCCGGGAGCGTTTTGCCAAGGCGATTGCTGAACTTTAGTGCAATACCATTAATCAACAGGCTCATGGATCAACAAGTGGGTTTTAAAAATAACAGATATACAACCATTACATCGTGCACAATTTGACAAATCAAGACAACAGACATTTGATAAAGCCTGTTGTTTTTTTCTGAGGGAGAAGAAGCGTGGAGAAGGAAAAAATCGATCATATCATTTCAAAATTTCCGGAAACCAAGGGAAATCTCATCGGGATTCTTCACGAAATTCAAAATGAATTCCGATATCTTCCTGAAGAAGAATTGCGATATCTTTCTCGAAAGATCGATGTCCCCATGACCCAGATCTACAGCATTGCCAATTTTTACAACCGTTTTAGCTTAACCCCGACGGGTGAACACGAACTTTGCGTTTGTTTGGGAACTGCCTGTCATGTAAAAGGAGGTCAGAACGTTCTGAATCAGGTAAAGAAAGACTTGAAAATAGATGAAGAAGAAACCACGGAAGACATGAAATTTACATTAAAGGTGGTTAGATGTTTAGGCGCCTGCAGTTTGGCACCCGCCGTGATGATGGATGATCAAACGCACTCGAACATGACACCTGATTTAGTCAAAGAATTAATTAAATCGTTCTGATATTGAGAGGATTGTTATTATGACTCAACAACAGGATATCACGATAAAAATTTGTGCAGGTCTCGGCGGTGTGATGAGCGGCAGCAACAAGGTCGTTGCAGCGTTCAATCAAATCCTGGAAGAAAAAAGGGTAAATGTCCAGGTAACACCCAAACTTCACAAGGTCGGCTGTCTGGGGCTGTGTGCAAGAGATGTTCTTGTTGATGTATACATAAACGGCACCAAGTTCACATACCAGCATGTCACGCCGGAAATGGTCGAAGAAATCGTTGACAAACATCTTGTCGGCGGTGAGCCTGTTGAAAAATGGTTGGTGGATGAAGCGTACCAAAACTACCATAGGAATCAGAAAAAGCTGCTCCTTAAAAATTGTGGTCGAATCAATCCCGAATCCATTGATGCATATATAGATGTCGGCGGGTAT
>Ga0210085_1000162_pt1 | contig 30264 bp, 30 predicted proteins | sample China_Galinas_PW_5_FD_184866 | JGI IMG/M metagenome (GOLD analysis project Ga0210085, IMG submission 184866) | Wetland microbial communities from San Francisco Bay, California, USA, that impact long-term carbon sequestration - China_Galinas_PWC_D1... | ecosystem: Environmental > Aquatic > Marine...
CCGCCCCCGTGGCGCCGAGCAGCAGAGCGATTGGCCCATGAGTTGCGCCGTGTTGGACCTTGACCGTGCTGGAGCCCGGCGGAAGTCCAGCGCGCAGCGAGGCGAGCAGGGCGAAGGGGGCGGCGAGCGCCGCCGGGGCCTTGATCGCGAAGGCGGCGACGAAGGCGGCGCCGGCGCCTGCCTCTCTCGCCGCGAGCATGGCGGCTATGCCCAGGGTCGCCGCGAACATCGCCAGGCCGTCGTTGTGGGCGCCGCCGACGACGTGAATCAGGACCAGGGGATTGAGGGCGACGAAGGCAGCGGCGGGCAGGGGGGAGACGCCGCGGGACGGGGCGACGCGGTAGACGAGGGTCGCGATGCCGAGGACGGCGAGGGCGCCGAGCGCCTTCAGCGCCGCGACCGCGGCATTGACCGGCAGCCAGGCGACGGGGTAGGTGATGAGGGTGAACAACGGGCCGTAGGCGCTGGTCGCGTCGATCCAGGTGACAGGGGCGTAGGCGGGGTCGAAGGGTTCCGCTGCCGGCGCGTAGACGTATGGATCGAGGCCGTGGACGACCCCCAGGCGCGCGTAGTCGACGTAGCTGTAGACATCGTGCGAGAGCAGCACCGGCGCCACGGCAAAGGCGGCGACCAGGGCGAAGATCGCGCCCCGGACCCCGCGGTGGCCGCTCAACCGGCAGCCGCGCCGCCGCCGACGCCGGCGCCGCCTCCTCCGCCGGACGGGGGCGGCGACGGCACGGGCGTGGGCTCCTGGCCGGCGCCCGGGGCGTAGGCGTCGGGGTCGTAGCCGCCGGTCGCTTCCTTGCCCAGGCGCTCCGCTCTGCTTTCGCCCTCCTCCGCTTCAAAGCCGTCGCCGGAGCGGCTGCTGCCGTTGTCGTCGGGGCCCGAAGCCGTGTAGGTGCCGAAGAAGGGCGCCCAGCTGATCTCCTGCGCCGGCTGCTCGTATTCCTCGCAGGGGACTTCGGCGTCGGCGTAGAGCGAGTGCCAGATCTGCGCCGGGAAGGTGCCGCCGAACACGATCGAGCCGTGGACGTTGGTCATTTCGATCTCGTTGGACTCCGGGTAGCCGACCCAGACCGCGGTCGCCAGGTTGGGCTGGATGCCGGTGAACCAGGCGTCGGTGTAGTTGTCGGTCGTCCCCGTCTTGCCGCCCTGGCCGGGGCAGCCGGTGTAGGCGGCGGTTCCGGTGCCTTCGGTGATGTTGTCGTGCAGCAGGCGCCAGACCTCGTAGGCGGCGGATTCGGGCACGACGCGGCGCGGGTCGGCGGCCTCGGGCTTGTCGATGCGACCGCCGGGGAACTCGACCCGGCGGATCGCGATCGGCTTGCGGCGGACGCCGCCGGCGGCGAGGGTTGCGTAGGCGTTGGCCAGCTCCAGCGGCGAGACGCCGATCCGCAGGCCGCCGATCCCCTCGGCCGGGATCCCGTCGAGCTCGGATTCGATCCCCATCGACTTCGCCGTCGCCTTGACCGCGCGCGGCCCGACGTCGAGGTCGAGCTGGGCGAAGACGGTGTTGTCGGAGGCGACCGTCGCCTGCTTCAGGTTGATCGTCCCCTGGTAGCCCTCGTCGGCGGTGCTCACCTCCCAGTGCCCCCACTCCTCGAGGTCGAGGTCGAGGTGTTTGGAGGTGTAGTAGGTCGAGTACGGATCGATCCCCTGCTTGATCGCCGTCGTCAGCACGAAGGTCTTGAAGGTCGAGCCGGGCTGGCGGTGGCCCTGGGCGGCGAGGTTGAACTTGCTGTCGCCGTAGTCGGTGCTGGAGACCATCGCCTTGATGTAGCCGTCGCGCGGGTCGATCGAGACCAGCGCCGAGGCGGGGTCTTCGGAGTAGGGCAGGGCGGAGCGCATCCCCTCCAGGCCGACCTCCTGCAGGCGTGGGTCGACGGTCGTGTAGACCGCGAGCCCGCCCTTGCGCACGGTGTTGACCCCGTAGGCCTCGATCAGCTTGTCCTCGACGTAGTCGAAGAAGTAGGGCTGGCGCTTGGAGAAGTAGCCGCGGTCGAGGTCCAGCCCGAGGCCGAGCGCCTGCGCCTTGCGTGCCTGGCGGCGTGAGACGTAGCCGAGCCTCGCCATCTGCGAGAGCACGGAGTTGCGGCGGGCGCGCGCGCCGTCGGGGTTGAGCACCGGGTTGTACGTGGTCGGCGCCTGCGGCAGGCCGGCGAGCAGCGCCGCCTGGCGCAGCTTCAGCTTCCAGACCGGGCGCGAGAAGTAGATCTTCGAGGCGGCCTGGACGCCGATCGCCGTGCTGCCCTTGATCGTTCCGTAGGAGGCGGTGTTGAGGTACTGGCCGAGGACTTCGCGCTTGCTGTGGCGCTTTGCGTACTCGATCGCCAGCTTCGCCTCGATGATCTTGCGTTCGAGGTCGCGGGTCGGGTTGGAGATGCAGAGGTTGCGCACGAGCTGCTGGGTGATCGTCGAGCCGCCCTCCACCGTCTCCCCCGCTTCGAGGTTCTTCAGCGCGGCGCGGGCGATGCCCTCCGGGTCGATCCCGCCGTGCTCGAAGAAGCGCTCGTCCTCGATCGCGACCGTTCCCTGCTGCACTCGCCCCGGGATGCGCTTTATCGAGACCGGCGTGCGCGCCTCGTCGGACTCGACGATCCCGAGCCGGCTGCCGTCGCCGGCGTAGAGGACCGAGTTGCCGCCCTTCTCGATCGGCCTACAGGAGGCGAGCGAGGGAGCGTCGGCGGCAACGTCGAGCACCCAGGAGGCGATCCCGACCGCCGCCACCGCGAGCAGGGCGACGACGCCGAGGGCGACGAAGAGGAACTTGCCGCCCGCTCCCCCCCGGTGGCGCTGACGTCGGCGGTTGCGCTGCGTCATCGCAAAAAGGGTATCCGGGCAGCTGCGCCGACCCGGCCGCTCAGGCTTCGGTGTCGGCGGTGGAGAGGTTGTGCACGATCCCCTCGACCAGCATCTGGTTGGGGATCACGACCGAGGTGCCGTCGCCGGGGCTGACGTAGGTGTAGGAGAGGGTGATGTCGACGACCCGGCCCTCGACTTCCTCGAAGCTGATCCGGTCGCCGATCCGGAAGGGCTGGGAGACCGCCAGCATCACCCCGGCGACGACGTTGGCGATCGTGTGCTGGGAGGCGAAGCCGACGATCGCGGCCAGCACCGCGGTCGAGGCGAGGATCGCCGTGGCGACCCGCTTGAGCTCGGTGAACTGGCCGATCGCGACCCCGGCGAGGACGAGGAAGACGGTCAGGATCAGCAGCCGGCGCAGGAAGCGCAGGCGGGTCTTTCGGGACCGCGAGACCTGGGAGACTGGCGGCGTCATGGACAGCAACTTAGCCTTCCCGTACGCCAACTGGGGCGCGGGCGCCGCCGTGTTGGGGGTGGTGCTGGCGTTGGGGGCCGGAATTCTGCTCGGGGTGCCGGTGGTGATCGTCGACGGTCCCGGCGAAGGGGATCTCAGCACCCCGGCGAACGTCGCCGTGCAGCTTGCGACCGCGCTGGCGTTCCTGCTGGTTCCGCTCGCCCTGGCGGCGCGCTGGGGGGCGAGGACGCTGGGCGAGATGCTGGCGCGGCTGGGGGTGCGGGGCTTCCGGCCCGGTACGGCCCTGAAGTGGAGCGCGGCGGCGATCGGGGCGTATCTGCTCTTCGCGATCGTCTACGCGGGCATCTTCGGTGTGCCCGAACAGGAGGACATCGCCGAGGGCTTCGGGGCGCTGCCGGTGCAGATCCTGCTGATCGCGATCGCGGCGCCGGTCAGTGAGGAGCTCTGCTTCCGCGGCATGCTCTTCGGCGGGCTGCGAAACCGTTACCCGCGCTGGATCGCCGCCGCGATCGCGGCCCTGGTCTTCGGCGCCCTGCACGCGCTGACCGGGATCAGCGCCGTGCCGCCGCTGATCGCCTTCGGCTTCATCCTCTGCCTGCTCTACGAGAAGACCGGCTCGATCCTGCCGGGAATCCTCCTGCACATGCTGAACAACTCCGTCGCCCTGATCGGCCAGTAGGATTTCGGCGGTGAAGCTCCGCCCGATCGTCGCGTTCGCCCTCGCCTTGACCGCGCTGCTGGCGCTTCCGCTCGCCGCGCAGGCGAAGAAGCCCAACGGGGCGGTCGAGTGGCCGGGCAAGATCGAGGCCTTCCACCGTGGCGAGTGCGGCCACAATGTCGCGAGCTTCCACGAGCGGCTGCGCAAGCTCGGCTACATCGCCAACAGGGGGCGTTGCTACAGGGCGAAAACCGCGCGCGGCGTGCTCGCCTACCGCAAAGTCAACGGGATGAGCCGCAGCATGCGAGCCGGCAAGGGGCTGGTCAAGCGCGTCTTCGCCGGCCGCGGCGGCTACCGCGTGCGTCACCCCGGCGCCGGCCGCCACGTCGAGGCGCCGCTCGGCAAGCAGGTGCTCGTCTTCGCCAAGGGCAGCAAGGCCTACGCGATCTACCCGATCTCCTCCGGCAAGTCCTCGACCCCGACGGTCACGGGCCACTACCGGTTCATCCGCACCGAACCCGGCTACAACTCGCACGGCATGTACTACTCCTGGTACTTCTACGGCGGCTACGCGGTGCACGGCTACGAATCGGTGCCGCACTACCCCGCCAGCCACGGCTGCCTGCGCACCTTCGTCGCCGACCAGCCGGAGATCTACCGCCGGATTCGGTACGGCGAAGACATCTTCATCTGGTGAGCCGTAACCAAGGCTTCGCTAACCAACCTGGGTCGTTAGTAAGCGTTTGGGCGATATCGCTTACTAACCCAGACGGCGTTCGTGCTGGCTCCGCCAAGTGCGGGCCGGGGCGAATAGATCTTCACGAATCGCGACTGTCGATGCGAAGATAGTGGCGCAGGAGCGAAGCGAGCATCCCTGCCGCCGTCCCGAGAGCGAACAGCTGGATCGGCAGATTCAGAGCCGCGACCGAAGTAGCCATGGTTGTTCAAGGGGCGAGAGCTGGAAACTCTCCCCCTATATCGAGCGGATGCGCCATAGAATCGCCGCAATGTCCGACCTCGAGGCCGCCAAGCGGACCCTTCTCGCCGAGCTGCGCGAGCACTCGCTGATCCTCGGCGAGGTGACGCTGGCAAGCGGGGCGACGGCGCAGTACTACGTCGATGCGCGGCGGGCGCTGCTGCGGCCGGCCGGGTTCCGGGCGGCCGGCGAGCTGATCGCGGCGGCGGCGGTCGAGGCCGGGGCGACCGCGGTCGGCGGCCCGGCGACCGCGGCGATCCCGCCCAGCTGTGCCGCGCTCGCGGTCGCTGCCGGCGAGGGGCTCGTCGGCTTCTTCGTTCGCGCTGAGCGCAAGCAGCACGGCCTGCAGCGCTGGGTCGAGGGCCCGGTGGAGGAGGGCGACAGAGTGCTCGTCGTCGAGGACACCGTCACCACCGGCGGCTCGACCGTGAAGGCGATCGAACGGATCAGCGAGCAGGGCCTTGAGCCCGTCGCCGTGATCGCCGTAGTCGACCGCCTTGCGGGCGGCGGAGAAGCCATAGAAGCGGCCGCGGCCGCGCCCTACCGGGCCCTCGTCACGATCGACGAGATCTACCCGGACCGCCCCGACAAGGGCTGAGCCGACGCCCCGACCAGGATTCGAACCTGGGGCCTACTCCTTAGGAGGGAGTCGCTCTATCCAGCTGAGCTATCGGGGCCGGTTTGCGGACAGCGTAGAGCTTGATCGCCATCGGGAGGCCGGATCGGGCCGTACTCGGCTTCGAAGTCGGCCCAGGTTCCCGGCGTGGTGCCGAGACGCCTTCGAACCGACTCAAAGGACGTGTCGGTCGTAGAAGGGGCTGGCTCGTCGGAAGTCACGGTCTGCTTCTAACCTTCGGTGGCGTCGAGGTGTTCCAGGTCGACGAGATCCTGCCCGCGCCCGGCCGCCTTCTTCATCGCGCGCAGGTCCTCGACCGAGCAGACCGCGACGTTGATTCCGAGCACCTCGGCCTCGCTGGCGCGAGAGCGGAGCTCGTCGAAGGTCGGAACGCCGTCCAGGCCCTGGACGATGTCGAGCCGGCCGAGGTCCGTGTCGATCGCCATCTGTTCGCCCGTTGCCAACTCTGCGGCAATCGAGAAAGGAGTTCCGAGCAGCGCTTCGCCTCGCTGAACGTGACCCCCCGCCGCCACTGCCACCTCGGCGACCCGCTTCAGGTTTTCGGGGTCGGGTGCGACGACGATGTCGATGTCCTTGGTCGCCCGCACCACGCCGCGCGCTCCGAGGGCCAGTCCACCGACCACCACGAATTCCGCACCCGCCGCCACCAGCCTTCGGAGGATCTCGTCGAACGCCGCAGACGTCATCGCCGCTGTGCGGCGCCGGCCATCTTCAGCAATGCGTGGCTCAGGGCGATCGTCTCGGCGAGATTGACGCTGAGCGGCCGCCGGGCATCTTCACGCAGTCTGGCTACACGAACTGCCTCGGCGGCCTCGGCAGCAGTGCTTGCGTCCCGTTTCACGCTGGTAATCGTACCGCCGCCAATGATGCTGTCTCGCTCGACTGAGTCATCGACTGGCGGACTGTCATCCACGCTTGCGGTATCCCTCCAGCGCGTAGCGGGTCAGGAACGCACCGCGGCGCAGGAGCTCGCGGTCGACTTCGGTCAGCTCCGCCAGGTCGCATACCTCGTCCCAGGCCGTCTCGATCGTCTCGATCTGGCCGTCGACGATCTCGCGCGCCTCGGTGCCGCCCAGCAGGTAGGTGGAAGCGCGCTCTACGCACGCCGAAACCTGGCTCAGCCGGTAGCCGTCGCGGCCGAGCGCCATCGCCTGCGATGCCTCTCCTCCCGTGCGCGGCAGCGGGCAGATGTCGTAGGCGGGGGTGAGGGCCAGGTCGGTGCCGTCCCAGAAGGCGGCGTGGTTGCGGGCGTGGTCGTCGGTGTTGCCCGCGAGTACGTTGAAGACGAGGCGGGAGAAGAGCTCCCGCAGGGTCGCCTTCGGCGCGGTGAAGCGGGCCCGGATCTCGTCTGCGAGCGCCTCGTAGCTCGCGTACCTGGCTCCCCACTCATCGAGGCTGAGGATCGTCAACGCCGAGACGAGGGCACGGCGCCCGCCGCCACCCGGGCGGTCGAAGCGCTCGACCAACAGTGCGTCCCTGCCCATCGCCTCGGTCAGCTCGACGCGCGCGACATCGATGCCGACGCGGCGGGCGAGCTCCATCGCGACGAACTCGCCCTTGACCACCGCGAAGGTATCGGTCGTCGAGCCGAACTTGGCGATCTGCCGGCGCGGCCCGTCCCTGAGCAGGGCCTTGGGGCGCGCCCCGCCGACCGAGGTTCCCTGCAGCAGCGCCTGGTCCAGCGCGGGCGAAAGTGGGACGCCTTCCTCGACCTTGCGCGCCGATGCCGCCAGGGTGGCGAGCTCGGAAAGCCGGGCCCCGCCCTGCGAGCGTGAGACGTACTCCTCCGCTGAGAGCTGAAAGTCGAGCGCGCCGATCCGGTCCGAGCCGGACTCGAGCAGACAGGCGAGCTCGGGGAGCTCGCCCGTGTCCTCGGCGCCGCTGCCGACCAGGCGATTGAGGATCACCCGGCGGCCCCAGGCGTCCGGGGAGGCGTCGGCGATACAGCCGGCGATCGTCCCGACTTCGGGCCTGATCGCTCCGCGGCGCAGCGGCAGCTCCGGCAGGTAGAGCGGGATTCCCTCTTCGCGCTCCAGATAGCTTCGCCCGTAGGTGAAAGCGACGGAGTCGCCGAGCGCTGCAAGCCGACCCGCCACCACCGGCTCCTCGGCGCCCGGAAGCCAGATCCATACGAAGGCTTCCTTGGCCTCAGAAGTCATCGTCGACCCGCCGTGGCTCGCGCACCCGCTGGGGCAGGACCGCGAGGCGGTCGTCGAGGCGCTCCCGCTCGAGCGCTCGCCGTGACGCGTCTTCTGAAAAGAGCGGCACACCGACCAGGCTCGCCGCCTCGAACGCGGTTCCCAGCCTCACGCCCGGATCGCCTCGCTCCACCTTCAGCATGGTCGCTTCGGAGACGCCGACTCGTTCGGCGAGCTCGGCCACCGTCCAGCCCCGCTGCCGCCTCCCCGCGCGCACGCTCGAGCCGAGCAGGTTCGCTGCCTCTCGGCTGCGGGGGGATAGCGGGCGCGTAGTATTCATCCTCTTTTAAGTTTAGCTTACAGGCTAATAACCTCAGAAAAAGTTGAATTACGCCCCAATTTGTACGTTGAACGCGCCGGGTTCTGTGGGACCCCGATAGCATCGGCGGATCGAGTTGGGAGGCGACACGAAGGCAGTCCTGCTGTTCGCCGCGGCGATGTTTCTCTGGGCGCTGCTGCTGGGGGTCTGGAAGTACAGGGGCATGGCGACGAGCGCGGACGGGCTGGCGCATCCGTACGTCGACACCGCGCACCGGGCGGCGCTGCTCTACAGCTTCGCGCTGCTGCTGGTCGCGACCTTCGTCGAGCTGAGCGGCTGGAGCACGCTGGTCAATCTGCTCGCCGCCGGTGCGCTGGCCTTCTACTTCTTCGGGGCCGTCGTCGGCTACGTCTGGCACGGCTGGCGGCGCGACACGACGAACCAGTTCCACCCGGCCGGGCCCGGCCTGCACCCGTTCATGTGGGCGCTGATCGTTTCCGAGATCGGCGGCTGGCTCGTGCTCGTCGCCGGCTTCCTCGACGCCCAGATCCTCTGAGCGCCCTCAGGCGTAGAGGCTCTCGCTGGCCAGCTCCAGCGCGCGGCGGCTCCAGAGCTTGACCTGCATGAAGATGTCGTCGCCGTAGCCCTTCATCGCATCGAGCGCGAGCAGGGTGAAACGGTCGTCGGAGACGACTTCCTGGTCGACCGTCTCCATGTCGAGCTCGGCCGTGGCGGCGACCGCGCCGCGGATCAGCGGCCTGCCCCAGACCAGGGTGACCGCGCCTTCGCGGCCGTTCTCGCCCTTCCACTGCCCGATCACGTCGTCGTTGAGGTCGATCCGCCAGCCCGAGTTGTCCTCGGCGAGCACGTCGGTGAAGTCGGCGCTCGCCCGGAACTCGCCCGGCTCGCCCCCCTCCGGCAGCACGTAGGAGACGTGGCCGAAGAGCTCCAGCGTTCCCTCGGGCCCCTCGGCGCGCGCCGTCCCCGGGACCCAGACGCGGCCGCCCCAGGCCCGCTCCGGGAACCACTCGACCTGCTCGGGAATCGCGACTCCGTCGGGCAGATCGTCAATCGTCTCGCAGGCCGTGCGGAACTCGCCGGCCAGCGTCTCGGCGAAGCGCCCGTGTGGGATCCCCGCCTGGGTCGAGTCGGCGATGAAGCGCGGGATCGGTCGGGGGTTGGGCGCCATCAGAGCAGCTCCCGTAGATCCGCCGCGGCGCGCTCGGGCGGGTAGATGTTGATGTCGACGCCGCTGCCGAGCTCGAAGCCCGCCTTGACCGAGAGCCGCGGCGCGATGTCGACGTGCCAGCAGAAGCGCTCGGCCCCGCGCGGCGCCGTGGCGACCCAGAGGTTCAGCTCGGGCGGGCCCTCGAAGCGCTCGGCGAGCAGGCGCATCGCGGTGCGGATCATCGCCGCGCCGCCTTCGTCCTGCTCGAAGCGCGCCGCTTCGCGCCGCGGCACGACGCGCAGCTCGTAGGGGGAGCGCGAGGCCCAGGGGCAGATCAGCGCCGCCTCCTCGTCGATCGCGACCAGTCGCTCCTTGCGCCGCACCTCCTCGACCAGCACGTCGCCGAGCAGCCCGCCGCCGGCCGTGCGTTCGCCGTAGGCGCCCGCCCGCTCGCGCTCGCGCGCCACCGCCGCGGGGACGAAGGGGAGCGCGTAGAGCTGGGCGTGCGTGTGCGGCAGCGAGGCGCCCGCGCCGGCGCCCTCGTTGACGACGACCTGCACGTAGGAGGCGTCGGCGTGGGCGCGCATCCGCTCGCGCCAGGTCGCGATCGCGCCGAGGAAGTGCTCCTCACTCAGCTCGGCCATCGCGGTCACGTGCTCGGGCCCGTTGACGATCACCTCGTGCGCGCCGCTCGCCGGCCGCGATGCGAACAGGTCCGGTTCGCCCGCCCGGCGCGACTCCAGCAGCGGGTCGCCGGCGCTGGCGAAGGCGCCCGCTTCGCCGCCGGTGGCGCCGCCGCCGCCAGGCGGCGCCGACCCTCCGTCGCCCCCCAGCGCCGGGTACAGGTTCGGCACCACCCGGCTGGTCCAGCCGGGTGTGTCGGCCCCGCCGTCGCCGGGCCGCACGGCGTAGACCTCAGGCGGCGTCTTGTCCTCGGCGCCCGCGCAGAACGGGCAGCCCTCGCCGCCCTTCTCGTCCGTCGCGCGGCCGCTGAACCCGTGCGGCCGGTCCGCCCGCCCGGGCGCCAGGATCGTCGGCAGCCCGTTGAGCTGGTCGATGCGGATCTCGGGTGCGCTCAGGGCTCGGCTCTAGGCCCGCGAGGGAGGCAGGTCGTCGGGGTCGGGCGCGTCCACGTCGGGCTCCGGGGGCACCGGCGGCGCCGGGCGCGGCCCGGTTTTCGGCGGCGGTTTCTTCTCGGTTTTCATCCCGCCGAGGAAGGGCTCGAGCACGTCCATCGGCAGCGGGAAGACGATCGTCGTGTTCTGGTTGCTGCCGATCTCGAGCAGCGTCTGCAGGTAGCGCAGCTGCAGCGAGGCCGGGTTGGTGCTGATGATGTCGGCCGCGTCGGTGAGCTTCTGCGCCGCCTGGTACTCGCCCTCGGAGTTGATGATCTTCGCCCGCCGCTCGCGCTCGGCCTCGGCCTGGCGCGCCATCGCCCGCTGCATCTGCTCGGGAATCTCGACGTCCTTGATCTCAACCGCCGTCACCTTCACGCCCCAGGGCTCGGTCGACTCGTCGATGATCGTCTGCAGCTCTTCGTTGAGCCGCTCGCGCTCGGAGAGAAGCTGGTCGAGTTCGGCCTTGCCGAGCACCGAGCGCAGCGCCGTCTGCGCGATCTGCGATGTCGCGACGAGGAAGTTCTCGACCTCGACGATCGCGCGGTTGGAGTCGACGACACGGAAGTAGGCGACCGCGTTGACGCTGGAGGGAACGTTGTCGCGGGTGATCACCTCCTGCGGCGGGATGTTGAGCGTCACCGTGCGCAGCTCGACCCGTTCCATCCGGTCGACCAGCGGGATCAGGAGAATCAGGCCCGGCCCCTTGGTCGCGATCAGCCGCCCGAGCCGGAAGATCACCCCGCGCTCGTACTCGCGCAGGACGCGGATCGACGACCCCGCGACGATCAGCCCGAAGAAGAGCAGGACCAGAAAGACTCCGGCGGCGATGTCCATCAACTCACTCCTTCCTCGGGCCGGACCAGGAGGGTCAGCCCTTCGACATCCTCGACAGTGACTCTATCCCCCGGCCGCAGCGAGCCTCCCCCGCCTGCCAGCCGGGCCCGCCAGAGCGCCCCCTCGATCCAGACCTGGCCCTCGGGATCGAGCGAGGTCCGCGCCTCGGCCCGCGCCCCGATCAGCTCCTCGTAGCCGGTTCGCACCGGCTGATCGCGGTGCGCCTCGAGCACTTTGCGGCCGACGAGGTAGGCGGTGATCAGCGAGAGCACGCCGAGCGTGATCAGCCCCGGCCCGGCCCAGCTGCTGGCGCTCGAGTCCGATTCGGCGGTCAGCGCAATCACGCCGGCGGCGATCAGCCCCAGCGCCCCGATCGCCGAGAGCACGCCGCCGGTCGGCAGCAGCAACTCGGCGACGAGCACGATGAAGGCGACGATCGCGATGACGACGAAGACGTCCATGAGCCGATTATCCGCTTTCGGGCCCGCCGGCGAGCGCGTAGCGCTCGATGTCCGCCTGCAGCTGGGCGAACTCGGTGTAGGGGCCCTGTTTGAGGTAGAGGAGCTTGCCGCTCGCGTCATAGAAGGCCGTGTCGGGCATGCCGAGGCTGGCGCCGATGCTTTCCGCGATCGCCTCGTCGGGGTCGCGGTAGCTGGGATAGGGGACCGGGTCTTCGTCGAGGAACTTCAGCGCGAACTCGTCGGAGTCCTGGCGGTCGATGCCGAGAAAGGCGACCCGCTTGCCGTACTCGGCGCCGGCCCGCTGGAAGTAGGGCACCTCGAGCCGGCAGGGGCCGCACCACGAGGCCCAGACGTTTGCCACCACCGGGTAGCCGCGCAGCGAGGCGACCCGCTTCTCGTAGCCCTCGAGCTCGCCGGGCAGCAGCTCGTTCGCCTGCCTGTGCAGCGCGGCGAGGCGCGGCGGAGCGCCCGCCAGCGCCTTCGCGTAGTCGGGCGGCGCACCGCCGCCGTCCTCCGGCGAGGAGCCGCAGCCGGCGAAGGCCATGGCAGCGACGATGAGGGCGAGCGTGCCGATCTTGATCTTGGCTGCATTCATCTGGGCGCGCTGTTTACAATAGGTCCTGTCCGGTTCGCCGTATGCGAGCCGCTCGAGATCGCCGGGGATTGAGCTAAAGCGAGCTCCGGCATCCTCACGCAAGTCTTTCCGGCAGCACCGTCGTGTCGCTGCCTGGAGTGGACGGAAAAGCCTGTCAATGGCCAACACCACCGAAGTTGCCGCGCCCGCGGCAGTTCCCTCAGGCGCCGACATAGATCGGGCGGCGGAGTTTGCCCGCGAGCCGCTGCTGCTCGACGGCGAGGGCCCCGAGGCGCTCGCCCCGGGCACCGCCCGCCGCCGCGCCCTCGACCGGGCCCTGAAGGAGATCGACGAAGGGCTCGAGCAGCCCTCGATCCAGTGGCGCCGCGACTTCTCACTGCTGCTCGGCCTCGAGCGGCTGCTCGCCGACGAACCGCCGAAGCTGCGCGACGGGGCGGAGCTCAACCCGCACCAGGTCGACGCCCTCTCCGGCACCCTGACCGAGCTGATGTCCGAGCAGCAGATCGCGGCCGAAAACGGCTCCGACCCGGCGCTCGAGCCGGCCGAATCGCCCGCCGCCGGGAAGGCGGACGCGGAAGAGGAAGAGGAGGAGGAAGAAGAGCCCGAAGAGCTCGCCGCCGACGAGGAGCCGCAGGACTGGGAGGAAGAGACTCCCGACGAGGACGAAGAGCCGGCCGAGGAGACCGCCCCCGATGACCCCGGCGCCGCCCGCCGCTTCTGGTTCGAGCACGCAACCGGGGCGGGCAAGACCGTCGCTGCGGTCGGCTTCATCGACGCAACCCGCACCGGCGGCGTGCTGATCCTCACCCACCGCCGCAACCTGGTCGAACAGTTCATCGGCGAGATCTCCGACCGCGGCTACAAAGAGCGCCTGCGTCCGCCGCTGCTCGGCGACCGCGACGACGCCGAAGGCCCGGTCACGGTTGAGACCTACCAGTGGTTCGTGCGCAACCACAAGCAGGTCTCCGATGCCTACTCGATCGTGATCTGCGACGAGGCGCACACCGCGCTGGGCGAGAAAACGAGCGCCTGCATCCGCGCCTGGACCGGCCCGGTCTTCATCGGCATGACCGCGACCGGGGCGCTGATCGCCCGCCACGTCGCCGACCTCTTCCCGACCCAGACCTCGCGCTTCGACCTCGCCCAGGCTGCGCGCCGCGGCGTGATCGCGCCGCTGCGCTGCATCCGCATCCCGCCCGGGCCGGGCGTGCGCACGATCGCCAAGGTGCCGCTGCGCAAAGGCGAGGTCGACCAGGACTTCGACCAGGAGGAGCTCGCCGCGCTGCTCGACCAGGAGCCCTTCAACGTCGCGATCGCCGACCTCTACAAGACCCGCTTCTCCAAGACGCCGGGCGTCCTCTACACGGCCGGCGTCCAGCACGCCAAGAACGTCGCCAAAGCGCTGCAGAACGCCGGCATCGTCGCCCGCGCCGTCTCCGGAGAGACGCCGAAGCGCGAACTGGCCGAGATCCTCGCCGGCTTCGAGCGCGGCGAGGTCGACGTGCTCTGCAACGCGATGCTGCTCGCCGAGGGCTGGAACTCGCCGCGGGCGACGATCTGCATGCATCTGGCGCCGACCGCATCGCGGCGCATCTACCAGCAGCGGGTCGGCCGTGTCACCCGGCGCGCGCCCGGCAAGGAGGCCGGCCTGGTGATCGACTTCGTCCACCCGGCGACGACCCACGACGAGACGATCGTCACCCTGCACAGCCTGCTCGACCGCGACGTCTACCGCGGCGGCGCGATCGTCGTCGGGCCGGTGCGCCGCGGCCGCGGCCGGCGGGTGCGGGTCGAGCGCCGCATCGTCCCGGTCGCCGAAGACTCCGAACGCCGCACCCAGGTGCTCGAACGCGAGCTCTGGCGGATCGCGGTCGAGAACCTCGACCACGCCGAGCAGCACGCCTGGGCTGCGCTGGCCGGAGCGCGGGTCAACCCGCAGAACTGGCGCCGGGCGCGCTCGATGCTGCAGAACGACCAGACCAAGGAGCTGCGCCGCCGCTTCCTGCTGACCTGCGTGCAGCGCAACCGCAACTCGCAGCTGCGGCTGAAAGCGTTGGCCGAGATCGCCGACCTGCGCGACCCCGAGGCCTTCGACGACGCGATCGACATCGTCGGCACCTGGAGCCGCGACGACAAGCGGGCCGGGACGAAAACGCTGCTGCAGGCGCTGGTCGACAAGCGGATCGGCCGCCGCGACCAGGCGCAGGCATGGGTCTGGCGGCTCGCTTCCTACACGCGCGAGCTGCACGAAGAGTACGCCGTGCAGCGCTGGCCGGAGACGAAGCGGCTGCTCGGCCTGCTGGTCAACTCATCCGGCCGGGCGCACGGGCGCAACGCCCGCCGGCTCGTCCACGCGGCGCGCAAACAGGATCGCCGCCTCGCGGTCGCGCTGCTCGCCGGCGCGGTCTCGCACACGCCGGAAGGCGAGGAGGTGCTGCGCGGGGCGCGTATGCGGATGGCCCGGAAACCCTCGGCGACGTCGCGCGAGCTGCTGCGCAACTTCCCCAAAGGGGGCAAGCGGCGGCGCAAGCGCAAAAAGGGCAAGGGCGGCGGCAGCGCCCAGGGCGGCGAGGGCGAGAACGGCTCGAAACCGGCGAGGAAGCGCTCCGGCCGGGGCAGGCGGGCGAAATCGGGCAAGGCCGAGGAAAACGGCTCAAAGCCTGAGGTGGACCTCGCCGGCGCCGAGGACGACGCGGTCTCCGCCGCTGACGACGACTAGGTCTCCCGAGTCCTCGATCCCGCCGGCGACGCCGGCGCCGCCGTCCCAGGCGACCTCGCGCCCGCGCAGCGCGTCGCGCTTGCGCCAGGCGGCGAGGGTCGTCGCTCGGTCTGCCTCGACCCAGGTGGATAGGTGACGGTTTAGGACTTTGGCTGCGGTGGAGGGACTCCCTGCGCTCAGGCCGAAGAGGGAGACCGCCGTGTCGCGGAGGTCGGGCGGGAACTCGCTTGGGGAGATTGAAAGGTTCAGGCCTACGCCGATCACTGCCCAGCCGTCTTGGGGCTTGGCCTCTATGAGGACGCCGGCGAGCTTGCGCTCTTCGACCCAGATGTCGTTCGGCCACTTGACCATGCACTCGATCCCGGGGGCGAGCTCTTCTGCCGCCTCACAGACCGCGAGGGGTACGGCGAGGGGTAGGAGCAGGTGGCGCTCGTCCAGGGGGCGGAGGATCGCTGAGTAGAGCAGCGCCTTGTCCGGCGGCGCCGTCCAGGAGCGCCCCTGGCGTCCACGCCCGGCGGTCTGCTCAGCGGCGGTGACGACGGTCCCGTGCGGCGCCCCGGACTCGACCAGCTCCCGAGCTCGCGCGTTGGTCGAATCGGTGCGCCGGTAGTGCCTCTGCGGCGCCCCGAAGCTCATCGCTGCCAAGCGTGTTCGCCCTTTGTGGCGCACACGCCGACAAAGAGCGAACGCGCGGCCTCGTTCATCGCGACGCGTCCCCGAGTAGGGCGGCGATGAGGCCGTCGACGTCGTGGCGCTCGGCCTCGACCGCGACCTCGAGCCCGGCCTCGCGCGCGGTCTCGCTGGTGATCGGGCCGATCGAGACGACCCGGGCGGCGGCCGGGAAGCGGTCGCCGAGCGCCTCGGTCAAATTGCGCACGGTCGAGGAGGAGGTGAAGGTGACGTAGTCGGCGCTCTGCGCAGCGTCGATGGCCTCGTCGTCCGGCGCCCCGCGCACGGTCTCATAGAGGGCGATGACGTCGACCTCGGCGCCGCGCTCGCGCAGCGCATCCGGGAGCACATCGCGTGCCTCCGCGGCGCGGGCGACGAGCACCCGCTTCCCGTCGACATCCACATCCGCCAGCGCCTCGACCAGCGCCTCGGCGACGAACCGGTCGGGAACGATGTCGGCGGCGATCCCGTGCTCGGCCAGCGCCCGCGCGGTTCCCGGCCCGATCGCAGCCACCGTGGCATTGGCCAGCGCCCGCGCATCGTGCCCGGCCGTCGCAAGTGCCTCGAACAGCAGGTGCGCCCCGTTCGGGCTGGTCACACATACCAGCGCGTACTCGCCGATCCGCCCGATCGCCTCGCGCACCTCCTCGCTCTCGATCCGCGGCTCGATCCGGATCGCCGGCAGCTCGACCACCCCGGCGCCCAGCGCGCGCAGGGTCGCGGCGAGGCCGCTGGCCTGGGCGCGGGCGCGGGTGACGACGACGCGCCTGCCGTGCAGCGGGCGCCGCTCGAGCCAGGCGATCGCCTCGCGCCGCCCGACCACATCGCCGACGAGGATCAGCGCCGGGGCGCCGATGCCCTCGCGCTCGACGGCCTCGGCAAGCGTCGCCAGGGTGGCGACGACGGTGCGCTGCCCCTCCATCGTGCCCCGCTCGACGGCGGCGGCGGGCTCGTCGGGATCGCGGCCCGCCCCGATCAGCGCCGTCGCGTTGTCGCCCAGCCGCTTGACCCCCATATAGAAGACGAGCGTGCCGGGGAACTTCGCCAGCGCCTCCCAGTCGAGCGCCGTCTCCGGCTTCCCCGGATCCTCGTGGCCGGTGACGAAGGCGACTGCGGATGCGTCGTCACGATGGGTCACCGGGATCCCGGCGTAGGCGCTGGCCGCGACTCCGGCGGTCACCCCTGGCACCACCTCGAACTCGACGCCGGCCTCGCGCAGCGCTTCCCCCTCCTCACCACCGCGCCCGAAGACGAACGGGTCCCCACCCTTCAGCCGCACGACGCTGTTCCCGGCTCGAGCCGCCTCGATCAGCCGCTCGCCGATCTCGTCCTGCGGAAGCGAAGGCTTGCCGGGAGCCTTGCCGACGTAGACGAGGTCGGCGTCGGCACGGGCGCCGTCGAGCGCGCCGGGGGGGATCAGGCGGTCGTAGTAGATCGCGTCGGCGGCGGCGATCAGCTCCAGCGAGCGCGCCGTCATCAGCCCCGGGTCCCCTGGCCCCGCCCCGACCAGGTAGACGATGCCTGAACGCGCGCTCACGCCATCGCCTCGGCGCGGTCGAGGATGTCGCGGGCGCCGGCGGCCAGCAGGCGCTCGGCGAGCGTTGCGCCCGCGGCTGCCGGCTCCGCCGCCTCGCCCTGCACCCGGTCTCGGATCCACTCGCCGCCATCGGGCAGGCCGACGAAGGCATCGATGGAGAGCGTGTCGCCGCCCACTCGCGCGTGGACCCCGATCGGCGTAGCGCAGGTCGCGTCGAGCAGGGAGACGACGGCGCGCTCCGCGGTCAGCTCGCGCAGCGCCGTCTCGTCGCCGATCCCGGCCACCGCATCGAGCGCCCCAGCGTCGCCGTCCCGCGCCTGCAGGACCAATGCCCCCTGCCCGGCCGCCGGCGTCATCGCCTCGGCCGGGATCGAGAAGGAGATCTCGTCCGCGCGCCCCAACCGCCGCAATCCCGCTGCGGCGAGCACGATCGCGTCGAGCTCGCCCTCGGCGAGCTTGCGCATCCGCGTATCGACATTCCCGTGCAGCTCGCCGACCTCCAGATCGGGCCGCGCGGCAAGCAACTGCGCCCGTCGTCGCAGGCTGGCAGTGCCGATCCGCGCTCCCTCGGGCACACCGGCCAGCGGCTCCTCGGTGCGCGCCTCTCGGGAGGCGCCCGACGAATTCGCACCGATCCAAACATCGGCGGGATCCTCCCGCACGGGCACCGCCGCGATCGTCAACCCCTCGGTCATCTCGCCCGGCAGATCCTTGGCCGAGTGAACCCCAATATCGGCTTCCCCCGCCAACAACGCCCGCTCAACCCCCGTCACAAACCGCGCCTTGTCCCCAACCTCGCCATCCGAGGAAACCTCCACAAGCTCTCCTCCCCCAAGGGACGCGGCGACCTGACCAGCCTGAGCCCTGGCAAGAGCACTTCCACGAGTGGCGATTCGAATCATCAGGTCAGCGAGTGAAGTAAGGGCCTATCCCGGTAGGGGTGGAACGTCTTGTACTTTTTTTGCGAAAGCGACCTCGGACGGCTGGCGACTGTCTTCAAAAAAAGTTAAGTGGAACCCCTGCCGGGATAGGCCCTGCGCCCGGAGATGTCGGTCACTTTCCCGGCCTCGTCCCCCTCCGGCACCGTCCCCGCGTCCAACCCGAACAGCTCGCGCAGCGCACTCACATAGAGATAGGCGTCGTCGCTGCCGGCGGAGCGCTTCATCCGCAGGGTCGGGTCATGGAGCAGGCGCGAGGCGATCGCCTTCGCCATCGCGGTCAGCCGCTCGCGGTCGTCTTCGCTGAGGCTCTGCCAGCGGCCCTCGTTCTCGGCCAGCACCCGCGCCACGATCTCGTCGCCGCGCTCGCGCAGCGCCGCGATCGTCGGCACCACCGAGAGCGTGGCGAGCCAGCGCTCGAAGCGGTCGAGCTCGGCGGCGAGGATCGGCTCCGCCCGCCGCGCCTCGCCCTCGCGGTCGCCCGCGTTGCGCTCGACGATCTGCTGCACGTCGTCGATGTCATGCAGGCTGACTCCGGTCAGCTCGCGGCACTCGGGCTCGATGTCGCGCGGAACCGCGATGTCGACCAGCAGCAGCGGCCGCCCGGAGCGTGTCTCCATCACCTGGGCGAGGCCGTCGCGCTCGACGATGTGGTGCGGCGAGTTGGTCGCGGAGACGACGATGTCGGCGGCCTGCAGCTGCTCGGGCAGCTCCTCGAAGCGGACCGCCTCGCCACCGAAGCGCTGGGCAAGCCCGATCGCGCGGTCGTAGTGGCGGTTGGCGACGAAGACGCTCGCCGCGCCGCGGGAGATCAGCGCCTTCGCGACCAGCTCGGCGGTCTCGCCGGCGCCTACCACCAGCACCCGCTTCGCGCCGAGGTCGCCGAGCGTGCGCCGCGCCAGCTCGACCGCGACCGAGGGGACGGAGACGCCCTTCTCGCCGACCGCGGTCTCCTCGCGCACGCGGCCGCCGCCGGCGAGCGCGCCGCGGAAGAGGCGGTTGAGGATCGGCCCGGTCGCCCCCTCGACCAGCGCCAGCTCGTAGGCGCGTTTGACCTGGCCCTGGATCTCGGCCTCACCGACGATCATCGAGTCGAGCCCGGCGGTGACCTGGAAGAGGTGGCGGGCGGCCTCGCCGGCGCGCAGCGAGTAGAGGTGGCCGAGCAGCTCGGTCGGGCGGATCTCCGCCTGGCGCGTGAGCACGCCCAGCGCCTCGGACTCGGCTTCGACCGGGTCGGAGACGATCAGGTAGAGCTCCGTCCTGTTGCACGTCGATATTGCCGCCGCCTCGTGGATTCCCTCCACGGCGGTCAGCTCGTGCAGGGCGCCGACCGCGCGGCCCTCGGTCAGCGAGAGCCGCTCGCGCAGGTCGAGCGGCGCGGTCTTGTGCGAGACGCCGAGGGTGAGAAGCTCACTCATAAGGCTTGGTCCCTGTTGGCGCGGTGTTCGGCAAATCCGGCCAACTCCCTCAGCTCACTCTCGATCCGCTGCAGTTTCGCCGCCATGATCGCGACGTAGACGACGATCAGGACGAGGAAGACGACGTAGGCGCCGGCGACGTACTTGCCGGCCTCGTCGAGCGGCAGCGCGGGCGCCCCGGTGGGCAGCAGCTCGAGCATCAGCTCACCTCCGGGGCGACGCGTGAGGCGCCGCCCGAGGACGGTGCGTCGAGCGCGCGGCGCAGCCGCTTGAGCTGCCCGGAGGCGCTCTTCGCGGTCAGCTCGAACTTGACCAGCGTCGTCCAGAGCAGCCCCATCGCGACCAGGCTGACGAGGAAGGTGAGCATCATCTCCGCCGGCAGGCCGCCTTCGGCGGTGGCGAAGGTGCGGGGGTGGACGAGGCTCTCGGCCATCCGCACGGCCATGAAGTTGAGCGGAACGAAGGCGCCGGCCGTGATCGCGAAGACCGAGGCGTAGCGCGCCTGGCGGTCGCGGTCCTCGATCGCGTAGCGGAACGGGTAGTAGGTCGCGTACATCAGGAAGACGATCAGGAAGCTGACCAGGGTGGGCTCGTCCCAGACCCACCAGTGCCCCCACGAGGCCTTGGCCCAGATCGCGCCGGTGATCAGCACGGCGACGCCGAAGATCACCGACATGTGGATCGAGACGTAGGAGTACGCGTCCCACCTCGAGTCGCCGCTGCGCAGGTGCAGGATCGCGAAGACCCCGCCGATCACAAACCCGATCAACGCAGTTATCGCCAATGGAACGTGCAGGTAGAAGATCTTCTGGATGAAGCCCTGGTCGGCGTCCAGGGGGGCATAGAAGAAGACAAGGGAGAGCGACAGGGCGAGCGTCGCGACGGTCGCGATCGAGAGAGGTTTCAGGCCGTTGCCGTACATGCGTGCGTCAGTCCTCCAGCAGGAAGTCGAAGACGGCATAGCCCACCAGGAGGAAGATCAAATCGTATAGGCCGAGCACCGCAAGCCAGGTGCCGAAGCGCTCGTAGGTGGGACCGCCCACGCCCAGCAGCGGCTCGATCGCGCCGGTCGTGGCGATCGAGAGCGGCACCGCCAGCGGCAGCAGGACGAGCGGGGTGAGCAGGTCGCGGGCGCGCGAGTTGACCGCCATCGAGGAGATCAGCGTGCCGGTCGCGGCGAGGCCGAGGTCGGCGAGCAGCAGCGCCAGGGCGAGCGGCGGCAGCGCCGCGGCGGAGTCGAGGAAGAAGATCGCGAAGATCGGGACCGTGATCAGCTCCAGCGCGACGAGGTAGACGAGCAGCGCCGCGGCCTTGGCGGCGAAGACCGCGGTGCGGTCGATCGGGGCGAGGCGGACCGCGTCGAAGCCGCCCTCCTCGCGCTCGGCGACGAAGAGGCGGTTGATGCCGAGGATTGCGGCGAAGAGCAGCGTCACCCAGAGCACCCCGGCGGCGAGGCTGCCCGACAGCGCCGTGCGGTCGAGGCCGAAGCGGAAGATGACGAAGGTGGTGACGGCGAAGAGCGCCATCGCCGGCAGCGACTGCAGCGTGCGCAGCTCGGTGCGCAGATCCTTGCCGAGCAGCGCGGAGAAGGCGACGCGGGTGGGAGTCATGCGGCGGCCGCCCCGGCCGCCTCGCCGATGCCGAGGCGCAGAACCTGATCGGACTCGGCGCGGAAGCGCTCGGGGTCGTGGCTGACCAGGACGCGGCTGCGCCCCGGCGCCGGCCCGATCAGCCCCTGGGCCAGCTCGCGCCCCTCGGCGTCCAGGTTCGAGTCGGGCTCGTCGAGCAGCAGCAGCTCGGGCTCGTGCAGGACACAGCGGCAGACGGCGATGCGCTGGCGCATTCCGGCCGAGAGCTCCGCGACCCTGTCGTCGGCGCGGCGCGCCATGCCGGCGGCGCCGAGCAACTCGTCGATCCGGGCCTCGGCGTCGTCGCCCCCGATCCCGTGCAGGCGGGCGTGGAAGCGCAGGTTCTCCCTGCCGCTCAGGTCTCGGTAGAGAAGCGCGTCATGGCCGAGCAGCCCGATCCTGCCGCGCACCTTCCACGCCTCGCCGGGGAGGGCGGCGCCGAGCACGCTCGCCTTGCCGCCGCTGGGCCGCAGCAGGGTGGCGAGCACGCGCAGCAGGGTCGTCTTGCCGGCGCCGTTGGGCCCGAGGACGAGCAGCGATTCGCCCCGCCGCAGGGAGAGGTCGACGCCGGCCAGCGCGGCGCGTTCGCCGTACTCGCGGCGCAGGCCGCGCAGCTCGATCGCCTCGGTCATCGGGCGGATTCTCCCCCGATTGAGCGATTCTCCCCACGACGGGGTGGAAAATCGCGCAATCGGCGGCCGCTACCGGCGCTTGCGCAGGGTGCGGGCGCCGATCTTGAGCAGCGGCCCGGCGCCCTCGCGCAGGGCCGTGGTCCGGGTCGCGCCCTTGCCGTAGAGGATCTTGGCCGAGGCGCGCACCGCTTCGCCCAGGGTCTGGTCGTAGGGGTGCCACCAGAAGTCGCGGGCAAGCCCCGGCTCCCAGGCGTTCATCTTGATGTTGACGCACTCGTAGAAGCCGAATTTGGAGTGCGAGCGGCCGACCCCGGAGTCCTTGACCCCGCCCCAGGCGCACTGGCAGGCGCCGTGGCTGAAGGAGTGGTCGTTGATCCAGACCATCCCCGACTCGATCCGGCGCGCGATCCGCGCCCCCTTCTGGCGGTCCTTGGTCCAGACCGAGGCGCCGAGGCCGAACTCGGAGTCGTTGGCGAGGTCGATCGCCTCCTGCTCGGAGTCGACGACGACGATCGGGAGAACGGGTCCGAATACCTCCTCCACCATGATCCGCATCTCGTGCGTGACGCCGGTCAGCACGGTCGGGGCGACGAACTTGCCGGGCAGGCCGGCGACCTCGGTCGGGCCGCCGCAGAGCTTGGTCGCGCCGGAGGCGACCGCGTCCTCGATCAGCTCGACAACGATCTCGTACTGGCCGTCGGAGGTCATCGGGCCGATCTCCGTCTCCCACTCGAGCGGGTTGCCGAGCCGCAGCTTCTGCGCCTCGCGGGCGACGCCCTCGACGAAGCGGTCGGCGACCTCGCGTACCACGTAGACGCGCTCGATCCCCGAGCAGGTCTGGCCGGCGTTGGCGAAGCCGCCCCAGACGGCGCCGGAGATCGCGTTGTCGAGGTCGGCGTCGGCGCAGACGATCATCGGGTCCTTGCCGCCGAGCTCGAGCACCGAGCCCTTCAGCCGCCCTGCACACACCTCGCCGACCTTGCGGCCGACCTCGACCGAGCCGGTGAAGAAGATCTTCTCGGCGCTCGACTTGGCCAGCGCGTCGCCGACGGCGCCGCCGCCGTGCACGACCCGGACCAGGCCCTCGGGCAGGCCGCCCTTCTCGAACACGCGCCGGATCGCCTCACCCAGCAGCGGCGTCAGGCTGGCCGGCTTGAGCACGACGCCGTTGCCGGCCATCAGCGCGATCGCGACCTCGCCGAAGGGGATCGACCAGGGGTAGTTCCAGGGGGCGATCACGCCGACGACGCCGAGCGGCTCGTAGGTGAAGCGCGATTTCTTCGTCGCCAGGAAGGCCTGGCTCATCCGCACCTTCTCGTCAGCGAGGATCTTCGGGCCGGCCTTGGCGCACCAGTGCAGCGCGTCGACGGTCGGCAGCAGCTCCATCGTGTAGGCCTCGGCACGCGGCTTGCCCTGCTCGGAGACGAGCAGCTCGGCGAGCTCGTCGATGTCGTCGAGCAGCGCGTCGGCGGCGCGCCGCAGGTAGGCGCCGCGGTCGGAGAGGCTGAGCTCGGCCCAGGCCGGCTGGATGCGGGCGACGTCGTCGACGACTGCCTGCACTTCGTCCGGCGTGATCGTCGCGACCGAGCCGACGAGCTCGCCGGTGGCGGGGTTGAAGGACTCGAGGGTGGACTGGGACGCTTGGGGCTGCGTGGCGATCTCCATGGTTCGCGATTGTACGCCCGACTTCCTCATACTCGTATTCGATGGACGAGCGGCTGTTCGACACCGATGCAGGCTCCGGCGCGGGGGAGGTAGCTGCTGATGCGCCACTGGCGGTGCGGATGCGGCCGCGGTCTTTGGATGAGCTGGTCGGGCAGGAGCATGTGCTGGGGGAGGGATCGGCGTTGCGGACGGCGATCGAGTCGGGGCATCCGCACTCGGCGATCTTGTACGGGCCGCCGGGGGCCGGGAAGACGACGCTGGCGCGGATCGCGGCTGCGGGAGCAGACGGGGCTTTCGAGGAGGAGTCGGCGGTCAACGCGGGCAAAGCCGAGATCCGCGGGGTGATCGAGCGGGCGCGGGAGCGGCGGCGCTCGGGCCGGCCCACGATCCTCTTCCTCGACGAGATCCACCGCTTCAACAAGGCCCAGCAGGACGCGCTGCTGCCGGCGGTCGAGGAGGGGCTGCTCACCCTCATAGGGGCGACCACCGAGAACCCCTACTTCGAGGTCAACTCGGCGCTGCTCTCGCGCTGTCAGGTCTACGAGTTGCAGTCGCTCTCCGCGGCGCAGGTCGAGGAGCTGCTGCGGCGGGCGCTGGCCGACCCCGAGCGCGGCCTCGCCGAGCCGCCGCCGGTCGAGGACGCCGCCCTGGCGATGCTCGCCCAGCGCTCCGGCGGCGACGCCCGCGTCGCGCTCTCGGCGCTGGAGCGCGCCGTCGAGCGCGCTTCCGACTTTGGTGACGCTGGGACGAGATCAGAGTCGGAAACGGTCGATGTCGCCACGGTCGAGGACGCGCTGCAGCGCAAGGCGCTCGACTACGACCGCGAGGGCGACCGTCACTACGACTTCGTCTCGGCCTGGATCAAGGCGACGCGCGGCTCCGACGTCGACGCCTCGCTCTACTACCTGGCGGTGATGCTCGAGGGCGGCGAGGACCCGCGCTTCATCGCCCGCCGCATGGTCATCCTCGCCTCCGAGGATGTCGGCAACGCCGACCCGCAGGCGCTGCTTGTCACCGACGCCGCGGCGCGCGCGGTCGATCGGGTCGGCCTGCCCGAGTGCGCGCTCAACCTCGCCCAGGCGGCCGTCTACCTGGCGCTGGCGCCGAAGTCCAACGCCTCCTACAAAGCGCTCGGCCGCGCCCGCGGCGAGGTTCGCGAGAACGGCGCCCGCACCCCGCCCGACTACCTGCGAGACGCCCACTATCCCGGCGCGGAGAAGCTCGGCCGCGGCGAGGGATACCGCTACGCGCACGACGAGCCGGGCGGCGTCAGCGACCAGCCGCTGATGCCGCCGGGGCTTGAGGAGCAGCGCTTTTACCAGCCCACCGAGCGCGGCTTCGAGGTCGAGCTGGGCCGGCGTCTGGAGGCGCTCCGCGGGCGGCTTTCGGGCAATTAGTCGCAAGCGCAACTTCTTTTACAAGTGGGTGTTTCAGAGGTCGGCTTTCCAAGCTAGAGCCAGGGAGAGCCGACACACCGGCCGGAGGCCTGGACTGGGGGTCTCCGGCCGGGACTAACAGGGGAATCAGGGGGACCGACGACCGCGCGACACTCGCGCGGTCGTCGGGCTTGATCGGGGCCGTGGCCGCCCGATTCCCCCGGATTCGGGATAGGGTCCGCGTCGATGTCCGCGCAGCCGCAGCTCGTCCTCCACGTCGTCCCGTTCTCCCACCCCTGCCTCGCGGTGAGCACGGCGCTCGATCGCTTCGGCTGGGAGTACGAGACGGTTGAGTTGATGTCCGGCCGCCACAACGAGGAGGTCGAAGGCATCTACGGGGAGGGCAACAAGACGGTCCCCGGCCTGCTGGTCGACGGCGACCCGGTGCACGGCACAACCGCGATCTTTGTTCGGCTCGACCAGCTCCACCCGGATGCCGGCCTCTACCCCGGTGCCGTGGCCGAGGCGATCCGCGAGGCCGAGGCGGGGCTCGTCGAGGAGCTTCAGGAAAGCGCCCGCGTGCTCGTCTTCGGCGCGATGCACTTCCGCCCGGAGTCGATGGGGACGTTTGCCGGGGTCGCCCAGCTCGACCCGCCCGCGGTCGACTCCGCGGTCAAGGCGATGCGCGCCACCTGGCGCTACCTCGAGATCAGCGCCGAGCGGGTCCACGCCACGCTGCAGGCGCTCCCCGCCCAGCTCGACGCGGTCGATGCCCTGCTCGAGGCCGGGGCGGTCGGCGGCGAGCAGCCAACCGCCGCAGACTTCCAGCTCGGCTCCTCGCTGCACCTGCTGGCCCAGATCGGCGACGTGCGGCCGCTGGTCGAGGAGCGAGCCGCCGGAGCGCTCGTCTCCAGCTGGTTCGAGCCCGGCAAGGGCGATGTCCCGGCCGGCGCCTTCCCGCCGGGCTGGACCCCGGCGACCAACTCCTAGCCCCATCGCCCGGCTCTCTAAGGTCTGGTGTCGATGAGCACCGAGAAGCTGCGACTGGGTGGGATGGCCTTGCGCAACGGCCTGCTGATCCACGGGCCGACCCACTGGGCCGCCGCGGTGCGCGACCGCGACGGCCAGGTGCGGGTCGCCTCGCAGCGCAAGCCGGAGCTGGCGCCGAAGCTCGCCGGCCGGGCGCCGGGGCTGCGCGGCCCACTCAAACTCGCCGAGGCGATGGCGGTGCTGCCGCTGGTGCGGCGGCGGCTGCCGGCGGCGCGGCTGCCGTTCGAGGACTGGCGCGTGGTCGCCGCCGCCGGCGCGACCTTCGCGCTCACCGCGGTGCTGCGGCGGCGGCTGCGCAGCACGGCCCTGCGCGAGGGCGCCGTGCAGGCGCTCGGCGCGATGCCCGCCGTGGTCGCCCTCGGCGATCGCGACCTCGCCGCCTACCACGGGGTCGAGCACAAGGCGATCGCCGCCTACGAGCAGGGCGTCGAGGACCCCGCCTCGGTGCCCAAGGAGCACGACCGCTGCGGGTCCAACCTGATCGTGCCGATGATGCTGCTCTCCGCCGGCGGCACGCTGCTGCTGGAGCGGTTGGTCGAGCGGCCGAGCCCGCTGGCGCGCGCCGCTGTCGGCCTCGGCGGCGCCTCGCTCGCGGTCGAGATGTTCGCCTGGAGCGATCGCAACCACGGCGCCCCGCTGGCCGAGGCCTTCCACACTCCCGGGCGGGCGATCCAGCGCCATCTGGCGACGAAGGAGCCGACCCCCGAGCAGCTCCAGGTCGGGATCGCCGCCCTGGCCGAGATCCTCCGTGTCGAGGCGCCGCCCGCCGCCGCGGGCGAGCCGCCGCCGGCCACGTAGACTCCCGGCCGATGTTCGGCCGGATCGATCACATCGGAGTCGCCGTCGAGGACCTCGACGCGGCGATCTCGCTCTACGAGAAGAGCTTCGCGATGACGCTCGCGCACCGCGAGACGGTCGATTCGCAGGGGGTCGAGGCGGTCCTGCTCGACGTCGGCGACGGGCACGTCGAGCTGCTGCGCCCGCTCGGGCCCGAGACCGCGGTCGGCAAGTTCCTCGCCCGCAAGGGCCCCGGCCTTCACCATGTCGCCTACGCGGTCGACGACATCGACGCGACGCTGCAGCGGCTCGCCGCCGCCGGGCTCGAGCTGATCGACAGCGAGCCGCGGGTCGGGATCCGCGCCAGCCGCGTCGCCTTCCTGCACCCGCGCTCGACCGGCGGCGTGCTGACCGAGATCGTCGAACCCAGGGCGAGTGGGAGCGAAGGAGCGTCACGATCTGATTCTCCGCGACTGAGCGAGCACGAAGCCGATGATGAGAGAGAGGAGCACTGATGGCGGACACGCAGAAGGTGGAGATCGGCTTCGAGGGTGGCCAGGTCGTGCCCGTGCGGCTGACCGCCGACGAGCTCAAGGACCTGCGCAGGCAGGTCGAGAAGGGCGGCTGGCACGACGTCGACACCGAGGACGGCACGCTCGCCGTCTACGTCGGCAAGGTCGCCTTCCTGCGGATCGACTCAGGCAGCCAGAGAGTCGGCTTCTGAGGGCGAGGACCGCACTCGGGCTTGCCCGGCGGTAGGCGACTGCGCCGGGGCGGGTGGGAATTCCGCCCCGGCGCGTGTCGCTCGCTCCGCCTAGTTGTTGTTGCCGCCGCGGCAGGCGGGGATGTTGAGCCGCAGGCTGTTCGTCCTCATCCGCCGGCTGTTCTGCGCCAGCAGGTTGAGGAAGCCGTTGGTCCGGCTCGCGCAGAGGTTGCGCGAGTTGATCAGCAGCCCCTTGCTTCCGCCCTTCATCGTCAGGATGAACTTGTCCACCGCCACGTCGGGCGTGCCGTTGAACACGGTTTTGAGGCGGGCGTTTTTGCCGCTGATCACGCCGCGCAGCCGGACCGGCACCTGACCCTTGAGGTCGACCAGCAGGTCCGGCAGTTCGTTGCTGGATGAGGTCAGGTAGACCGGGCCCTTGAGCACGCCGTCCAGCAGCGGCGAGGTTGCCCTCGCGTTGCCGTAGATCGAGTTCTTCGGGCAGTTGTTCGCGGCCAGCTGCACCCTCGTGCAGATCGTTTTGATGTGACTCTGATCGAGGATCGTCGCCCGCGGCAGGATGAACGCCGCCCGTCGCAGGTTGGCGTCGCCGTTACGGGCCTTGAGGATCGCCCGGAACTTCGGGTTCTTGCCTCGCTTGGTCTGGTTCTTGCCGCCGAATATCCGTGCGTAGAACTTCGGCTTGAAGCCGAGTTTGCGGCAGGCCCCGAACTGCAGGCCCTCGGTTTTCGAGATCTCCTGCCAGGTGCTTGCGTCGGCCGGGTTGCCCCCGCCGCCGAAGACGCTGGTTTTGATCGGCAGCGGTTCGCGACACGTGGTCGGGTTGGTCGTGAAGTTCGTCCGGGTGACAAAGAGGCGAATCGTCCGGATGTCGAGCTTCACTCCGCCGAACACGTTCGGGATCGGATCGGAGACCGCGTGCACTTCGGCGGTTTCCGGGTCCACGTTCAGGGCCACGCGCACGACCACGTTGCCGAGGTCGAACGGCCCGGCGACGGCCGGCGTGATGAACACCATGCTGACCGGAGCACCCTTGTAGGGGCCGGCGAGGTAGGCGTTGCCGGTGACGTTGTACGGGGAGCCCGAGCCGGCCCCGATATCCGCCGTGCCGAGCCAGCTGCTGTTCGGGCAGGCCGGGTCGGCGATCACGCTGGTGCCGGAGCGTGCCCCGGCGCCGTCGATGTTGGCCTGCGGGCAGTACTCGAGGCCGCGCAGCTTGGCGACCATGCCCGGGGGCAGGTTGGCGTCGATCCGCTTGACCTCCTGGTTGCCGTTCTGGCGCACGAGATCAAGCCTGAACGGCGTGAACTGACCCGCCTTGTAGTTCTCGGGTGCAGAGGCGTAGTACGGGTCGAGCGGTCGGTCGGCCAGCGTGTTCGGGCATGGCCCGCCGGTCGGCAGGGTGGTCAGGCTGAACTGCGGGTTGCCGCTCTGCGGCGGCACTTCTTCGCCCGGTCGCGACCACGGAGTGAACTGCGCCGTGGTCGTGTGCGGCCCGCAGGTGTCGGGCGTCGTCAGCGCGCCCTGTGGCCCGCCGTCGACGTTGACCTCGAACGAGCTGAACGGCGCCTGCGGGTTGTTCGGCACGACCACCGTCAGCTGACCGGTGTCGAGGTCCGGGAACACCTTGCCGACGAGCCGTACGTTGACGCCGTAGCGGTCGTTGAAGGCATGCAGGAAGACCCGGAACTGTTCACCCGAGCTGGGGTTGTTGCTCAACGGCTGGCCGACGTAGAGATCGCCGCCAAGATCCTGGTCGAGCGCCGGCGTTTCGACTTCGATCGAGCCGATCCGCGAGGCGGCGGGACATTCGATCGCGTCGTCCGTGCCTTTCTTGAACTGGGCGTCGGTACAGGCGTCGAGCCCGTTGGCGACCGATGGGTTGAGGCCGGCGCCCTCGGGCAGGGTCACCTTCGCCGTCAGCAGGTGCGAGTTGGCGCGTGTTTCGGGTTCCAGCTGAGTCGGCATTTTGACGTCGACGGTGGCCGGTTCGGGCGAGTCGGTCGAACCGCTGGAGTCGGCACCAAGCTGGATGTTGAACGGCGTGGTGTCGCAGTCGCTGGCACCGACGCTGGTCGTGTAGCTCGCTTCGGCCTCTTCGCCACTATGAGCCTTAACGTGAAGAAGGGTGGTCTGTCCTCCGGCGCAGTTGCTCGGCATCGTCAGGTAGTTGCCAGAGAAGCCCGGAGTGAAGTTGCCGAAGAAGACGAGCCGGGAACCGATGATCGGGGGGCCGCCGGGCGGCTCGTGGATATCGCTGATCGTGAACCTGACGTGCTGGTCGCCCGGATCGAGGTCTCCGACGATGAGCGTCGGCTCGCCCGGGGTGCTGGTCGGGAATCCAACCATCGAGGGGACCCCTTCGAACGGGACAAGGTTGTAGACGGGTAGTTTCACCCGCAAATTTTCACATGGCCGTGGCACCGGGCCGGGTTCGAGGCATGGAGGGGGCTCCGCTGCGACCGTCAGGTAGTTGAAGCCGACGAGTGACGATTCAGGACAGGTGGGCGCGGGTTCTGCGCTGAGCTGTTCGACCGTGCACTTGGTCGGTGTGGCCTCGGGGTTGACACCGAGGCCTTCCGGCGTGTCGACGACGATCTCTTCGACGAACCCATCAGGAAAGCCGACCGCTCCCGGCGTTGGGAACGTGTTCAGCGTGAAGTCGGTGATGCCGTAGGGCGGGTGCCCTGCGGATTCCGTGAAGTACTTTTCCGGCGTGGTGTCAGTGCACTGATCGGGATCTTTGGCCAAGGGAAAAGGATCTTCTATGGCCCCGGCCAGACCGGGAACAACTGGCGTATCGGCATTTTCCGCGCACGTCAACGCTTCCCAATTTGCGATGCCGAAAGCCGCCTTCGCAGGCGTGGCACCAAATGCGAAAACGAGAAATGCGGCGGTGAGGACCAGCAGCCCTAGTGGACCACGCTTGCTTCCCATATGAGACCTCTCC
>Ga0210085_1000163_pt1 | contig 30146 bp, 27 predicted proteins | sample China_Galinas_PW_5_FD_184866 | JGI IMG/M metagenome (GOLD analysis project Ga0210085, IMG submission 184866) | Wetland microbial communities from San Francisco Bay, California, USA, that impact long-term carbon sequestration - China_Galinas_PWC_D1... | ecosystem: Environmental > Aquatic > Marine...
ACCCCGCCGTAAACGTCGCCTATTCCAGCGCTCAAGCCCGGCCGCCCCACCGCCGATGCACGCTCCGTGCAGTCAACCGCGCAAACCCGGCTCGGACGGTTCTTCGACCGCCATCCCGTTCCCCTGCGGCTGTTCGCGATCACCGCGCTGCTCTGGGGGGTCGGCTACCTGATCTGGCGCTTCGGCTGGAGCGGCGAAGGCGCCAACCCCTTCCTCTTCGCGATGCTGCTGATCACCGAGGTCTACGGGCTCTGGGCGCTCGGCACGCTCGCCTGGTACTCGTGGTCGCGCCCGGCCGCTGTGCGGCCCCCGGCTACCCCGGGGCGCAAGGTCGACGTCTACGTCTGCACCTATGACGAGGCCTTCGAGGTCGTCGCGGCGACGCTTGCCGGCTGCCGCGCGCTGACCTATCCGCACACGACCTACCTGCTCGACGACGGCCGGCGGCCGGAGATGGAGGAACTGGCCCAGACCGCCGGCGCCGTGTACCTGACCCGCCCCGATAACTCGCACGCAAAGGCCGGCAACATCAACGCCGCCCTGCCTCGCACCGAGGGTGAGCTGGTGCTGATGCTCGACGCCGACCACGTCCCGATGCCCGACGCGCTCGACGCCATGGTCGGCTACTTCGACGACGAGAAGGTCGCCCTGGTGCAGAGCCCGCACGACTTCTTCAACCACGACTCGGTCCAGCACTACGTCGTCGGCCGCCACGAGCAGTCTCTCTTCTACCGGGTCGTCTGCCCCGGCAAGGACCGCCACGGCGCCGCCTACTGGTGCGGCTCGGCGGCGCTGCTGCGGCGCGAGCCGCTGCTCGAAATCGGCGGCGTCGCGACCGAGACGATCGCCGAGGACTTCCACACGACGATCCGCATGCAGCGCTACGGCTGGACCAGCCGCTACCACGACGAGGTTCTCGTCCAGGGCCTCGCCCCACACGACCTCGACGGCTACCTGCTGCAGCGCGACCGCTGGGCGCGGGGCAACCTCGCCGTCTTCACTCTTCCCGAGTCGCCGCTGCGCGCCCGCACCCTGCGCCCGCTGCAGCGCCTCTCTTACTTCGTCAGCCTCGCCGCCTACCTGGCGCCGCCGATGCGACTGCTGCTGCTACTCACGCTGGGCCTCGTGATGTGGACCGGGGCGCTGCCGATGAAGATCAGCGTCGTCGCGCTCGCCGCCCTCTGGCTGCCCGCGGTCAGCCTCAACCTGCTCGCCGGCTCGGCGCTGACCCGCGGTTTCATGAAGATCGGCGAGACCGCCCACTACGAGCTGCTGACGATGGAGATCTACACCCGGGCGCTGCGCTGCATCTTCCGCCCCGGCCGAACGGCCTTCAAGGTGACGCCGAAGCAGGGCGCCGACGGCGGCGGCCTCGCGGCGGTGCGCAAGCTGCACCTGGTGATCGTCGCCGCAGTCGTGCTCGCCGGCGGCACGGCGATGCGCCTGCTCGACCTCGCCGGGATCGGGCCGCTTCCCGACATGCCCGGGATCGCCGCGGTCGTCGTCCCGTTGCTCGGCCTGATCGAGCTGCGCCGCGTGCTGCGGACCCTCCGTGCGGTAGGCCGTCGCCGGCAGCGGCGCCAGGTCTACCGCTTCGAGGGCGCCGCGCCGGTGCATTGCTTCGCCAAGGGCGGGCACGTCGGCGGCAGCCTGGTCGACGCCAGTGCCGCAGGGGTCGGCCTCGTGCTCGACGCCCCGCTGACCGTCGGCGAGTGCCCCGCCGTGCTGCTCGAGCTCGAGGACGCCGACGGCGAGACGCACGAGGTCGCCGCCCAGATCGAGATCCGCTCCTGCCGCGAGGCCGGCGGCAGCTACCTGGTCGGCGCCACGGTCGAGGAAATGGACCCCGCCTCGCGCATGCGCCTGATGGAGTGGTGCTACGTCGTCTGCAGCCACGAGCGCCTGCGCGGCCACCGCCCCGCTTCCCCGGCGCCGATCCCCGAGGATGAGCTGATCGTGATGCCGCTCGGCGAGGCTCCAGCTTCCGAATCAAGCCTCGCGGTGACGCCCGAAGCCGCTTGAGGCTCTTCAGCGGAGAGGGTGGGATTCGAACCCACGAGGCGGGTTAACCCCGCCCACGCGATTTCCAGTCGCGCTCCTTAAGCCACTCGGACACCTCTCCGGGTTCCCTCCAAGGGTATTGGCTCAGGCCCGGCGGGCGGTCCTACGCGAGGCGAAGAAATCTCGCAGCAGCACCGCGCACTCGCCTTCCATCACGCCGCCTTCGACCTCGGGGCGGTGATTGAGGGTGGGCTCGGCCAGGACATCGAGGACGCTGCCGGCGGCGCCGGCCTTGGGGTCCGGCGCGCCGAAGACCACCGTGGGGATGCGGGCGAGGACGATCGCGCCGGCGCACATCGCGCACGGCTCGAGCGTGACGTAGAGAGCCGTCTCCGGCAGACGCCAGCCCCCCAGCACCTCGGCGGCGGCGCGAATCGCGAGAATCTCGGCGTGGGCGGTCGGGTCGCGGCGCAGCTCGCGCTCGTTGCCCGCCGCGGCGAGCGGCTCGCCGCCGCGGGCAATCACGGCGCCGATCGGCACGTCGCCGTGCGTCTCCGCCTCACGGGCTCGCTCGATCGCCAGGCCCATCAGACGCTGCTGCGTGTCGCTGGCGGCTTCTGGCATCGGCCGAAAGTATCGTGGGGCGACAACTTCCCCGGCGGGCGGGTGTTAGATCGATAGCTCGCACTGATGCAGGGATTCCGCGAGCCGAAACCGACGATGAAACGACTGCTTTCGATTTCCGCTGTGCTGATTGCGCTCGCCGCAGGTACGGTCGTGGCCGACGCCGAGGCGCAGGGGCCGGTTGCGCATATGGCGCTCGCCGACGACCCTGGGGCACTGTCGAAGCCCCCCGCGCCGCCGGGCGCCTGGGTCTCGCTGCAATGGAACTTCCTGCCCTGGGACGGGAACGGGACCGCCGCGCTGCCCGTCTCGCCGGGCGGGATCGATGCGGTCGGCGGCTGGCGCAACCTGGTCGCAGCGGGCCGACCCGGTGCGCGGGATGTCGTGGTCGCGGTGCTCGATACCGGCATCGCCTACCGCAACTACGGCCGGCGCTTCCGCCGCAGCCCCGACTTCGCCGCCGGCCAGTTCACCCGCGGCTACGACTTCGTCGACGACGATCGCCTGCCGCTCGACCGTAACGGCCACGGCACCCACGTTGCCGGCACGATCGCTGAGAAGACCAACAACGGCGTCGGGCTCGTCGGGCTCGCCTACCGCGCCAAGCTGATGCCGGTCCGCGTGCTCGACCGCCACGGAAGCGGCGCGGCCGACGACATCGCCCACGGCATCCGCTACGCCGTCACCCACGGCGCCGACGTGATCAACATGAGCTTCAACTTCGGCTGTGGCAAGCGGGTGCCCGGGATAAACGAGGAGCTGCGCCGCGCCTACCGCAAGGGGGTCGTCACGGTCGCCTCGATCGGCAATCTCGGCTCGGAGGCATGCGTCTCGCCACCGGCCACCGGGCCGCGTGCGATAGGCGTCGGCGGCTCGACCGAGGGCGGCTGCCTGGGCAGCTACTCGCAGCTCCCCGGCAGGGGAATCGACCTCGTCGCGCCCGGCGGCGGCACGCCCATCCCCGGCTGCCCGTCGGTCTCGAGCCGATCGATCTACCAGGTGACCCTGAAAGGCGGGAACACGCGCCGCTTCGGCGAGCCGGGCAGCTACATCGGCACCTCGATGGCGGCCGCGCACGTGTCCGGCGTCGCGGCGATGGTGCTCGCTTCCGGGGTCATACCCGACGGCGTCTCACGGCGGGGGAAGGTCAACCGCCTCACCCGGCGCCTGCGCAGCACCGCCCGCGACCTGCTGGGCCCAGGCGGCCGTCAGGGCGCCGGGCTGATCGACGCGGGCGCGGCAACCAGTCCGTCCAACTGAGGCTAGGTGGTTCTGACGATCATCACGGAGCACGGGGCGTGATGGGAGATGTTGTTGGGGACGCTGCCGAGCACGAAGCGACGCGCCCCGGTCATCCCTTTGTTGCCGACGACGATCAGGTCGGCGCCGGTTTCCTCGGCGACGTTGAGGATCGCGTCGGTCGGGCCGCCCTCGACCGGGTGGGTCTGCACCTCGAGCCCTTCCTTCTTGGCCGAGGCGGCTGCCGCCTCGAGCACGAGGTTGACGTCCTCGCGCGGGCCGATCTCGTACTGGACATCGGCCGGCGCGCCTTCCTGCTCACTCTGGATGCGGCGTTTGGAGACCGGCTCGTAGGCGCTGACGATGCTCAGCTGCGCTCCGGCGAGCTTCGCCAACTCGCCAGCCTGTCGGACCGCCTCGGCAGCGGTCTCCGACCCGTCGGTGCCAACCACGATTCGAGAGAACACGCAGCGATACTAACGCGCCGGCTGGCGTGCGGGCAAACCGCGAAAGCCATCGCCAAGGATCTCGGTCGGCGTCGTCGCCAGGCGCACGATCGCGATCGCCATCGAGGCGACGAGGCAGACGATCAGCACGACCATCCCGGCTTTCCATAGCATCGGCATCGGGGGGAGCCTAGCCCGCCCCCGGCCGCGGGCTACCCTTGAGCCATGGAGAGAGTCGCCGACGGCGTGTGGCTGCTGCAGGGCGACCTGCGCAACTCCATGAACATCTACTTCATCGAGCAGGAGGGCGGTGGCGTGGTCCAGTTCGACGCCGGCAGCAAGGCGATGACCAAGAAGGCGCGAGCGGCCGGCGAGCAGCTCGGCGGCGTGGAGCGAGTGGTGCTCGGACATGCCCACGCCGACCATCGCGGCACCGCGCCCGGGCTCGGCGCCCCGGTCTACTGCCACCCGGACGATGTCGCCGACGCCGAAAGCGACGCCTCGATAACGCCGTACATGGACCTCTCACAGCTGCCGGTTGCTCCGGTGCGCTGGATCTATCCCTTCCTGCTGCGGCGCTGGGACGGCGGCGCCGTGAAGATCGCCGGCACGGTCGCCGAGGGCGACGAGGTCGCCGGCTTCCGCGTCGTCCACTTCCCCGGCCACGCGCCCGGACTGATCGGCCTCTGGCGCGAGAGCGACCGGGTGGCGCTGGTCAGCGACGTCGTCTACTTCGTCGACTCGGCCCGGCTCAAACCGCTGCCCGAGGGCGAGGCCAGCGTTCCCCACCCGGCCTGGGCCTGGGACCACGCGCAGGCGAAGCAGTCGGTGCGCAAGCTCGCGGCGCTCGAGCCCAAGGTCGTAGCCGCCGGGCACGCCGAGCCACTGCGCGGCGACAACCTGCGCGAGACGCTCGAGCAGGCCGCCGAGAAGCATTGAGCCGGGCGGCGCTTCTGGCGGCGGCTGAAATAGGTTGCCCTCTCTGATGATCGGCACCTACGTCTCGGCGGCGTTGATCTGCGCCGCCTCGCTTCTCGTCGGGCGTGCGCTGCTGCTGCTCGCGGGCCGCACCGCCTGGTCGTGGCTGGAGCCGGCGGCCGGCTTCGGCGCCGTGCTGAGCGTGACCGGCCTGCTCGCCCGCGCCCCCGGCCACGGGACCTCGGCGACCCTGGGCCTGGTCCTGCTGCTGATCGCCGCCGCGGTCGTCCTCGGGCTGTCCCGCCGTGCAGCGGCCGACGAGCCTCAAGCGGAGCCATATCGACCGGATGCGGCCCGTCGGCGGACGGAGATACGGGACGGGATCCTCGTCGCGATCGGTGTCGCCCTCGTGCTCTCGATTCCGTTTGCGATCAGCGGCCGCTGGGGCCTGCTCGGGATCGGCGTCAACAACGATCTCGGCCTGCACCTGGCCTGGGCTGAGTGGCTGCGAAGCGGCACGGGCCCGATCCCCGATGCCGGCTACCCACTCGGCCCGCACGGCCTCGCCGTCGCCACCGCAGCGGTGCCCGGAATCGGGCTCGGGCAGGCCTTCGTCGGCGAGATCTTCGCGATCGGCATCCTCACCGGGCTGACCGCGCTCGCCGCGCTGCCGGGCTTCGGGCCCGGCCGGCGCCTGTTGGCGGCGACCCTGGTCGCCGTCCCCTACCTCGCCGCCTCCTACTTCGCCCAGGGCACCTTCAAGGAGACCGCCGAGGCGCTCTTCGTCCTTGCCGTCGCCGTCGCCCTGCGGGACATCGACGTCGCCCGGGCGGACGTGCCTCGAGTTCGAGGCCACTATGGCTACTCAACTAGAGGCATGTCACTCGGGCGCCTGCTGGGCGCGCTGCCCTGGCTGGCGATCGCCGGCGGCATCTTCTTCTCCTACAGCTTCGCCGGGCTCGCCTGGCCGCTCGCGATCGCGGCTCTCTGGAGCCTCACCCTGCCCGCAGTGCGGCGAGCGCTGGCGCCGCGCCGGCTGCTGCGCTTGCTCTTCCGCCCGCTGACCCTCTTGATGATCGTGCTGCTGGCCGCGCTCGGCGTCGCCGCCACCCTGGTCGGCCCCTTCGGCTTTGTCGACACCTTCAGCAAGGTTGCCGGGGCCGACACCTACGGCCCCGTCTCACCGCTGGAGGCGCTCGGGGTCTGGCCGGCGAGCAACTACCGTCTCGACGCGCCTGGCGGCGCGCACTTGACCGGCCTCGCCGGAGCGATCGGCGCGCTCGCCCTGCTCGCCGGCGCCTGGTGGTGGGTGCGGCGGCGTGAATTGGCGGTCCCGCTCGGCCTCGCCGCCTGCGTCATCCTCTACCTCGCGGCGCTGCCGACCAGCGGCTACTACTCGCAGGCCAAGGCGCTGATGATCGCCGCGCCGCTGGCGATGCTCGTCGCCATCCGCCCCCTGCTCGCCGAGTTTGGCGCCGGCGTTCGCCGTTTGTCGGGCCCAGCGCGACAAGAGACGAACGCGCCCCTCGGGCGCGTTGCCTGGAGCGCGCTCGCAGTCGTCTTCATCGGTGGCGCGGTCTACTCGAGCTTCCTGGCTCTGCGCAACGCGCCCGTGGCGCCGGCCGGACACGGGGGCGAGCTGCGCGCCTTGATGCCGATCCTGCACGGCAAGCCGGTGCTCTACGCCGGCCAGGATCGCTACGCCGCCTATGAGCTGCTCGGCGCCGACACGCACGTGCCCCTGGTCGAGTTCCCCGACCCCGACGTCGAGGAGAACCCGGAGAAGCCGTTCGACACCGGCGACGCCTACAGCCCGATCGACTTCGACTCCTTCTCGCGCGGCACCCTCGCCCGTTTCCCCTACGTGATCACCGGCCGCGCCGCCTGGAACAGCCAGGCGCCCGGCGCCTTCAAGCGCATCGCCGCCACCCCCTCCTACATCCTCTGGGAGCGGACCGGCGAACCGCCTGAGGACCGCCACGTGCTGCTCGAGGGCACCGACGCCGGCGCCTGGGCCGGCTGCGTCGCGCCGGAGATCCGCATCCTGCTCGCCAACGAGGGACGGGCATCGCTCTTCCCGGACGTCAGGGTCGCCCCCAGGGCAGGCTGGGACGAGGGAGCCAAGCTGCAGCTCGGCGAACGCACCGCGCAGACGATCGCGCTGCCGCGCGGTCGCTGGCGGCTCTCGCTGCAGTACTTCTCCCCCTTTGCCCTGACGGTCTCAGCGCCGGGGCTCAGGCGCGAGCTGAAGCCGGCGCTCGACGGCCAGCGGCCGAACACGATCAGCCTCGCCAACGACGGCCAGTTCTGGCCCGCCGGCCCCTACCGCAGCCCCGGTGGCAGGGTGCCCATCGCGATCGAGGCCGCCGAGCCGAGCTTCCTGCAGCGGATCAGCGGCTACGACGACGTCGCCTACGTCGGCAACCTGGTCGCCGTCCGCGCCGGGAAGCGACGCATCGTGCCGCTCAGCGCCGCCTGCAACTCCTGGATCGATTCCTACGAATCGACCGCCGCGCCCTAGTCAGGAAGCGGCTTTTGATGCCATGCGCTCCGGCGGGACGCGGACCACGTCCCACACTGCGCCGGTCTTCTCGAGGCCGTCGATGACGACCGCCGAGAGGTCGACCTGCCAGCGGCCGAGGCCGTGAGTGGCCGAGGTCGGGAAGGCGTGGTGGTTGTTGTGCCAGGCCTCACCCAGGGTCGGGATCGCGATCAGCGCCAGGTTGCGGGACTCGTCGGTCGTCTCGAAGTCCTGGTTGCCGAAGACGTGGCAGAGCGAGTTGATGCTGTAGGTGAAGTGATGCAGGACGAAGACGCGGACCAGGCCGCCCCAGAGCAGGCCGGTCGCCGCGGCGAAGAGGGTCCCGCCGATCACCCAGCCGAGCGCGAAGGGGAGCAGGAGGCCGGCGATCGCCCAGTAGATGAAGGTGCGATCGACCCAGTTGATCGTCGGGTCTTTGAGCAGATCCGGGGCGAAGCGTTCCTTGTTGCCGCGCTGGGTGTGGATGAAGAGCCAGCCCATGTGCGCGTGGTAGAGGCCGCGCAGAGCGCCCGACCAGCCGTGGCCGTGGTCGACGTGGGGGCTGTGCGGGTCGCCCTCCTCGTCGGAGAAGGCATGGTGCTTGCGGTGGTCGGCGACCCAGGAGATCACCGGTCCCTCGATCGCAGCCGAGCCGAGGATCGCGAGCATGCCGTGCAGCCAGGGCTTCGCCTTGAAGGCGCGGTGGGTGAGGTGGCGGTGGAAGCCGACGGTGATCCCCAGCCCGGTGAACACGTACATGCCGGCGAAGAGGAAGACATCGCTCCAGTGCAGGGCGCTGCCCCAGACCTGCCAGCCGGCGAATCCAATCGCGAGGAACGGGATCAACGTGACCAGCCCGGTGATGATCCGATCGCGGGTCTCGTTGGCGACCGGCTGGATGTCGCTTGGAAGTGGTCCCGCGCCTGCCATCAATGCACCCGATCATACGCCTCCGCGGCGCCAGATTCGCAAAAGTTTGTCCACGGCCCACTCGGCGACGTATATAAGGTGCCGCGATGCCATTTGCAACGACCGAGCCGCTGCGCCGCGAGATCGAGGCGCGAATTCCGCAGCGCCCCTTCAGCGTCGAGTTCTGGGACGGGACGAAGCTGCCCGCCAGCGAAGGCGATGGGCCGACCTTCTTCATCCGCTCGCCACGCGCCGCCGCGCACGCGCTGCGCGCCCCCGGCCAGCTCGGCCTCGGCCGCGCCTACGTCAGCGGCGACATCGAGGTCGACGACATGGACGCGGTGATCGAGCTGCTCGACAGCTGGCAGCCGCCGACGCTCGAGGGCGCCGACAAGCGCCGCCTGCTGCTCGGCGCGATCCGCGCCGCCGGAATCCAGCGGCCCCCGCAGCGCCCCGCCGCCGAGCTCGTGCTCAGCGGTCGGCGCCACAGCAAGGAGCGCGACGCGAAGGCGGTCCGCCACCACTACGACGTCTCGAACGAGTTCTTCGCCCTCTTTCTCGACGAGTCGACGACCTACAGCTGCGCCTTCTTCGCCGAGGGCGCCGAGACGCTCGAGCAGGCACAGGAAGAGAAGCTCGACACGGTCGCCCGCAAGCTCGCGCTGCAGGAGGGCGACCGGGTGCTCGACGTCGGCTGCGGCTGGGGCAGCTTCCCGCTGCGCGCGGCGACGAAGTACGGGGCCAACGTCCTCGGGATCACGCTCTCGCCACCGCAGGCCGAGAAGGCGCGGCAGCGGGCCGAGGAGGCCGGCGTCGGCGACCGGGTCGAGATCCGCGTGATGGACTACCGAGACCTGGCCGCGAGTGGCGAGCGTTTCGACGCGATCGCCTCGATCGGCATGGTCGAGCACGTCGGCGAGGAGCAGATCGATGTCTACGCGCGCACCCTGGCCGGGCTACTGGAGCCGGGCGGCCGGCTGCTCAACCACGGCATCGCCCGCCTGCGCCACACCGACCCCGACGCCGGCGCCTTCTCGGAGCGCTACGTCTTCCCCGACGGCGAACCGCTGCATCTCTCGCGCGTGCTGCTGGCGCTGGAACGGGCTGGCTTCGTCACCCTGGACGTCTCGGGGCACGGCGCCGACTACGCCGAGACCCTGCGCCACTGGGCGCGGCGGCTGGACGAGAACCTCGAGGAGGCGATCCGCCTCGCCGGCCCCGAACGCGTCCGCGTCTGGCGGCTCTACCTGCGCGCCGCGCGCAACGGCTTCGAGAACGGCTTCCTCTCGATCTATCAGGCCCGCTGCAGCTTGGCTTAGCCGGGGAAGCCGTTCTGGACTGACGCGATAGCCCAGTCCGCCTCAGCCTCCGTGAGCTGATCGACGGGGTAGCTGCCGGTAGCCACGCCGACCACCCTGATCCCGGCGCCGTGGCCGGCGGTGATGTCGCGGGGCGTGTCGCCGACGGAGATGCATGAGCTGTTCTGGAGCGTGTCGCCGGAGACGAGCTTGGCGCGGGAGAGGGCGGCTTCGGTGACCTCGGTGCGGTCGGGGGAGTCGGAGCCGTAGCCGCCGAAGGAGAAGAAGCGGTTGAGCCGGGCGCGGGCGAGCTTGATGTGAGCGGCCTCCTCGACGTTGCCGGTGACCAGACCGAGCAGCACACCGCGCTCGATCAGCTCTGGGAGCAGCTGCTCGATCCCCGGCATCACCCGGTAGCCGTCGGACTCGGCGACGGCGTCGGGCAGGTGTTTGAGGTAGCAACCGATCGCCTGCGCCCGCTCTTCGGCGCTGCCCTCGCGGCCGATCACCTCTCTGAAGACGATCTTGACGATCTCGGGGTCGGTCATGCCGGCGTCGGTGTGCTCGGCGATGTCCGCCTCGACCCCGTAGAGCTGCTCGAAAGCGCGTTGCCAGGCGACACCCCCGGCGCCACCCGTGACCAGCAGCGTGCCGTCAATATCGAAAAGGACTGCGCGGATCGCGGAGTCGGCCATCAGCGTGAAAGCTGTGCGCTACTCGCCCGACTCGCCGACCATGTCGCGCTGGGAGAGGCTGTAGAGAAGGGCGAGGGCGGGCAGGATCGTGACCGCGGCGACGCCGAAGACGATCAGGACCGAGAGCAGCGTCGGGCCGGGCGCCGAGGCGGTCGCGATGTCGAGCGAGGTCGGCAGCAGGTAGGGGAACTGAGCGACGCCCCAGCCCCAGATCACCGCGGAGACGGCGAGGATCGCCAGCGCGCGCAGGCCGCGGCGGCGGCCGCGCAGCAACATGATCGAGACGCCAAGGCCGCAGGCCATCGAGAGGCCGACAAGCGGCAGGCCCTCGGCGAGGAGGCGGTCGAAGATGTAGCGGGCGTCGGAGTGCAGAGCGACGATCCCGGCCATCGCAAAGGCCCCGGCGGCGCCGGCGGCCCAGAGGGCGCGGCGGGCAAAGTACTCCTCCATATCGCGATCGTTGTAGCGGCGCGAGTCGGCGATCAGGAAGATCGCCGCCAGGTAGGCGCCGCTGGCGACGAACATCGCCCCGGTCAGCAGCGGCAGCGGCTCGAGCCAGCTCGAGAAGGCGGCGCCATTGCCCTCGGCGGGCACGTTGCCGGAGGCGACCGCGCCGACCACGGCGCCCATGAAGAACGGCGTCATCACCGAGGAGACCGCGAAGGAGGCGCCGAGCGCCCGCTGCGCGGGCAGCGACTCGACCGACTTGCGGAAGGCGAAGCCTGCGCCGCGCAGGACGATCCCCAGCGCCGCCAGCGTCAGCGGCACGTAGAGCGTCGACATGATCGCCGCGAACGCCTCCGGGAAGGCGGTCCAGAGGACGACGAGGATGAAGATCAGCCAGACGTGGTTGGCCTCCCAGACCGGCGTCAGCGAGCGCTGGATCCGCGCCCGCGGCCTTTTGCCGCGCTCGTCCCCCCCGGCGATCAGGTCCCAGAGGCCACCGCCGAAGTCGGCGCCGCCGAAGATCGCGTACATCGTCGCCCCGATCCAGAGAATCGCCGCGCAGGCATCGGCCTTGCTCATCCCGCGCTTCCCCCTGCCGACGGTCCGTAGGGGGTTTCGGACTCGCCGCTTTCGCCCTGCTCGCGCCAGCGCCGGCTCATGCCGCGGATGACGAGGATCGCCGCCGCGCCCAGGCCCGTGTAGAGCAGCAGCACGCCGGCGAAGGCGAACCAGATCCCCTCCGCCTCGGTGACCGCTTCCTCGGTGCGCATGAGGCCCTGCACAATCCAGGGCTGGCGGCCGACCTCGGTGACGATCCAACCGCACCACAGCGCGACGATCGCGGCCGCACCCGAGGCCGCAACTGCGCGCAGGAACCAGGGCGTGCGCGGCAGCTCGCGCCAGCGCCACCAGGCGAAGGCGAACCAGGCCGCCAGCGCCAGCAGGGCGAAGCCGATGCCGACCATCGCGTCGAAGGAGAGGTGCAGCAGGGTGTTGGCGGGGGGCCGTTCGTCGGGCGCGATGTCCTCCAGCCCGGTGACGACGGTGTCGGTGCTGAAGCCGACCAGCAGCGAGTCGAGGCCGGGGATCCCGATCGCCCCCTTGACGCCCTCGTCGGTGCAGATCCCGCCCAGGTACTCGGTCTGGTTCGGGCCGGTCTGCTGGATGCACTCGAAGGCGGCGAACTTGGCCGGCTGGTGGTCGGCGACTTCGCGGGCGGCGACATCGCCGAAGAAGATCTGCGCCGGCGTCGCGATGCAGGCGATCGTCAGCGGAATCAGCAGCCCGAGCCGGTGGTGGCGGTCGCGCCGCCCCTTGAGCATCCCGACGGCGTAGACCGAGGCGAAGAGGAAGCCGGCGACCATGTAGGCGGCGAGGATCATGTGCGGCACCTCGTAGTGCCAGGCCGGGTTGAAGAGGACCTGCAGCGGCGCCGTGTCGACGACCTTGCCGGCGGCATCGAGCGTGAAGCCCTGCGGCTGGTTCATCCAGGCGTTGGCGGTGACCACCGAGAAGGCGCCGCCGATCCCGGCGACGAGCATCGGCACCCCCGACCAGAAGTGCGCCCAGCCGCTGAGCCGCTTCCAGCCGTAGATGTAGATCGCCAGGAAGATCGCCTCGGTGAAGAAGAACAGCCCCTCGATCGCGAAGGCGATCCCGAAGGCGTCGCCGAAGCGCTCCATGAACTGCGGCCAGAGCAGGCCGAACTCGAAGCTGAGCACGGTCCCGGTGACGGCGCCGGTCGCGAAGGTGACCGCGGCGACCTTCGACCAGCGCCGCGCCAGCCGCATCGCGTCGGGGTCTTCGCGTTTGAGCCCGATGTAGTTGGCGGTCAGGACGATCGCCGGGAAGGCAACCCCGATGCTGGCCAGGACGATGTGGAAGGCCAGCGTGAAGGCCATCAGCTCGCGGGCGGCGAGCAGATTCGACTCCGACGCGGCGAGGGGAAGCAGGTCGAAACCGGGCACGGCTACTCCTGCCGCCTCATCTGGCGGTAGCGGTGGATCAACGCGTTGGTCGAGCTGTCGTGCTTGAGATCCGGCTCCTCGGCGGCCTGCAGCTCGGGGACGATCTGCTTGGCGAGGACCTTGCCCAGCTCGACCCCCCACTGGTCGAAGGAGTCGACCCCCCACACGCTTCCCTGGGTGAAGGTGCTGTGCTCGTAGAGGGCGACGAGGGTGCCGAGCGTGAACGGGTCGAGCCGCTCGGCGAGGATCGTGCTCGAGGGGCGGTTGCCCTCCATCACGCGGTGCGGGACGACATCCTCCGGCGTGCCCTCGGCCCGGACCTCCTCGGCGGTCTTGCCGAAGGCGAGCGCCTGGCTCTGCGCGAAGACATTCGAGATCAGCAGGTCCTGGTGCTCGCCGAGCGGGTTGTTGCTCTGCATGAAGGCGATGAAGTCACAGGGAATCAGCCGCGTGCCCTGGTGGATCAACTGGTAGAAGGAGTGCTGGCCATTGGTCCCGGGCTCGCCCCAGAAGATCGCACCGGTGTCGTAGTCGACCCGGGCGCCCTCGAGCGTCACGTGCTTGCCGTTGGACTCCATCGTCAACTGCTGCAGATAGGCGGGGAAGCGGTGCAGGTACTGGTCGTAGGGGAAGACGCCGCAGGTCTGGGCACCGAAGAAGTCGCCGTACCAGACCGAGAGCAGGCCCATCAGCATCGGTAGGTTTTCGGACGGGCGGGCGGTGCGGAAGTGCTCGTCCATCGCGTGGAAGCCGGAGAGCATCTCGGCGAAGCGGGCCGGGCCGATCGCCAGCATGGTCGAGAGGCCGATCGCCGAGTCCATCGAGTAGCGGCCGCCGACCCAGTCCCAGAAGCCGAACATGTTGTCGGTGTCGATGCCGAACTCGGCGACTCCCTCGGCGTTGGTCGAAACCGCGACGAAGTGCTTGGCGACCGCCGCCTCGTCGCCGCCGAGGCCGGCCAGCGACCACTGGCGCGCGCTGTTCGCGTTGGTCATCGTCTCCAGCGTGGTGAAGGTCTTCGAGGAGATCACGAACAGGGTCTCCTCGGGGTCGAGGTCGCGCGTGCACTCGACGAAGTCGGTGCCGTCGACGTTGGATACAAACCGGAAGGTCATCTCGCGACGACTGAAGTGGCGCAGCGCCTCGTAGGCCATCACCGGGCCGAGGTCAGATCCGCCGATGCCGACGTTGACGACGTTGCGGATCGGCCTGCCGGTGTGGCCGGTCCAATCGCCCGAGCGAACCCGCTCCGCGAAGTCCCCCATCCGGTCGAGCGTCTCGTGCACCTGCTTGACCACGTCGACGCCGTCGACGACGAGCGAGCGCTCACGCGGCATGCGCAGGGCCACGTGCAGCACGGCGCGATCCTCGGAGACGTTGATGTGCTCGCCGGCGAACATCGCTTCGCGGCGCTCCTCGACGCCGCGCTCGCCGGCCAGCTCGCCGAGCAGCATCAGCGTCTCTTCGGTGACCCTGTGCTTGGAAAAATCGAGGTGCAGGCCCGCCCCATCGGCGACGAGGCGCTCGCCGCGCCCGGAGTCGGCAGCAAAGAGGTCGCGCAGATGGGTCTCGCCGATCTGGCCGTGGTGGCGCTCCAGCGCCGCCCAGGCCGCGCCGCGGCGCAGGGTCGGAGCGGCCTCGCTCACGCCCGCGCTCCAAGCTGTGCGGAGATCGACTTCAGCAGCTCGTCCCAGGACTCGACGAAGGCGGCCTTGCCCTCCTCCTGCAGGCGCGCGGCGAGCGCGCCGACATCGATCCCCGCAGCGGCGAACCGCGCCAGCACCTCCTCCGCGTCGCCGCCGTCGGCGGGCACGGGGTCACCGACCTCGCCGTGGTCGGCGAAGGCCTTCAGCGTCGGCTCCGGCATCGTGTTGACCGTGAACGGCGAGGCGAAGCCCTCGATGTAGAGGGTGTCGGAGGCTTCGGGGTCCTTGGTCCCGGTGCTCGCCCAGAGCAGCCGCTGGGGCCGCGCGCCCTTGTTCATCAGCCGCTGCGTGCGCTCGGAGTCGAGCAGCTCGCGGTAGGCGCGGTAGGCGCGGAAGCCGATCGCCAGGCCGAGCCGGTCGCGCAGCTCGTCGGGCACTTCGTCGGCGACGGCGACGTCCCAGCGGCTCATGAAGATCGAGGCGACCGAGGCGACGTCGGGATCGAGCCCGGCCTCGATCCGACGTTCGATCCCCTTCAGGTAGGCGTCTGCGGCGGCGAGATACTGCTCGCGGTCGAAGAGCAGGGTGACGTTGACGGGGATCCCGGCGAAGATCGTCTCCTCGATCGCCGGCAGGCCCGCCTCGGTGCCCGGGATCTTGATGAAGAGGTTGTCGCGCCCAGCTTCGCTGTGCAGCTTCGCCGCCTGCTCGATCGTCGCCTCGGTGTCGTCGGCGAGCTTCGGCGAGACCTCGAGCGAGCAGTAGCCGTCGACCCCGGCGGTGCGCTCGTGCACGCCCTTGAACAGGTCGGTCGCGTCGCGCAGGTCGGCCAGGGCGAGCTGGAAGAAGATCGCCTCGGCGTCGTCGAGCTCGCCGGAGAGCGCGGCGATCTGCCCGTCGTAGGCGTCGCCGCCGGAGATCGCCTTGTCGAAGATCGTCGGGTTCGAGGTGAGGCCGGTGACCGACAGCTCCTCGATGTAGCCGGCGAGCGTGCCGTCGCCCAGCATCGTGCGGGTGATGTTGTCGAGCCAGAGGCTCTGGCCGAGTTGGTTCAGCTTCGCGGTCGGCTTCATGAGAGCAGCTCCTTTGCGGCTTCGGCCACCCGGTCGGGGGTGAAGCCGAACTTGTCTTGGACGTCCTTCAGCGGTGCGGATGTGCCGAAGGTGTGCATGCCTATCGTTACTCCGTCGGGGCCCACGTAATGGTCCCAGCCCACGGTCGACGCCTCCTCGACCGAGACACGCGAGGTCATGCCCGACGGCAGGACTTCCTCCCGGTAGGCCTCGTCCTGGCGCTCGAACAGCTCCCAGCAGGGCAGGCTGACGACGCGCGAGCGGACGCCTTCGGCGGCGAGCTCCTCGTGCGCAGAGAGGGCGAGCGCGACCTCGCTGCCGGTCGCGATCAGGATCACCTCGGGCTCGCCCCCCTCGGGGTCGGCGAGCACATAGCCGCCCCGGCGCAGGCCCGCGGCCGGGGCATACCGGGAGCGGTCGAAGATCGGAACGCTCTGGCGGGTGAGCACGAGCGCGACCGGCTGGTGGGTACGGTCGACGGCGACGCGCCAGGCCTCGGCGACCTCGTTGGCGTCGGCGGGGCGAATCACGTCGAGCCCGGGGACCGCCCGCAGCGAGGCGAGCTGCTCGACCGGCTGGTGGGTCGGGCCGTCCTCACCGAGGCCGATCGAGTCGTGGGTGAAGACGTGGATCACCGGCAGCTCCATCAGCGCCGAAAGGCGGATCGCCGGCCGCGCGTAGTCGGAGAAGGTCAGGTAGGTCGACCAGAGCGGCCGCAGCTTGGAGAGCGAGAGGCCGTTGGAGATCGCCGCCGCCTCGTGCTCACGGATCCCGAAGTGGAGTTGGCGGCCGTCGTAGGCGCCGGGCTCGAAGTCGGCCGCGCCGTCGAATGTGAGGCGGACCGAGGTCGAGTCGGTCAGGTCGGCCGAGCCGGCGAGCAGCCAGGGCACCCGCGCAGCGATCGCGTTCTCGACCCGGTGGGAGGCCTTGCGCGTGGCGAGCCCCTTCGCGTCGGGCTCGAAGCTGGGGATGTCGGCGTCCCAGCCGTCAGGCAGGGCGCGCTCCTGGGCCGCGCCGATCTCGGCGGTGAGGCCGGGGTTCGAGCCGGCGTGCTCGGCCAGCTTGGCCTCCCACCCGGCGCGGGCCTCGGCACCGCGCCTGCCGACCCCGGCGGCAAAGTGCTCCTTGACCCCGTCGGGGACGAGGAACTGGGCGTCCTCGGGCCAACCGTAGGCCCGCTTGGTCTCACGCACCTCCTCCTCGCCTAGCGGTTCGCCGTGGGCGGCTGAGGTGTCCTGCTTGTGCGGCGAGCCCCAGCCGATGTGCGAGTCGACGATGACCAGCGTCGGTCGCCCCTGCTCCCGCTTGAACTCCTCGAAGGCACGGGCGAGCAGCTCGCTGTCGTTGGCGTCGCCGACCCGGGTGACATTCCAGCCGTAGCCCATGAAGCGGGCGGCGACGTCGTCGTCGTAGGCGATCCTCGTCTTGCCGTCGATCGTGATGTGGTTGTTGTCGTAGATCCAACAGAGGTTGTCGAGCTTCAGGTGGCCGGCGATCGAGGCGGCTTCGTTGGAGACCCCCTCCATGAAGCAGCCGTCGCCGGCGATCGCGTAGGTGTCGAAATCGAAGAGCTCGGCTCCGTAGCGGGCTCCCTGCCACTTCGAGGCGATCGCCATGCCGACGCTGGTCGCGATCCCCTGGCCGAGCGGCCCGGTGGTGGTCTCCACGCCCGAGGTCCAGCGGTACTCGGGGTGCCCGGGGGCGCGCGAGTCGAGCTGGCGGAAGCTTTCGATGTCCGCGAGCGAGACTGCGGGGCGGCCGACGACCTCGTAGTCGGGTTCGACCGCCTGCACGTCTGCCAGGTAGAGCAGGGCGTAGAGCAACATCGAGGCGTGGCCGGCCGAGAGCACGAAGCGGTCGCGGTTGGGCCAGACCGGGTCGGCGGGATCGAAGCGCAGGAAGTGCTGCCAGAGCGTGTAGGCGACGGGCGCCATCGCCATCGGCGTGCCGGGATGGCCGGATTGGGCCTTCTGGATCGCGTCGATCGACAGCGTGCGGATCGTGTTGATGCAGAGCTGATCGATGTCCTGCGCCACCGAGCGCGACACTATCGTCTCGGCAAGCTGAGATATTTCAAGCTTGTGACCGGAGCAGACGACGAGAAGCGAATCGCGGCCGCGGCCGCGGCGGAGCTGGTCGAGGACGGGATGACGGTCGGGCTCGGCACCGGCTCGACGGTCGCCCACCTGCTGCCGGCGATCGCCGCCCGGGGCCTGAAGGACATCCGCTGCGTCGCCACCTCGGTCGCAACCGAGGAACAGGCGCGCGAGCTCGACATCCCGGTCGAGGAGTTCAACTCGTTGCAGCGGCTCGAGATCGCGATCGACGGCACCGACCAGGTCACCCCCGAAGGCTGGCTGATCAAGGGCGGCGGCGCCGCCCACCAGCGCGAGAAGATCGTCGCCGCCGCAGCTGAGCGCTTCGTCGTGATTGCCGACTCGAGCAAGCCGGTCGAGGCGCTCAGCCCGCCGGTGCCGCTGGAGCTGCTCGCCTTCGGCCTGCGCTCGACCCTGGCCCGGCTCGGGACAGAGGTTGAGCTGCGCGACGTGCCCCACAGCCCCGACGGCGGGGTGATCGCTGACTACCGTGGCGAGATTGGCGACCCGGCGGCGCTGGCCGCGCGGCTCGAGGCCGATCCGGGAATCGCCTCACACGGCCTCTTCCCCCCGGCCATGGTGAGCGAGGTCCTGGTCGGGGCTGGCGACTCGGTGAACCGCTCGACGCTGAACTGACCCCCAAGGAGACTTCAGATGACTGACTTCACCGGGCTGGCGGCCTGAGCGCCGCTCAGCCGGCCGCGTCGCCGGCGGCCGCCCTGTCGCAGACGAGCAGCATGTTGTCGTTCTCGACCCGGCCGGCGGGGATCGAGGTGTCGCCGGCCAGCAGCTTGGCAAGCGGCTCACGCCCCTTCTCACCAAGCACCAGCCAGAGGATCTGACGGGCCCCGGCAAGGGCCGGGTAGGTGAGCGTCATGCGCTGGTGGCCTTCGTAGGGCCCGCGGGTCATCGCCACCCGCCGGTCGTCGACTTCGAGTACCGAGTCGCCGGGGACGAGCGAGGCAGTGTGGCCGTCGGGCCCGAGCCCGAGGTGGACCATGTCCAGCCGCTCCGGCACGTGCCCTTCGTACTCGGCGGCAGAGAGTTCGAGGTCGCGGCTGGTCACCGGCATCGGCCGCAGCGCCGCCTGATGGTCGATCGAGAGCATCTGCACCAGGTGGGTGAGGTTGCGCGCCTCGTCGCCGGGCGGGGCCACGCGCTCATCGACCTGGTAGATGTGGGACTGCTCCCAGGGCATCTCCTCCATTTCACCGAGCAGGCCGATCATCGCCCAGGGGGTCTTGCCGCCGCTGAGCGCGAGCTCGTATTTGCCCCGCTTCCCGATCGCTTCCCCGCCGGCCGAGGCAACCACCTCGGCGGCGTGCCGCGAGGCCGCATCGGCGTCGGGGAAGACCTTGGTCTCGATCGGCATCGGGCGCCCTACCCTTCCTGCCCCTACGAAGCCTTCTCGTCGTGGCCGCCGAACTGTTTGCGCATCGCCGAGAGGACCTTGTCACCGAAGTCGTCGAGGCCGCGCGAAAAGAATCGCTCGTAGAGCGCCGTGGTCAGCACCGGCGCCGGCACGCCCTCGTCGATCGCCGCGATCGAGGTCCAGCGACCCTCGCCGGAGTCGGAGACGCGGCCCTCGAAATCGGAGAGGTCTCCTGATTCCTGCATTGCCGCCGCGGTCAGGTCGAGCAGCCAGGAGCCGATCACGCTGCCGCGACGCCAGACCTCGGCTACCTCGGGCAGGTCGAGCTCGTACTGGTAGTACTCGGGCTGCTCGAGCGGGGCCGTCTCCGCGTCCTGCTCGCGCTGCACCTTGCCTGCATCGGCGTGCTTGAGGATGTTGAGGCCCTCGGCGTAGGCGGCCATCACGCCGTACTCGATCCCGTTGTGGACCATCTTCACGAAGTGGCCGGCGCCGTTGGGGCCGCAGTGCAGGTAGCCGTTCTCCGAGGGCGAGGGGTCGCCGCTGCGGCCCGGCGTGCGCTCCGCCGAGGCGACCCCGGGAGCGAGCGTGGCGAAGACCGGGTCGAGCCGTTCGACCGCGCCGTCCGGGCCGCCGATCATCAGGCAGTACCCGCGCTCGAGGCCGAAGACGCCGCCACTGGTGCCGCAGTCGACAAAGTCGATCTGCTGTCCGCGCAGCTTCTCGGCGCGACGGATGTCGTCGCGGTAGTAGGAGTTGCCGCCGTCGACGATCGCGTCGCCGGGCTCGAGCACCGCGGCGACGTCGTCGACCGTCTGCTCGGTGATCTCGCCGGATGGGACCATCACCCAGACCGCGCGCGGAGCGCTCAGCTTCGCGGCCAGGTCCTGCAGGGAGGAGGCTCCCTCCGCCCCCTCCCCGGAGAGTTCGGCGATCGCGTCGGGGTTGACGTCATAGGCGACGATGCGGTGGCCGTCGCGCATCAAGCGGCGGGCCATGTTGGCCCCCATACGGCCGAGTCCGACGATTCCCAACTCCATCAGCAGCTCCTCCCCGATGCGGTGTCCGGCATTTGCGGCTAACCCTACGCGACCGGCGCTGGCCACTCGGATAGCCTGGCGCGCGATGGCCAACCAGAACGACGGCACCGCGGCCGACGTGCTGACGATCTTCGGGATCAGCGGCGACCTGGCGAAAAAAATGACCTTTCGGGCGCTCTATCGCCTGGAGGCGGGCGGCAAACTGAACTGCCCGATCGTCGGCGTCGCGATCGACGAGTGGGACGAGACGACGCTGCGTAGGCACGCCCACGACGCGATCGGCGCCAGTGTCGGCAGCCCCGACGAAGACGTCTTCAAGCGCCTGATCGACCGTTTCACCTACGTGCAGGGCGACTACGCCGACCCCGCCACCTTCGAGCGGGTCAAGGGCGCGATCGGCGACGCCGAGCATCCCGTCTTCTATCTGGAGATCCCGCCCTCGCTGTTCCTCACCGTGGTCAAGGGCCTCGGCGCGGCGGGGCTGACCGAGAACGCCCGGGTCGTGATCGAGAAGCCGTTCGGCCACGACCTCGACTCGGCCCGACAGCTCAACGAGGAACTGCACGAGATCCTCGCCGAGGATCAGATCCTGCGCATCGACCATTACCTCGGCAAGGAGCCGGTGATGGACATCGCCTACCTGCGCTTCGCCAACACCCTGCTCGAGCCGGTCTGGAACCGCCAGCACGTCGCCCACGTGCAGGTGACGATTGCCGAGAACTTCGGCGTCGAGGACCGCGGCCGCTTCTACGACGCGGTCGGGGCGATGCGCGACGTGATCCAGAACCACGCCCTGCAGGTGCTCTCGCTGGTCGCGATGGAGCCGCCTGCGGGCAACCAGGTCGACACGATCCGCGACAAGAAGGTCGAGCTCTTCCGCGCGATGCGCTCCGCCGACCCGAAGCGCTACGTGCGCGGCCAGTACGACGGCTTCCTCGACGTCACCGATGTCAAGCCCGACTCGACCACCGAGACCTACGCCGCGGTCGAGCTGGCGATCGACAACTGGCGCTGGAGCGGCGTGCCCTTCTTCATCCGCGCCGGCAAGAACATGCCGGCCAAGGCGAGCGAGGTGAACGTCGTCTTCAAGCGCCCGCCGCGGCTCGGCGTCGCCGAAGGGGCACGGCCCGAACCGAACCAGATGACGATCCGGATCGAGCCGACGCCGGGCGCGCGCACCCGCCTCTACGCGAAGCGGGCCGGCCAGGAGGCGCTCGAGCCGGCCGACCTCGAGGTGCTCTTCGAGAAGACGCCGGGCGTGGACCCCGAGCCCTACGAGCGCCTGCTCGGCGACGCGCTCTCCGACCGCCGCCAGCTCTTCACCCGCGAGGACGCGGTCGAGGAGACGTGGCGGATCGTGCAGCCGCTGCTCGACGACCCGGGCCCGGTCCATCCCTACAAGCCGGGCACCTGGGGACCGAAGCAGGCCGACGACCTGACCCGCGGCCTCTGCCAGTGGTACCAGCCGTGGCTGCCGGAGTAGAGCAGGCGAGCGGCGAGCGCGCCGACGCGCTGCTGGCGCGGCTCGGGTTCGAGCGCTGGCGGCCGGGGCAGCAGGAGGCGGTCGAGGCGGCGCTGGCCGGACGCGACTCGCTGATCGTGATGCCGACCGGCGGCGGCAAGAGCCTCTGCTACCAGCTGCCCGGGTTGGCGACGGAGGACCTGACGATCGTGGTCAGCCCGCTGATCGCGCTGATGAACGACCAGTGGCAGCGGCTGACCGACGCCGGCCACCCGGTGGCGATGGTGACCTCGGCGATGCCGCCTGAGGGCGTCAGCGCGGCGCTGGCCCAGGTGCGGGGCGGCGAGGCGCGGATCGTCTACTGCTCGCCCGAGCGCTTCGCCTCAAACGTCTTCCTCGAGGCGATCGAGCAGCGCCAGATCGACCTGCTCGCCGTCGACGAGGCGCACTGCGTCTCCGAGTGGGGGCACGACTTCCGGCCCGACTACCTGCGCCTGCCCGAGGTTGCCGAGCGCCTCGGGCGGCCGACGGTGATGGCCTGCACGGCGACCGCGACCGAGGCCGTTGCGCGCGAGATCGCCGTCCGCTTCCAGATGCGCGAGCCGCTCCAGGTCCGCTCCGGCTTCGACCGGCCCAACCTCTCCTTCGACATCGTGCGACTGGAGGGCAAGGGCTCGAAGGCGCGGCGGCTGGCGCTGCTCGAAGCGGGTCTCGCCGACCCGGCCAACCGGCCCGCAATCGTCTACTGCGGCACGCGCAAGGACACCGACGAGATCTTCGAAACTCTGCGCGACGGCGGACTGCGCGCCGTCCCCTACCACGCCGGCTGGGAGCCGCGCCACCGGGCCGAGGCGCAGCGCCGCTTCATGGCCGGCGAGGCCGACGTGGTCGTCGCCACCAACGCCTTCGGCATGGGCGTCGACAAGGCCGACGTGCGCTCGGTCTGGCACATCGCGATCCCGACCAGCCTCGAGGCCTACTACCAGGAGGCGGGGCGCGGCGGCCGCGACGGGCTGCCCGCCCGGGCGGTGCTGCTGGCGATGAAAGCGGACCTCGGGCGGCTGGTCCGCTTCAACGAACAGCGCGCCGGCGACCCCGAGCTGGCGATTGCCCGCGAGCGCGGCTGGCGCGACTACGGCACGATCAAAGAGTTCATCTACTCCGAGCGCTGCCGGCGCCGCAGCATCCTCGACCACTTCTCCGACGACACCGCAGGCGCCCCGCTGGAGCGCTGCTGCGACATCTGCGACCCGCTCGAGTGGCTGCCCGACCCCGAGACGATCGCGGTCCGTGGGAAGCCGAGCGCGAAGCAGGCCGCATCCCCGCCGCCCGAGCTCTCCGCCGCCGACGCCGAGCTGTTCGAGCGGCTGAAGGAGTGGCGCCTGAAGGCCGCCGGCGAGAAACCCGCCTTCACCGTCGCCCACAACTCGACCCTGGAAGCGCTCGCCGCCACCCGCCCGGCAAGCGATGAGGCGCTGCTCGCGATCAAGGGCATCGGCCCCAGCTTCGTCGATAGGTACGCCACCGAGGTGCTTGCGCTCCTCGCCTCGGAAGCCGCCGACACTGCCTGAGGCTCTAGACGTCGTCGCGGCCGAAGTTGGCCAGGGCGACCTGTTCGGCGAGCTTGAGCAGGCCGAGGGTCGAGTGTGGAGAGGAGGCGGTGCTGCGCATGCGCACGTGGGAGCCGTGCGGGCCGCGGATCTCGACGATCGTGCAGATGTCGCCGATCTCGCAGTCGTCTCCGTAGTCGGCTTCAATCGCTTCCATCTGCGATGCGACGTGCTGGCCGACTTTGCTCTGGTCAAGCGCCATCTCGATCACCCCTCCATTTTTCATTGCTTGCGATGCCGGTCAGGATCTCACGCACTGTGCGCTCAGCGACGAGCGCCGTGATGTCGGCCGAGCCGACCGCGGTGGGGATCACCTCGACCAGCTCCGCCCCGACCAGATCGAGGCGGCTCGCGAGCAGGCGACAGGCGCGCAGCAGTTCCTCGCTCGTCATCCCACCTGGCTCGGGCGTTCCGGTACCCGGGGCGAAGGCAGGGTCGAGCACGTCGATGTCGACCGAGAGGAAGACCGGCCCCGGCCCCACCGCGGCCACGGCACGCTCGACCGTGGCGTCGACGCCCTGCGCGCGCAGCTCCTGCATGAAGATGCTGGCGATGCCGCGCTCGGCCTGCCAGGCGAACTCGGCCTCTCCCGGCCAGTAGCCGCGCAGACCGACCTGCACGTAACGCGCCGGGTCGACCTGGCCGCCTTCGACCAGGCGCCGCATCGGCGTGCCGTGCGAGACCTCGACCCCGAAGACCTCGCTACCGGTGTCGGTGTGGGTGTCGAGGTGGACGAGGCCGAGCGGCCCGTGGCGCTCGGCGCAGGCGCGGATGTCGGGCTCGGCGATCGAGTGATCGCCGCCGAGCACGATCGGGATCGCCCCGACCGCCAGCACCTCGCCGACCGTGCGCTCGATCGCGGCGTGGCTTGCGGCCGGATCGGCGGGCAGCACCGGCGCGTCACCGTAGTCGACGATGCGCAGCGCCTCGAAGGCGTCGATGCCGGCCTCGAGATGGGGTCCGGGCGGGCAGCTCGCGGCGCGGATCGCGCGCGGGGCGAAGCGGGCGCCCGGGCGGTCGGAGACGAGGTCGTCGGTGGGCGCGCCGACGATCGCCACATCGGTGCCGTCCAGCTCGGCCGGATCCTCGGTGTAGGGGGCGCCGCCGAAGCTGGGCAGGCCGGCGAAGTCGGGCTTCTCGCCGTACTCGCGCCAGCGTCGCAACGGATCGATCATTCGGGTCAAGTGTTTCAGGCCGTGGCGGCTTTCTTGCCACCATCCGCCGCTCGCTCGATGGGACGCATACGCAAGAAGACCAAGACGATCGCCGCGCTCTGCGCGCTGGCGGGGCTCTGCCTGCTGTTCGCCGCGCCGGCCGGCGCCGGCTCACTGGTGCCGCGCGGCAACAACGTCTTCTTCGGCGTCAGCGACACCGGCGACCCCGGCGACTTCGGCCAGTTCTCCGCGGCGCTGAACAAGCACCCGGCGCTGATCCAGACCTTCCGCACCTGGGGCTCGGACTTCCCCGAGTCGATCGAACGTTGGCAGACAGCGCGGGCGCGGCCGGTGCTGCACGTCACCACCGCCGACAACAACGACGGCCACGAGCTGATCAGCCCGCGCGGAATCGCCGCGGGCGGCGGCGACGGCTACCTGATCCGCCTCAACAAGCTCTTCGCGACAAAGAAGATGCGTGCTTACATCCGCCCGCTGGGCGAGCCCAATCGCTGCCGCAACGTCTACGCCGCCTACGACTGCGAGGGCGACTGGCGCGACGCCGCGCACAGCCCGCGCAACTACAAACGCGCCTTCCGCCGCATCTACGTGATCGTCCACGGTGGCGGCAAGCGCCGCCAGATCAACCACCGCCTGCGCGAAGCCGGGCTGCCGCCGCTGCGCAGCAGCCTCGGCGGCCTGCCCAAGGCCCCGGTCGAAGTGATCTGGAGCCCGCTGCCCGCCGGCTCGCCGACCGTGCCGCAGAACCGGCCGCGCCACTTCTACCCCGGCAGCCGCTGGGTCGACTGGGCCGGCACCGACTTCTACAGCGACAACCAGGACTGGAAGGCGCTGCGCGGCCTCTACAACCGCTTCTCCGGCAAGCCCTTCGCGATCACCGAGTGGAGCGTCGCGACCGGCGACGACTCGGGCTTCGTGCGCAAGCTGATGACCTGGATCGCCCGCCACCGGCGCGCCAAGATGCTGATCTACTACCAGGACTTCGGCTCGGCCAGCGCTTACCGGATCCAGAACTGGCCGGCCAGCCTCGGCGTGCTGCGCCGCAAGATCCACAACGGCCGCTACCCCTCCTACGCGCCGCACCCGCCAAAGAAGCCCCCGCCCCCGCCTGGGGGCGTCGCGCCCAAGAAGCGGAGATAGGGCGCCGCCTCCTCTGCTTCCACAAGTGCCTGAAGAATCAGATATGGACAGGCACTTGTTCCCGCGTCCGGGGCGGCTAGCGCGCCTTCACCCGGTCGGCCAGCCCGCGCTTGTACCTGAACGGCTGCAGCGCGGTGATGCTCGAGTAGCCGACGAGGTAGATGCGGCGTCCGTCGGAGACGAGCGGCGTGTAGGTGCCGCGCGGATAGCGGAAGACGGTGCGGCCGCCCTTCATCGCGAAGCCGGTGGTCGAGGTGTCGTCGAACTCGGCGACGTAGACGATGTTGCCGATCGCGGTCAGCGAGCCGATCACCGAGCCGCCGGCCGAGCGGATCCAGCGCGGCACCCCGTTGCGCGCGTTGAGCGCGTAGACGTTGCCGTCGAAGGAGCCGATGTAGACGGTCGGGCCGGTCTTGCGGGTCTTGGCCACGGCCGGGCCCGAGTAGGCGTAGCCGCCGGTCGAGTAGGTCCAGGCGATCGTGCCGTCCTTGCGGTCGAAGCTGTAGACGCGGGTGTCGTTGTTGCCGGCGAAGACGCGGCCGAAGGCGACCGCCGGGGTCGAGTAGAAGGCGCCCGAGGTGCCGAAGCCCTGGCCGAGCGAGTCGCTCTGCCAGATCAGCTTGCCGTCGCGGGCGCGGACCGCGTTCATGTAGCCGCCGTAGTCGCCGACATAGAGCACGCCGCCGAAGTACGCGGGAGCCGCCTTGACCGGGCCGCCGAGCCCGGTCGACCAGCGCACGTTGCCGTTGACCGTGCTGAGCGAGTAGAGCCTGCCGTCTTCGCAGCCGAAATAGAGGCTACGGCCGACGACCACGGGCGAGGACTCGGCCCGGTCGGGCAGCGAGCGTTTCCACAGCACCCTGCCACTGCGGGCGTCGAGCTTGAGCACGTGGCCCGGGACGAGGTTGACGATGTATAGGCGCCCTTTCGAGTAGGCCGGCGAGGAGGCATTGAGGCGGCCGATCCGGCGCCGCCAGAGCTGCTTGCCGCTATCGGCGTCGAGCGCGACGGCGTAGCCGTTGTTGTCGACGAAGAAGACCCGGCCGGCGGCGACCACAGGCGGAAACTCGAGCAGCGGCCCGTCGGTGTAGCGCCATTTTTTCTGGAACGGCGGGCGCAGGCCCCTGACCGGCAGGTAGCGCGTGCGGGCGCGGTCGTAGCCGTAGAAGGGCCAGTTGAGCGCCCGGCGCCTCCTCACCCTCTTTTCCCGCTTCGGCTGCTGTGGCTGGAAGCCCGCCGCTTCGTTGTGGATGTCGGCGGGGCGCTTGAGCGCGTCGTAGGCGATTCCGCCGATTCCGCCGAGCACGACCAGGAGCGCTGCGATCAGCGCCAGCGTCGCCCAGCGGTGCTCACGCCAGAACCAGCCGGGGTGGCGGAGAAGTCGCCCGGCCTCACGCCCGAGCCGTCGCAGCCGCGAGCCGTCGCCCACTCAGGACCCGGTGGGGGCCGCGGCCGACTGCCGCTCGGCCTCGGCGCCGACGCCGTCCAGCAGCTGCCCGACCGCCAGCTTGACCCCGGCCACGACGGCGCCGCCGACGACCGGAAGGGTCGGCGTCGTGTGCACGGCATAGGTGACCTTGGTGCCGCTCCCGCTCGCCTCCAACGAGGCGGTGCCGACGTGGTCGCGCACCGGCAGCCCGGAGAGGATCTTGTAGGAGAAGCGGCTCGGCCGCTCGTAGACGATCGTCTCCTCGCGCATCGGCGGGCCGACCGCGGTCAGCCGACGGATCGAGCCGACCCCGTTCGGCGCCGGCTCGCCCTCGCGCTCGAGCACCGACTTGCGCAGCGCGGTCATCTCCGCGTAGCGGCGGTGGTCGGTGAGCACGTCGAAGACGACCTCGGGCGGCGCACCTATCTCGCGCACAAGAGTGAAACTGGCCACGCCGCAAGCCTAGCGGGATGACCCGGTCGTCATGTCAACCGCCAGCGCCGTGGATCGGTCCCCTCCACCGCTTCGACCTCACCGAGGATCGTCATGTGGTCGAGACAGGAGAGGACGATCTGCAGGACCCAGGCGCTGACCGGGGTGTTGAGGTTCTCGGCGCCGACGATCTCGCCGACGATTTCGAACCCGGTTCGCTCGCCGGTGCCGAGCGCCTCGCGGACCTTGCCGAGCAACTCCGCGACCTGGCGCCGCGCCTCGGCTATCTTCGCCTCGGGGTCGCGGAAGGTGCGCCCGTGGCCGGGCAGGACCAGGTCGACCTCGAGCGGCTCGACCGTCTCCATGCTGTGCAGGAATTCGCCGACCGGGTCAGGGCTGTGGCCGTGGTCGAAGAAGAGCACCGTGCGGCCGAGCAGGTGGTCGCCGGAGATCATCAGCTTGCGCTCGGGCTGGTGCAGGATGACGTGCGAGGGCGCGTGGCCGGGGGTCTCGTAGACCTGCCAGGCGCCAAGGTCGGTCTCCACCTCGACCCCGGGCAACAGGTGGCGGTCGGGCTCGACGATCGCGTCGATGCCATTGTCGTCGTCGCCTTCGCGCGACTCGCGGTAGCGCTCCAGCGACGCCGCCGGCACGCCGCTCTGCCGCGCCACCTCGATCCGCTGCTCGAGCGCTGCCGCCGGGTCGTCGGCCAACAGCCGCACGTGCCCCCAGCGGGGGTGCATCCAGAGCTCGCAGCCGGCCCCCGCGACGATCGGCGCAGCGAGGCCGTAGTGGTCGGTGTGGGAGTGGGTGCAGACCAGCAGGCGAACGTCCTCGAGCCCGAAGCCGGCCTGCGCGAGCGCGATGTCGAGCCGGCGCAGGCCGCCCTTGCCGCCGATCCCGGTGTCGAAGAGGACGACACCGCCGTCGGCGGCGACCGCCCAGACGTTGCCATGCGGCACCCCCGGCCAGAACAGCGGTAGGCGCAACCGCCAGATCCCCGGCAGCAGCTTCTCGGCCCGCGGCTGCTCCGGGCGCTTCGCGCTCATACCCCGCCGGCCGGGCGGCGGTCGCCCGCTTCGCCCTCGGCCCGGCGCGGGATCAGCCGCGCCGCAAGGACGAGGCCGAGCGCGGCGAAGGCGGCGGCGACGATCACCGCCCAGTGCATGCCGGAGACGAAGCCCTGCGAGGCGACTTCGATCAGCTCGGCCCCGGGTTTCCCGCCGGCCTTTTCGCCGACCGCGACGGCGCCCGTGACGCTGTTTTCGGCGGTCGATTGCGCCGCCGCCGGCAGCTTTTCGTAGATCTGTGAGGTGGTCAGGTGGTGACTGAAGATCGACTGCCCGATCCCGCCCATCACGGCGATCCCGAACGAGGCCCCGATCTGGCGGATCGCGGCATTGGTCCCCGACGCCATCCCGGCTTTGTCGGCCGAGACCGAGCTCATCATCGCCGCCGAGGCCGGCGGCTGGATCAGCGAAACGCCGGCGCCGGCGAGCAGCAGGCCTGCGAAGACGACGAAGTAGGAGGAGTCGGTGCTGGTCGCGAGGAAGACGAGCAGCCCCGCGGCCAGAACGGCCATCCCGGCCATCACCGTGCGCCGGTCGCCGCGGCGCTCGGCGATTTTCGGCGCCAGCGGGGCGACGATCAGCAGCGCCACCGCGAACGGCACCAGCGCGACGCCGGCCTTCAGCGGCGAGTAGTCGCGCACGGTCTGCAGGTAGAGGGTGAGCTCGTAGACGAGGCCCATCAGGGCGAGGAAGGCGACCGTGATCGCCAGGATTCCCGAGGTGAACGGGGCCGACTTGAACAGGCGCGGGTCGAGCGCGGGGAAGTGTTGGCGCAGCTCGTAGCGCACGAACCAGGCCAACAGCACGGCCGCCAGCACGAAGGCGCCCAGCACCGGAGCCGAGTCCCAACCGCGGACGGGGCCCTCGATCAGGCCGTAGAAGAGCGCGAAGAGCCCGGTCAGCGAGAGCAGCGCCCCGACCGAGTCGATCGGCGGCGCCGTCGAGTCCTTCGACTCACCGACATTGCGCCCGATCATCAGCGCGCCGAGGACCACGATCGGCACGTTGATGTAGAAGATCCAGCCCCAGGCTGAGGTCGAGTCGAGGATCAGGCCGCCGAGGATCGGCCCGACGGCAAGCCCGATCGCCGACATCCCGGCCCAGATGCCGATCGCCTGCGCCCGCTCTTTTTCGTCCCTGAAGGTGGAGCGGATCAGCGACAGGGTCGAGGGCGGAATCGCGCCGGCGCCGAGGCCCTGCAGGGCGCGGGCGAGGATCAGGAAGGTGGCGCTGTCGGCGGCGTTGGAGAGGCCGGAGAGGACTGAGCCGACGATGAAGACGCCCATGCCCGCCAGCAGCACGCGCTTGCGGCCGAACTTGTCGCCGAGCGAAGCCGAGAGCAGGATCGTCGAGCCGAACATGATGATGTAGGCGGAGTTGATCCAGACCAGCTGCGAGGAGCTGGTGTCGAGGTCGCGCGCGATCGTCGGCAGGGCGACGTTGAGGATCGTGCCGTCGATCCCGACCATGATCAGCGGGATCGAGATGGCGATCAGGATGCGGCGCTTGGCGCTGTCCACGCTGCGATCCTATTCG
>Ga0210085_1000164_pt1 | contig 30127 bp, 29 predicted proteins | sample China_Galinas_PW_5_FD_184866 | JGI IMG/M metagenome (GOLD analysis project Ga0210085, IMG submission 184866) | Wetland microbial communities from San Francisco Bay, California, USA, that impact long-term carbon sequestration - China_Galinas_PWC_D1... | ecosystem: Environmental > Aquatic > Marine...
CGCGTACAGCGCGCTTCGGCTCCTCCTCGGTGAGGTGCAGAGGGGTCGCGCCAAAGCGCTCCGCCATCGCCAGCCGCTCGGCGACGCTGTCGATCGCGAAGACCCTGGCCGCGCCGGCGGCGAGCGCGGCCTGCACGGCGCAGAGCCCGACCGGCCCGAGACCGAGCACGGCGACGGTGTCGCCCGCCCGCATGTCCGCGTGGTAGATCGCATGGTAACCGGTCCCCATCACGTCGCCGGCGAACAGCGCCACCTCGTCGGACATCCCCTCGGGGACCCGCCGCAGGGTCAGGTTGGCGCGCGGCACGAGCAGGCGCTCGGCCTGGGCGCCCTGCAGGTCGCCGAGATGGGAGCCGTGGCCGAAGGTCCGGCCGTTCTCGCAGCGGTGGTAATCGCTGCGCAGGCAGGCCTGGCAGATCGCGCAAGCGGTGTGGAAGCAGCCGAGCACGCGGTCGCCGACGGCGACCCGCTCGACCTCGACGCCGGCGTCGAGCACCGTGCCGACGAACTCGTGGCCGATGGTGAAGCCGGGCTCGACCGGCACGCGGCCGTGGTAGATGTGCAGGTCAGAGCCGCAGATCCCGCTGGCGTCGACCTGCACCAGCGCATCGTCGGCAGCGACGATCTCGGGATCGGCCTTCTCCTCGATCCGCACCTCGCCCGGGGCTTGAAAGGTGACCGCGCGCATCGGCGCGAACGGTACTCGACCGCGGCTTAGCCGACGCTGACGCCGGCGACCTGGAAGCGGCCCGAGTCGGCACCCGGGTTGGCGGTCTCGGCGATCCGCGCTTCCAGCGACAGCTCGCGCTCGAAGTCGGCCTCCTCGCCGTGGCGGAAGGAGACGTCCTTGCCCTCGAGCAGCTCGATGAAGACCTCGACGAAGCGCGCGTCGAGCTGCTTGCCGGCGACCCGACGCAGCTCCTGGATCGCCTCGTAGCTCGAGGTCGGCGTGCGGTAAGAGTCGCGCGCCGTCATCACGTCGTAGGTGTCGGCGACCGAGATGATCCGCGCCAGCTCGGGGATGTCGTCGCCTTCGAGCCCACGTGGATAGCCCTTGCCGTCGATCCGCTCGTGGTGGGCGAGGATGATGTCGGCGACCGGGCCGTAGCCGTCGAGCGAGGAGACGACACGGGCGCCCTGCTGGGGGTGGCGGCGGATCAGCATCCAGTCTTCGTCGGTGAGCGGCACGTTGGCCTTGAGGATCCGGTCGGGCAGAATGAACTTGCCGATGTCGTGCAGCAGCGCCGCGATGTGGACGAGCTCCTCCTCGCGCTTGGAGAAGCCCGCGCGCTGCGCGATCGCGCGGGAGTAGCGCGCCACGGCGGCGCTGTGACGGGCGGTCATCTGGTCCCGCAGGTCGAGCGTGCGCAGCAGGGCGCTCAACATCCCGACCTGGAAGCTGGCCAGCTGGTTGGTCCGCACCTCGAGCTCGCTGGCCCGCTCCTGGGAGAGCAGCAGCGCGCCGAGCAGGTACTGGAAGGTGATCAGCACGATGCCGAACAGGGCGACGCCGGCAAGGCCGATCTGTAAGTAGATGAAGGCGACACCGACGGTCATCAGCGCGGCCGCGAGCTCCGAGGGCAGCAACGGAAAGAGCGCCGTGCGCACCTTCTCGATGAACGAACTGCGTTCCAGATAGCACGTGTAGGCGCCGATCATCGTGAAATTTACCGCGAGCGCCAGCAGGAAGACGCTGAAGACGAGCGTGTAGAAGGCCGGCTGTGAGGAGTCGATCCCGTAGCTGGCGATCGTCTCGTTAAAGGCCCAGCCTCCGATCAGAGGGAAGGTCGCGTAGGTGGCGAGGTTGTTGAGCAGATCGTGGGGCTCGTCCCGCCAGCGCGCCCAGCCGACCAGAATGGAAACCATCCCGATCACCGCCGCCGGAGCGCCGCCGAGGAAGACCATTGCCAGCACCAGCGCGAGGAAGCTGCCGGAGATCTTCAGCCGTGAGCTGGTCTCGATCGCCGTCAGGTCACTGAAGACCGAGAAACCAAGCAGGATTGCGAACAGCGCCGGGTCCCAGTCGCCGCTGCCGGCCCGCAGCGCGACCGCAATTCCAACCGCGCAGAGCAGCATCAGCTCGAGAGCGATGATCAGCGGTGTGGGGCGCGTGGCATTCATAGACTCACCGCCGGTCGAGCCTGATCGGCGGTGCGTCTGAGCCAGACGGCTCCCTGCACCGGGACGACTGGGGCCTCGCGGCGAACGCTACTTGCAGGCGTCACGGTAGACGCTGGGAGCGCTCGGGGCAACCGGCTATGCCTGTGTGGCCAAGACCTTGCAGACAACCCAAATTGCGGGGAAAGAGCCCAAAAACGCGCAAAGGCGCCCGTGGGGGCGCCTTTCGCGTGATAAAGCGAGCCGCAAGTAGCGTTCGCTTTCTCCCTTTAAGTTTCTTAGCGGCGGTAGCCCATGTCCAAAATCCCTTCCTTTTTTGACTGAAGCCCTTTCAAATCGCGAACTACGATCTGAATCTGATGCGTTGCGTGGCAACTTTGTAGCACAACTTGGCGGAAACTTGTGCATCTGCAGGAAATCTTGTGCAGAAATAGGGTAGGGCGTATGTCTATCTATGCGTAATCCACGCCTGCGAGACCCCCTGCGACGCCCGGCATTCCGCCGCCTCGCGCTCTCCTACGCGGTCAACGAGATGGGCGACTGGCTCGGCATCATTGCCCTCTCGGTGCTCGTCTTCGATCGCACCGACAGCGCTCTGGCGACGGCGCTGCTCTTCATCGGGACCGGCTTCCTGCCCGCCCTGCTGACGCCCTTCTTCGTCGCCCGCTTCGAGCGGCCGCCCCCCCGCTTCGTGCTGCCGGCGATCTACGCGACCGAGGCCCTGGCCTTCGGCGGCCTTGCGCTGCTTGCCGACCATTTCTCGCTGCCCCTGATCGTCGCCGTCGCCGCGCTCGACGGCGCGCTGGCGCTGACTGCGAAAACGCTGACCCGCGCGGTGACCGCCGCGATGCTCGAGCCGGAGGGCGAGTTGCGCGCCGGCAACGCCGTGCTCAACATCGCCTTCACCGGCGGCGCGGCGGTCGGCCCCGCCCTGGCCGGCGGCGCTGTCGCCGCCCTCGGCGTCCAGTCGGCGCTGCTGCTCGACGCGATCTCCTTCTACGCGATCGCCTGCATTCTGCTCACCGCACGGCCGCTGCCGCATGCCGAGCCGGAGCCCGGCAGGCTGCGCGAGCAGGTCCGCGCCGGGCTCGGCTACATCCGCGGACACGGGACGCTGCGCCGCCTGCTGACCGCGCAGGCCGGGGCGCTCGTCTTCTTCTCGCTGGTCGTGCCGATCGAGGTGATCTACGCCAAGGAGACGCTCGGCGCCGGCGACGCCGGCTACGGTCTGCTGCTCGCCAGCTGGGGAACCGGGATGGTGATCGGCAGCGCCGTGTTCGCGACGCTGCGGCGGGCCTCGCTGCCGGTTCTGCTCTTCTTCAGCACGGTGGCGATCGGCGCCGGCTACCTCGGCATGGCCGTCGCGCAGGCGCTCGCCGTCGCCTGCGCGGCCTCGGTCCTCGGCGGCATCGGCAACGGCGTGCAGTGGGTGGCGGTGATCAGCGGCGTGCAGGAGCTGACCGCGCAGCGGATGCAGGCGCGGGTGATCGGCACGCTCGAATCGATCGCCTCGGCGGCGCCCGGGCTCGGCTACGTGCTGGGCGGACTGATCGTCACCCAGTGGAGCCCGCGGGGGGCCTTCTTCGTCGCCGCAGGCGGCGTTGCGGCGATCGTCGCGGTCTCCGTTCCGATCCTGGGCAGGAACTGGAGCGGCGACGGCGCAAAAGAACGTCCAGGGACCGTTGACGCCGCCGAGGAAATTATGGTGGAGTTAATTCCCGCAGAAGCCCTGTCCAGTCCAAAAGGGAGGTCGTGACGTGAGGAAGCTGCAGGCAGTGCTGGTGGTCGTCGCATTGGTGGTGGTCGCTGCGGCTCTCTCCTCGTGCGGCGGGAGCTCGGACAAGGAAGGTGGCACCCTGACCGGCAGCTACGCCTCGTTTCCGGACTACCTCGACCCGGCGCTCTCCTACACGGCCGAAGGCTGGACGGCGATGTACAACACCTATCTGCCGCTGCTGACCTACAAGCACGCCGACGGTGAGGAAGGCAGCAAGGTGGTCCCCGCCCTGGCCGAGAGCCTGCCCGATGTCAGCCCGGACGGCAAGACCTACAAGCTGACCCTGCGCCAGGGCCTCAAATACTCCGACGGCACCCCGGTCAAGGCATCGGATTTCACCAGCACGGTCGAACGCCTGTTCAAGCTCAACTCGCCCGGCTCGCCCTTCTACGCGGGCATCGTCGGCGCCGAAGAGTTCGCCGAAACCAAGAAGGGCGGCATCTCCGGGATCACGACCGACGACCAGAGCGGGGAGATCGCGATCGAACTGACCGCGCCGAGCGGCACCTTCACCAACGAGCTGGCGATGCTCTTCGTCGCCCTCGTGCCGGCCGACACCCCGGCCAAGAGCCTGACGAACGACCCGCCGCCGGCCACTGGTCCCTACGAGATCGTCAGCTCCGAACCGGGGCAGGGCTGGTCCTACGCCCGCAACCCGCAGTGGGCGAAAGCCAACGGCGACCTGATCCCGGAGGTGCCCGCGGGGCACGTCGACAAGATCGAGATCTCGATCGTGCGCAACGGCGCGACCCAGGTCAATGAGATCGAACGCGACAAGACCGACTGGATGCAGACGCCCGTCCCCGCCGACCTCTACAACAAAGTCAAGGACAAGTACGAGGGGACCCAGTTCCGGGTCGAGAAGCCGATCAACCTCTACTACTTCTTCATGAACACGACGCAGCCGCCCTTCGACGACGTCAAGGTCCGCCAGGCGGTCAACTACGCGGTCGACACGGCGGCGCTGGAACGGATCTACGCGGGCTCGCTCACGGCCTCCCACCAGATCCTGCCCGAGGGCATGCCCGGGCACGAGCCCTTCGACCTCTACCCGCACGACATGGCGAAAGCCAAGGCGATGCTCGAGCAGGCGAACCCGTCGGATCGCGACATCACCGTCTGGACCGACGACGAAAGCCCCAACGACGAAGCGGGCGCCTACTTCAACGACGTGCTCAACAAAATGGGCTTCAACGCGACGCTGAAGAAGATCGGCGCCGACAACTACTTCACCACCATCGGCAACGCCAGCACGCCTGACCTCGACGCCGGCTGGACCGACTGGTTCCAGGACTATCCGCACCCGAACAACTTCTTCCAGCCGCTGCTGGCCGGGGAAAGCATCGCCCCGACCTTCAACACCAACGTCGCCGAGGTCGACGTGCCGAAGCTGAACGAGAAGATCGATCGGCTGCGCGAAGAACAGCTCGGCCCCGAGCAGGAAGAAGAATATGCCGCGCTCGACCGCGAATACATGGAACTGGCGCCCTGGGTCCCCTACGGAACGAACACCGTCTCCACCTTCGTCTCCAGCGCGGTCGACCTCGACACGGTGATTTTCAACCCGACCATGGGCCAGGACCTGACCAGCTTCCAGCTCAAGTAAGTGGAGGGCCGCAGCCACTGGTATCTGGCGTACCGGCGGCTGCGGCGCAACCGGGTTGCGCTGGGCTTCGGCGGCCTCTTCGTCGCGATCGTCATCTTCGTGCTGGCGGCGCCGCTGTGGGCCGACCGGGTCGCCGGCACCGGGCCGAACGCGACCCACACGACCGAGAAGGTGACGGTCGACGGCGAGCAGCGTGAAGTCGTCAACCGCGAGGGCAAGCCGATCGGGCCGCTCTGGCTCGGAGCCGGCGGCAAGTTCTTCCTCGGCGCCGACGGGCGGCTCGGGCGCGACGAGATGGTGCGGCTGATGTACGGCGGGCGCATCTCGCTCTTCGTCGGCTTCCTCTCGACCCTGATCGCGACCCTGATCGCGACGACGCTCGGCCTGCTTGCCGGCTACTACCGCGGCTGGACCGACACGCTGATCTCGCGCAGCCTGGATGTGATCTGGGCCTTCCCGGTGACGTTGCTGGCGATCGCGCTCGGCCTCGCGCTGGCGACCGGCGGCCTGCAGATCGGTCCGCTGGACCTCTCGGGCAGCTCGATCTGGATCCCGATCCTGATCATCGCCTTCGTCTACACCCCGTACATGGCGCGGCCGATCCGCGGCGAGGTGCTCGCCCTGCGTGAGAAGGAGTTCGTCGAGGCCGCCGTCTCGCAGGGGGCCGGCCCGGCGCGGGTGATGTTCGGGGAGCTGCTGCCGAACCTGCTCTCAACCCTGATCGTCTTCTTCACGCTCGGCGTAGCGCAGAACATGCTGCTCGAGTCGATGCTCTCATTCCTCGGCGTCGGCGTGCAGGCGCCCAACACCTCCTGGGGAACGATGATCGGTGACGGCTTCGAGCTGATCAGCACGGCGCCGCTGCTGACCGTGATCCCCGGCACGATGATCCTGCTCACCGTGCTGGCGATCAACGTCTTCGGCGACGGCCTGCGCGACGCGCTCGACCCCAAATCGAAGGTGCGCCTCGAGGCCCACGCCGGGGTTGCCGAGCCGGAGGGCACCGCGGTCTGATGGGTCGCTTCATCGCCAGGCGGGCGGTCAGCACGGTGGCGGTGCTGTTCGCGATCTCGCTGATCGTCTTCGCGATCTTCAATCTGATTCCCAGCTCCGACCCGGCGGTGAGCCTGGCAGGGAAAAATGCGAACCCCACGCTGGTCGCGAACATCACCGAGGAATGGGGGTTCGACGAGTCGCTTCCGCAGCAGTACCTGACGATGATGCGGAAGATCTTCAGCGGCGACCTGATCTCCTACGAAGGGCGGGAAAGCGTCGACGAACGGATCCTCGAAGGGGTTCCGGCGACCTTCTCGCTCTGCATCGGGGCCGCTGTGATCTGGATGTTCTTCGGCATCCTCTTCGGCTACATCTCGGCGGTGCGTTCCGGCGGCCTGCTCGACCGGGGGCTGACGGTCGTCGCCGTCGCCGGCATCTCGATCCCGGTCTTCTGGCTGGCGGCGATCTTCCTCAACTACCTCACCTACAACCTCGGGCTCTTCCCGTCGGGCACCTACGTCCCCTTCACCGAGAGCCCGTTCGAGTGGGCAAACCACCTCTTCCTGCCCTGGGTGACTCTGGCGATCGGCTACATCGGCCTCTACAGCCGGGTGCTGCGCTCGAACATGCTCGACGCGATGAACGAGGATTACGTGCGCACGGCGCGGGCCAAGGGCCTGAGCGAGCGGCGGGTGATGACCCGCCACGTGCTGCGCAACTCGCTGGTTCCGATCGTCACCCTGTTCGGGCTCGACTTCGGTGCCCTGCTCGGCGGTGCGATCGTCGTCGAAGGTGTCTTCAACCTCGACGGGATCGGCCTCTACACCTTCGAATCGCTGGTCAACCAGGACCTGCCGCCGGTGATGGCGGTGGTCATCTTCGGCGCCTTCTTCATCGTCCTCTTCAACGCCCTGGTCGATGTCGCCTACGCCTTCCTCGATCCGCGGGTGAAGCTGGGGGCTTCGGCACAGTGAGCGCCGGGACGTTGCTCAGCGTGCGCGACCTGCGCGTCGGCTTCGCCACCGAGGGCGGCGTCGTGCAGGCGGTCGATGGGGTCTCCTTCGACCTGGCGCCGAACGAGGTGCTGGCGATCGTCGGCGAGTCGGGCTCGGGCAAGAGCGTCACCGCGGCGACGATCATGGGCCTGACCCGCTCGCCCAACACGCGGATCGAGGGCTCGGTCCAACTCGGCGACAGCGAGCTGCTCGACGCCGGCGATGCGGAGCTGCGCCGGGTGCGCGGCGAGCGCATCGCGATGATCTTCCAGGACCCGATGACGTCGTTCAACCCGGTCTACCGAATCGGCGCCCAGCTGGTCGAGGCGATCCGGGCGCACCGGCCGCAGGTGGGCAAAGCGGAGGCCCGCGAACGCGCGGTTGAGCTGCTCGCCGCGGTCGGCATCCCCGACCCCGAGCGCCGCGTCGACCGCTACCCACACGAGTTCTCCGGCGGGATGCGGCAGCGGGCGATGATCGCGATGGCGCTGGCGCTGGCGCCCGACATCCTGATCGCCGACGAGCCGACGACCGCGCTCGACGTGACGATCCAGGCACAGATCCTCGAGCTGCTGCGGCGGCTCAACCGCGAACGCGGGCTGGCGACGATCCTGATCACCCACGACTTCGGCGTCGTCGCCGAGCTCGCCGACCGGGTGCTGGTCATGCACGACGGCAAGATCGTCGAGCGCGGTGGCCTCGACGACGTCTTCTACGCGACCAAGGACGCCTACACGCGCAAGCTGCTCGGCGCGGTCGTGCGCCTCGACCGGGCGCCACCCCTGCGCGCGGCCCGCGGCGGGACGCCGCTGCTCGAGGTCACCGATCTGGTCAAGCACTTCCCGGTCAAGCGGGGGCTGCTGTTCGACCGCGAGGTCGACCGCGTGCGCGCCGTCGACGGGGTCAGCTTCAGCGTCGCGCAGGGTGAGACGCTCGGCCTGGTCGGCGAGTCCGGCAGTGGCAAGTCGACCCTCTCACGGGCGGTGCTGCAACTGCTGAAGCCGACCTCGGGCTCGGTCCGCTTCGAGGGCGAGGAGATCGCCGGCCTCTCGCGCCGCCAGATGCAGCCGCTGCGGGCCGACATGCAGCTGATCTTTCAGGATCCCTACGCCTCGCTCAACCCGCGCAAGCGCGTCGGTCAGATCGTCGGCGAGCCGCTGCGCCTGCACGGCCGCGCCTCGGGTGCGGAGCTGCGCAGCCAGGTCGGCGAGCTGCTCGAGCGGGTAGGGCTTGCGCCCGAGCACTACAACCGCTTCCCGCACGAGTTCTCCGGCGGGCAGCGACAGCGGATCGGCATCGCCCGGGCCCTTTCGCTGCGACCGAAGCTGATCGTCGCCGACGAGCCGGTCTCCGCGCTCGACGTCTCGATCCGCGCCCAGATTCTCGAGCTGCTCTCCGAGCTGCAGGACGAGCTCGGCCTGACCTACGTCTTCGTCGCCCACGACATCGGCGTCGTCCGCCACGTCTCCGACCGGATCGCGGTCATGCACGACGGCAAGATCGTCGAGCAGGGACCGGCCGACCGGGTCTGCGAGCGGCCCGCCGACCCGTACACGCAGTCCCTGCTCGCGGCGGTGCCGGTGCCCGACCCGCGCGAGACCCGCGCCCGTCGGGCATCATCGGCGACGTGAACCTGCCGCTCTCGCCGCCGCTGAAGCCGCAGCTGGCGCTGACCCGCAAGGCGCTGCCCGAAGGGAACGAGTGGGCCTACGAGCAGAAGCTGGACGGCTTCCGCGCGATCGTCTTCGCCGACGGCGACGAGACCTACGTCCAGTCGCGCGGCGGCAAAGCCCTGGCGCGCTACTTTCCCGAGCTGAGCTTCGCCCCGGGGCGCTACGTGCTCGACGGCGAGCTGGTCATTCGCGACGCCGAGGGCAAGCTCGAATTCGACGCGCTGCAGCAGCGCATCCACCCGGCCGAGTCGCGGATAACCCTGCTCTCGAAGGAGATCCCGGCCGAGTACGTCGCCTTCGACCTGCTTGCCGAGGGCGACGAGGCGCTGCTCGAGACGCCGTTCGGCGAGCGACGGCGGCGGCTGGAGACGCTGGCCAGGCAGACCGAGGTCGAGCTGAGCCAGCTCAGCCCCGACCGCTCGCAGGCCGAGGAGTGGCTGCGGCGCACCGAGGGCACGATGGCCAAGCAGCTCGAGGCCCCCTACCACCCGGGCAAGCGCAAGGGCATGGCCAAGATCAAGCGCGAGCGCGAGATCGACTGCGTAGTGCTCGGCTGGCGCCCGGGTAAAGAGGAGGGCACGGTGGGCTCGCTGATCCTCGGCCTCTACGACGGCGACGACCTGCGCCCGGTCGGCCACATCTCGGGCTTCAGCATGGACGCCAAACGCAGCATGCGCGAGCTGCTGGCCCCCTTGGAGACCGGCGAGCAGGGCGCCGCCGAGCCCAGCCGCTGGACCGGGGGCCGCGAGCTCGAGTGGGTCGCATTACGCCCGGAGCTCGTCATCGAAGTCGGCTATGACCACGCCAGCGCCGGCCGCATCCGCCACGGCGCCCGCTTCCGACGCTTCCGCACCGACAAGGACCCCCGCCAGTGCACATTCGACCGGCTGGACGAAGGGTGACGGAGCGCGTCAGATGCTGGAGCCGGTCTCGTCGCGCTTGAAGGAGGTGAGCTGGGCTAGCGCCTGCTCACGGGCCTTCCTGCGCAGCGGCGGCAGCAGGGCGACCAGCGTGCCTTTCGGGCCCAGCGCCTGCTTCGCCCAGTTGCGGAAGTCGAACTCGTCGACATGGTCGGCGATCAGGCCGTCGTCGGCGAAGCGGAAGCTCGCGCGGATGTCGTTGACCACCGGGCGGCCGGTGGAGAAGGTGTAGCGGGCGATCCAGTGGGCCGAGCCCGAGACATCGTCGGCGTCATGCTCGTGCAGCTCGATCTTGAGGTCGGTGGCGCGGCTGGTCAACATCCGCCACATTGCGCCGACATCGCCACCCTGCAGGTCGCCGAAGGCCGGGTCGCGGAAGTGCGGGTCGGACGCGTAGCAGGCGGTCATCGCGGCGCCGTTGCGCTCGCCGAAGGCCGCGTAGAGGCGCTCAATCGTCGCCCGGTTCGTCTCCGCTCCCATTAGGGCAACTTACCGGTGATCACGTAGCGAAGCACGTCGACCACCTGCTCGGGGCTGCGCGCCGTGCCCTGGGCGGCGCGGTCGACCTCCTTCAGCGCGTGGTCGAGCTCGGCTTCGTGCAACGTGACGTACGGCGTGCCCAGGGCGGCGGCGTAGCCGGCGTCGAAGGCAGCGTTCCACTGCCGGTACCTGTCGCCGAAGCGGACCACGACCACGTCGGCGGCGCGGACCAGCGTCTGGGTGCGGATAGCGTTGACCCCCGCCCCCATGTGGTCGCGCCAGAACGGCTCGCCCTCGTCGCCGAGGGTGCCGACGCCGGCGTCGTCGGAGGCGGCGTGGTCGGTGACCGGCGCTGAGAAGGAAACCGGCAGGCCGGCCTCGCGCGCTCCGGCTTCGATCCGCTCGCGCCAGTCGGAGTGGATCTCCCCGGCGAGGTAGACGTTCCAGCTGCGCTCGCTCACGACCCGGTCTCCTCGAAGTGCTTGCTCAACATCGTCACCTGCCCCTGGTAGTTGGAGCCGAGCTGCTTCCCGTAGAGGCGCTCGGCCGGAGCGCCGGTGCGCTCCAGCGCGAGCTTGCAGACAGGCTGGCGGTGCTCGACCATGAACGAGACGTCGCGTGCCCGCACCTCAAGCGCGGCGCGGCTGCCGTGACGGCCTCCCGCCGGGTCGTAGCCGAAGCCCGGGTCGAAGAAGCCGGCGTAGTGAGTCCGCAGCTCGCCCGCGGTCGGGTCGTAGGCCATCATCTCGGCGGCGATCTGCGGCGGGATGCAGACGCCCTCCGCCGAGAGCAGCAGATAGAAGATCTCCGGCTCGAGCACGACCCGCCCGCCCGGCTCGGGGTAGACCGGGTCCCAGTAGTCGGTCCAGCGGTAGGCGCGGATCCGCGAGAGGTCGATCGGCAGGCTGTTCTTCTTCGCCCGGTAGCCGACGATGCGGTCGCTCGGCCCGGAGAGGTCGACGCTGAGGAAGAGCCCGTCGGCCAGGGCCAGCTCGGACTCGCGCAGCGCGTGCGAGTCGAGGTAGAGCAGCGGGAACTCCGCCTGCAGCGCGCGGATCTGCTCGTCGCCGAGGCGTGCGTCGCCACGGACGAGCCGCAGCTGGTTGAGTGAGAGGCCACTCTGCACCTGAATCGCGAAGGAGCGCGGCACGACCTCGAGGTAGAGCCGGCCGTTGTAGCCGGCGCGGATCTCGTCGAAGCGGTGGTGGCGATCGGTGAGCACCCGGGTGAAGACGTCGAGGCGCCCGGTCGAGCTCTTCGGGTTCGCCTTGGCGCGCACGTCGTCGGGCAGCGCCAGCTCCTCGATCAGCGGCACCAGGTAAGGCCGGTCGCGCTCCAGCACGGCGCCGTCGCGCAGGTCGACTTTCTGGAAGGCGAGGCCGTCGATCTTCTCCTCGACCGTCGAGTCGACGTCGGGGAGGAAGCTGCAGCGCAGCGCCCAGGCGAAGTCGCCGAGCCGTAGGTCGATGCTGGCCGGCTGGATCGCCTCGGGCAGGATGCGGTACTGGCCCGAGCTGATCCACTCGGCCTCGATCGCCTCGCTCAGGGCCTGCGAGGGCATGACGCCCGCCGCCGTCCGGTCGCGCGGTTCGGTTGCCGCCCCCCCCGCAGCTTTGCTCGGGTCGCCCGTCATCTGCTGGAGATTATGCGGCGTGCTTCGGCGCCGCGCTGGGCGAGCGTGTCGGGCAGGCGCTCGGCGCCGGGCAACACTCGCCGTGTCAGCCCGTCAGCGATCGCCGCACCAGCGCAGCGCTCGCCTAGTCGGGGCGTTTGCGCCGCTTCCCAGACCGCTTGGCGGGCCGGGCGGCGAGCCGCAGGGTTCGCTCGCTCTCCTTCTCCACCGCCTCCCCCATCGCGATCTGGAAGGTCGCGAGGAGGGCGCCGGCCGCGAGCGGGCGCATCCGTTCGAGCGCCTCGCTCATCTTCGGCCAGTCGCGCTCGGGCCGGCCGGCGCGGTCGAACGGTTGCCAGACCTCCTTGACGAACAGCTCGACAAAGGCACGGGCGACGCCGTCGGCATGGCGACGCAATTTCTCGGCGGTGACGAGGGCGCCCTCCGGCCCGATCCCGAGCGCGGCCAGCTCAGCGGCGGCGCGCAGCAGCTGCGGGCTGATCACCTCGATCCGCCCGTCAGGCAGGGAGCGGAAGAGGCCGAGCTTTTCCGCCCGCCCCCGCAGCTTCGCGTCCGCGGCGTCGCCCCAGACCGCGGTCAGCTCGTCGGCGTCGACGATTTCCGGAGCCTCGTCTTCGAAGGGGGTGCGGAGGGCGCGGGTGAAGTCGAAGATCGCCGAGGCGGAGCCTTCGCCGCTGTCGAGCACGCGCCGGATCGCCTCCAGGTTGAGCCCGTCGGCCTGCATCTCGCGGGTCAGCTCGATCCGCGCGACGTGCTCCTCGCCGAAGTAGCCGGTGCGGCCACGGACGGTTGGCGGCGGCAGCAATCCACGCGTCTGGTGGGCGCGGATGTTGCGGACGGTCATCCCGGTCCGCTCCGCCAGCTCGCGGATAGTCATCTCGCCCTCGGCGGGCTTACTCATATGGGGGAGGCAGGATTCGAACCTGCGTAGGCATAGCCAACTGGTTTACAGCCAGTCTCCTTTAACCACTCGGACACTCCCCCAGGAGAGCTGCCGAGTTTATCCCGCCTCGACGCCGAGACGGGCGGCCATCTGCTCGTTGAATGCAGTCAGCGCCGACATCGGGCGCATGAACACCGTCAGCTCCCGTACGAGGCCGTCCTCGTCGAGCTCGAGGAAGTCGATTCCCTCCAACTCGCGGTCGCCGACCCGGGCTTTGAAGCGCAGGACGACGGTCTGCTCGTCGCTGAGCTCATCGGTGTAGCGGAAGTCTTCGAGCGTGGCGATGACGTGGGTCAGCACCTGCAGGACTATCTCGCGTCCCTCGAAGCCCCGGAAGAGAATCGGACTGTGCAGGACGACGTCCTCGCGCAGCGCCGCCTTCGCCGCGTCCAGGTCCTTGCGCTCGGCGGCGAGCCGGAACGGGTGCGGTGCGGCGGCCATGCTCAGTGGGGCTCCAGCACGAAGAGGGCGATCTCGCGATCGGTGCGGGCCTCGTATTCGTCGAAGCCGGAGTACTGCTCGTTGTGCTTGCGCCAGAGGTCTGCGCGCTCGTCTCCCTCGGCGACGCGGGCACGCACCTGCCGCCGCTCCCGCCCGAGCTCGACCTCGGCCTCGGGGTTCGCCTTCAGGTTCAGCGACCAGGCGGGCGTGCGGCTGTGGCCCGCGTTGGAGCCGATCACCACCACGTTCTCGCCATCGGCCAGGTAGACCACCGGGGCCGTCCGCCGCTGGCCCGATTTACGTCCCGTGGTGGTCAGCAACAGGACAGGGGCCTCGTTTACCTTGCCCCAGATTCGCCCACCCGAGAGGCGGTAGATCGGGACATTGAGCTTGCCGGTCCAGCGCAACCCGGTCGCCCCGATCCGCTGAGAAAGGCGCGAATAGAACTTGTCGCCGGAGGGCATCGGGCTCAGTATCCCACCGGATACCCGGTCTAGCTCGCGTCCCTGAGCATTTGAGCCTCAGGCAGGTGCTGGAGTTTTTTCAGGGTGTTGTTCTCGATCTGGCGGATCCGCTCGCGGGTGACGCCGAAGGTATTGCCGACCTCCTCCAGGGTCATCGGCTCCAGGCCGGTGAGGCCGTAGCGCAGCTCGATCACGTTGCGCTCGCGCTCGGGCAGCGCTGTCAGCGCCCTGCGCACGCCCTCCTTCTGCAGGTGGTCGCTCGCTTCTTCGAAGGGCTCGGCGACGGTGTCGTCGGCGACGAAGTCGCCCAGCTCCGAATCGTCCTCGTCGCCGACCGGTTTCTCCAGCGAGACCGGCAGTTGGGCGACGCGGAGGATCTCGCGGACTTCGCCGAGCGGCCAGCGCAGCTCCTCGGCGATCTCGGCCGGCTCCGGCTCGCGGCCGAGGCGCTGGACGAGTTGGCGCTCGACGTGGGCGACGCGATTGAGCTTCTCGACCATGTGCACCGGAATGCGGATCGTGCGCGCCTTGTCGGCGATCGCTCGCGTCACCGCCTGGCGGATCCACCAGGTCGCGTAGGTGGAGAACTTGTAGCCGCGGCGGTAATCGAACTTCTCGACCGCCCGGATCAAGCCCAGCGAGCCCTCCTGGATCAGGTCGAGGAAGCTGAGCCCGCGGCCCAGATAGCCTTTCGCGATCGAGACGACGAGCCGCAGGTTGGCCTCGACCATCTGCCGCTTGGCGATCATGTCGCCGCGCTCGATCCGCTTCGCCAGCTCAACCTCCTGGCTCGCGGTGAGCAGGTCGACCTGGCCGATCGAGCGCAGGTAGAGGCGCAGCGAGTCGAGACTCGGTTCGACCGTGAGGTCGAGCTCCTGCTTCTTCGGGCCGCTGCCGTTGGTCGCGCTTGCGCGCTGCTCCTTGTAAGCGCTGACGCCGTCCTCGGCGATCACTTCGACGCCGTGCTCGACCAGGTGCGAGTGCAGGCCGGTGACCTGCTCCTTGGTCACCTCGACCTCCTCGAGCGTGGCGGCGATCTGCTCGAAGGTGAGGTAGCCGCGCTCGCGGCCGAGGGCGAACAGCGCCTGGAGCTCCTGCGGCCCCTCCGGCTGCGCGTCCGAATCCTGACTCAGTCCCTGCGGGACCGTCTCCAAAGGCTCGATCTCAATGCCTCCACTGCAACCCTGTTCCCCTCCCCGGGGGCCGACCCCAACGCTCCGGCCTGGGGAAGTATAGGGACGATCGCCTACGCTTCATGCGCCGATGGCGACCCGCCCTCCCACCCCGCTCTCGCCCGCGACGCCCGACGTCCAGTCGGGCGCACCGGCCACCCGCGTGAGCCTCTCGCGCGTCGGAGTCACCGGGGTCGAGAAGGTGATCCGGGTCAAGGCCGACGGGGCCGAGAACCTCTTCCACGCCGAGTTCGAATGCTTCGTCGACCTCAACCCGCGCCAGGCCGGCGTGCACATGTCGCGCTTCGAGGAAATCGTCGGCGAGGCGATCGACGAGGTCGTGCTCGGCGAGGCGTTCCGCGCCGAGGTGCTGGCCGCCCATATCGCCGAGCGCGTGCGCGAGCGCCAGGGCGGTCTGCGCGCCGAGGTCACCGTCGCAGCGCGCTATCCCGAGACCGTGACGACGCCGGTGAGCGGCATCTCGACGCAGGAGATCTACGGCCTCTTCGGCACCGCGGTCGACTCGCTGCGGGGGACGCGGACGCTGACCGGCGTACAGGCCCAGGGCATGACCGCCTGCCCCTGCGCGCAGGAGATGGTCGGCGGCCTCGCCCGCGAGCGCCTGGCCGAGCGCGGCTTCGACGCCGAGCAGATCGAGGCGGCGATCGAGGCTGTCCCTGTCGCCACCCACAATCAGCGTGGGATCGGCACGCTGCACATCGGCTGCCCCGAGGGCGGCCCTGCCTGGATCGACGCGCCCGAGCTGCTGCGCATCGTCGAGCAGTCGATGAGCTCGGAGATATACGAGCTGATGAAGCGGCCCGACGAGCTCGCGGTGGTGGCCAAGGCGCACGCGCAGCCGCGCTTCGTCGAGGACTGCGTGCGCGAGATGGTGCGCCGCGTCACCGCCGACTACCCCGACCTGCCCGGCGACGCCTTCGTGATGGCGCGCCAGGAGAATCTCGAGACGATCCACCGCCACAACGTCGTCGCCGAGCGCTACGGCAAGCTCGAAGACCTGCGCGCCGAGCTCGAGAGCGGCGGGCACGAGCGGCGCCACATCACTATGCGCGAGTGGCTGGAGGCTCCTGCGAGTTGAGCCGGCGGCGCAGGCCGAGGAAGTAGTCGGCGCCGCTGATCACCGTCGCCGCCACCGCGAGGTAGACGAGAACGTCGACCCACGGCGGCGCCGGATTGGCGGCGATCAGCGCGATCACGGCGGCGATCTGCAGCACAGTCTTCACCTTGCCCATCCAACTGGCGGCGATCACGACTCCGCGCTCAGCGGCGATCGCGCGCAACCCGGTGACCGCGATCTCGCGGGCGATGATCACCATCGCGACCCAGGCTTGGAGGCGGTCGAGCGAGACCAGAGAGACCAGAGCCGCGGTGATCAGCAGCTTGTCGGCAAACGGGTCCATCAGCTTGCCGAAGGTGGTGACGGCGTCGCGCGAGCGCGCGAAGTAGCCGTCGAGGCCGTCGGTCAGCGCCGCCAGGGCGAAGACGCCCGCGGCCAGCGCGTCACCGTTGGGGGTCTCTCCGAGCAGGGCGACGACTACGACCGGCACGGCGAGGATGCGCAGCAGGGTCAGCGTGTTGGCCAGCGTCAGCGGGAACATGTCACGCGGGAATCATCCCCCACCATTCGACAGCTCGACCACGTGCTGGGCGTGACCGGCGGCAAGCCAGGCATCGAGAGTGCGCGGCGCCGGCGTATTGAGCTGCGCCGCCTGGCCGACGTAGAAGTCGAGCGCGGCTTCCTCCAGCTCGCCGATCGAGTCGAGCAGGGTCGCCCGGCCGGCGTCCACGGGGAGGTCGAGCGCTTCCGATTCGGCTTCGGTGTCGCCGCCGAGACCCCGAATCGCCTTGGTTATGTCGTCGACGTATTCCTGCTGCTCGGCGCGCAGGCGTCGCACGACGGTGCGGCGCGAGCCGCCCGACAGCGGCTGCAGGCGCGTGTAGGCGCCGAGCAGCGTCAGCTCGCGAGCGAGCGCCTGGTTGAGGATCGCCGCATCGGCCCCCTTCTCGGGGTCGGTCTCGGCGCCGTGGCCGCTGGGACCGCATCCGCCCCCGGCGACGACGGTCGCGACGAGGATCAGGGCCGAGACGACGACGGCGCGGCCGAAGCCGCGCCGTCCGCCATAGCCACCTGCTGAAGGATCGGCGCCCACAGGCCGGGGAGCCTATGGGCTTGGACTCACCGGGAATTGCGCCGGCCGAGCCCGTGCTACTTGCGCTTCGCTTTCGCTTTGCCTTTCGCCTTCTTGGCCGAGCCTTTCGATTTGCGCTTCGGAACTTTCTTGGCCGCTTTCTCCGGAACCTCGTAGCCGATCATCGAGACTGACATGTTGATGCCGTCCTCTTTCGATTTGGCCAGCCGCTTGACCGCTGCCGCCTGGGCTTTGAGCACTTGCTTCAGCGCGCCATCGAGGATGCCGCTGATCTCCTCCCACCCCTGCTGGTCGACCATCATCGGGGTCCAGCTCATGTGCCGGTCCTCACGCTGGTCGAAGACTTCACCCTCGAGCGAGGCGACGACGTCGTCGAGGATCGTCTGGAACAGGTCGGCGCTCATCGCGACCCGGGCCGACTCCGGCAGTTCGCGCCAGTCGCGATCGGTCAGGTAGGCGCGCGAGGTGGCGCGGTAGTAGTGCTCCACAGCTCCGCGTCGCGGCTCGGTCTTGACGAGGGTGATGACGTTGTAGTCCTTGAGGACTTTGACGTGGTAGCTGACCTGGCTCAGCCCTTCGTCGAGCTCCTTCGCAAGTTCATTGGGGCTGGCCATCCGTTCATTGAGGATCGCCAGGATCTCGGCGCGAAGCTCGTGGGCCAGCGATTTGACCAGATCCTGGTTGACGCCTCGTTTGCTTTTCGGGCGCGATTTTCCTTTTTTCCTACCTTTGGCGGTCTTGCTCTTTGCGGGCATAGTGACTCCTCCGATCGTTGCTGGGTGGCCTAACCACTCCATCATATTGGTCGCAAAGGTGGCTCTCCAGCCCGAACTCGGACCTTTGCTTCGTCCTAGCAAAATAGTGGCACTTTTTCCAGCAATTCGCCGAATGGTTGCTCGGAGTGCGTCCTGAGGGGCCATGGGAGAACCGGGGAAATGGGTCTGGAGGGCGGGGTGGAGCAGGTGAAACGTGATTCAGTTCCGGCATGGCCACAACGCACCAGGCCACACGGCCACAAGCCGACGACTCACTGGCGCGGCTCGCCGCCGAGGTCCACGCTTGCCGGCGCTGCCCGCGCCTGGTCGAGTGGCGGGAGGCCAGCGCCGCAGCGCCACCACGGCGCTTTCAGGGTGAGGACTACTGGGCCCGACCGGTCTCCGGGTTCGGCGACCCCGAAGCGCAGCTTGCGATCGTAGGCCTGGCTCCGGCGGCGCACGGCGCCAACCGCACCGGTCGCATGTTCACCGGCGACCGCTCGGGCGACTGGCTCTACGCCGCGCTGCACCGCGCCGGCTACGCGAGCCGGCCCGACTCGCGTCAGAGCGGCGACGGCCTGCGCCTGCACGGCGCCTACGTCACCGCCGTCGTGCGCTGCGCGCCGCCCGCCAACAAGCCGACTCCGGCCGAGCGCAACGAGTGCCTCCCCTACCTCGGGCGCGAGCTGGCGCTGCTCACGCGGTGTCGAACGATCGTCGCCTTGGGTGCGTTCGGCTGGGACGGTGCACTACGTGCGCTGCGCGGACTGGGGACCGCGGCGCCGCGACCACGGCCCAAGTTCGGCCACGGAGCCGAAGTTGAGATCGAGGAATGGACGCTGCTCGGCTGTTACCACCCGAGTCAGCAGAACACGTTCACCGGCCGTCTCACCGAACCGATGCTCGACCGGATCTTCGCTCGCGCCCGCGAGCTGGGTGTCTGACCCGCGGCCAGAGGGGGCTGGGGTCGGCCGCAGCCGCAGTGTCGGGGGCGCGGCGGGCAGACCAAGGCGGAGCAAAGGTAGAAGCTGGGCTAAGTTTGGGTGATGCACCGCATCCGCCGTTTCCGTTCGTTGGCCCCGCTTGCGACCCTTGCCGCGCTGGCCACGCTCGCGGCGACCGGCTGCGGCTCCGACGGCTCGGGGTCCGGCTATGGCCCCCAAGGCTCCGCCCGGGAAGAGCAGACGGCGACCGCGACGACACCCGCCGCGCCCCCCGGCGCCGCGGCGCGCGGCTGCGGGCGCACGACCGTCGCCGGCACCGAAGGGCTGCGGGTCACCGGCATCGGCTGCGACGTCGGGCGTGGCGTGGTCGCGGCATGGTCTAAGCAGGCATCCTGCGCACCGCGCAACGAGGCCTCGCGAGGCTCCTGCGAGATCTACGACGAATACCGCTGCCTGGCGGCCGTGGTCAAGGCCGGCGTTTCCGTCAGCTGCTCTCGTCCCGGCGGCTCGATCGCCTTCCTTGCAAAGCGCTGAAGAAGAATCCCGGCCAGAGGAAGGGCGCGACGGAACCACGACACCTAGAATGGGACCGAGCGCCGACGTAGCTCAGTTGGTAGAGCACTTCACTCGTAATGAAGGGGTCCCCGGTTCAAATCCGGGCGTCGGCTCTTCGATTCCAGAGCGGTGCGCTGGCGCCGCTCTGGCGGCGCATCCTCGGGCCGGGGGCCGAGCGCGACCTCCCCGACGCCCAGCGGGCCGCGGCCGAGCTGGCGCGCGGTGGTTAGGTGAAGATGATCTGCCCGCCCCCGGCGAGCCCGTAGAACTCGCCGACGGTGATCACGTCCTCGACCTGGGGGATGAAGTCCTCCTTGCTCAGGCCGAAGAGGTCGACCGAGGCCTTGCACGCGTACAGCGGCGCGCCGGAGTCGGCGATCATCTCGACGAACTCGGGGATCGGCGGGATGTCGAGCTTCTCCATTTCCTGGGCGAGCTTGTGGGTGACGAGCGCCGACATCCCGGGCATGCCGCCCGCCCAGGTCGCGAGGTGCAGCCCCGGGTTGCCGACGGTCGCCACCTTGACGTGGTCGTGCTTGGCCTTGTTGATCGCGTCCAGCCCGAAGAAGGTGAAGAAGACGTTCGCCTCGATCCCCTCCATGCGGGCTCCGTTGGCCATGATCAGGCCCGGATAGACGCCCTCCAGGGAGCCCTTGGAGATGATTATCGAGACCTTCTCGATCGGCTCGGGCCGCTCCTGCGAATCGGTCATCTTGCACTCGCTCCTCTCTTAGATGCAGCCGCGCGGCTTCGGGATCCCGGCGATCTTGGCCGCGAGTTTCGCCGGGCCTTTCGGGAACAGCTGGTAGAGCTCCTTGATCGGCACGCCCGACGCCTTCCCGAGGGTCCGGATCGAGGGTGCCGAGCCGTCCTCCAGGTAGGCCTGGCGCATGAAGTTGATCACCAGCCAGTGCCGATCCGTGAGCTGCTCGATTCCGTTCTCCGCGGCTATCTGCTCCGCGATCTGCTCGTTCCAGTCCTCGAGCTGCTCTAGGAAGCCCTCGGAGTCGACCTCCACCGGCGTGCCGGCGTAAGTGACGGTGCTCATCGTCTGCCTCCTTCTGCGCTTGCGGTCGATTGCCCGCCGGCCGTCGACATGCGAGCGCTGATGCCGGGCACGTCGCGGCCGGGCAGGATCACATGCCAGTAGAACGACTGAAAGGCGAGCTTGCCGAGGTGGTTGAGGCGCGACTCGCGCAGCAGGGGCAGCGGCCCCAGGCGAGGCCGCGGGTAGCGGCCGGGTAGCGGCTCCACCTCGTAGTTGAAGTCGATCAGCAGCGCCTTGTGGAAGCCGCTCTCGATGAAGCAGTTGACGTGCCCGTCGTAGCTGCCCTCGACCTCTTCGCCGGCGAGGAAGCGCCGGACGTTCTCGGTCAGGGTCTCGCCCTCGAAGTGCGCCGCCGAGCCCGCCTTGGAGGTCGGCAGGTTGGCGGCGTCGCCGGTCGCGAACACGTTGGGGGCGGCCTTGCTCTGCAGCGTGTTGTGGTCGGTCCGCACGAACCCCAGCTCGTCGCCGAGCTCCGGCGAGCGCGAGACGAATCCGGCGCCGCCGTGCAGCGGGATCGCGACCAGCAGGTCGAAGGGGACCTCGCGCTCGTCCCAGCTGACCAGCCGGCCCCCCTCGCCGTCGACCTGGCCGGTCGCGAACTCCGCCTCCAGGCAGATGTCCTTCTCCGCCAGCATCCCGGCGAGGTGCTCGGCCGCCACAGGCTTGGTGAAAGCCGCATCGAGCGGCGTCGCGTAGGTGATCTCCACCTTCTCGCGAACCCCGCGCTTGCGCAGGTACCAGTCCGCCAGGAAGCAGAACTCGAGCGGCGCGACGGGGCACTTGATCGGCAGGTCGATCATGTTCACCACCAGCCGGCCCTCGTCGAAGGAGCGCAATGCGTCCCGCAGCGCCGTCGCCGCCTCGACCGAGTAGAAGGAGAAGGTCCTCTCGCCCCAGCCGGGACCGGTCAGCCCCTCGGTCTCCTCGTAGAGGAGCGACGCTCCGCTGGCGACGACCAGCACGTCGTAGGAGAGCGTCGAGCCGTCGCCCAGGTGCACGGTGTCGGCGGCGGTCTCCACCCGATCGACCTCCGCCAGGCGGAACTCGATCCCGTCGCGCAGCTGCTCGCGGCGCGAGCGGACGATCGCCTCCGGCTCCTCGAGGCCGAAGGGCACGAAGAGCAGCCCGGGTTGGTAGACGTGCCGGTCGTCGCGGTCGACGACGGTGATCTGGGCGGCATCGCCATAGAGCCTGCGCAGGCGGTTGGCGACGAGCGTTCCGCCAGTCCCGGCGCCGATCACGACGATGCGGCGGCTCATGGCACCGACAATCGGGGCTCGGCGGGCCGCGAGCGGCCCAGACGACCCAGCAGCCCCTCGAAGGTGTTCGAGGAAAGGTTGGCGAGGGCCATCGCGCGGGCCACCGCATCGACGGCAGCCAGTTCGCCGGGGGTCAGCCGATCGCTTGCGCGGGCGGCCGGATCTGCGGCGACCGGCGATGCGAAGGTGCGCGGCGATCGACGGCGAACGGCCATGGCCAGACCCTAGCGGTCGCCGAGACCCGGCCGGCCGGCAAAGCTCGCGTCCCGTAACCCTCGCCGCAGCTTGGGCGGGTGTCTCGGCGGCGATTGCTCGCCGGGTGACCCCCGCGGAAGGTCCGACAACGAGATTTGCACCCGACTGCGGCAGCGTCTTCATACCCTGCCTCACGCATTCCATTCCAGGAATTCGATGTCGGCCACTCGGCTGACTAGGATCGTCGGCATGGCGGAGGGGATCTCGATCGTTTTGGCCGACGATCACACGGTCGTGCGCCGGGCTCTGCGCGTGCTGCTCGAGGAGGAGCCGGGCTTCGAGGTGGTCGCCGAGGCGGAGGGAGCCGAGGACGCGGTCCGCTATCTGCGCGGGCACAAGCCCGACGTGCTGATCCTCGACCTCAACATGCCCGGCAAGCCCAGCCTGGAGGCGATTCCCGAGATGCGCGTGGCCTCGCCCGCGACCCAGATAGTCGTCTTGACGATGCAGCAGGGGCCGGCCTTCGCCCGCCAGGCACTGCAACTCGGGGTGCTCGGCTACGTGCTCAAGGAGGCCGCCGCCGACGAGCTGGTGCGGGCGGTGCGCAAGGCTGCCGCCGGCGAGACCTACCTGCAACCGGCGCTGGGCGCGAAGCTCGCCGCCGAACCGGAGAGCGCGGCCCCCGACCTGAGCGAACGGGAGACGGGCGTTCTGCGCCTGATCGCCCTCGGCCACACCAACGCCGAGATCGCCGCGCAGCTCTACATCAGCGTGCGCACGGTCGAGACCCACCGCGCCCACATTCAGCAAAAGCTCGGCGTCTCAACCAGGGCCGAGCTGGTCCGCAGCGCGATCTCCCGCGGCCTGCTCGAGACCTGAGCCGGTGCCTCCGGTCGCGGGCGCCGCAAGCGGCACGCTCGCCATCACCCGGGTGCCGCTCGCCGGCTGCGACTCGATCTGCAGCTCCCCCCCGACCAGCTCGATCCGCTCGCGCATCCCGGCCAGGCCGAAGCCGGCGCGCTCGCTCGCCGGGTCAAAGCCGCAGCCGTCGTCGGCGACGAGCACGTCGAGGCGGTCGGCCTCGCTACACACCTCAAGCCGAACCGCCGTTGCGCCGGCGTGCTTGGCGACGTTGTTGAGCGCCTCCTGGACGAGCCGGTAGACGACGGTCTCCAACTCCGGCTCGAGCCGCTCGGCCTCGACCTGGAGTTCGGTGACGACCTCAATCTCCTCGCCCTGGCCGACCCGCTCGGCAAGGTCCTCGAGCGCGGCGCGCAGGCCTAGCTGATCGAGCGTCGCCGGGCGCAGCTCGGTGATCAGCACGCGCAGGTCGTCGATGTCGCCGGCCATGTCGCCGAGCGCCTGCTCCACCGCGGCCCCGAGGCGCTCCGGATCGCCGCTCTTCAGCGCCCCGGAGAGCATCACGAGGCGCGAGCCGATGCCCTGCAAGACAGAGTCGTGTAGCTCTCGCGCCCAACGCGCCCGCTCGCGCTCGGCGGTGAGCATCGTCTGACGCAGGCGCTCCTCGGTGACCGACTGCACGGTTGCGACCGCGGTCGCGGCGCTGGCCGCGGCAGCGGTCAGCATGCGCTCGTCTTCGGGGTAGAAGTCGGGGCCTTCCTCGAGCCGGTCGAGCGCCACGATCGCCCCCAGCGCGCGGCCGTGAAAGGTGAGCGGAGCGAGCAGCGCGGCGCGCGCCTCGATGCCGAGACCCTGCACGGCGCGAAGGGCGGCGGGCGAGGAGGGGTTCTCCACCGTGACCCGGCGGCCGACCGGCGCGCTCCCGCAATCGCCGGCCGCAGCAACCACCTCGGAGCCCGCGCCGTCCTCGAGCAGAACCAGCAACGAGCCTGCGCCGACCAGCCCCCTCGTCCGCATGGCGATCGTCTCCAGCACGCGGGAGGAATCGGTCTCGCCACCGACCGCACGGGCGATCTCAGTCGTCGCCTCGAGGCCGTGCACAGCCCGCTCCAGCGCCCCCCGCTCCTCCTCGGACTGGCTGTAGAGGCGCACGTTGAAGATCGTCACCGCCGCCCATTCGGCGAGGATCGTCGCCGCCTCCTCGTCCGCGGCGTCGAACTCGCCCCCCTCCTTCTCGGTCAGGTAGAGGTTGCCGTAGGTCTGGCCGCGGACGACGATCGGCACGCCGAGAAAGCTGTGCATCGGCGGGTGCCCCGGGGGAAAGCCGAAGGAGCGGGGGTGCTCGCCGACCTCGCGCAGGCGCAGCGGCGCCGGGTTGCGGATCAGCTCCCCCAGCACCCCCTGACCCCGCGGCAGGTCGCCGATCTGCGCCCTCGTGCGATCGTCGATGCCGACGTAGATGAAGCGCTCGAGCTCGTGCCGGTCCTCGTCGAGGATGCCGAGAGCGGCGTAGCGCGCGCCGGTCAGCTCCCGGGCGACGTCGACGACCTCGCGCAGCACGGTCTCGAGGTCGAGCTGGGCGACGAGCCCCCTGCCGACGTCGATCAGGCGGCGAAGGCGATGCTCGTCGAGCACGTCGCGGGCCATGCGTCAAAGCTACCCTCTATTCTTCCCTCGATCTTTGTTCGGGGGACAGCGACCGTCGTCGGGTTGGCCGCTGCGCTGGTGCTGGCGCTCTTCTGCGCGCCCGCCACGCCGCAGGGCCAGGTCGTCGTGCTCGGAGCCGCATCCGGCTCGCACCTGGAGTTGAGCGTGCGCGGCCGCAACCTCGTCGTCAACGGCTGGATGGCGCGGCGCGCCGGGGAGGGCTGCCGGCTCGCTCACCGCGGACACGCCGTCTGCCCGCTGCGCGGCGCCGGGCGCGTCGAAGTGAGGATGGGCCCGTCGGGCGACTTCGTCGAGGTGCTCGACCGGCTGCCCGTGCCGCTCACCGTGCACCTCGGCGACGGCTCCGACAAATTCATCGGCAGCGGCGAGGCCGACACCTGCTACTCAGAAGGCGCCAAACGCAACCGCTGCGTCGGCCGCGGCGGCGACGACATCTGCATCACCGGCCAGCGCAACAGCGACTGCGTCGGCGGGCCGGGCAACGACTACTGCAAGCACGGTGCCGGCAGCGACGGCTGCTGGGGCGGCCCCGGACGCGACATCTGCATCATGGGCCCGGGCCAGGACGGCTGCCACGGCGGAGGCGGCAGAGACCAGCTCTACGGCGGCCCCAGCCCCGACAAGCTCTACGGTGGCGAGGGCCGCGACCACTGCGACGGCGGGCCCGGCTGGGGCTACTCGATCGCGTGCGAGACCGGCCCGCGGCGCTGAGCGCCCGCTTCGGGTTTCTACCCAGCCGGATTCAGACCATTTCACGGAAGGCAGCGCCAGGCGTAGTTGAAAGCCTGCCTGGTCGCTGCACCTATCCATGTAACCGGGGCAGGGGAAAGGAAGTCAGATGCGCAAAGGTCTCGAGATTGGCGGAATCATCGCCGCAGTCGTGCTGATCGTCTTCGGCGTCGTCGCAGTCGTGATGGGCGCCGACGGGCGCAGCACCGTGAAGTCAGAACTGAAGGAGCAGGGCATCGTCGGCACGCCCGACATGACACCGTCGATGGTCGCGGAAGAAGTCAAGGCCGCCGGCCTGAAGGACGTCTCGCTGCCCGACTGCGAAGTCGCCGGAGAGAATGTCGACAACGGCGACAGCGCCCGTTGCTTCGCCGAGTACATGCAGGTCCACGCGCTCGAGGCCACCGGCGGCTACACCTACGCCGAAATGGGCCGCTTCGAAGCCAAGCCCAACACGCCGGCGGGCGAGCTGGCCACGGGCGGTGGCACCGACAACGAAGAGTTCGCCGTCATTGACAGCGAATCCGGCCTGCCGGCCGACAACGGCACGCGCGAAGTGTGGGTCACCGAGACCGCGCTGGCGACGGCGCTCAACGCCAGCTACATGGCGGAAAGGCTGTCGGTATTCGGAATTGTGATCGGCGTCGCCCTGCTGCTGACCGGTATCGGCTTCGCCGTTCTCGTCGCCGGCGGCGCCGTGCGGAACCGCCCGGGCAGCTCACAGAGCTGACCCCGGCACCGGGCTCAGGCCGCGGCGATCGCGGCCTGAGCCGCGGCGACGCGGGCGATCGGAACCCTGAAGGGCGAGCAGCTGACGTAGTCCAGCCCGGCGTCGTGGAAGAAGGCGATGCTGTCGGGGTCGCCGCCGTGCTCGCCGCAGATGCCAAGGTTGAGGCCGGACCGGCCGCGGCGGCCGCGCTCGACCGCGGTTCTGACAAGCTCGCCGACGCCGTCGACGTCGATCGTCTCGAAGGGACTGCGGTCGACGATCCTGCGACGCAGGTACTCGCCGAGGAAGCGCCCCTCGGAGTCGTCGCGGGAAAAGCCGAGCGCGGTCTGGGTGAGGTCGTTGGTGCCGAAGCTGAAGAACTCGGCCTCGGCCGCCAGCCGCTCGGCCACCAGGCAGGCGCGCGGCAGCTCGACCATCGTGCCGACGCGGAAGCCAGGAGGCTCGACGCCGAGGCGCTCGGCGGTCGCCGCCGCCGTGCGCTCGACCAGCGCGCGCATCGCCGCCAGCTCTCCCTCGTAGTCGACCAGCGGGATCATCACCTCCAGATGTGGCGCTTCGCCGAGGCGCTCGCGCACGGCGACGGCCGCGGCGACAATCGCCCGCACCTGCATCTCGTAGACCTCGGGATACAGCAGGCCGAGCCGGCAGCCGCGCGTGCCCAGCATCGGGTTCGACTCCTCGAGCTGGCGCACCCTGTGCAGCTGGCGCTCCAGCGCCTCCGGCGGCTCGCCGTCGGAGGTCGCGAGGTGGCGCTCGATCTCCACCAGCAGGTCCTCGGCCCGGGGCAGGAACTCATGCAACGGCGGATCGAGCAGGCGAATCGTCACCGGCAGCCCCGTCATCTCGGCGAAGAGCCCTTCGAAGTCGGCCTGCTGCAGCGGCTCCAGCTCGGCCAGCGCCGCCCGCCGGGCGGCCTCATCCTCGGCCATGATCATCGCCTGCATCTTCGGCTGGCGCTCGCCGAGGAACATGTGCTCGGTACGGCATAGGCCGACTCCCTCGGCGCCGAAGCGGCGCGCGGTCGCCGCGTCCTCGGGCCGGTCGGCATTGGCGCGCACGCCGAGCCGGCGCAGCTCGTCACACCAGCCGAGCACGACCCGGAAGTGCTCGTCGACCTCGGCGGGAACGAGCGGCACGTCCTGGGTGGCGACCGTCCCGGTCGAGCCGTCGATCGCGATCTCATCGCCCTCGCGCAGGAGCGTTTCGCCGACCCGCATCTCTCCCGCCTCGAGGTCGATGTCGAGCGCCGAGGCGCCGCAGACACATGGGCGCCCCATGCCGCGCGCGACCAGCGCCGCGTGCGAAGCCTTGCCCCCCTCCGAGGTGAGGATGCCGCGGGCGGCGTCGAAGCCGGCGACGTCGTCGGCCTCGGTGAATGGGCGGACGAGGATCACGTCCTCGCCCTCGGCGGCGCGCTCGACCGCGGACTCGGCGCTGAAGACGATCCGGCCCCGCGCGGCGCCAGGCGAGGCCGGCACCCCGTGGGCCAACGGATCGACCTCGAAGGCCGGGTCGAAAGAGGGGTGCAGCAGCGCCTCCAACTTCGCGGTGTCGATCCGTGCCAGCGCCCCCTCGCGGTCGAGGATCCCCTCGGCGACCAGGTCGACGGCGACACGCACGGCCGCGTGCGGCGGCCGCTTGGCAGAGCGCGCCTGCAGCATGTAGAGGGTCCCCTCCTCGACCGTGAACTCGACGTCCTGCATGTCGCCGAAGTGGCGCTCGAGCGCAGCGAGGATCTCGACCAGCTGCGCGTGGGCGGCGGGCATCAGCGCGGCCATCTCGGCGAGGTCGGCGGTGTCGCGCGTGCCCGAGACGACGTCCTCGCCCTGGGCATTGAGCAGGAAGTCGCCCGACGGCCGCGGCTCGCCGGTGATCTCGTCGCGGCTGAAGGCGACGCCCGAGCCCGAGCCCTCACCCCTGTTGCCGAAGACCATCTGCTGCACGTTGACCGCGGTGCCCCACTGGTCGGGGATGCGGTTGAGCCGGCGGTACTCGACCGCGCGGGCGCCGTTCCAGGAGCCGAACACAGCGGCGATTGCGCGCAGCAGCTGTGCGCGCGGCTCCTGCGGCAGCTCCTCGCCGGTCTGAGCGGCGAAGATCCGCTTGAACTCGCCGCTCAGGCGGCGCAGGTCGGCGGCGTCCAGTTCGGTGTCGAGCGCGACGCCGCGCTCCTCCTTGAGCCCCCGGATCGCGCGCTCGAAGAGCATCGAGTCGATCCCGCAGACGACATCGCCGAACATCTGCACAAAGCGGCGATAGGAGTCCCAGGCGAAGCGCTCGTTGCCGGTGCGGGCGGCAAGCCCGCCGACCGCCTCGTCACCGAGGCCGAGGTTGAGCACGGTGTCCATCATCCCGGGCATCGACTCCCGCGCCCCGGAGCGGACCGAGACGAGCAGCGGATCGGCCGGGTCGCCGAGCCGCCGGCCGGTCTCGGCCTCGAGCGCCGCGACCGCGCTGTCGATCTGCCCCTCCAGCCCGGGCGGGAAGGCCCCGCCGTCGGCATCGAGGTAGGCGACACAGGCCTCAGTCGTCACCGTGAACCCGCCGGGAACGGCGATCGGCGGCCCGAGCCGCGCCATCTCAGCGATGTTGGCTCCCTTGCCGCCGAGCAGCTCGCGCATCTGCTTCGAGCCCTCGGAGAACTCGTAGACGTACTTGGCCTGCCGATTCATCACGCCTCCGCGCAATCTAGGCCGCCCACGCGCCGCCGTCATCCGGGGAAAGCCGCGGAGCTGGGCCATCCGCAATCGGCCGCACGGAGGACACGGACGAATACGGACGAATACGCCGCCCGGCTTCCCTACCCTTCGGCCGGTGAAGGCCTACCAGCTGACCGCCTGGCAATCGCCGCCGGAGATGCGCGATGTGGACGTGCCCGAGCCCGGCCCGGGACAGGTTCTGCTCAAGGTCGCGGGCGCCGGCGCCTGTCACTCCGACCTGCACCTGATGGACTGGCCGGAGGGAACGATGGACTTCGACCTGCCCTTCACGCTGGGGCACGAGAACGCCGGCTGGGTCGAGGCGCTCGGCGCCGGCGTCGAGGGCCTCGAGCAGGGCGAGCCGGTCGCCGTCTACGGGCCCTGGGGCTGCGGTCGCTGCCGCGCCTGCCGGCGCTCGGCCGAGAACTACTGCGAGCGCCAGGCCGAGATCGGCGCCTTCGGCGGCGGCCTCGGGCTCGACGGCGGCATGACCGAGTACATGCTCGTCCCCCACCCGCGCCTGCTGCTGCCGCTCGGCGAGCTCGACCCCCGCGAGGCGGCGCCGCTCTCCGACGCTGCACTGACCCCCTACCACGCGATCAAGCGCTCCCTGCCGCTGCTCACCCCCGGCTCGACCGCGGTCGTGATCGGCGTCGGCGGGCTCGGGCACATGGCGGTGCAGCTCCTGCGCGCGCTCAGCCCCGCCCAGGTGATCGCGGTCGACCTCTCGCCGGAGAAGCTGCGGCTGGCGCGCGAGGTCGGCGCCGAGCACACGGTCGAGCCCGGCGAGGACGCCGCCGCCGAGATCCTCGAGCTGGCCGGCAACTCACGGGTCGAGCTGGTCGTCGACAACGTCGGCGCCGACGAGACGATCGCCCTCGGCGCCGCCGTTGCTGGCTTCGAGAGCCACGTCACCGTCGTCGGCCTGGCCGGCGGCAAATTCGAGTTCGCCTTCGGCGCCGAGCCATTCGAGGCGCAGCTCACGATCCCCTACTGGGGCACGGCGATCGAGCTGATCGAGGTACTCGACCTCGCCCGCGCCGGCAAGATCCGCGCCCACGTCGAGCGCTTCCCGCTCGACCGCGCCGCCGACGCCTACACGCGCCTGCGCGACGGCACGCTCGACGGCCGCGCCGTGATCTGCCCACACGGCTGAGCGGAGGGGGTGGGATTCGAACCCACGGTACGGCTTGCGCCGCACAACGGTTTTCGAGACCGCCCCGTTCAACCACTCCGGCACCCCTCCGGGGAACTTCGGTCCGGCGAGTGATTCTACGTAGCGGCGGGACGCGCGG
>Ga0210085_1000166_pt1 | contig 29977 bp, 29 predicted proteins | sample China_Galinas_PW_5_FD_184866 | JGI IMG/M metagenome (GOLD analysis project Ga0210085, IMG submission 184866) | Wetland microbial communities from San Francisco Bay, California, USA, that impact long-term carbon sequestration - China_Galinas_PWC_D1... | ecosystem: Environmental > Aquatic > Marine...
CTGCCCGGGGCGCAGCTGCGCTATTTCGTTACCGCCGGCGAACAGCTCCTCGCCTTGCTTGGATTCGGCGCCAGCGCTTGGCAGTGCGCGCCGCGCGATCACTATATCGGCTGGAGTCACACGCAGTACGTAGGTTGGGGTGAGCTTGCGAACCCCAACATCTTCCTCGTCGCAGGTATCGGGATTCCTTCGTCATCCCAACCTGGCAAGATCGTTGTACGAGCATTCATTAGCTTTCCCCGCAAGAGTGATCGCCGTCCCCGCCCATGTTCGAACTGCCTGCCCAGTCTCCCGGCAGCACATCTTGGCGGACATAGCGGTGAAAGCTGGACCAAGGCCAATCCGCGACCCTCTGCACATAGCCATGCTTGACCGGGTTGTAATGGATGTAATCAACGTGACGCGCGAAGTCACGATCGTCACGGATCAGATGCTCCCAATAGCGCCGCTGCCAGATGCCCCGTTCGCCTTTCGCAGTTCGGCTTTCACTGCGTCGCTCACCTTTCGGCAGCTGACGCGAGAAGCCTGCCTTGATCAGCATCCAGCGCATCGGGTAGTCGCGATCGTCCACGGGTAGCGTCCATAAAGCATGCAGGTGATCGGGAAGGAGCACCATCGCATCGATATGAAAGGGATGTGCCAGTTTCACGCCCTTCATCACCTCGCGCAGCACATCCACGTGATCCAGCAGCAAGGTACGTTTGCGCTCGGCGAGATTGACGGTAAAAAAATAGGTCCCGCCTGCCACATCCACACGCCGATATCGCATTGTTCGTCATTCTCATCGTCCATCGAGCCGATCATTGATCAAACCCCGAATTGTAGAACCGGCGTCTCGGCGCAGCAATGCGTTGGGGTTCGCAAGCTCACCCCAACCTACAGGCATTCTCCCAATACGAGCTTATAAACACCTTTTCTCTTCTTTCCGGTTTTATTGATTCCATCAAATTTTTCCAAAATGCCAACAGCTAAGCATTTTATCCGTCATGCGTAAGGCACTGTGCGGCAAATCTGGCGCTGAGGTCGGTGCACATGACGGATATATGTGTGTTGAACTAAACCGAACCTGGCACGGGGTGGAGGATCAGGATGTCGCTCCTTCGGGAAGTCGATTGTATCGGCGCGGAGGGATTGAGAGCCGGGTGAGGTCGGCGTCCGGGGAGCCGGCACGAAATGATCGCGGGCCGAGAGGCTGCATCCGAGCGTCTCCGAATAGGCTGTAGTAGTACCCTTTTGGCCAGAGTTTATGCCAATTTCAAACCTGGAGTCGAGCGCGACGCCGGCGGGCCGCCGCTGGCGCGGCTGTCCAAGATCTTCGACGTCTTCGCGTGCTAGATTGAGCGGGTCAACCCCTAACCCACAACAGGAAGAAGGAGGATTCACGTGAGCACGTTCGACGATCAACTACAGAAAGCGAAGACGGCCAAGGGATTTATCGCGGCGCTCGATCAGAGCGGTGGCAGCACGCCAAAGGCGTTGGCCCTCTACGGCATTCCAGAAGACGCCTGGTCGGGCGACGACGAGATGTTCCGGCTGGTGCACGAGATGCGCACGCGGGTCGCGACGAGCCCGGCCTTCAACGGCGATCGTATCCTCGGCGCGATCTTGTTCGAGAACACCGTCGACCGCGACATCCAGGGCAAGCCCAGTGCGCGTTACCTGTGGCAGGATAAGAACGTCGTCCCGTTCCTCAAAGTGGACAAGGGCCTCGCCGCGGAAGAGAACGGCGTGCAGGTGATGAAGCCGATCCCGAGCCTCGCCGACCAGCTCGCCAAGGCCAATGCCAACGAGATGTTCGGCACGAAGATGCGCTCGGTGATCAAGCAGGCGGACCCCGATGGCATCGCCGCGGTCTTACGCCAGCAGTTCGAGATCGGGCGCGAGATCGTCGCCGCCGGCCTGGTCCCGATCATCGAGCCCGAAGTCGACATCCACTGCCCCGAGAAGGCCAAAGCGGAAGACCTGCTCGTGGCCGGCATCCTCGATCAGCTCAACGCCTTGTCCCCGGACCAGAAAGTGATGCTGAAGCTGACGTTGCCCGAGCAGGACAACCTGTTCGCCGACTGCATCGACCACCCCAACGTCGTACGCGTCGTCGCGCTTTCGGGCGGCTACTCGCGCGAGGAGGCCACCACGCGGCTGGCCCGCAACCATCGCATGATCGCCAGCTTCTCCCGCGCCCTGGCCGAGGGCCTCTCGGCACAGCAGTCGGACGAGGAATTCAACGCAATGCTCGACCGCTCGATCCAGTCGATCTTCGACGCGTCGATCACCTGACCGACGGCCCCGAGCAAAAAGAAGGGCGAGCCGGTGATGCGGCTCGCCCGTGTTGAGCTCGGCTCGATGCGGGGTCAGCTACCCTTGACTCCCCGTTCTTGCAGTTGAATTCGTGCGGACGCTCCAGGGCCGGCATCCGATTGGTGGTAGCATTAAGCGATCCAAGGCTGCAGGCAGAGAAGTAGCGATGTCCAACATCCGCACCTTTCGCGGCACCACTCCCCAGATCGCTGACGACGCCTGGATCGACGAGTCCGCTGTCGTCATCGGCGATGTGAAGATCGGCCCGCGCTCGTCGATCTGGCCCCTTTGCGTCATCCGCGGAGACATTCACCGGATCGAGATGGGTACCGACACCAATATCCAGGACGGCACCATCGTGCACGTTTCTCACGACAGCCGCTTCATGCCGGGAGGTGCCCCCGTCATCGTCCACGACCGAGTAACTGTCGGCCACCAAGCCGTGCTGCATGGCTGCGAGATCAGGGACCATTGCCTGATCGGTATCGGCTCCCGGGTGCTGGATCGGGCGGTGCTCGAGCCTAGAACCATGATCGGAGCAGGATCCCTGGTTCCCCCGGGCAGGGTGCTCGAAAGCGGCTACCTGTGGGTGGGGACGCCGGTCAAGCGCGTACGGGCCTTGAAGGATCGGGAGATCGAGTACCTTGACTATGTAGCCGAGAACTACACCCGGCTCGCGGATGAGCATCGAGACACCGCCTCCGGGAAACAGCCGTAGATATGGAATCACGTTGGTTTTCAGCCCGATGTCGGTAGTCATTCCAGCCGCTCCGGGCCCTACCCGACCAGATGCTTTGCGCCAACATCTAACGGATTTTGGGGGAACCGCTTCAACAGCCGTCGCTTGTTCCAGGGGCGGTTCAGATTACTGACAAGAGATATCAAGCATACTGCCCCGGAATTCCCGGGCTCAATCCTCCTCCCCCTTGAAGGCCGGTAGCACATTTGCGTCGAGCGCATATTGCTTGACCTCGTAGGGAATGCCCTGCACCGGCGGCTTGTCGGTTACGTGCCACTGACCATTCTCATCCCGCCACTGGTAAACGGGCTTGCTGGTCTCGACGAGTTCTTTGAGTGGCGTTCGTCCCAGAATCGACTCCACTTGCTCTGGGTAGTAATGGAAGACCGCCGCCCCTGCGGCAACCAATGCGATCAAGGCAAAAAATGAAAATCTTCATGAAAGAGGCCGTCCTCTAGTTGCTGATAACCTCTTGACTGGGTGAGTCTTATGCCAGAGACGGCGATCTTCTTTCAACCTCTGGCGTGACGGAGCTGGATCGCCGAACGCCGCGCTTCGTCTCTACGCGCCCTTCCCTCTCTGCTCTACCGCTTTATCCTCGCCCCCAACACACTTAGAATCCCTCGGAAAATACGCGAGCTTGCCGACCCCGAACAGGCAGGACTCCGATAATCGCCGAAGAGCAGGAGACAGCCCAGAGTGAGCTTCAAGACCATCCCCGTTCGCACGCGACGCTTGAATCGCAGCACCCTTGCGGTGCCCGGCGCCAAGCCGAAGTTCTTCGAAAAGGCAGCGGCCGGTGCCGCCGACGTCGTGTTTTTCGACCTGGAAGACTCGGTACCCCCGGACCTCAAGGAGGAGGCGCGCAAGAACGTGATCGCCGCATTGAACGATCTGGATTTCAGCAACAAGAGCGTATCGGTGCGGATCAACGGCCTGGACACCCACTATATGTATCGGGACGTGGTGGACGTGGTGGAACAGACCGGGAGCAGGCTCGATCTGATCCTGGTTCCCAAGGTCGGCTGCGCGGCGGACATCTACGCCGTGGACATGCTGCTCACCCAGATCGAGCAGGCGAAGGGGATCAAGAAGCGCATCGGTCTGGAGCTGCTTGTCGAGACCCCCCTGGGACTGCACAACATCGACGAGATCGCCGCCGCCTCGCCCCGCAACGAGAGCATCCTCTTCGGCTCCGCCGATTACGCGGCTGCCGCGGCGATGCAGATCCGGATGATCGGCGGACCCAATCCCGACTACCACGTGCTCACGAACGCGGACGCGGCGGGTGAGCGCCAGAGACATTGGGGCGATATGTGGCACTATCCCCTTGCGCGCTTGGTGGCCGCCGCGCGGGCCAACGGACTGCGCCCGATCGACGGACCTTTCGCGGATATCAAGGACCCGGATGGCTGGATGGCGAGCGCGCAGCGTGCCCGGACCCTGGGCTGCGAGGGCAAGATGGCCATCCACCCCAGTCAGGTCGAGCTCGCCAACGAGCTGTTCAAGCCATCCGAAAAGGACGTCGAGCACGCACGCCGTATCCTCGAGGCCATGGAGGAAGCCGAAAAGTCGGGGGCAGGCGCCGTCACCCTCGATGGCAAGATGATCGATATCGCCTCCATCCGGCAGGCCGAAACGACGGTTGAAATGGCCGAGCTGGTGGCTGCTAAAGAAGCCTCTTGAAAATTCCAAGCGCGAATGAGCGCGAATAGACGCGAATGAAGTCCGGTCGGTATTCGCGTCGATTCGCGTTCATTCGCGGTGAATAACCTGATTTTGTTATCGCCTGGAGAGAAGATCAATGAAAACCCCCGCGAATTTCTACAAGCCCCTCGCCATCGGCGCCCCCGATCCAGTCCGTGAGCTGCCCGTCACCCTGGAACGCACCATTCACTTCCTGCCCCCGCACATCGAGAAGATGCGCGCCAAGGCGGGGGCCATCGCCAAGACGGTGGACGTGCTCCTGGGCAACCTGGAGGACGCCATTCCGATCGAGGCGAAGGAGGCCGCCCGCAAGGGGTTCGTCGAGCTGGCCCAAGCGAACGACTTCGGCCAAACCGGGCTCTGGACGCGGGTCAATTGCTTGAACAGCCCCTGGTTCCTGGACGACATGACCGAGGTCGTCGCGGGGGTTGGGAACAAGCTGGACGTGGTCATGATCCCCAAGGTCGAGGGCCCCTGGGACATCCATTTCGTCGATCAGCTGCTGTCGCTGCTGGAGGCACGCCACCAGATCCAGAAGCCGATTCTGATCCACGCCATCCTGGAGACGGCCCAGGGCGTGAAGAACGTCGAAGAGATCGCCGGGGCCAGCCCGCGCATGCACGGCTTCAGCCTGGGCCCGGCCGACCTGGCCGCCTCCCGCGGCATGAAGACTACCCGCGTCGGCGGCGGTCACCCCTTTTACGGCGTGCTCGCTGATCCCAAGGAGGATGGGAGCGAGCGGGAGTTCTACCAGCAGGACCTCTGGCACTACACGGTGGCGCGCATGGTCGACGCCTGCCAGACCTACGGGTTGCGCGCCTTCTACGGACCGTTCGGAGACTTCCAGGACGGCGACGCCTGCCGGGCGCAGTTCCGCAATGCCTTCCTGCAGGGCTGTGTGGGTGCCTGGACCCTGCATCCGAGCCAGGTCGACATCGCCAAAGAGGTCTTCAGCCCCGACGTCGACGAGGTCCTCTTCGCCAAGCGCATCCTCGAGTCAATGCCCGACGGCTCGGGTGCAGTGATGATCGACGGCAAGATGCAGGATGACGCCACCTGGAAGCAGGCCAAGGTGATCGTGGACCTGGCCAAGCTGGTCGCCACCAAGGACCCGGAACGGGCCGCGGCCTACGGCTTCTGATCAGGCTCACCCGGGGGACATCTACCAAATGACCAAGATTCTGGAAGGACTGCGTGTCGTCGAGTCCTCGGCCTTCGTCGCCTGCCCGCTGGGCGGCATGACCCTGGCCCAGCTCGGCGCCGACGTCATACGTTTCGATCCATTGCGCGGGGGTATCGACGCCCGCCGGTGGCCCATCACCAAGCAGGGCAAGAGCCTCTACTGGGTCGGCCTCAACAAGGGCAAGCGATCCCTGGCCATAGACGCGACCAAGCCGGAGGGTCAGGAGATCCTGACCAACCTGATCACCGCCCCGGGCGAGGGCAACGGCATCTTCTCGACCAACCTGCGTGCCGACAAGGGCTGGATGAGCTACGGGGAGCTCACGAAGCGCCGGGAAGACCTCATCATGGTCAATCTTCTCGGCAGCTCGGACGGGACCTCGGCCGTGGACTATACGGTCAACTGTGCCGCTGGCTTTCCCTTCGTGACCGGCAGTCGCCACAAAGACAGTGCACCGCACCCGGTCAATCACGTCCTGCCGGCTTGGGACGCCCTGGCCGGCGTCAACCTGGCCCTGGCGATCCTGGCCGCCGAGCGTCATCGGCGGCTGACCGGCCAAGGACAGCTGGTCAAGCTGGCGCTCTCCGATATCGCCTTTGCAATGACGGGGCATCTTGGTTTCATCCAGGAGGCCCAGATCAACCAAGAGGACAGGAAGGGTTACGGCAACTACCTCTACGGCGCCTACGGCAGCGAGTTCGCGACCGCGGACCGGCGCTGGATCTATATCGTGGTCGTGACCAACTACATGTGGAAAGAGCTGCTGAAGGTCGCCGGCATCGCAGAGGAGATCGGCGCCATCGAAAAGCGGCTGGGCCTGGACTTCAAAAAGGAGGGCGATCGCTTCCTCGCCAGCGAGGAGATCTCCGAGCCGATCGGCGAGTGGTGCGCCAAGCGCACCCTGGCCGAGATCGACGAGGCGTTCAAGGGCACCGGCGTCTGCTGGGGACCCTACCGCACCTTCCGGCAGATGCTCCAGGAGGACGCCCGGGTCTCCACCGCCAACCCCATGTTCTCCGAGCTGGAGCAACCGGGTATCGGCAAGTTCCTGGTCCCGGGCACGCCGATCGATTTCGGCGCCCTAGACCGCGAGCCGCCGCGCCGGGCACCCGTCCTCGGCGAGCACACGGACGAGATCCTGAGCGGGGATCTGGGGATGAGCGACGGTGAGATCGGCCGGCTGCGGGACGCCGGCATCGTCGCCGGACCGGTGGAGGTTTCATGATGACTGAGCGCACCAAGCCCCTGACCGATTGGATCGGCTCCCGGGAGCACAGGGAAGAGGTCATCGCCGAGTTCCCGGCCCAGGCCGCGGCCGCCATGCTGGACCTGGACGGGGAAGCCATGACCCATGGTGGTCCCCTCCCCCCCCTCTGGCACTGGTTCTACTTCTTGCCCCTGGCGGCCCGCTCCCAGATCGATGTCGACGGCCACCCGAAGCGCGGCGGCTTCTTCCCGCCGGTCACCCTGCCCCGGCGCATGTTCGCCGGTGCCAGGACGACCTTTCTCAAGCCCCTGACGATAGGCGAGCCCGCCGTTCGCGAGGGCGAGATCATCAATGTGACGGAGAAGTCAGGCAAGGCCGGGCAGCTCGTGTTCGTCACGGTGCGCTACCGGCACATCCAGGGCGGAGAAGTGCGAATCGAGGAAGAGCAGGACATCGTCTACAAGGAGCCGGGGCCGCCGATCCCGGCACCCACGCCCCTTCCGTCCCTGCCGGATGTCCCCCCGGGGGCCTGGGTGAAGGACGTCACCCCGGATACCGTCCTCCTGTTCCGCTTCTCGGCCCTGACCTTCAACGCCCACCGGATCCATTACGATCGACCATACGCCATGAGCGAGGAAGGCTACCCAGGCCTGGTGGTTCATGGCCCGCTTACCGCGGTGATGCTGGCCTGGATAACGCTGGAGAACAGCGGCAGGCGCATCGCGAAGTTCACTTTCCAGGGCCGGGCACCCCTGTTCGATCTGTTTCCGTTCCGTCTCATCGGCCGGCCGGAAGGAGATACGGTGGCTCTGGAGGCCCATGGGCCGGACGACAAGATCAGCATGCTGGCGACCGCAGAGCTTACCTGATCAGGCTCGGTGACTAGGCGATACCACCGGAAGGAAGGCGACCATGAACAGCAAGATCGTCACAGCCGACGAAGCAGTTGCCTTGATCAAGGATGGCGACACCCTGTGCTGTAACGGGTTCGTACATAGCGGCTACCCGGACACCTTGTTGGATGCGTTGGAACGGCGTTTTCTCGAAACCGGCTCCTCGCGCAACCTGACCCTGTTCGCCGCGGCGGGTCAGTCGGACGGCAAGGAGCGGGGTACCAACAAGCTGGGGCACGAGGGCCTGCTGCGCACCGTCGTGAGCGGCAACTGGGGACGGATACCCAGGATGGTAAAGCTTGCCCAGCAGAACAAGATCTTCGGCTACAACCTGCCTCAAGGGGTCATTTGCCAGCTGTACCGGACCCGGGCCAGTGGCCAGCCGGGCCTCTTTTCCAAGATCGGGCTGCACACCTTCGTGGATCCCCGCCTCGAGGGCGGTCGGGTCAACGAGATCACGACGAAGGATATCGTCGATCTGGTAAACATCGACGGGGAAGAGTGGCTTTTCTACAAGGTAGGTACCGTGGATGTGGCCTTCATCCGCGGCACTACTGCCGATCCGTCCGGAAACATCACCATGGAAAAGGAATCCCTGAGCCTGGACAACCTCGCCCAGGCCATGGCTGTTGCCAACTCCGACGGAATCGTAATCGCCCAGGTCGAGCGCATCGCCGAGCAGGGCTCGCTGAAATCGCGCGAGGTGAAGGTCCCCGGCATCCTGGTGGACTGCGTCGTTGTGGCGGAGGACCCGGAGCAGCACCGGATGAACTGCGGTGTCCAATACGACCCTGCGCTGGCGGGTCGCATACGGGTGCCACTGGAATCGCTGGAGCCCATGCCGCTGGACGAGCGCAAGATCATCGCCAGGCGCGTCGCCTTCGAGCTACCGCCCAACGGCATCATCAATCTGGGGGTCGGCGTTCCGGAGGGGGTGGCTGCGGTCGCCAACGAGGAGAAGATCACCTCGTACATCACCCTGACGTCCGAGGCCGGCACCATCGGCGGGGTGCTCGCCAGCGGCTCCAGCTTCGGCGCCGGGGTCAATGTCGACGCCGTGATCGACCAGAATCAGCAGTTCGATTTCTACGACGGCGGGGGATTGGACATGGCCTGCCTCGGCATGGCCGAGTGCGATGGGCTCGGTAACGTCAACGTAAGTCGATTCGGCACCCGCCTGATCGGTTGTGGGGGCTTTATCAACATCTCCCAGAACGCCCGTTGCATGGTGTTTGCCGGGACCTTTACCGCGGGAGGGCTAAGGATCGCAGTGAACGACGGCAAGGTCGAGATCCTGCAGGAGGGCAAGGTCCGCAAGTTCGTCGAGCAAGTCGGGCAGGTCAGCTTCAGCGGCGATTTCTCAGTAGAGCGGAAACAACCGGTCTATTTCGTTACCGAGCGATGCGTGTTTCGCAGGGGGCGCGAGGGACTGGTCCTGACCGAAGTGGCTCCGGGCATCGATATCGAGCGGGATATCCTGGCCCATATGGATTTCGTGCCCAAGATCCGGGATCCCGTTACCATGGATGCGCGCATATTTCGCAAAGATAGCATGAATCTACTGGCCGATCTGCTCAACCTGGATCTCGCGGACCGCATCAGCTACGACGCCGAGCGAAATATCCTCTTCATCAACATGGAGGGCTATTACATCCGGGTCAAGGAGGACATAACGAAGCTACGCAATCTTTTGATCGAGCGCTGCACTTCCATCGGGAAAAGGGTGGATGTATTCCTCAACTTCGACTCGTTCCGAATCAACGAGAACATTTATGACGACTATGTGGATATGGTTCATTACATGCTCGAAAATCATTACGCGACCATCACCCGGTATGCCACCAGCGCCTTTATGCGCATGAAGCTGGACCACGCCCTGTCGCAACGCGGTATCGCCCCGCATGTGTTCGAGGGCAAGGAGGAGGCCCATGCCTACCTCGAGCAGCAACAAGAGAGAAGTGGCGAACATTGACGTCCTGCGCTGCGCGCGTTTAGGAGACGCTGATTTTTGGCCGTCCTGGCCAAAATCAGCACGGCATTCGAAAATGCGATTTCCGAATACCTTCATCCAGAGAGAAAAATGAGCGAAAAAACCAACCCCGGAAACTTCTTCGAAGACTTCTACGTCGGGATGAACATCCCCCACGCCACACCCCGTACGGCGACGGACGGCGATGTCTCTCTCTATACGGCGCTCTATGGCAACCGATTCGCGGTCCAGTCCTCCAGCGCCTTCGCCCAGTCCATCGGCCTGCCATGTGCACCGCTGGACGACATGCTGCTGTTCCACCTGGTGTTCGGCAAGACGGTACCCGATGTCTCGCTCAACGCCATCGCCAATCTCGGCTACGCCTCCGGGCGCTTCCACGCCTTCGCCTATCCGGGCGACACGGTGCGTACCGTCTCCGAGGTCATCGGCGTCAAGGAGAACTCCGACGGCAAGACCGGGACCGTCTATGTCCGCTCCACCGGCACCAACCAGCGAGGGGAAACGGTGCTCGAATATTGCCGCTGGGTCATGGTGCGCAAGAAGGACTTCAGCTCGCCCGCCCCCGAGCCTGTGGTGCCCGAGCTGCCAAAGGCGGTCGCGGTCGAGGACCTGATCGTCCCGGAAGGGCTGGACTTCTCCAATTACGACACGGACCTGGCCGGCAGCCCCTTCTTCTGGGAAGACTACGAGGCGGGCGAAAAGATCGACCACGTGGACGCCATGACCGTGGAAGAGGCCGACCACATGATCGCCACCCGGCTCTACCAGAACACCGCAAAGGTGCACTTCAACCAGCACACCGAGAAGGACGGACGCTTCGGAAAGCGCATCGTCTACGGCGGCCACGTGATCAGCCTGGCGCGGTCATTCGCCTTCAACGGCCTGGCCAACGCCTTCAAGATCGCCGCCATCAACGGCGGGCGCCACGTGGCGCCCATCTTCGCCGGCGACACCGTCTATTCCTGGTCGGAGGTCCTGAGCAAAGACGAGCTGCCGGGCCGCACCGACATGGGGGCCCTGCGCCTGCGGCTGGTTGCCGCGAAAGACCAGGATTGCTCCGCCTTCCCATACAAGAATGCAGAGGGTAAGTACGACCGCTCCGTGGTGCTGGATTTCGACTACACGGTGCTGATTCCACGCAAGCGATAGGGATTCGGAAGCAATACCGGACGTTCGAACGCATCCGGGCTATATTCTCGGGTATGCCTGTACCAAAGACTCTCGATCCTGCCGATAGCGATCTCTACGACCAGGATTTTCATGCCTGGATCGAAGAGAACGTTGCCCTGCTCCGGGGGGGGCGGCTATCAGAGATTGACGTGCCCCACTTGGCCGACGAGTTGGAAGACATGGGGAAAAGGGAGCAGCGGGAATTGGCGAGCCGTCTTGGCATCCTCCTGGCGCATCTATTGAAGTGGCAATATCAACCGGATCGGCGGGGATCGAGCTGGATCAACACCATTGCCGAGCAGCGGCTTCAGCTCGAGGGCCTGTTGGAGCAAAGCCCGAGTCTGCGGTCGCACTTCGTTTCTCGCATCGAGCCCGCCTACGGCTACGGTGTGAAAGTAGCGGCCAAAGAGACCGGCTCGCCCGACTCCTGCTTTCCCGCCGACTGTCCGTACAGCGGGGCGCAGATACTTGATCCCGACTTCTGGCCCGACGGCTGAGCACCCCAGGGCCAGCTCTTCCGATCCCCAGGCTCCATGCCTCCTCGCTCCCTCTGCATTCCGGCTTCCCGCATAGCTTTAGAACCGCTGAAAACCCGCTGATCGAGTAAGCGCGATGGCTACCGTTGCGATCGACCCGACTCCCGGCGCCTACCCCTCCGGAACGCCGATCTCCGTCCTCTGCTCGGAGCCAGATGCCGAGATCTACTTTACGCTCGACGGATCACCTCCGTCGCAGGCGAGCAAGCTCTATCGCGGACCTATTCCCCTCGGTCCCGATACGACTGCGAGCGGAAAGATGTGCTTGCGGGCGATTGCAGTGGATCCGAAAGGACTGGTATCACCCGTGGCTGCAGCGGATTTTGAGCGCACCGCCGGGATCTCGATCCGATTCCGCAAGCCGGACTCCTGGTCGTCGGCCTTCATCCACTACTGGGGAACCGAGCCGGACGGGCTGTTTACTCAGTGGCCGGGAGAGCCGATGTCTGCCCAGCTGAATGGCTGGTATCGAATCGATCTGCTTGGCCAAAGCTCCACGAGCCTGGTATTCAACGATCATGGCAGGGCCCAGACACGGGACCTCCGGGTGGACACCCCCGATGCCTGGCTCATCGGCGATGAGCGGTGGGATATCGATCCGGCACGATTCTCGAGCTTTCTGTTCCCCGGCGGCGTCTCCAAGGCCCTCGTCCTGAGCATGGACGACGGCCCTGTCCAGGACCGTAGGCTCGTCGAGCTCCTGAACCGCCGCGGGATCCGTGGAGCCTTTCACTTGAATTCGGGGCGTCTCGACCAGCCGGGTCACATAGGGGCCGACGAGGTCGCCTCCCTTTACGCGGGGCATGAGGTCTCCACCCATTCGGTTACCCACCCCTATCTCGATTCCCTTTCACCGGACGAGATCACCGCCGAGGTCGACTTCGACCGCGCTGTGCTCTCTCAGACCTCGAGTGGAGAGGTGCGCGGCCATGCCTACCCCTTTGGGGCCTACAATGCCGCAGTTATCGAGGTACTGCGCAGGCTCGAATTCGCCTACGCGCGCACCGCGAGCCCGACCAACCGTTTCGACCTGCCCAGCGATCCGCTGGCCTGGAATCCTACCTGCCATCACTCGGTCGCGAGCTCGCTCGCCGATGCTTTTCTTGCCCTACCGGACAGCACCTTGTCCCTTTTCTTCATCTACGGCCACAGCTGGGAGCTCGACGCGGAGAAGCCGACCAACAGCTGGGCCCACATGGAATCCCTCACGGAGCGACTAAGCGGCCGGGACGACATCTGGTACGCGACCGCCATCGAAGTGGCCGACTATGTTCGCGCGATACGCGGGGCTCGCCCCTCCCTCGCGGAGGACAGGCTGTACAATCCTACAGAAACCAACCTATGGCTGCGTGGAGAAGGTTCGGTTGTTCGATTCCCGGCGGGTTGTAGCAACAAAGCTGTTCTTGACGCCTCTTGAGCCGAGCTCCGAAGTGTTGATCGGACTGGCGGGCAAGAACGCGCTCCTGAGCAAGGGCTTTCCGGCCTGGATGGGGCCGGGTTGGAACGTTTGTGATGCAAGAACATAATCAGGTGGGTTTTTCTTCGTCCGATGTACGGATACAGCTGCTTTCCGTGATCGCCGCCTCGGCCGATGTCACCTCATTCCTATGCTTCCACGATGTCTTCACCTCCGCGATGACAGGCAACCTGGCACTGATCGGTATCGCGGTGAGCCAGGGACGGCTGCTTAGCAGCCATGCGCTGTTGGCCTTGCCGGCCTTTGCGCTCGGCGCCATCGTAGCTGGAGCCGTGCAGGGTGAATCACCGCGGTCGGCGAATAGGGTACTGGCCCTGGAAGCCCTGTTTCTCGCCCTCTATGCGGCGATGTGGTGGACTTGGGGCTTCACCCCGCCCACCGAGGCGGGCATCGACGGCATGATCCTCTGTTCGGCGTTGGCCATGGGTGCGCAGAGCGTGCTCTCCCGGCAAATAGACGTCGCCGGTGTCCCCTCGGTGGTATTCACCAACACCCTGACCAGCATCGTCCTCGGCGCTGTTCGGGCTTCCAAGCAGAAGGCTTCTCTTTCTCGTCCGACTCGCCAACAGATTGCCGCCCTGATGGCCTACGCCGCCGGGGCGCTGCTTTTCGCATGGCTGCTTCAGGCCAGTCCACTGCTGGCTGTCAATCAGCCTTTGGCTCTGCTCATGCTGGTTTGGTACCTCGCCCAACACGAAAAGACCGGCCCATAGAAGGACGGCGCAAGGCACGCCGTCGACTCGATTCGGAAGGATTCAACCCGGGCGAAATCGGCCCTGGCGCATTATTCCCCGCTTTCCACCATCTCCGCCGTTCCCCGCTCCGGGTGAAGGGCGAACGTCGAGCCATAAACCATCAGCCCAAGGACGGCCAGGATGGCGAACATCACGGGGATCGCGAACACCGGACCCATCGGCAGCAGGCTGACGCCGGCATTGGCGAGAGCGGCGATGCCCATCTGGCTGAAGCCGAGCATGGCCGAAGCGGCGCCGGCAGCGTCCCCGAACGGACGCATGGCGATGCCGATAGCATTGGGTACCACCAGCGCGATACCGACATACCCGAGCATGATGGGCAGCAGCATGCTCGCCAGATCGATCTTACCGAGCACGCCCATAGCTCCCTGCAACAGCGCGCCTATAAGGATCAGCTGCAAGCCGAGAAAAACGAGCTTGACCGGTGACACGCGGTTTTGCAATGCGATTCCACCCAGGGAGCCGGCCAAGAAGGCGACCAACACGCCACCCGCAACCGCAGCCATCCAGCGAGACGGCAATCCCAACGCCTTGGTGACCAAGGCCGGCGCCTCGGTCAAAGAGGCGTACACCACACCGATGACCAAGCCATTGATCAGAATCGCGGGCAGGTAGCCACGCTGGCGAAACAGGCTGCGATAGGTACGCCACAAGTGCCTTGGTGCCATCTGCCCTTTCGTTTCGGGCCCGCGCGTCTCGGGACTGCGCGTCTCGGGAGCAAACAGCAGTACCACCAGAAACAACAGCGACCCCAGAACCAGCAGGATCAGCATGTTCGCCTGCCAGCCGTATCGGTCGTCGACGAATGCACCCACCACCGGACCGATAGCCGGTGCCAGAGCGAATGCGGCGTTGATCTTGGTGTAGACGATCTGAATCCGCTCCTTCGGATAGGCATCGCGCACCATCGCCGAGCTGATTACCGAGCCTGCACAGGAGCCCAGGCCTTGCAGAACACGTCCGGCCAGCAACATCGGCAGATCGACACTGAGCCAGCACACGGTGGAACCGAGTGTGAACACCAGCGCGCCCCACAGCGCCACCGGCTTGCGACCGATGCGATCGGACAAAGGACCGTAAAGCAGCTGAGCCATGGCATAGGCCAGCAGATAGACGGTCATGCTCTGCTGAACCGCGCCGTAACCGACCCCGAATTCCTCCGCGATGCGCGGCAGCGAAGGCGTGTACTCGGTATCGCCGAAAGGTCCCACCGACACCATCAGCACCAGCACCCAGAGCGCGGGCAACAGTGACTTGTTGATAGAGTCGCGCAGAATATTCATGCTTCATCCCTTCTCCGGTGACGCAATCCCCTCGTAGCGGTCATTGGCCCGCCGTCAATTGCTGAGGAAGCGACTGAAAGGCCGCAAAGCGTCGATACGCTCGCTGACGATCTTCACGCTTGCCAGCAAGGGTACCGCCAACAGCACCCCGGCAAAACCCCACATCCAGCCCCAGACGAGCACCGACACGAATACCAGCACCGGACTGAGATCCAGATTCCTGCCGATCAGGGTCGGGGTGATGAACTGACCCTCCAGAAACGACAATCCGAGAAAGCTCGCCGGCACCAGCAGGGCATGCAGTGGATGCTCGAAAGTGAGCAAGGCGACGAAGCCCAGCACGAGAAAGCTGATCGAGGCGCCGATATAGGGCGCGAAGTTCAGCAGTGTAACCATGCCGCCCCACAACAGCGGATTGGGCAAGCCGAACAGATACGACACCAGAGTTACGCTCAGGCCCAGGCCGATGTTGATCAGGGTAATGGTGAATAGATAGATGGAAACATCGTGCTCCAGGGCGCGCACGATACGCTTTACCCGACGCTGGCTCGCTCGGTTTGGCGCCAGATACAGGATACGCCGCGCCAGGCCGGGGCTGGCGAGCAGGAAGTACAACAGCACGAAGATCACCGCCAGACCGCCGATGCCGCCGAGAATCTCCGGGGTACCGCTGATCAGTACATGGCTCAGCGAGCTGCGTTGCACAGGCACGATGGCACCCGCTTCGGCATTGTCGCCGACCAGCACGCTCAGTTGTGCGTAGGTGTGCTGCAGATAGTGCAGCAGCGTTTGCAGATGCGGCTGCAGCTTGTGCTCCACCAGGTTCAGATTCTGTGGTATCTCTTCGACCCAGGTGCTGGCCGGTCCCGACAGCGCGTAGATGGCGCCGCTGAGCAGGCCCAGGAGCCCCAATATCACCAGCGCCGCCCCCAGGGGACGCGGCAGCCGCCAAGCCGCCAAACGCTTGACGACCGGCGAGAGCACCAGGCTCATCAACACCGCCAGGGTGATCGGCATCAGCACCGGTGCCGCCAGATACAGGGTGTAGAAAATGAGCAGGACGAAGATGCCGGTCAACGCCACCGACTGACCACCCTTCGGCCCCTGCGGACAGGCTGGCATCGACTCCTCGGGCGGCTCGCGTTCTGTAGCGGCGATTTCCGTCTTCGACTCATTCATCGCCTTTCTCCTTGCTGCTGATCGCCCTTCCCGCCGCCGCCCGCTCCAGTTGCTGGCGGCTCGCCGAGCAACCCAGCCGTCCCGCTAGGTGCAAATCGTGCGCAAGAACGACGCGCCCACCGATAGAGGAGAAACGGACATCTCGTCGAGCTGAAACGGGGGGGTATCCCCGGATTTCCCGGGCATTAGGCGATTTCTGTCAAAAAATATACCAGGCTGCTTGTCTTTCCGCTCGCCTTCCGTGTCGCGGCAACAGTTACATAGCCCTGCTATGCGCCTGTTTCCGCTCCTTGGAGACGAACGAAAATCCTGCGCATCCTGGTATATTTTTTCCGGCAATCGCCTTATTACTGGCGGAGAGAGAGGGATTCGAACCCTCGATGGGCTATTAACCCATACTCCCTTAGCAGGGGAGCGCCTTCAGCCGCTCGGCCATCTCTCCAATTCGCGAGGTGCAGGGCCCACATGTTAGCCGCATGCCGCTACGATGGCGTGGACTAAGCAATTTCTTCCACGGGTGTAACCTTATCGTATCCTAAACACCCGACGCCTTCTTGGGAAAATCTTGAAGCCGGAAACTGGTAACCTGACCAAGGGTGGGGATTATATCCCCACCCACGAAGCTCGACTACTCAGGGAGGGGAATCCAATTCGGCGATCTCTGGCTGTGCACCTTGCTCTGCCTGCTCACGTTTGATGCGCTCGTAGATCTCTTCGCGGTGCACCGCCACGTCACGGGGTGCATTAACGCCAATGCGCACCTGATTTCCCTTCACACCGAGGACGGTGACAGTCACGTCGTCACCGATCATCAGGGTTTCGCCAACCCGTCTTGTCAATATCAACATTGTTGTTTCTCCTTTCGCTCCTTTTCCAAAAAGCGACATTTCCACCCTCCGGCGGCACTCCTTAGACGGCGACCGGAGAGACGTCGCAGCCAACCAAGCACGGTATATATCTCCGAATTCCGCTTGGTAATCTTATCAACTGCTCAGACCACGCCATAGTCCATTTTGTTACACAACCACCACATCGGTGGCAGAATCCAAGTCCCTGATCGCCTCGTCGGCATGGTGCAGCCCGAAAGCGTCATGCAATGTTCGTACCCCGAGCTCCAGATATTTCTGATCCACGACGACGGAGATCTTGATCTCGGAGGTGGAGATCATCCGGATATTGATGCCCTCCTTCGCGAGGGAGGCGAACATCCGACTGGCGATCCCCGCATGGGAGCGCATGCCGACACCGACAAGAGAGATCTTGACGATCCGATCATCCCCCATGACTTCCCGTGCGCCCAGAGACTTGGCCGTAGAGTCGAGGATCTCCATCGCCCGCGCATAATCGTTGCGGTGCACGGTAAAGGTGAAGTCCGTGGTGGCCTCGTCGGCAGCGATGTTCTGGACGATCATGTCGACGTCGATATTGGCATCGGAGATAGGGCCCAAGATCTCGTATGCCACGCCCGGCTGATCGGAAACGCCCAGGATGGTGAGCTTGGCCTCGTCGCGATTGAACGCAATGCCCGAGATGACGGCATCTTCCACGGTTTCCTCCTCGAGACTGATCAGGGTGCCCTCCCCCTCTTCGAAGCTGGAGAGCACTCGCAGGGGGACCTTGTATTTTCCTGCAAACTCAACGGCCCGGATCTGCAGAACCTTGGCACCCAGGCTGGCCATCTCCAGCATTTCCTCGAAGGTGATGCGGTTGAGCTTGCGCGCCCGCGGCTCGATGCGCGGGTCCGTAGTGTAGACTCCGTCCACGTCCGTGTAGATCTGACACTCGTCGGCTCCCAAGGCCGCTGCCATGGCCACTGCCGAGGTATCCGATCCGCCACGTCCCAGGGTGGTGATGTTTCCCTCGTCATCCACGCCCTGGAACCCGGCGATCACGACCACGCGCCCGGCATCCAGATCGGCCTTGACCCGGGCACCGTCGATATCGCGGATACGCGCCTTGCTGTGGGCGTTGTCGGTCCGAATGTGGACCTGCCCCCCCGTATAGGACTTAGCGGGACAGCCCAGGGCCTCCAGCGCCATGCTGAGAAGGGCGATGGTGACCTGTTCGCCCGTGGACAGGAGCACGTCCAGCTCCCGCGGGCTGGGCCGCTCCTGGATCTCTTGGGCGAGGGATTGGAGGCGGTCAGTCTCGCCGGACATGGCCGAGACTACCACCACCAGCTGATCGCCGCGGTCGCGCCAAGCATTGACCCGGTCGGCGACCGCCTTGATCCGCTCGGCGCTACCCACAGAGGTGCCGCCGTATTTCTGCACGATGAGCGACATGGCTCGCTATTTCCTCAGGCCACCTTATCCCGCACCCAATCGCCGACGAGCCCGAGAGCGTCGGGCAAGCCCGACGGATCGTTGCCCCCCGCCTGGGCCATATCGGGACGTCCTCCCCCCTTGCCTCCCACCTTGGCTGCGACGGCTTTGATCAGGTCACCTGCCTGCAAACGCCTCGTCAAATCCTTGGTGACCCCGGCGACCAGACTGACCTTGCCGCCGCTCTCCGCGGCCAGGACCACCACCGCGGAGCCCAGCCTGCCCTTGAGCTGATCCAGGGTATCGCGCAGTCCCTTGGGATCCGCCCCATCGAGCTTGGCAGCGAGCACCTTGACACCGCCGATCTCCACCGCCTGCGCCACCAGATCCTGGCCGGCGCTGCTCGCCAGCTTCGCCTTCGTCTCCGCGAGCTCCTTCTCCAGCCGCTTGGAGCGCTCGATGAGCTGGGCCAGCTTGTCGTCCAGGTCATCCCGACTGCCCTTGACCAGACCCGCCAGCCGCAGCAACCGGTCCTCGTCCGCCTCTACCCAATCCAGCGCGGTCTCGCCGCTGATCGCCTCGATGCGCCTCACGCCGGAGGCGATGCCGCCCTCGGCGACGATCTTGAAGAGGCCGATGTCGCCCAGGGCGCGAACGTGCGTGCCGCCACAGAGCTCCGTAGAAAAGTGCCCCATGCGCAGCACGCGCACCTGGTCGGCGTACTTCTCGCCGAACAGGGCCATGGCGCCCGACGCCTTGGCATCGTCGAGGGACATGATCCGGGTCTCCACCAGGTCATTCTCGCGGATCTGGCGATTGACCAGGCGCTCGATCTGCAGGACCTGCTCGCGGCTGACCGGCTCGAAATGGGAGAAATCGAAGCGCAGCCGGTCCGGCCCCACGAAGGAGCCCTTCTGCTGCACGTGATCGCCCAGGATCTGACGCAAGGCGGCATGGAGAAGATGGGTGGCAGAGTGGTTGAGAGCGATCGCGCGCCGGCGCTGCGCATCGACGCGGGCGTCCACCCGATCTCCGACTTGGAGCTCTCCTTCCAGGACGCGGGCGACATGGCCGATGACCTCGGGACCTTGCTTGCGGGTGTCCAGGACCTGGACCCGCACGCCGGTGCCCACCAGCTCGCCGGTGTCGCCGACCTGACCACCGGACTCGGCGTAGAAGGGGGTGACGCCGAGTACGACCAAACCCTCGTCACCCTCGGAAAGGCCGTCCAGGGACTCGCCGTCCCGGTAGATCGCCACCACCGTCGCCTGATCCGTCAGCTGCTCATAACCGGTGAAGTCGGTCTCCCCCTCCAGCTCCAGGGTCGCAGCGCCGGTCACTCCGAATCGGCTCGCGGCGCGGGCGCGCTCCTTTTGGCGGGCCATCTCGCGCTCGAAGCCCGCCATGTCGAGGCTCAGCCCCCGCTCCCGGGCCACGTCGGCCGTGAGGTCGGTGGGAAAGCCGTAGGTATCGTAGAGCTTGAAGAGGGTCTCGCCGGAGATGGCATCCCCCCGGACGTCTTCCATCGCCTGCTCGAGGATGCGCATGCCCTGCTGGAGGGTCTCGGCGAAGCGCTCTTCCTCGACCTGCAGCACCCGCTCCACCCGATCCTGGGCGGTCAGGAGCTCCGGGTACGCATCGCCCATCTCTTCTGCCAAGGTCGGCACCAGGCGGAAGAAGAAGGGCTCCTCGCAACCGAGCTGGTAGCCGTGACGGGCGGCACGGCGAATGATCCGGCGCAGGACATAGCCCCGCCCCTCGTTGCCCGGCGTGATGCCGTCGGCAATCAGGAAGGCGCTGGAGCGGATGTGGTCGGCGATGACCCGCAGCGACTTGCTGTGGCGGTCCCCGGAGCCGGTCAGGGCCGCCGCTGCGTCGATCAGGTTCCGGAAGAGGTCGATCTCGTAGTTGTCGTGGGTCCCCTGCATGACCGCGGCCAGGCGCTCCAGCCCCATTCCGGTATCCACAGAAGGTCGCGGCAGGTTAGCGAGCCTGCCCTCGGCGTCGCGATCATACTCCATGAACACCAGGTTCCAGATCTCCACATAGCGGTCCCCGTCTTCGTTCGGGGATCCGGGAGGACCTCCGGGCACAGCCGGCCCATGGTCGTAGAAGATCTCCGAGCAGGGACCGCAGGGCCCCGTCTCGCCCATGGACCAGAAGTTGTCCTTCTCCCCGCAACGCCTGAAGCGCTCCGGGCTGACGCCGACGTCCTCCAGCCAGATACGCTCCGCCTCCGGGTCATCCTTGTAAACCGTGACCCACAGCCGTTCCTCGGGCAGGGACAGGACGCCGGTGAGGTAGTCCCAGGCATAGCCGATCGCCTCGGCCTTGAAGTAGTCGCCGAAGCTGAAGTTGCCAAGCATCTCGAAGAAGGTATGATGACGCGCCGTGTAGCCCACATTCTCCAGGTCGTTGTGCTTGCCACCCGCACGCACGCAGCGCTGTGAGCTGACGGCGGTCCGGTAGGGGCGCCGCTCGCGACCCAGGAACACGTCCTTGAACTGGACCATTCCCGCGTTGGTAAAGAGCAGCGTGGGATCGTCGGCCGGCACCAGCGGGCTGCTGGGCACGACCTGGTGGCCATGCGCGGCGAAGTATTCGAGGAAGCTGGCTCTAAGCTCTGCGCTGCTCTTCATGGGACCTACTCGGTATCAGAACCTGCCTCGGCGCCGTGCAGGAAGTCGGTGATCAGCTCCGCGGGAAATCCCCGATACTCCAGGAAGCGTGCTCGCCGCGCGCGCTCATTGGCATCGTCCGGAGGGGCGCCTCCGAATCGCTTGTCGTGGGCCGCACGCATCAGGTCGCGCCATTCGCGCGCCGACCTCGCCAGGAGCGGCAGGATGATGTCATCGGGGAGGCCCTTTTGGCGCAGCTCCCGGCGAATCCGCACCGGCCCGAAGCCCTTGCGGGCACGCTCGGCGATGTAGCCATCGGCCATCCGCTCTTCGCTCAACAGCCCCTGACCGCTCAGCTCGTCCAAGAGCCGTTCCACATCCTCCGGCTCGAAGCCCCGGGTGCAGAGCTTGCGCCGAAGCTCGAGGCGACTGTGCTCCCGGACTGCCAGCAACTTCAGTGCCTGGCGTCCGATGTCCGGATCCAGGATCAGGCCTCCCGAGGCTTTGCATCCAGTGTTTGGTCCTCGCTGTCGGCCGACGGCGGTTGGGGCAGGAGCAAGGCGCGGATCTTCTGCTCGATCTCCCGCGCCAGATCCGCATTCTCCCTGAGAAAGCCTCGGACGTTGTCCTTGCCCTGGCCGATGCGATTTCCGCCGTAGCTGTACCAGGCACCGGACTTCTCGACGATGCCCTGCTGTACCCCCAGGTCGATGATCTCGCCCTCCCGCGAGATCCCTTCTCCGTAGAGGATGTCGAAGGTGACCTGCTTGAAGGGGGGCGCCACCTTGTTCTTGACCACCTTGACCTTGGTCTCGTTGCCGATGACCTCGTCGCCCTTCTTAATGGCGCCGATGCGGCGGATATCCAGCCGGACCGAGGCATAGAACTTGAGTGCATTGCCGCCCGTGGTGGTCTCGGGTGAGCCGAACATCACCCCGATCTTCATGCGGATCTGGTTGATGAAGATGACCACGCAGTTGGAGCGCTTGATGTTGGCGGTGAGCTTGCGCAGGGCCTGGGACATGAGCCTTGCCTGCAGACCCACGTGGGAATCCCCCATCTCGCCTTCGATCTCCGCCTTCGGCGTCAGGGCCGCCACCGAGTCCACCACCACCACGTCCACGGCGCCGGAGCGCACCAGCATGTCGGTGATCTCCAGCGCCTGCTCGCCGGTATCCGGCTGGGAGACCAGCAGCTCGTCCATATCCACGCCGAGCTTCTCGGCATAGACGGGGTCGAGGGCGTGCTCGGCGTCCACGAAGGCCGCGGTGCCCCCGAGCTTCTGGGCCTCGGCGACCACCTGAAGGGTCAGTGTGGTCTTGCCCGAGGATTCCGGGCCATAGATCTCGACGACGCGACCCTTGGGAACGCCGCCGATTCCGAGGGCCACGTCCAGCCCGAGGGAGCCGGTGGAGATGACCTCCAGGTTGCGCACGGCGCCGACGTCGCCCATGCGCATGACCGAGCCCTTGCCGAACTGCTTCTCGATCTGGCTCAGAGCAGCTGCCAATGCCTTCTTGCGGTTTTCGTCCATCGGATCTCCGTGCCCGCCCCGAGAATCGAATGGGCGGCGGGCTGCATCTGCGGCGTCTCTACGACACCAAAGCAAAACCGGCAACGCGAATCACAGCATTGTCCGGAAACCGCGCATTATTTCATAGGACGCATGTGGCGTCATGGAATCAGCGGCCATCTGCGCTCCACGGCATACCTGGGGCGCTCGCCCGGGCGGGCGATTACCAGCGCAATCTCCGACACCGGCCAGACGACCGGCTGCTCCAGCTCCCGCGTCGGCAAGGGGTGTACCTTGCGCGCCAGAGTCACGTGGGGCTCGAACGGGCGGCGCTCGGGACGGAAGCCGCAGACCAGCAAGCCGCCTTGGAGAGCCTGAATCAGGTCCAGCAAAGGCTGGGGCCGTTGCGAGGCGCCGCACCAGAGGACCTGCGCTCGGGGAAAGCACCCGAGGCGATCCAGAGTCAAGGAAAAGGGCGCAGCCCGGAGCCGGGCGGCGGCCTGCTCGGCGCAGGCGCGAACCTGCGCATCCAAATCGCCGAGGAAGACCAGGGTGATGTGGAAATCCTCCGGTTGGGTGGGCCGGCCCCGGTGATCCGGAAGCCCCAGCTGTATCCGGCTCAGCGCGCCCCGCTGCGGCTCACCCGGCCACATGGCGAAAAAAAGGCGCTCAGTCACCCTCGCCGAGCAGCTCCAAGAGACGCTCCAGCGCGAAGCGCACCGATTGGTGGCGCACCTCCTCGCGGTTTCCCGCAAACTGCACCCGCTGGGTCAAGGGCGCTCCTGCAGCAGACACCCAGGCGAAACATACGGTCCCCACCGGCTTGTCCTCGGTGCCCCCGTCCGGTCCCGCAGTCCCCGTGATCGCTACGGCCACGCCCGCCCTGCTGTGGGCAAGGGCGCCCCGGGCCATCTCCAGGGCGACCTCTTCGCTCACCGCCCCCTTGTCGACGATCAGGTCCGCGGGTACGCCCAGCATGTCCTGCTTGGCGTCGTCGCTGTAGGTCACGAAGCCACGGTCCAGCCAGCCGCTACTGCCGGGGATATCGGTCACCACCTTGGAAAGCCAACCGCCGGTGCACGACTCGGCGGTGGCGAGCATGAGCTCAGCCGCCGTCAGCCGCCGGCCCAGATCCAAGGCAAGCTTGTCGAGTCGCTCGGTCATGTTCGGGAGTTTCCCCCATGCGTTTCGGGCGGGCAAGCCCGGAGAAGGCGAGGAGTGCCGTCCGATCCCCAGCGCGAGGATTCCAGTGCGGTCTTGAAAAACCCTGCAATGAGCCCCCACCGTCCCGGAAATTCGCCGACCGCCAATTGCCGCCGCTGCTTTTCGCCCTCCCCTTCCGTCTCAGGCTCGGCAAGGCAGGGCCGAGCACCGGCGGCGCCAATCTCAAGAGTAGGCCAAAGCGCCAGGAAAAGCCCAGTGACGGATATCGACATCCTTTGCGAGCATAAACCAGCCCCTGCCAAGCTGGACGTCCTTCATGTAGACGACTGGCCGATCTGGAAGAAGGAGGTCGGAAGCTTCCCCTGGCGCTACGACCGTGGCGAGACCTGCTACGTACTGCGCGGACGCTTTCTGGTCACACCCGAGGGGGGCGAGCCGCAAGAGTTCCGACGCGGCGATCTCATCAGCTTCCCGGTGGGACTCGTCTGTACCTGGGAGATCCTCGAGCCCGTAGAGAAACACTACAGATTCGACTGAGACCGCATCAGGTCGAGTACCTCCCCGGCCTTGTCTTGGGCATCGATGCGCGGATAACCTGGTCGCGCTGAAGTCGATGCGTAACTGCACCGATTCAACAGAAAACGGAATTTTCCCCTGTCGTTTTTAGAGGGTTAGCACAGTCCCTGCCAATCTGTCCGGAGCCATGACAAGCCGGAGAAAATGACATGGGTGCATCCGTCCCCAGCCCTCTGGCGCCCGTTTTGGGCGCCCAGTCTGTTGGCACCATGCTGGTGTTCACCGATCTGGACGGCACCCTACTGGACCACGACCATTATGGCTGGGAGCCGGCCCGAGGCGCGCTGGAACGACTCCGGGCCGGTGGACACCCGGTGGTGCTCACCAGCAGCAAGACCCTGGCCGAGCTCGAGGTGCTGCAACGGGAGCTGGACCTGGAGGGACCGGTCATCGCCGAGAACGGCGCCCTTCTTGCGGTGCCACAGGCGCTGGTCTCCGACAATGGGCTCGAGTCCCTGGGTCCGTGGCGCCTGTACCACTGCTCCCCCGCCTATGAGGTCATCGTCTGCACCTTGGCGCGCCTGCGGACCGAGCGCCACTACCCTTTCGTCGGCTTCGCCGACTTCACCGCCGGCGAGATCTCCGACCTGACCGGGCTCCGGTTGGAAGATGCCGAGGCGGCGCGTCGCCGAGAGGGCTCGGAGCCCCTGCAATGGCAGGGCGAGCCGCGGCGCCTGGTAGAATTCGACAAGGATCTCGCGCAACTGTCCCTTCGGCGTATCAGCGGCGGACGCTTTCATCACGTTCTCGGGGCAGCGGCTGACAAGGCGGCGGCAATGTCGGCTCTCTGCCGTATCCTTGCCGACAACGGCCAGACCTATGGCGCCACGGTGGCGCTCGGCGATGGACCCAACGATTGCGCTATGCTGGCGGCGGCGGATTATCCGGTCCTGGTGACCAACCCGAAGGCTCCCGCCTTCGACACATCCAGCATTTCCGGCCTGATTCGTACTCGCGGGCGAGGCCCGGTCGGCTGGGCGGAGGCGATCACCCGGCTCTTGGACCGCTGAGATGCTTCCCTGCCCGCCGCCGGGGAACGACCAATCGCGTGCAGTTGCCGAAAGCACCTGCAAACCGCCACCCGAGGAATCCCCATGACCGACTTCCTGCAAAACGGTGTCATCACCACTCTGCACAACCTCACCCGCCGACCGGTGGAGTCGCTGGAGGCGGAGCTGCGCCAGTTCGCTCGGCGCCGACCGATGAGCCTGATTCTGCCCTCGCTTTACTCGGAGCTCACCGGCCCGGCCCTGCCTCGGATCATCGAAGAGCTGGCACAGGTAGACTACTTGGCCGAGATCGTTGTGGGCCTGGATCAGGCCGACGAGGAACAATACCGCCATGCCCGTACCTTTTTCTCGGCACTGCCCCAGCGGCTACACATCCTTTGGAACGACGGCCCCCGTCTGCGCGCCCTCGACGCTGAGCTGGCAGAGAAGGACCTGGCACCGAGCAATGCCGGCAAGGGCCGCAATGTCTGGTACTGCATCGGTTTCACCCTGTCCCTGGGGCGCAGCCAGTGCATCGGCCTGCACGACTGCGACATCCTGACCTACGATCGCCAGCTCCTGGCGCGGCTCTTCTATCCGGTGGCCAACCCGGCCTCGGACCTGCGCTTCTGCAAGGGCTATTACGCACGGGTGACCGAGGCCGGAAGCCTGTCCGGGCGGGTCACCCGGCTCTTCGTCACCCCGTTGCTCCGGGCGCTACGGGTGATCCTGGGCAGCAACGACTACATCGAGTTCCTCGACAGCTTCCGCTACCCGCTGGCCGGGGAGTTCTCGATGCGCACCGACGTCGCCAGCCAGATCCGAATCCCGGACGACTGGGGCCTGGAGGTCGGCGTCCTCTCCGAGATTTACCGAAACCTGAGCAAGCGCCAAGTCTGCCAGGTCGACATCGCCGACAATTACGACCACAAGCACCAGGAGCTTTCGATCCAAAACTCGAATGCCGGCCTGTCGCGGATGAGCCACGAGATTGCCAAGGCCATCTACCGCAAGCTCGCCACCGAGGGGGTGGTCATCTCCGAGGGCTTCTTCCGCACCCTCAAGGCCACCTATTTCCGCGCCGCGCTGGACATGCTGGTCCAATACTCCTATGACGCGAAAATCAACGGCCTGCGGCTCGATTGCCACGTCGAGGAACAGGCGATCGAAACCTTCGCCCAGGGAGTGATCCTGGCGGGGGAGAGCTTCCTCGCGAATCCCCTGGAAGTCCCGTTCATCCCGAACTGGAACCGGGTGATGGCGGCGATTCCCGACTTCCCCGGGCGCTTGGTGACGGCAGTGGCAGCGGATGTCCGCGCCTCAGCAGAAGCAGGCCCACGGCAGCCCGATCCGCCAGCGCCGACCGAGACCGAGGCCAAGACCCAGAGAGCACCGGCGGATAGCGGACCCCTTGCCCCCGAGCGAGCCGCGGGCGATCAGGCGCCAGGCACCAACCACAGGGCCGCGTAGGGCGCAACCTGCAGGCGGCCGCGCTCGATCGGGATCGGCTTGTCCTCGATCAGGTCACGCCACAGGGTCCCGGGCTCGCTGCCCCAAAAGGGCTCATCCATCGACACAGAGCGCAGGTCCGGGGTGAAGTTGAAGAGACAGATGATCCGCTCGCTGCAGTCCGGGGCCTCCCGGGCCACGCCGAAGATGTGGTAGCCCAGCAGCAGCAGCTCTTGGGGTCCATCCGGGTGGAAGGCCGGGTGCCGGCGGCGCAGACGGAGTATCTTGCGGTAGCCCCGGAAGACCTGGGCGGTGTTGCTGTCCGGGTTGGCAAGCAGGCGCGCCAGCTCCCCCCGATCCCACTGTCTGCGGTTGATCGAGCGCGTTCGCCCGGTGCGCTCCACCCCCCGTGGGTCGTTCGGGGTGGCGGTCAGCGAATGGATATAGACGGCAGGGATCCCGCGTAGGCTCAAGGCCAGCACCTGGGAGAGACGGAACGAGGGGACATGCCAGGGGTCGTGCTCCAGACGCGGATCACGGCAGGCGTCGAACAGACTGATGTTGAGCTCATAAGGGCTCTTGCTGCCGTCCGGGTTGGACTTGCTGGCCACGAACCCGCCCCTGGCGCGCATCCCGTCCAGCAGGAGCGCTACTTCCTCGGGCGGGACCAGACCTTCCAGCGGACGCAGGCCGATCCCGTCGTGGGAGGCGGTGAAGTTCAGAACGCTGCATCTCGGAGGCGGCGGGTCGAGCTGCTGAGCCAGCATCCACTCCGTCAGATAGCGCGACGAGCCCGTGAACAGCCCATGCAGCAGCAGCGGCGGCAGGCTGAACTCGTAGATCAGATGGGCTTCGTCTCCCTCACCGAAATAGCTGCGGTTCTCGGCGTTCGGGACATTGGTCTCGGTGAGCAGCAAAGCCCCCGGGGCGGCGGCCTCCAAAATAAGCCGCAGGAGCTTGACCACCCCGTGGGTCTGGGGCAGATGGATACAGGGGGTGCCGATCTCCTTCCAGAGATAGGCCACCGCGTCCAGCCGAACGACCCGTGCACCCTGCTCGACATAGCCCAGCAGGATGTCCACGAATTCCAGCAGGACCAGCGGGTTGGCGAAATTCAGGTCGAGCTGGTCGTGGCTGAAGGTGGCCCACAGGTGCTTTACCCCGCGGTGCGTATAGACCTCCCGCAACAGCGCCGTGGTCCGCGGGCGGGTCACCATCGACAGGTTCTCGGACGGATCGGCCTCGATGAAATAGCCGTTGTAGGGCGCCACATCCGCGACATAGTCCGCGACCCATAACCCCTCACGGGAGCAATGATTGAGGACCAGGTCGAAGGCCAGTCGATAATCCTCCCCGAGGGCCGAAACGTCCGCCCAGGTACCCAGATCGGGGCGCACCTGACGATAGTCGATCACCGAGAAGCCGTCGTCCGAGCTGAACGGAAAGAAGGGCAACAGGTGAATCATCGAGAAGGCGTCGCCGAGGTGGCTGGCGGCGAAGTCGCGCAGGGTGGCCAGCGGGGCCTCGCCCGGAGCCTGGATACTGTCGGCGTAGGTGATCAGCAGCGCGTCGCGCTGGTCCCAACAGCCGCGCTGGTCAGACTCGGACAGGGTCTGCCGGGTGGCTGCAATTCGCTGCGCGATGGCACGGGCCAAGTCCGGGGCGCGGTCGTCGCCGTAGAGCTGGATCAGATGATCGAGAATGGCAGTTTTCGACATATGGGCCGACGAGATCAGGATTGGTATCGATAGAGGTTGCAACTCTGGCCTGATGGGCGAATCGGTGCAGCTGTGCACTACAAGGGGCACGCCTACCCTGTGCCCGGGCAGGCGGCAGCGTATCCGCCCCGATCCAGCCGATGTGCCTAACGTCGCTATTTTAGGCAAAATGCATGCACATAACCGTCCAGACGACTGCAATGTTCCATCGACGAGGTGCAAATTGAGTCCCAAAAACCTAGCGCGCGTGACAATCGGCCCCTTGCTTCTGGCAAGCGCTCTTGCTGCCCAAGCCGATGAGGAAGTCATTACCAATGGACTCGATGTCGACGTCCGCCAATACATCAACGAGTCCCCGCACGCCCAGCCGAATCCGGATGCGGACCGGGGCGTCGCGGACGTCCAGGACCTCGGCGACGGAAGCACCAACGACGGCGGGCGGCCGGACGGCTATTTCGACTTGCGCGACGCAGCTCTCGACGACGAGAAGAACCTGGGGCCAAACGCCCCGGGCTACATCCCCTGACGGGGTGACTCCGACTCCCCAACGCATTCTTGCAAGCCTCGACATCGGCTATTTCGGGCTTCGCCCGTCCAGAGCGGTGCCCGGAGTCCACGGGGGCTTTATGTGCTGATCATGCATGTCCAGGTGCGGACAGCTCGGCGAAAGACCGAAGCAGACGGAAACGTATGGTCGTCCGCTCACACTTCAGCACGTTGTTCTTTTTCAACCGCAATTATCCAGTGCGGCAGCTTCGTCGATCTCCCCGATTGAATCGCCTGTTCGACAAGCCGCGTCTTGTTACACGAGCTGGTTCGCGACACGCACTCGTGCCGCGACGCAGATAGCGAGCTCGGGGTATGCGAGCTACCGACATGCGCAGTCGTGCTCGAGTTGGGCATATGCGGATCACGCCAGCCACAACGGAATGGAACGGCTCGGCCTCGTGGTCACAGCGCAGCGACGAATTCGACCACTGCCTCCGCTGCCTGGTCCAGGCTCTGCTCCCAGGTGCGCTCGGATTGTCTGCGCGGCTTGAAGCTGTGCTCCCCGTCCTCGATCCAGACCAGGCGGATGGAGGGGGCAAGCCCGTATCCGGCGACCTCCTCCGGTTTGCCGAAGGTGTCGCAGGTGCCCTGACAAATAAGGCCATCTGACCGGTGCAGGACGGGTGTCCGCTGCCAATCGGCTTACACGGTAGTGGTTTCCTCCTTGGCGCTCAAGAGGCTGCCGAGAGAGTCCTCGATCAGCTGATCGAGGGATTGGTT
>Ga0210085_1000169_pt1 | contig 29107 bp, 25 predicted proteins | sample China_Galinas_PW_5_FD_184866 | JGI IMG/M metagenome (GOLD analysis project Ga0210085, IMG submission 184866) | Wetland microbial communities from San Francisco Bay, California, USA, that impact long-term carbon sequestration - China_Galinas_PWC_D1... | ecosystem: Environmental > Aquatic > Marine...
AGGTTAACCAGCCTTGGCGCGCAAACCCCCATGGGCAAGCGGCTGGTGGTTGAGGTCGGCGAGAGCCCTATGAAGTAGGATAGTGTCCAAAAATTAGGCCGAGTTGTTGAGGAAATGGAGAGGTCTGCTATAGGGAGCTGACGGTGCGCCAGAACCTGGACCTGCAGGGGAGGCTCTACCGGCTGCGGCCGGAGCGTCTCACCCGGCGCATGGAGGAGCTGACGGACCGCTTCGGCCTGGGACCTCACCTGGACAGCCGCGCAGAGGAGCTGCCTCTCGGGGTCAGCCAGCGCCTGTCCCTCGCGGCAGCCGTGATCCACGAGCCGGAGCTGCTGATCCTCGACGAGCCCACCTCAGGAGTCGATCCGGTTGCCCGCGACGGCTTCTGGGCGCTGCTGCTGGAGCTCTCACGCGAGCAAGGGGTCACCATCTTCATCTCCACCCATTTCATGAACGAGGCGGAGCGATGCGACCGCATCTCCCTGATGCATGCCGGTCGCATCTTGGCCCAGGACACCCCGAAGGCATTGAAAGAGGCCCAACAAGTGAACAGCCTGGAGGACGCCTTCATCCATTACCTGGAGCACGAGATCGCTGGTCAGGCCGATGAGCCGCGAGGGGATCTCGCCGCGCCGCCTGCGGAGGTGACCGACGTTTTGCCCACCGGCGGGAGCGGATCCCATGAGGAAGCGGCGCAGCCCGAGAAGGGCGTCGCCTGGACCCAGAGGCCCTCAATCCGAGGGCCGTCCATCCAGGCCCCCGCAAGGCGCCCAGGGGGCTTTTCGCTCCGCCGCCTCTGGGCCTACACGCGCCGCGAGTCCACAGAGCTCGCCCGCGACCCCATCCGGCTCGCCTTTGCCCTCTTGGGGCCCGTCTTCCTCATGATCGCCATGGGTTACGGCATCTCATTCGACGTGGACGAGATCCGCTATGCGGTCCGGGACCTGGACCGCACGCCGGCCAGCCGAGCCTATCTCGAGCATTTCTCCGGGTCGGGCTGGTTCGCGCAGCAGGCGCCCCTGACGGACGATGCGGACATGCTGCGGCGACTGCGCAGCGGCGCCCTTTCCCTCGCCGTGGAGGTCCCGCCCGGGTTCGGCCGGGACCTGCGGCGGGGCAAGACACCGGAGGTCGGATTCTGGATCGACGGTGCCATCCCCTTCCGGGGTGACACCATCCGCGGGTACATCCAGGGAGTACACCAGCTCGCCCTGCAGGGCCTGTCCGAGGAGCTCGGAGCGGCATCCGTGGCGGATCTGCCGCTCCGGATCGAGACCCGCTTCCGGTACAACCAGGCATTCAAGAGCGTGTACGCCATGGTGCCTGGCATCCTGATGATGCTCCTGGTCATGATCCCCGCCACCATGACCGCGGTCGGGGTGGTCCGGGAGAAGGAGCTCGGCTCGATTGCCAACTTCTACGCCACCCCCACCACCCGCGGTGAGTTCCTCCTCGGCAAACAGCTCCCTTATGTCGGACTCGCCCTGCTGAGCTATCTGATCCTGTTGCTCATGGCGCTGCTGCTGTTCCGGGTACCGCTCCGGGGTGGGGCCACCGCCCTGACCCTAGGGGCACTCCTGTTCGTCTTTGCCGCCACCGGGCTGGGGCTGCTCATGTCCACCTTCATGCGGACCCAGATCGCAGCCGTCTTCGGCACCGCCATCGCGAGCGCCATCCCGACCCTCCTCTTCTCCGGGATGCTGGTGCCCGTCTCCTCCCTGACGGGACCGGCGCGCATCATGGGGTACGGATTTCCGAGCGCGTGGTTCCACCACGTGAGCGTCGGGACCTTTACCAAGGGACTCGGGCTGACCGATCTCTGGACGGACTACCTGTTCCTGGCGGCCTTCGGGCTGGGATTTTTCCTGCTCGGGCGCGCCCTGCTGCGGACCCAAGAGCGATGACAGGGGAGCGCTGAGATGCGTCCGGCCAACGTCTATCGGCTAGGGCTGAAGGAGCTCAAGAGCCTACGCTACGATCCCGTGATGGTGTTTCTGATCATCTACGCCTTCACTTTCTCCATCCTGGCCCCGGCGAAGGGCGTCAAGCTGGAGCTCGAGAACGCCTCGGTGGCGATCATCGACGAGGACCAGTCGCAGCTTTCCCGGCGCCTGAGCGACGGGCTCAAGGAGCCCTATTTCCAACCACCCGTCGCGATCGGCATCGAGGAGCTGGACTCGGCGATGGACGCCGGGCGCTACACATTCGTGGTGGACATCCCGCCGCGCTTCCAAGCAGACCTTGCCGAGGGGTCTACGCCGACCCTCCAGGTCGACTTGGACGCTACGGCCATGACCCAGGCCGGGGCGGGTGCGCGCTTCTTGCAGAGCGAGCTGGCGCAGGAGGCCGGTGCCTTTCTGGCGAGACATGACGTGAAGGTGGAACAGCCGGTGAGCGCAGTCACTCGCCTCCTGTTCAATCCCAACGGCAATTCCACCTGGTTCATGGCGGTGATGCAGATCGTCAACATGTGCACCCTGCTCGGCATCCTGCTCACCGGAGCGGCCCTCATCCGGGAGCGTGAGCACGGCACGATCGAGCACCTCCTGGTGATGCCCCTCACGGCCCTGGAAATCATGCTGGCGAAGGTGTGGGCCAATGTCCTCGTCATCCTGATCGGCGCCACCCTAGCTTTGTTGCTGGTGGTGCATGGGATCCTGGGGGCGCCCATCGCGGGCTCGGTGCCCCTGTTCGTGCTGGGGCTGGCGGTCTATCTCTTCGCCCTGACCGCACTCGGCATCCTGCTCGCGACCATCGCCCGTACCATGCCCCAATTCGGACTCCTGTCGATCCCCGTGTTTCTGGTTCTGTACATGCTCTCGGGGGCAAACACACCCTTGGATTCGATGCCGGAGATCCTGCAACGCATCATGTTATTGTCGCCCACGACCCACTTCGTCGCCTTCTCCCAATCTCTGATCTTTCGCGGCGCCGGGATCGGCATCCTGTGGCCAAAGATTCTGGCCACCGGGGTCATCGGTATGGTGGCCTTCCTGGCGGCCCTTGCCCGCTTCCGGCAGACGGTCAGCCTGACGCGGTTGTGAGGAGGAGCGCCGCTGGATCAGGGGCTCGTAAGAAGGCTTCGTACCGGTTCAAGGAAAAGTTATGCGTCTTTAAACTACGAAAAACGCGAAACACACGAAAGAAGCCAATCGGCAAGGGCCTCTTTACCATTTTCGCGCCTTTCGCGTGTTTCGTAGTTTCATCTTTTTTCGTTGAAAGAAGTCCACATCGTTCTTGTACCGTTCTTACTTTATTGGGAGAGGACATGTCCTACTGGCTGATGAAATCCGAGCCCGATGCCTTCGGGATCGATGACCTCGCTGCCCGCCCCGGGCAGACCGAGCCTTGGGACGGGGTGCGCAATTACCAGGCCCGGAACATGATGCGGGACGAGATGAAGGTGGGCGACCAGGCATTCTTTTTTCACTCCAACTGCGACGAGCCGGGAATCGTGGGCATCATGGAAGTGGTCCGCGAGGGTTACCCGGATCACACCGCCTTCGACCCGGAGCACAAGTATTTTGATCCCAAAAGCGACCCGGAAAAGCCGCGCTGGTTCCTGGTGGATGTGCGCTACGTCCGCCATCTGAGGCGCAACATTTCCCTGGCGGAGCTCAAGGGGTACGCGGACGGCCCCCTGGAAGGCATGTCGCTGCTCCGCAGGGGAAACCGGCTATCCATCATGCCGGTCGCGTCGGAGCAGTGGGAATTCATCCTCACCCTCGAATAGCCGCTCGACACCGAGTCAGGCCGGAGGCGAGCGCGCGCGGATCTTGGCCAGATAGCTCGCCTTCATCGCCTCCTCGAACGCCTGGTTGGAGGGGTAGTCGGAGCCGAAGACCGGATGCCACAGGCGCGGGTTTTCCATGCAGAGATAGAAAAAGACGCGATCGTGCCAGGCCGGCAGGCTGCGGTAGGCATGTGAGAACATCCGGAGCTTGATCTCCCGAGGATAGGAGAGCTTGCCGTCGCTCTCGGACAGGGGCATCTGCAGGATCCGGGTCTGTAATCCCCCGCTGCGGATGCGACGGATGACCGACTTGGTGAAGGTCAGGGTGCCCAAGGAAGCCAATGCCACCTCGGATGGATCGAATCCCTCTTCCACGCGATGGAAAAGGTCCGAGTAATCCGCTTCCCAGCCCGCGTAGTGCACCATCGGATGGAAGTGGAAGCCGACGAGGATCCCCCGGTCGGCGACCCGGTGGGCGGCGGCGAGGCGCTCTGCGAGACCTGCCGTCCGCTGCTCCTCGTTCTCGATGATCCGATGCGGGTTGAGGGACCAGGTACAGATCAGGTTGGGCGGAATGGGATTCTTCAGCAGATAGGAGATGTTCTTCGACTTGGTCTTCAGCTCCAGAATGACGTTGGGGTGGCGGCGGGCGAAGTCCGTCAGGGCATCGAGCAGGCCGAAGCGGTTGCCCCACATCAGGGAGTCGGAGGACTGCCCCGTGCCGATGTGGTAGATCCGCTCCGGATCCAGCTCCAGGGTTTTGAGTCGGTCGGCAAAGCCGCTATCGAAGTGGATCTCTTCGTCGTGGTAGAAGGACTGGATGCTGCAGTAGCTGCAGCCGAAGCCGCAGTTCTCCACCGCATCGAGCGTCAGTAGATTGCAGCACCTCGTCCTCACCGAAGCCACCGGACAGGGACCCAGGCCGAGGTTTCCGCCCCCCCGATCACCGAACCGGATGCGGTAACGTGTCGGACTCCGGTCCGGGGTCGGTGATTCGTATTGCTTCGGGGTGTTACGCAGGTCTTCCGCGTGCCGGCGCAAGGCGGCGACAATGAGGGTGCGCCGCTCCCTTGGCGGCAGATCCGCTCGAGGCACCTCGGGCCAGGCATCGATGATCGAGGGCGCTCCCCACATGTTCAGATCGACACAGATCTCGCTGATCTCGCGCATCTCCTGATGGGAGAAGCGAAGATTCAGTGCCTGACGGTACAGAAACGCGCGCTGCTCGTCCGGCAGTCGACCAAAGGGGGTCTGCTCGGCGATTCTGTGGAACCTCTCTTTATATGACTCTGGGGCTCTCATACAGGGTATCTCGTGTGCACACGAAGAATCGCTCTTCTCGAAAGGGTGCTTACCGGGCGCAGCAGGAATTCGTCTCACCGACCGAGCTCGGGTGAATTGCGTCGTAAGTCATGAGGTCTTTGAGCCGGTGCATTTCATCCAGCGGTGGAAATGCACCGGCTTGCAACACTTCCTCCCTCGCTGAATGAGGTTTGGCGGTGACCGCCGCATGTTTGCAGTTCTGCTTGTTTCCCAAATATCCGATGGAGTAAGATCGCTCCTGCGCTCACTCTGTGCCGTGTACCGTAATAGAACTCGATGGCGGACAAGGTTTTGACAGGTCATGGCACGCTCATTGCGGCGGATTCGGTATGGCGCCTTTCCCAAGATTGCCCCCGGTGAGACGTACACAGGCTCACACGCGTTTGGTCTGCTGGCAGTTGCGGCTCTTCGGGAAGCGGCGTCTGGCCGGCTTGTAAGTAATGAGCCGAAGGGGTGATATCGCTGGAGATATCAAAAACTTGCATAAAAGAGGTTAAGCAACATGGATATCAATCCCACGACTGACCAAGAAAGCCCAACTCACGGCAACGACCCCAGTAAAAAAGCCAATGCCGTCAATCTCATCATGAGTGCCGGATTGACCGGAGAAGCCGTCGCAGCCAGTGCGGCCATCATACTCGCCATTCTCGGCTTAATCGAAGTTGTCCCGTTCTATATGTTGACTATCGCGGTAATCTGTACCGGCGGGGCGATGTTCCTGGAGGGCTCGGCAATCGCTTCCCAGATCCGCCAAATCGACGCGCACCTCATTGAAACGGCCAAGTCGGATGTCCTCCTCGGTGGAGGAATGGCCTTCGAAGTGCTTGGTGGAATTGCAGGCATTGTCCTGGGCATTCTAGCGATCCTCGGCATCGCAACCGATCCGCTGGTGTCGGTGGCGGTACTGGTCATGGGGAGTGCTCTGATCCTGGGCGCAGGCGCCACCGAGCGTTTAGCGAGGGGGCGGATGCATTTGCCCTCGTACCATTACTCGAAGGCACATTGGATTCAGGATTCGGTTTTCGGATCCGCCGGACTCCAGGTTCTGGCTGGTTTGGCAGCAGTGACGCTGGGAATCATTGCACTCTCCGGCGTCGTACCGATGATACTCGACCTGGTGGCCCTGCTCTGCATCAGCGGCTCTATCGTGCTGGCCGGCGCAGCGGTTGCCTCCAAGAAGTCTGCCGCGTCACAGCACTGATAATATGTTGTCTGCATTTCCACTATCGGTTTGAGCCTCGACCCGGAAAAAGGCAGCTTACGGCACCAACGATCATGGGGTGAGTCGAGCCGTCCCAGATGACGAAATGTCGCCTCGCCCCTGATCGTTCCCTCCTGGAATTTTCCTGCTCAGGGCCCGATCTACCGCGGCGTTGTCCGCCCTCCTCCGCCGTCAAGAAGCAGGCGCCGGTACAGGTAAATCTGGCCCGCCAAGTCCCGCATCACCAAGCGTCCCTTGGATTCGGCGAACTCGAAGGGCTGCGCGTTCTCGTCCAAGGGGTTGTAGAGGGCGAGCCGCTCGCCGCGGACCTGGATGAGCCCATCCACCCGCTGCATTTCGCGGGAATAGATCCGAAACCGGTTTCCCTGCACGATCAAAAGCTCACCATCGCGACCTTCCCAAACGCCCTCCAGCCGGGAAGGCTTCCAGCCGAACGGCCAATCTCCACCCCGCTCCCCGGGCTCCAGCATCCGCCCCGCGAATCGCTGCATCAGGTCCCGCATCGCGGAGGAGCGCCAGGGATCATCGGCTGCCCCCCCCCAGGGAGAGCCGGGCAGTCCCCCGAAAGATAAGGGGTCCCGGGGTGCAGAATCGAACAGGCCCATGGCCTCCATCATGCGAGCCATCGCATCAGCCATGACCTCGCGCGTACCCGGCTGTGCCGACCCGACGTCGGGCAGAAGCATGAGACACAGCAGCAGGCATAGCGCTTTGCCCAGAGGGGATCTAAAGAGCATGTTTCGCCAGAACCTGTCCAGCATGCGATGATTTTCGTGCCCTGCCGAGGCATCGGCAGGGCAGCGGCGAGACCAGGGATATCGAGTTTACCAAAGCCTCGGAACCTGCGATGGGTGATGAATCGCGCCCGACCGCAACACTGTTCTCGGCGGCCCCCTTGGGGCTAGACTCGGTGCTGTGTTCTCTTCGGGAGACCATCCTTGAGCCTTTGGCGGCCCTCTCTATCGGAGCTCGTCGCACCCTTTGCAAAAGCGCAATCCTGGGCAATCTCTCCGGAGCGCTATCGGAAGGGCATCGACAACGCCCATATCGACGTGTTTCTCAGCCAACGTCTACGTGACGGCGTTCGGGCGACCGTGCGTAAGCTGGTGCGCAAGGACATCAAGAAGCAGCGTCTTACGGGGGCCAAGGACCTCATCGGCCCACGGAAACGGGAGCTCTTGCAAGCTGGCTACATGGATATCTTCGAGTCGATCTCGGAACGGCCTGGGATACGCCCCTCGGTCGACCTCTTGGCGCTGCTCCAGATCGCACTCCTCAAATATCTGCTCCAGGTGGCCGCGCGAGAAGAGGTCCACCAGCAGGAGGCGTTCAAGATCGCCGTCAACCGGGCTCAAGAGCGGACATCTCGACAAAGCCTTCCCATGCATGAGCATCTGGTCACCTTGACCAGGGACGAGCACGCGAGCAAGCGCCGCGTGCTGCATCTCTTGTTTCGCGAGATCGAGAGGCTCGAGGACAGCCGCCTTGAAAATGTGCGCGAGTCGCTGGTGGGCAACGCTTGGCCGATACCGAGGCGGGCCTTCTTCAATCCGATCCTGACGGTTCCGAACCTCGATGATGTGAGGGAGTTTGCCCGCGCTTATCCCATTGCCTGGTTGGGGGAGGGAGGCGATACGAATTGGCTGTTTCAGACCAATCAATGCGTGTGCACCGTTTTTCAGTACTACCTACCCGCGTGGACACGATTACCATCGATAAGCGCGGGCGGTGCGGGTACAGGATCCCCGCACCAGGAGCGGCGCGACCAGGGGCAGCTGTCGGGCTTTCTCGAGACAGAAATGCTGCTTCGCCGCTTCGTTCCGGAAGAGGAGTATCGCCTCGGGCGGACCTCCTGGCTGGACGTGCCGGAAAACCTGCGCATGTTCATGGCCTCAGGACGGGATAAGGTGGATGCTCACGAAGGCTCTGCCGAACTCGCACCCCTGGATTTCCGCGATTCCGAGCTCCCCTACACCCAGGGATCCGGCTACAGCGCCTTCCATACCCCCGCCTCCTCCGAGTCTGCGACGAGCCAGGACCTGCATTGGCTCCAGGCAGGTTGGCAAGATTTCCAAAGTGCCGTACTCGACGAGCTCTATCGCTGTCTAGACCTGCAGGGATTGGGACAGCGCATCGTTCTGCTCTATTGGCTGCGCTCGGTAGGAAACAAGCTGGGCCGGCCCGTGCCCCTGAGCCTGGTGTGGGACTTCGTCGAGGGGAGCCTCGGGCGGAGGCGTCTGCCTCACCGTCTCGACACCTTGCGCCTCGCCCTCGACCCCGCTTCCGTCGCGCGCGTCCTGGAGGACACCGCCGAGCGCTTGAAGCGGCTGACAACCACCGAGCGAAGCAAGTACTTTCGCGCCTACCTGAAGGATTTTCTCGTTCTGCGGCGAGACCTGAAGCTCGCCTACAAGACCTACGAAGCCATGGACTGGATCAACCTGGTCGAGGATTTCGGACAGATCCGGCTCTCGCGCGCCAACGAGAGCCTCTACGAGTTTCCCGGGAGCAGTGAGCAGCGGCCCCTCGCCGAGCGTCGCATCCGAGCCCACGCCGTGCTCAAGGCGGATGTGCGTGGATCTACGGAGATTACCGAGGCGCTGTGCGAAAAGGGGCTCAATCCCGCGTCCCATTTCGGACTGGGCTTCTTCGATCCGGTCAACAAGCTGTTACCGGACTACGGCGGGGAGAAGCTGTTCGTAGAAGGCGACGCGGTGATCATCGGCTTTTTCGAGCGGGAGGCGGAGCCTACGGCAATGATCGTGGCCCGCGCTTGCGGTTTGGCCCTCGAGATGCTGCAGGTCGTATCCCTGCAGAACCACATCAACCGCAGGCATGGTCTGCCACGGCTCGAGCTGGGATTGGGGATAAGCTACTCGGACCGGGAGCCCAATTTCCTGTACGACGAGGGGCACCGGATCATGATCTCCGGAGCCATGAACCGCGCGGACCGGCTTTCCTCCTGTGCGACGGCGTTGCGGACAAGCGGCTCACGCCCCGGGCACAGCGCCTTCCGGATCGGGGTTGTTCTCGGTACCAGCGCAGGCACGAGCACCGACCAGGACGATGACGTCCTCCGCTACAACATCAACGGCGTCGCATTGGAAAAGGCCGCATTTTTCAAGCTCCAGAAAGAAATCGGCCTTCGCCAAGTACGCCTGCCGGAGGTGCAAATGGAGGACAGCCTCTTCTTTGCCGGCAGCTTTCGGGACCTCGTGGAGCGTGAGCATTGGCTCGTGCTGCGCTACGCCCCCGTTCGGGAATGGAACGGCCGGTCGGCGGGTCGGATCGCCCCTGATCTGGGGCACTTTTTCGAGCTGATCGCCGACGAGGCCCTGTCGACGCGTGTGCGAAAGCTGGCGGTGGGGAAGGAAGGTCTGCCGCTACGAGGCAGGGGGGATAGGGGTTAAGGGGCGCAAGGCAGCGCTCGGGACCGCGGGTCCCGGATTCTCGTTTCCCGAATACTCGGCCCCGGGTTCTTTGTCCTCGGTTCGGCCTACTCGCCGCATGTTTTGATGCAAGGGCTCGATCCGCTTGCCCAGCCGGTAATCATAGATCAGGCGATAGGCGAGCACCCGCCGCACATAGACCCGGGTCTCGCGCCAAGGGATGGTGGCAATCCAGAGGTCCGCGTCGACCGAGTATTCCGGCAGCCACCGATCCACGTTCGCCGGCCCGGCGTTGTAAGCCGCGGTCGCCAGCACGGGATTGCCGTCGAAGCGCCGTCGCATCCCCGCCAGATAGGCGCTGCCCAGGGTGATGTTTAGCCTCGGGTCTCGGATCTGGTTGGGCCGCAGGTGAGGCAGGCCGAGGGTGCGCGCGACCTCACGCGCCGTGTCCGGCATGAGCTGCATCAGCCCCATGGCCCCAGTCACGGACGATGCCCCGGGATCGAAGATACTTTCCTGGCGGAGGACGGCGTAGATCCAGGACTCGTCCAGCCCGGTGTCGAGGGACTGATCGCGAACGATGTCCCCATACAGGAGAGGGAATCGCAACACCAAGTCGTCCCAATAGCCGCTCTTGGCGAGGGTAAGGATCGCCCGCTTCGGCCAGCCCCGCTGCTGAGCGAAGACCGCGGCGGTCATCAGATCGTCGCTGTCCATATCGTGGATCAGCCACTGCCATTCGCACGCCAGATCGCCCTCCCGACCGAGCACCTCCAGCTCCCGGATGCGGGCAGCCGTCGCACTCTGCTCGATTCGTGTGAGGCGCTGCGGGTCCGCCGGCACCGGCGTATTGCCGAGCTTGTATGGCCGCCCGGTACGCTCCGCGGCCAGGAAGCCCCACAGGCTTCGCTCGGCGGCCGCCGTCTCGAGCAGGTCCTCCGCCACAGCGGCGTTCCCCAGTGCCTCTTCGGCACGGGCTTGCCAGTAGAGCCACTGCTCGGATTTTCGCGGACCCGCCGGCATAGCGGCGATCCAATCGGCGACGCGGTCCCAGTGGCCGAGCCCCAATGCCATACGCAAGCGCCGTTCCTGAAGTGCTTGGTTGTCCGTCCGGGCCGGGACACGGGCGAGGTAGCTCAGGCCCTTGGGATCGCCGCCCGCGGCGAGAGCGAAGCCCACCGCCGCATCGACCTGCCGCGCCGGTTCCTCCGGAAAATCGATCCGGACGGAGAGTCGATCCCAGAGATCCGCCGCCGCGCCCGGCGTCTTGGGCGCCAGGCTGGCGATCCCGTCCGCGAGGATGCGGGTGCGGTACGGATGCGCCTCTTCTACAAAGGCATCCGCATCCAGGAGCTGCCTCGGATCACGGCGAACGTCGATCCAGCGGTCCAGCCAGACCCGCTCGTCTGCGGGGAGCGACCTTCCCAGGTACCTTGCCAGCCGAACCTCGCCGGTGGTCATGGCCAGGTCGATCCGTCGCCATACCAGGTCGCTCGTCATGAGCCCCGCCTCTTTCCAAGCATCGAGCAGGGGGTCACAAGCACCGGGCAGCGACCTGCCACGCAACCACAGGGACTCCATCTGCTCGAAGACCTCGTCGCGCTGACCCTCGGACAGCAGCCCATGCAGGTACTGGCATCGGCGCAGGATCGAATCGTCCGGTGTGTAGAAGTGCAGGTACTCCCTCCAGCGCCCCGCCTCGGCCAGCCGACCGAGCCATGCGCGACGCAGACGACCGGCGAGAGGCGTATCCGCGTGCTCGGAAAGGAACCCCTCGATCGCGTCCGGATTGGCCTTGCCCAAGTCCGCGGAGAGCCGTTCGTAGCGAAGGTAGGGATAGAGGGGGTAGCCCTTCAGGGTGGCCGCAATCCGGTCGAGCCCCTCGAGATCCCCGCGGGCGAGCGCTGCTTCCGCGGCCAGGAAGTCCTGCCGATCCCCGGCGGTAGGCGCGCTGCCTGGAGAGCAAGCGAGCAACGCCGGGACAAGCAGAGCCAGCAGGGCGATCGGCGGGGGTGCTTTCAAGGTGGCGCTCGCGGCAGGCAGAGAGGAGGCGACAAGCAAAGCTTAGATCCTGAATCCGCCGGTCACAAGCGGCGCCGGATTTCCCATTCCCCCCGAGTCCGCGGTGGGCCCCCTGAACCCGGGACCGGAAAGGTATATGATCTCGCCCTCGTGTCCCTGTTTCGCGAGATGCCCATGAGCCCCGAGCTGGATCGCCTCTGCAAGCTGCTTCGCTCCGTCGCCGCGACGGAGATCATGCCTCGGTTCCACCATGTGGCCACACGCTCCAAGCCCGATGGGAGCCTGGTCACGGAGGCGGACTTGGCGGCTCAGCAGCGCGTCTGCGAGGAGCTCGGCAAAATCTGGCCGGATATCCCGGTTCTCGGGGAGGAGATGTCCCAGCAGGTGCAACAGCGGCTGCTCGATGATGCGGATCTGGGCGTCTGGTGCCTGGACCCCCTGGACGGGACCAGCAATTATGCCTACGGCTTCCCCTATTTCTGCGTAACCCTGGCACTCCTGCGGGGCGGCGAGCCGGTTCTTGCCTGCACCTTCGACCCGATCCACGACGAGTGCTTCTGCGCCGAGCGCGGGGCCGGGGCCTACTGTGACGGACGCCCGCTGCGTCTGGATTCCGGGAGGACGGACCTTCGGGAGTGCCTGGCGATCGTCGACCTCAAGCGCTTGCCCGAGGACGATCTGCCAAGCCTGGGGGGGCAGGCGCCCTTCCGCTCCCAGCGCAACCTGGGCTCCGTCGCCCTCGATTGGTGCTGGCTCGCGGCAGGCCGCATCCAGCTCTATCTCCACGGGGGACAGAAGCTCTGGGATTATTCTGCGGGCCGCCTGATCGCCTCCGAGGCCGGGGCCAGCTCCCACCTGTTCGCCTGGGGAGAGGGAGCCCCCGCCGAAGATCTGTCGCTGGATCCGCGCATGGCCATCGCGGCAGAGAACGAGGCCCTCTTCGAGCGCCTGCTCGAATGGTGGTCGGGACTGCCGCACCGGGGTCGGTGAAAGCGCTGCTCGGAGACAAGGACCGCTTTGAATTCTCCATTCCGACCCTCAGCTTAGTGATTCCCCCAGCGGAAAGATCCTTGCAGACGATGACTGAAGAACCGACGGAATTCGACATGGCCCTCGGCAGCGGCATCGCCGCCTTCGAGACCAGACAGTTCGCGCGCGCGGCTGGTCTCCTGTCCCCCTTGGCGGACGCGGGCAACCCCCAGGCCCAATACCGCATTGCCATCATGGCCCAGAATGGCTTGGGCATGCACGAGAATCACCTTCTCGCCTTCAAGTACATGAAGGCCGCCGCCGAGGCGGGGCTGGACATCGCCCAGCACGGGCTCGGCTTCATGTATATGGAAGGCGAGTGCACCGAGAAGGACCCGGCGAAGGCGGTACGCTGGTTCGAGAAAGCTGCCGAGCAGGGACTAATCGGCTCTCAAACCACCCTGGCCATGATGTACGAAGAGGGCCGTGGCGTGGAGAAGGACCAGGAAGAGGCAAACAAGTGGTACCGCATGGCCGGCTTCGAGGAGCGCTGAGGCTGGCGCGATCCCAACCCACGTCGAGGCTCGACGAGTCATCTCGATCGGGCGCACACGGAAGGGCGCGTACGCGTAATTGGGACACCCCCCGATAGAGGCATCCGCCGACAACGGCGTCCCTGCAACACATCCGGATGCCGGAATCCGAGTCTGGGCGAAAGGGGCCGTGCCGCAGGCATCGTGCGGGGTCGGGTTCGCCCGCCGCCGCCCTTCTTGATACCATAACGCCGGTTTCTCCGAGCTGTCCCGCTTGCTCAATGACCAGGACCCTGTTGCACCCGTGTGTCCTATCGGCCCTGCTGGTAGGAGCCTTTCCGGCCTTTGGCCGCGATCTGGCGGACCTGGATCTGAGCGTCCGCCCCAGCGACATCGAGCCGGCGGTTACCGTACGCGAGCATGAGAACCGGGTCGTTCAGGAATACCGGGTCAACAACAATCTCTACATGATGAAGATCACGCCGACCGTCGGAGCACCCTACTATCTCGTTGACGAAGACGGCTCGGGGGACATGGCCTGGCATCGGAGCACGGATCAGATCGAGGACAATGTCCCCCAGTGGACACTTATGAGCTGGTAGTCGGCTGCGCCGGCTGGGCTGTGCTTGTCCGCCTTGCAACACAAGGGGCAGGAGGAGATCCTCATGAGAGCTGCAATTCGTTGGCTGTCGGCAATCGTGCTCGCCGCGACCCTGGTCCAGACGGCCACGGCCGACACCATGGACCAGGTGAAGCAACGCGGCACCCTGCGCTGCGGCGTGAACGGTTCTGTGCCCGGCCTGTCCTACAAGGACGCTGCGGGAGATTGGAGCGGACTGGACGTGGACTTCTGCCGCGCAGTGGCAGCCGCGGTCCTCGGGAGCAAGGACAAGGTGGATTTCGTCCCCCTGACCATGGCCGATCGCCTCGATGCCATCCAAAAAGGCCAGATCGACCTGCTCGCCTGCAACACTACCTGGACCCTGACCCGGGACCTCGCCCACGGCATGACCTTCGCCGGCATCCTGTACCACGACGGACAGGGCTTCATGGTGCCCCGCGCCTCGAATCTGATGTCCGCCCTGGACCTGGGGGGCAAGCGCATCTGCTCCCTTTCCAATACCACGAGCCCCGGCAATGCGCGGCGTTATTTCACCCGCAACCGCATGGAGGTCGCGATTCGGACCTATCCGACCCTGGATGCCGCCAAGCAGGCCTACCTGACAGGCGAGTGCGATGCCCTGACCAACGATCAGTCGCAGCTCTTCTCCCTGCGTACCACCCTGCCGGACCCGGGTGCCCAGCGGATACTGGGAGAGATCATCTCCAAGGAGCCCCTGTCCCCTGCCGTGCCGAAGGGCGATGCCCGCTGGCTCGACATCGTTCGCTGGACCCTTTACCTACTGATCGACGCCGAAGCAAAGGGCATCGATTCCGCGAATGTCGATCAGGTGTCGAAGAAGGCGAAAGAACAGGATACGCGCCTGCTCCTGGATACGGACGGGCACACCGCAGAGCTTCTAGGGCTGGAGCCGGGATGGAGTCACCGCGTCATCCGGCAGGTGGGCAACTATTCGGAGATCTTCGATCGCAACTTGGGCTCCGGATCGAAGCTCAAGATCAAGCGTGGCCTGAACGCCCTGTGGCGCGACGGCGGCATCCTGTATGCACCGCCGGCCCGGTGACGCGAGCCCTGGGAGCCGTAGCATCGTGCCTTTGATCAAACCCTTCACCGGCCTGCGTCCTACCCCCGGTCGTGCGCGCGACGTAGCTGCCCCACCCTACGATGTCATGAGCGCCGAGGAGGCACGGCAAATGGTCGATGGCCGCCCCAACAGCTTCCTGCATATCTCACGGCCGGAGGTGGACTTGCCCGAAGGCACGGATCCTTATGGCCCACAGGTCTATGCCAAGGCCCGGGAAAACCTGGATCGGATGATCGCCGACGGCGTGCTGGGGCGCGACCATGCACCCTGCTACTACGTCTATCGGCTCACCATGGGCGACCATGTGCAGACCGGTCTCGTGGCAGCGGCATCGGTGGCCGCATACGACGCCGACCGGATCAAGAAGCACGAGCTCACGCGCCCGGTCAAGGAGGATGACCGGGTACGCCAGATCGATGTGCTCAACGCCCAGACCGGACCCGTGTTCCTGGTGTACCCGAGCACGGCGCTCATCGATGGGCTCCTGGAGACCCTGAGCGCAGCTGCACCCGCCGTGGATATCCACACGGAGGACGGCGTGCGCCATGAGCTCTGGGTGGTGGAGGAAGGCACCACCATCGACCGGCTCTCCGCAGCCTTCGAGCAGCTCGGCGGCCTCTACGTGGCAGACGGACACCACAGGTCCGCCGCGGCCTCGCGAGTGGCGGCGAAGCGCAGGGCGGCCAATCCGGACCACACCGGGGAAGAGTCCTACAATTATTTCCTCAGTGTCATCTTCCCCCACAACCAGATGCAGATCATCGACTACAACCGGGTGGTCAAGGACCTCCACGGCCTGGATGCCGACTCCTTCCTGAGCAGGCTGCGGGTTCCGTTCCAGGTGGAGCCCAGCGCCGCTCCCGTGAAGCCGGCCAAGCACGGGGAGGTCGGCATGTACCTCGAAGGCTCCTGGTACCGGCTGACCCTGGACCCACAGCGCATCCGATGGGACGACCCGGTCGGGCGTCTCGACGTGAGCCTGCTCCAGGACAACGTCATCGAGCCTATACTGGGTATCCTGGACCCCCGGCGGGACGACCGCATCGATTTCGTCGGCGGCATCCGCGGCCTCGACTGGCTGGCCCGCCGCGTGCAGGTGGGCAGCATGAAGGTCGCTTTCTCCCTGTTCCCGACACCGATGGAGGACCTGATGGCGGTGGCGGATGCGGGGGAGGTCATGCCCCCCAAGTCCACCTGGTTCGAGCCCAAGCTGGCCGACGGCCTGGTCAGTCACGTGCTCGACTGAGCCCGGGATTCGCTGCGCGGTCCTCCGTTCCGCGACGATCGGTGCACCGCAACGGCGAGCCGGTCAACCCATGGTCAAGCCCGTCTACAACCTTCCTCAGGAGCACCGCAACGACGCAGCTGCCGCCCTGCACTGGCTGGCAGCCCTGCCCGAAAACTACCGGCACCAGGACCGCGAGCGCCTCGCCGAGGCCTGTGGGGTACTGGTGAGCTGCTGCGGCGATCAGCTGCTGGATACGGGCGAGACTCAGGTCCGCCACCTGCTCTCCACCGCCGATATCCTGGCACGCCTGCGCATGGATGCGGATACGCTCATCGCAGCCCTGCTCAACGGTTGCCTGGACCGGCCCGGTGTCAGTGCACCGCAGATCGAGGCGCAGTTCGGCGCCGGCATTGGCCGAATGGTGGGGGACCTCGCCCGCATCGATCAGCTCGCCAACCTGAACGCGGTAATCGCCCCCAAAGATCGGCGCGAGCACGAAGAGAACCTGCGCCGCCTCCTTCTCGGCATCGCCGCGGACGTCCGCGTCGTGCTGCTGGTCCTGGCCGAGCGGCTACACCTGATGCGCAGCATCAAGGGCCTGGACGTGGAGCGCCGACGCCAGATCGCGGTCGACACGCGCCGCGTCTATACCCCCCTGGCCAACAGGCTCGGGGTCTGGCAGCTCAAGTGGGAGCTGGAAGATCTGAGCCTGCGCTACCTCGAGCCGGAGGACTACAAGCGCATCGCCAAACAGCTCGACGGCCGGCGGGCCGAGCGCGAGAACTATATTGCCGAGGTGATCTCGACCTTGCGGCAGAGATTCGCCGAGGCCGGGATCAGCGCCGAGGTCAGCGGCAGGCCGAAGCACATCTACAGCATCTGGCGCAAGATGCAGCGCAAGAACCTGGACATCGAGCAGATCTTCGACCTGCGCGCCGTGCGCGTCCTGGTCGCGGACATTGCCGCCTGTTATGCGGCCCTGGGCGTCGTTCACGGGCTTTGGGAGCACATTCCCGAGGAGTTCGACGACTACATCGCCACCCCGAAGGGCAACATGTACCAGTCCCTGCACACGGCCGTGATCGGACCCCAGGACAAGCCCCTCGAGGTGCAGATCCGCACCCGCAAGATGCACAGACACGCGGAGCTCGGCGTGGCTGCGCACTGGGCCTACAAGGAGAACAAGCTCCAGGACCGGGCGTTCCAGCGCCGACTGGTCCTGATGCGCGACTGGCTCGAGCTGAAGAGCGAAGGCGAGGGAGGGGACGAATTCGCGGAGCGCTTCAAGGCCGAGCTCGAGCCGGCACATGTCTATGTCCTTACCCCCCACGCCAAGGTCGTGGAGCTTGCCCGTGGAGCGACGGCCCTGGATTTCGCCTACGCAATCCACTCGGAGGTAGGCAACCACTGCCGCGGCGCCAAGGTCGACGGCAGTATCGTGCCCCTCAACCAGCCCCTGGCCAGCGGGCAGACGGTAGAGATCCTGACCCAGAAGAACGCAGCGCCGAGTCGCGACTGGCTCAGCCCACACCACGGCTACCTGAAGACGACCAAGGCACGCAACCGCGTGCGCCAATGGTTCAAGCAGCAGGACTACGACCATCATGTCAACGCGGGCCGCTCCCTGCTGGACAAGGAGCTGAGCCGGCTCGAGATCGAGGGAAAGCCCCGGCTCGAGCAGATTTGCCGCAAGTACAACTTCCACAAGGGGGAGGACCTCCTGGCCGCCATCGGTCGGGGAGAGCTTACGGTCGGCCAGGTAGCGCGCCAGGTAGGCGAGCCCAAGGTCGAGGAGCACAAAGAAGATGTCCTGAAGCGCAGGACCCCGACGGCACAGAAGCGTAGGGCCCAAGGTCTCCCCCAGGTGATCGTCGAGGGGGTCGAGGACCTCATGACCCACATGGCCCACTGCTGCAAGCCGGTACCCTACGACGAGTTGGTCGGTTTCGTCACCCGGGGTCGCGGCGTCAGCATCCACCGCCGCGATTGCACCAATCTGGTCAAGATGCCGGAGCATGAGAAGGCCCGCCTGATCCATGTGCGCTGGGCCGAGCAGTCCACCGCCGCGGCCTATCCGGTAGATCTTCTGGTCGTTGCCGCGGACCGCAAGGGCCTGCTGCGGGACATCTCCTCCCTCTTCTCGGACGAGGAAATCTACGTGCTGGGGGTCAACACCGCCTCAGACCGGACAAAAGAGCGGGCCACCATGCGCTTTACCGTCGAGATCAGGGACCTCTCGCAGCTCGACAAGGTGCTGTTCAAACTGGGACAGCTCCCGGACGTTCTGGACGTGAGCAGACCGCATTGAGTTAGAACAGAGAAGAATTATGGATCCCTTCAAGTTTCTTGAGTTAGATCCGAGTAAAGCAAAAGTTCATTTAGCTGGATGGAATGGAATTGAGGATCCTCTAGACGTTTATTTTGACGGACGCTTCAAGGAGTGGCAGGAACATCAAAGCCGCAAGAATTTTCAACGTCAATATATTCTCAGCTTTGTCAAGTATCCGGGAGAAAACATTTGGCTTTTCGTTGGAGTCTACGAGTCGCTCTGGATTCGCGGAACAGATGAAAATGGATATGTATTTTACGACACAAGACTTTCTAGCATTGGTAAGGATTTTATAGGGCGTTTGATCATTCGACACAAGAGAAGCGGAAGAGCTTCTTATCCGCATGGAGAAAATGTCGCCAAAACAAGCAGCATTCACATGATCTTTCCAGAACCACTCGAATTTTCCGATTTTTCTGGGTTTAAAGAGGTGCTACTAAAGCGTACACAACTCGAACTTCTTTTCAAGCACCAGTATCCCTCGTGGAAGTCGGCTTTGTCTTCTGTTGCCGGGGTTTATCTGATTTCTAATCGCAACAACGGAATGCTATATGTGGGAAGTGCTTACGGAGATGGTGGCATTTGGGAACGATGGGCTATTTATGCAAATAATTATCACGGGGGGAACAAAAGTTTTTGCGCCTTATACGCAGAACACGGAAAAGAGGCATTTAGAAAATTTGAGTATTCAATCCTCGAAACATGCGATATTGAATCATCATCGGAACAGGTTGTCGTTATTGAATCGCGTTGGAAGAAAAGACTACTAACCCGTGAGTTTGGATACAACAAAAATTGAATACTCTAATCACACCCGGCCGATCCATTCTGCGCTAGCACTCATCATGGTTTTCTTTTTTGAGGCGTTCGCTGCCAAAGCCACAGCTTGACGCTGACCCGAGTGGCTAAGAGAATGAGCTGTTGCACATTATCCTGGACTGGGCATTTTGATTCTATGGGACTCGACGGCTCGTACCTGGAATCTCTGTCCGTGCCCGCTGAGGTGCACACAAGCCGGTCGGATCGGGTGGATCTGCTCCTCCACGCCTTGCCCTACGGGCCGGTGCACTGCCATTATTCGCCGCCGCCCTCGCGGCAGGATCTACCGGGATAGGTCGTCAGGTGTTGGATTCGCTTGCACGGATGGGACGCATCGGCCTGCGAGCGGCGGCGCGTTTCGGTCGCGCCCACCTGCTGCTCCTCGGCATCCTGCGGGGCCTGCCGAGCATCCTGGCCAGTCCCAGCCTGCTGGTGACGCAGATTCACGACATCGGAGTCCGCTCGACGCCGATGGTCGCCGTATCCGGTCTGCTCGTGGGCATGGTGCTGGCGCTGCAGGGCTACCATCTCCTGTCGGACTTTGGCGCCGAGGAGAACTTGGGGCGAACAGTCGCCACCTCCCTGGTCCGCGAGCTGGGACCCCTGATCACCGCCTTGCTGGTCGCTGGGCGAGCGGGGTCGGCATTGACCGCCGAGATCTGTCTGATGCGGGCAACCGAGCAGCTCCCCGGTCTGCAGGAGAGGGTAATCGACCCCGTTCAGCGCATCCTCACACCCCGCTTCTTCGGCGGTGTGGTCGCCATGCCCTTGCTCGCGGCCATATTCAGCACCCTCGGAATATTCGGGGGTTGGCTCGTGGGAGTGGAGCTCCTGGGAGTAGACGACAGCGCCTATTGGAGCCGGGTGCAGACCGGGACCGATCCGTTCCTGGATGTTTATAACGGGGTCATCAAGAGCCTGGTGTTCGGTGTCCTGGTGGCCTGGATTGCCCTGTTTCAGGGGTATGAGGCATCACCTACGCCCGACGGGGTGAGTCGCGCCACGACGCGGTCCCTCGTGCATGCCGCCCTGGCGGTTCTCGCACTGAACTTTGTCCTGACGTCCCTGATGTTCGGAGAATAAGCATGGCGCATCGGCGCTCCATCGAGATCCTCGTTGGCCTCTTCATGGCCGCGGGCTTTCTGTCGCTCCTTTTCCTGGCCGTCAGGGTAAGCAATATCAACGTCTGTAGCGATACAGCGGGTTATCGGATTACCGCGCGCTTCGACAACATCGGCAGCCTCGAGTTGCGCGCCCCTGTTACCATGGCCGGAGTGCCAATCGGACGCGTGGAAGCCATCGCCTTGGACAAGGATAGCTACCAAGCGTCCGTAACCCTGTACATCGAGCAACATTTCGATACCATCCCCGTAGACACCTTCGCCGGCATCTTCACCTCGGGCCTGCTCGGCGAGCAGTACGTGGCGCTGGAGCCCGGTGGTGCTCAGCGGTTTCTCCACGACGGGGATCGAATCGATCAGACCCAGTCGGCGCTCATGCTCGAGCAGATCGTGGGCCAGTTTCTTTTCAACAAGGCCGAGGAGGGCTTGAAATGAAGACCTTGAACCCTGTAGCCAAGGGTCTGTTACCCCTGTTGGCGGCTATGCTGTTGCTCGGCAGCCTGTCCGCGGCAGCGGCCGAGAGCGCTTCGGCAATGGTAAAGACCACGAGCGAGCGCATGCTCTCGGCCCTCGAGGGACAGCGGGCGGCGATCGAGCGCAATCCGGGCAGGATCTACGGGTTGGTGGATCGGATCCTGGTTCCCCATTTCGACTTCGAGAAGATCACCAGAGCTGCCGTCGGCAAACACTGGGGCTCCGCCACTCCGGCCCAGCGCAAGGCCTTGACCGAGGGTTTCCAGCAGGTACTGATCCGCACATATGCCAAGGCGCTCCTGAGCTATTCGGGGGAAGACATTCGTTTTCTGCCGGAAAGGCGGGGGCACGGCGGGTCCACCGTGGTGGTCCCCACCGAGGTACGCGAGTCCGGCGGCAAGCCCATCCCCATCCAATATAAGCTCTACAAGACGGGAGGGAGCTGGAAGGTCTATGACGTGACGATCGACAACGTCAGCCTCGTGGCGAATTATCGCAGCAGCTTCAACGCCCAGATCCGCCAGTACGGCATCGATGGTCTGATCAGTCGCCTGAACGAGATGAACCAGAAAGGAAGGGGGTGAGCCGCGTCCGGATAGCCCCCTGCGGACACCCCTGAAATGGACAAGCTTCTCATCACAGGCGGCGCCCCGCTCAGCGGCGAGGTCCGTATCGCCGGCGCCAAGAACGCTGCACTTCCGATCCTGGCCGCCACCCTGCTCGCGGACGGTGAGGTGACCCTGTCCAACGTCCCCCATCTGCGGGACATCACCACCACCCTGGAGCTGCTCGGACGCCTGGGGGTCCGCCTCACGGTCGGTGAGCGCATGTGCATCGCCGCGGATGCCAGAGAGGTCACGAGCTTCTCGGCACCATACGAGCTGGTCAAGACCATGCGCGCCTCGATCCTGGTGCTGGGGCCCCTGGTAGCCCGCTTCGGGCAGGCCGATGTCTCCCTGCCCGGAGGCTGTGCCATCGGGGCTCGCCCGGTCAATCTGCACATCGACGGGCTGCGTGCCATGGGCGCGGAGGTAAGTGTCGGGAACGGCTATGTCCGGGCCCGAGCGGATCGCTTGCGTGCTGCTCGCCTGGTCCTGGACATGGTGACGGTGACCGGTACCGAGAACCTGATGATGGCCGCCGCCCTGGCCGAGGGCGAGACGGTGATCGAGAATGCAGCCCGCGAGCCGGAGGTCGCGGACTTGGCGGATTTCCTCAACAGCATGGGCGCCGAGATCAGGGGAGCGGGCAGCGACAGCATCCATATCCAGGGTGTCGAGCGGCTTTCGGGGGCCAGCCATCGGGTCCTGCCGGATCGGATCGAAACCGGCACCTATCTGGTGGCGGCCGCGATCACCGGCGGGCGCATCCTGTGCCGGGAAACGCGACCGGATCTCTTGGAGGCGGTGCTGAACAAACTGCGCGAGGCGGGGGCCGAGGTCGAGACCGGGCCGGACTGGATCTCCCTGGACATGAAAGGCCGGCGTCCGCGCGCGGTGGACATCCACACCGCCCCCCATCCCGCCTTCCCCACGGACATGCAGGCCCAGTTCTGCGCCCTGAACAGTATCGCCGAGGGCGTGGGGACCGTCACCGAGACCGTATTCGAGAACCGCTTCATGCACGTCCCGGAGCTGCAGCGCATGGGGGCAGACATCCGGTTGGAGGGGAATGTCGCCGTCTGCCGAGGTGTCGAGCGCTTGACCGCCGCACCTGTGATGGCCACCGATCTGCGCGCCTCGGCCAGCCTGGTGCTGGCCGGCCTGGTGGCCGAGGGGGAGACGCTGGTGGACCGCATCTATCATATCGACCGCGGCTACGACAATATCGAGGAAAAGCTGGCGTCCCTCGGCGCGCGCATCTGGCGGATCTCCGGGCGAGGGGATCGGGCAGGGAACGAGCCGGCATAGAGGCAAATGGAAGTCGCGAACTCTCTGACCATCGCCCTGTCCAAGGGCCGCATCTTCGAGCAGGCGGTGCCGTTGCTGGCCCACGCCGGAATCGTGCCGCAGGATGACCCCGACACCAGTCGCAAGCTGATCCTGGAGACGAGCCTGCCGCGGGTGAAGCTGGTGATCATCCGTGCCAGCGACGTGCCCACCTACGTGCAATACGGTGCCGCGGACCTCGGGGTGGCGGGCAAGGATGTCCTCATGGAGCACGGCGGCGCCGGATTGTACGAGCCGCTGGACCTGCGGATCGCCCGCTGCCGCATGATGGTCGCCGGGATTCCGGGCACCAGCCTGGACCGGGACCGGCTGCGCATCGCCACCAAGTATGTCGCAACCGCGGAGCGGCATTTCGCCGCGAAGGGGCAGCAGGTAGAGATCATCAAGCTCTACGGGTCCATGGAGCTGGCCCCCCTGGTGGGCCTGTCCGACCTGATCGTCGATCTGGTGGAGAGCGGAAACACCCTGAAGGCCAACGGCTTGGTACCCCTGGAGCATGTCGTCGACATCAGCTCCCGGCTGGTGGTCAACAAGGCATCCTGGAAGATGAAGCATCCGTCCGTCATGGCGCTGCTGACGATGCTGCGCGAGGCAGTAGAGCGAGACGTCCAATAACGCCGGGATCGAAAGGAGCACAGGATTTCGAGATGGCTGAAATTACCCGATTGTCCGCAGCTGATGCGGACTTCGACCGTCGGCTCGACGAGCTTCTCACCTGGGAGTCGGTCTACGACGTCCAGGTGCGCGAGCGCGTGGACGGGATCATCAATTCCATGCGCCGGGATAAGGACGAGGCCCTGGTGGAATTCACCAGAAGACTCGACCGCTGGGAGCCCCGCGCGGCGGCCGACCTCGAGATCCCACCGGCCAGGGTCGAGCAGGCGTGGGAATCCGTCCCCCCGGTGCAGCGGGAGGCCCTGGAGCTTGCGGCCCAACGCATCCGCGACTACGCGGAGCACCAGAAGCTCGCCGACTGGAGCTTTCGCGATGCCGAGGGCAACCTGCTCGGCCAGAGGGTGACGCCCCTGGACCGCGTCGGCCTCTATGTCCCGGGCGGCAAGGCGGCCTATCCATCCTCGGTCCTCATGAACGCCGTCCCCGCCAAGGTTGCCGGGGTCGGGGAGCTGATCATGGTGGTGCCGACGCCGGAAGGCGAGATCAACGACCTGGTGCTCGCCGCCGCCCGCGTCGCCGGCGTCGATCGGATCTTCGCCATCGGCGGTGCCCAGGCGATCGCGGCCTTGGCCTACGGCACGGAGGTGGTGCCTGCGGTAGACAAGATCGTGGGACCGGGGAACATCTATGTGGCGACCGCCAAGCGTGCCGTCTACGGCCAGGTGGGCATCGACATGGTGGCCGGCCCCTCGGAGATCCTGGTCCTCTGTGACGGACGAACGGACCCCGACTGGATCGCCATGGACCTCTTCTCCCAGGCGGAGCACGACGAGGACGCCCAGGCCATTCTCTTGTCCTGGGACAGGCCGTTTCTCGACCGGGTAGCCGCGGCTATCGACCGGCTCCTGCTCACCATGGAGCGTGGTGAGATCATCTCGGTAGCCCTGCGCGGCCGCGGGGCACTGATCCGAGTCCGAAATATCGACGAGGCGGTGGCGGTGGCCAACCGGGTGGCGCCGGAGCACCTGGAGCTGTCCGTGGAGGAGCCCGAGGTGCTGGTGCCCAGGATCCGCCACGCCGGTGCCATCTTCATGGGGCGCTACACGCCGGAGGCCTTGGGCGACTACTGCGCGGGCCCGAATCATGTGCTGCCGACCTCCCGCACCGCCCGTTTTTCCTCGCCGCTGGGGGTCTACGACTTCCAGAAGCGGTCGAGCCTCATCATGGCCTCTGCCCAGGGTGCCACCAGCCTGTCGCGTACGGCCTCGGTGCTGGCGCGCGGAGAGGGACTGACGGCCCATGCCCGCTCCGCCGAGTATCGAGGTGACGCCTAGTGCGGAAGCCTCCTATGCAGAAGCTCATCGAGCGCCTCGTCCGCCCGGAGATCCGGGAGTTCAGCGCCTACCATGTTCCAGACGCGACCGGACTCATCAAGCTCGATGCGATGGAGAACCCCTACCCTTGGCCGGAGGAGCTGCGCCGCCGGTGGCTCGACGTCCTCTACGACGTGCAGCAAAACCGGTATCCGGATCCCCAGGGTACCGAGCTCCAGGCGGCGCTGCGCGAGGCCATGGGAATCCCTGCGAACATGGATCTGCTGCTGGGGAACGGCTCGGACGAGCTGATCCAGATGCTGGCGCTTGCGGTGGCGCGTCCGGGACGCAAGATTCTTTCCCTGGACCCGGGATTCGTCATGTACCGCCTGATCGCCCTGCTCGCCGGCTTGGAGTACGTCGGTGTGCCTTTGCGGCCCGAGGACTTTTCCCTCGACTTGCCGGCGGTCTTGCAGGCCATGGAACTAGAGCAGCCGGCGATCACCTTCCTCGCCTATCCCAACAACCCGACCGGAAACCTGTTCGATACCGCGGCACTCGAGCGCATCCTGGAGGCAGCACCCGGGCTGGTGGTGATCGACGAGGCTTACGCCCCCTTCACGGACCGCAGCTTCCTGTCGCGGCTCGGGGGTTGGCCAAATCTGCTGGTGCTGCGCACCGTCTCCAAGATGGGGCTGGCCGGGCTTCGCCTCGGCTATCTGGCCGGACCAGGGGACTGGCTCATCCAGATCGACAAGACCCGGCTGCCGTACAACGTCAACGTGCTGACCCAGGTCAGCGCCGCCTTCGCCTTGCGCTACAAGGATGTCCTGGACGACCAGACGCGGCGAATCCGGGAGGAGCGGTCACGTCTGCACCTCGCCCTATCGAGTCTGGAGGGTCTTCGCGTCTATCCGAGCGAGGCCAATTTCATCCTGGTACGGATGCCGCACGGGCGCGCCGGCGACATCTTCGAGTCCCTCAAGGCAAGTGGCGTCCTGGTCAAGAATCTCGACGGCGCCCACGCGCTGCTCCGAGACAGTCTGCGCGTGACGGTGGGAGCCCCGCAGGAGAACGACGCCTTCCTCGCGGCCCTCGCGTCGGCCCTCTAGACCTGGGCGATGTACCCGCCGACTTCGCGCCTACTGTTGGAGGGTTCGACCGCCGTCGACCGCGATGACCTGGCCGGTGATGTACTCGGCATCCCGAATCAGAAAGAGGATCGTGCGGGCGACATCCAGCGGTGTGCCGGCTCGCTTCAGCGCGGTGCGGGCAAGGATCTTTGCCTTGGTGGCGTCACCAGGCTCCTTCTCAGGCCACAGAATCAGCCCGGGGGCGACGCCGTTGACCCGCACCTGCGGCCCCAGCTCCCGGGCCAGGGCCTTGACCATCATGGCGTTACCCGCTTTGGCGATCGAGTAGATGGGATGCTTCCCGAGCGGTCGCAGGGCGTAGATGTCCACCATGTTGATCACGCACCCGGAGGCGGAGCGCAGCATGGGCGCGGCCTCTTTGGCCAGAAAAAAGGGTCCCTTGAGGTTGGGGCCCATGAGCTGGTCCCATTGATCCTCGGTTGCGTCGCCCAAGGGCGTGGGGAAGAAGCTCGAGGCGTTGTTGACCAGGACGTCCAGTCTTCCCCGGAAGGCGCGGACCCGCTCGATGAAGCCGGGGAATTCGATACAGCGCTCGAGGTTTGCCTGGAACAGCATGACGGAATCCGGCCGGGACAGCTCCAGCTCGGTCTTCAGTGCCTCGGCCGCAGCCTGGGAGCTCTGATAATGCAGGACCAGATCCATGCCTTCCGCGTGCAAACTGCGTGCGATCTGGGCGCCGACGCGGCGGGCAGCGCCCGTGATCAGCGCAACCTTACCCGCCAGTTCTTGCCGATCTTGCGTCATCGGATGCCTCCTGGATCGATGGTCGAGCAGCTTTGCCGGCCCTGTGCACCGCCCGGACACCACCCGGAAGACCGGGTGGCAAGCTTCCGGGGGAAGCAGAAGCGCTCGGTAAGCGGTCGGGGAGTCAAGGCTTCTTTTGGATAGAATACCAGTGGATCGGGAGCAAGCCCAATGAGCGAAGCCGGAGCGCGAGCATTTAGTTTGCCCCGCATTCATCGTTCATTTCGGGCTTCAATTCGATGAGCCACCCGGCGGACATCGTAGCGGACGCACCGGATGCGGACGCCTGGGAGCACAGCCGGCACGTCCTCGATTCGATCCGACGGGAGGCGGACGCCCGCGGCGGACTCCTGCCCTTCGATCGCTTCATGGAGCTGGCGCTGTACGCTCCCGGCCTGGGCTACTACGTGACCGGCACGCGCAAGCTCGGCCGCGATGGGGACTTCGTAACCGCACCCGAGCTCTCGCCCCTGTTCGGGCGCTGCATCGCGGAGCAGTGCCGGGAGGTGCTGGCGGCCCTGGGGCCGGCGGGTGAGTCGGACATACTCGAATTCGGCGCCGGCACGGGGGCCTTGGCCGCCGAGGTGCTCGCCCGGCTCAGTGAGCGTGGTGTCCTCCCCCGGAGCTACCTCATCTTGGAGCCGAGCCCCGAGCTGCGCGAGCGCCAGCAGCGACTCCTCGCAGAACGAGTCCCCGAGCTGTTGGCCCGTGTGTGCTGGCTCGACCGCCTGCCGGAAGGGTTTCAGGGCTGCGTCCTGGCCAACGAGGTGCTGGACGCCATGCCGGTGCACCGCTTCCACAACGGCGCGGACGGCAGATCCCGGGAGATCTTCGTGCGGCGGTCGCCGGAGGGCCTGGAAGAGGTCCACGGGGAGGTCGTCAGCCCTGGCCTCACGGAAGCGGTGCAGGCCCTGCAGGACAGGGGGCTGGCGGTCCATCCCGGTTTCGAATCCGAGATCAATTTGCGGCTCGGCCCCTGGATGGCTACTCTATCGGACGCATTGGCGCGAGGAGTGGTCTTCATCCTCGACTACGGCTACCCGCAGGCGGAATATTACCGGGACGACCGCAGCCGGGGCACCCTCATGTGCCACTATCGCCACCGCGCGCAGGCGGACCCCTACCTCCATCTCGGACTGCAGGACATCGGCGCCCATGTGGACTTCACGTCCGTCGCCGAGGCGGGAGCTTCGGCAGGGCTGCGCCTGGCGGGCTACACGACCCAGACCAATTTCCTCATCGGCTGCGGGATCGACCGATTACTGGCCCAGGCTTCCGACAGGCCGAATGCCTTGGATCTGGTGCTCGGAGCCAAGCAGCTGCTCTTGCCGTCCGCCATGGGGGAGCGCTTCCAGGTGATCGGGCTGGAAAAGGGCCTGTCCAAAGACTGGCGCGGATTCTCCTTTCGCGACCTGCGTGATCGGCTGGATGGCGGGCGCCCGGGGCTTGGAGAACCGCTGGCATGAAACTGCCGGGAAGCTTGCGGCCTTCCGGCTCCAACAGGCGTGACCGAAAATGAGCTGGATCGAGCTTGCGGCCTATCTGGGCACCGGCGCCATCGCCGGTCTGATGGCCGGACTCCTGGGGGTGGGGGGCGGCGTTATCGTAGTGCCCGCGCTGGTGTGGCTGTTCACCAAGGCAGGATTCGCCCCCGAGTGGATCTTCCACCTCGCCGTGGGAACCTCGCTCACGATACTCATCGGCACCGGAAGCGCGTCCGCCTACTCCCACCACCGTCGCGGCGCTGTGCGCTGGGATCTGGTCCGCATCCTGGTGCCGGGTCTGGTGATCGGCGCCTGGCTCGGCTCCGCCGCCGCCGGCCTTCTGGACGAGACCTGGCTCAGGCGCATCTTCGGTCTCTTTCTGCTTTACGTGGGCGCAAACATGCTGTGGAAGCCGGCGCAGGACACTACCGGAAAATTGCCGAGTGCGATGCCGATGAGGCTGGTGGGGACCGGGATCGGTGCCCTCTCGGCACTCCTGGGCATCGGCGGCGGGGTGATGACGGTGCCCTTTCTTTCCCGCTCCGGGCTGGATATGCGTCACGCCGTCGCATCCTCCGCCGCCTGTGGTCCCCCGATCGCCCTGGCCGGCGCCTTGGGATTCATCTTCGTCGGGTGGGGAAACCATGCACTGCCCCCGGGGAGCACCGGCTTCGTCTACTGGCCGGCGGTGGCGGGCGTTTTGCTGGCCAGCGCCCCGACCGCCCCCATCGGGGCGCGCTTGGCGCACTCCCTTCCATTGCCCGTGCTCAAGCGGATCTTCGCGGTGCTGCTGCTGGCAGTGGCGTTAAAGCTGCTCCTGCGCTGAGGTCAGAGGAGGCCGGATGTCGATGGGTGCGGCTCTTTTGAAACGACGCCCGGCATCCAGAGAGCTGACAGTTAGAGCCGGTATTTTGGGTGCCTTGTACACGGGTCGCGTGTTCCATTTTATGCGGCGTGTCTCTCAAGCAGAGGGATCGGCG
>Ga0210085_1000170_pt1 | contig 28780 bp, 28 predicted proteins | sample China_Galinas_PW_5_FD_184866 | JGI IMG/M metagenome (GOLD analysis project Ga0210085, IMG submission 184866) | Wetland microbial communities from San Francisco Bay, California, USA, that impact long-term carbon sequestration - China_Galinas_PWC_D1... | ecosystem: Environmental > Aquatic > Marine...
ACGGCCAGATCCAGGCCGCTAAAGCCAAGGCGCGCGGTTACGGCACCATCCGACATCTGATCACCATCTCCTACCTCATCGCTGGCAAGCTCACCCATTTGCCAGCTTCGCCCTTCAAGGCGCCCGCCCGAGCGCAGACTTGATCAAGGCTCCGCGAGCTCTGGTCTTACCCACAGCAAACGTAAGAGAGCCGCCCTTTGCAGCTGATCATTGCCCTCAGCTCCCTCGAGCGGTAATTGTTCCGCGGCCCTCACGATCGGCTTGCTATCCGCCTCGATCGGTTTTTTCGGCCGTCCCCGTCTGGAGAAACCAACCGCTCGGCCAAGCGCCTGCTCGAGAAGAATAGGGGACAGACCCTGAGCTATACCCACAAAAATTCGTTTCGGATCAACGGCCAGCAAATGCCAGTGAAATTGCCGACGGCAGCCAAAGGTTAGCGGATCGTGTAACCTATGGAACCTATAAACTATTTACCGGGGATACCTCAGGGACAGATACCTCAGGGACAGACCCCGATATTTCACGGACGGCCGGGCGCTGCCGGATTCGCGCATACGCGGACCACCCGGGAGCGTGGCGCTAGCATCGACCTGTGGAATCATTCGGTAGCACGCCATGAAGCTCAAACCTCTTGCTCTGACCTTGGCGCTGGCCTTTACGCTGATCGCCTCCGGGGTTGACGCCCCGGCGCTGGACAAGGTGACCCTGGGGACCAACTGGGTGCCCCAGGCGGAGCAAGGCGGCTATTACCAGGCCGTCTCCGACGGAACTTATAAGGAGTGCGGCCTCGACGTGACGATCGTGCCGGGCGGTCCGCAAGTGAACAACGGCGCGCTGTTGATGGCCGGCAAGCTCACCTTTTACATAAGCGGCAACCTCTTGGAAGAGGCAAAGGGGTCAGAGCCCTTAAATATATGCTATCCATTCAGACAAGATCACCGGAGGATCACTTTCGATACCTCGCAAGCCACGGTTTTTCGTTGCCGATATCCCAACCCATGTCATTCAACGGGGCAACAATCGCCAAGCGATCTTCTTTGCCGACAACGACTATCTGGCCTATTTGAGCTGGGTTGCCGAGGTAGCAAAGCGGTGGAATTGCGCCGTACACGCTTATGTTCTAATCACCAATCACGTGCACTTGCTCGTAACACCACAGGACAGGGGTCAGCCCGCGGAGAGCGTGAGAATCCCGTCGGTTTAATCCGGCGGTAAAGAGCCAAAATTCCAGGAGCACTGGATGTCCGAGAAAAATCTGATGAAGGGCCGTGAGATGCGCCGCAAACTATTGGGCGACGCCTACGTCGACGAGCTCGCGGCGACGGCATATAAAGATCCCCCGATGCAGAAGTTCGTGGACCTCGCGAGCGAGACGGTCTTCGCGACACTGTGGACACGTCCTGGGCTCGATCTAAAAACGCGCACGCTGGTCACCGTAATATCCGACGCCTCGACCGGGCGGGAGCCCGAATTGGCGATCCACTTGCGCATGGCGCTCCGGCAAGGGTGGACCGAGGAGGAACTGTCGGAAGCGATCCTTCACCTGCTCGGTTACGTGGGTGCGCCACTGGTTCGCGATGCGATGCTGGTCGCGACGAAAGCGTTCGCAGACTGGCGCGAGGAGCGCGCATAGCCCGCCACGGCCGGGAAAATATCACCACCTCGCATCGGCGGGACGAGGAAATAGGGCCATCAATTCGCTCAAAGCGAAAGTTGTTGTTGCACCCACAAAGGAGCAGCCAATGGCAAAAAAGCGCAATCATCGACCTGACGTTGTTACATGGAACGATGTCAACGCCGACTCGGGATTTCCTTCCTTCCCCGGCCAGCGATTTTTGGCCGAGGGCGACTCTTGGTTCTCCATGAGCGGTTTCCCACCTTACAACCTACTGTACGAGCTTCGCTTCCGCGACATAACTCAGATCGTCAATTGCGCTCTTCCCGGCGACACCATCGTTAACATGTCGAAGCTGGTGCATAACCGCCACTACCGGGAAGCGCTGACCCCCCCAGGGCTCAAATGGAAAGCCATTTTTCTCAGCGGCGGAGGTAACGATCTCATAGACCGGGCCAACGAAATCCTGATTCCTGAGAGCGAGCGTGATACCGGTGCCAGCGCGCCTTCGGACTTCTGCGATCAGACCGAGTTGCGTAACCTCATCGAAGACGTGCAGCAGGGTTTTCGTCGATTGGTCTCGCTACGAGATTCCTCCCGCAGCAATTCCAAAAACGCTCCAATCATCACCCATACCTACGACTATGCAACACCGCGCAACGCACCCGCACGGTTTTTCTTCTTCACTCTCGGACCCTGGCTATATCCGGCGCTGAAAGGAGCGGGGGTCCCGGAAACCGCTTGGGTGCCCGTTGCGGACTACCTCATCGACGAACTGGGCAAAGGAATTTCTGACCTTCAGAAAGGCAACAGGCGTCTCGATGACTTCTATGTCGTCAAAACACGAGGCATCACAACACGTGCTGATATGGGCGATAAAGGATCAAGTAACGACTGGCAGAACGAAATCCACCCGAATAACAGAGGTTACCGGAAGCTCGCCAAGCGTTTTGAGAAGAGACTCGATAAGCTTTTCGGCTGAGGAGCTCGAGCCCGATGTGATCCGCCCCGTGCCGGCTCATGGGGTCGGCACGTCACTCGGGAGCCGCAGGGTCACGCGCACGATCTCCGGGTCGTCCGCAGACCGCTTCCTCTCGAACCCCAGGACCTCGCAGAGCTTCAGCATGGTACGGTTCTCCTGCAGCACATCGCCCTGAATCTCCCGAATGCCCCGCCGCTGCGCATAGTCCAGGATACGCCGCATCAGGAAGACACCGAGTCCCATCCCCGTCATATCGTGGCGGACGATGACGGCGTATTCGGCATTTTCGTTGTCCGGGTCTGCAATGATACGAACGACTCCGTAGATCTGGGTACGTCCCGCGATCCCCGCGTCAGTCAAGATGAGCGCCATCTCCCGGTCGTAGTCAATCTGGGTGAAACGGGCCGCGGTCACGTGGCTCAGGGTCTTCATGGGGACGAAGAATCTCAGCCGCACCTCCTCGGGGGTCAGCTTGGCGAATGCGGCCTGGAGGGAGGGCTCGTCTTCGGGGCGGATCGGGCGCAGCAGCAGGATGCGCCCGTCCCCCAGCGGGACCAGCTCTTCGAGCTCCCTCGGATAGGGACGAATGGCCAAACGATCGGCGCCGGTCTTGTCGGTCGCCTCCACCCGGACGCGGGCGTCGAGCGCCATGACGCCGAACTGGTCGGCCAACAGGGGGTTGATGTCCAGCTCGCAGATCTCCGCCAGATCCACGACGAGCTGCGAGAGCCGGACAAGGGTCAATGCGATTGCTTCCAGGTTCGCCGCCGGCTGGTCCCGAAAACCCTTCAGGAGCCGGTAGATGCGGGTCCGCGCCAGGAGCTCGCCCGCCAGGCGCATGTTCAGCGGCGGCAGCGCCAATGCCTTGTCGTCCAGGGCCTCTACGGCGACCCCTCCCTGCCCCACCAGGATGACCGGGCCGAACTGGTGATCATTCGACATACCGACGATCAGCTCGTAGGCACCGGGTCGGCGCACCACAGGCTGCACCGTGAATCCCTCGAACCTGGCCTGCGGATAGGCGCGTCCCAGCCGCTCTCGCATGGACTTGGCCGCATCCAGGACGGCTGCGGGCCCCGCCAGATCCAGCACGACACCGCCGACGTCGCTCTTGTGGGTGATATCCGGCGACAGGATCTTCAGGGCGACCGCTCCGCCGATCAGCGCGGACTGCTCGGCCGCCTGCTCGGGCGACTGTGCACGATGGGTGGCCACAACCGGGATATCGTACGCCGACATCAGCTGCTTCGCCTCGTATTCGGTGAGCCAACGTCCGCCCTCCGCGACAGCATCGGCTACTATGCCGCTGGCCCGCTCGGTATCCGGCTGAAAGTCGACCGGCACCGAAGGCGGTGTCTCCATCAGCAGGTCCTGGCTCCGACGGTAGCGGACCAGATACATGAAGGCGCGCACCGCTTGCTCCGGCGTGTCGTAGGTCGGGATGCGGCGCTCGGCGAAGAGTCTTCTCGCCCCCTGCGCCGCTGTCTCGCCGACCCAGCTAGTCAGGAGCGGGGGGTGATGCGGTCCGAGCTCGCAGGCGACGACCGCGGCGGCGGCCTCGTCGGCCGAGGTCACCGCGGTGGGGCAGTTGAGGACCAGGATTCCGTCCACGCCCGGATCCCTTCGCAAAACAGTCAGGGCATCTGCGTACCTCTGCCCGGTCGCGTCCCCGATGATGTCGACGGGATTCGCATGGGACCACGTCAGCGGCAGCATCCGGCTGAGGGCGGAGATGGTCTCTTCCGAGAGCTTCGCCAAGCGGCCTCCCTGGTCGATCAGGGCGTCGGTGGCCAGGATGCCGATGCCCCCGCCATTGGTCAGGATGGCCAGCCGGTCTCCCCGTGGCGGCTTGGCCAAGGCCAAGGTCTCGACGGCGTCGAACAGCTCCTCGAGGCTCCTCACGCGAAGGACACCGGCCCGCTCGAAGGCGGCGTCGTAGACGGCATCCGCGCCGGCGAGGGCGCCGGTGTGGGACTCCACCGCCCTCGCAGCTTCGGCGTGCCGACCCGCCTTGACCAAGATGACGGGCTTCATCCGCGAAGCGGCGCGCGCTGCCGACATGAAGCGACGGGCATCCTTGATACTTTCGATGTAGAGCAGGATTGCGCGAGTGCCGGCGTCGTTGGCCAGATAGTCCAGGGTGTCATCGAAGTCGACTTCGATCATATCGCCGAGGGAGATGAGGTGGGAAAAGCCGATACCACGCGCATCCGCCCAATCCAGCACGGAGGTCACGATCGCACCCGACTGGGCCACGAAGGCCAGGGCACCGGCCTTGGCCATGCGGTGTGCAAAGCTGGCATTCAGTCCCATACTCGGGACCAGGAGTCCGAGGCAGTTCGGCCCCATGATGCGCAGTCGGCTGGATTCGATCGCCTCGGTAAGCGCCTTCTGGAGCTGAGCCCCGCGTGCGTCTCGGCCTTCCCCGAAGCCCGCGGAGATGACCACCGCGGCGCGGGCCCCCAGCTTTCCCAGCCTCCCCACGATTCCGGGAACCGCTTCCGAGGGGGTGCAGATGATGCCCAGATCGACCGCATGCGGCAGGCTCGCGACGTCCGGATAGACGTCAAGATCCCGAATCTTTCGGTATTTGGGATTGACGAGCATGACCTCGCCCCTGAGCCCTCCGTCCAGGAGGTTTTGCGCCAATATCGCGCCAATTGACCCGGGTTTGTCGCTTGCACCGATGATGGCGATGGACTTGGGCCTGAACAGGGCGTCGAGATCGCGGATGGGCATTTTCTTGTGTCCGTATGTCGACTAGAGTCACTACGAGGAACCGGAGGGCATCGTGGATTCGCTACGCACCGGGTGCCATCTAGTGTACAAGAGCTTTCATCGGGATTAGTGGGTAACCAGAACGGCGCAGAGGTCGAAAGGTTGGACCGGAAGATCATCAGTAAAACCGGCGCTCCCGGCGGCGTCCCGCCGAATCTCGGGGATTACGATGCCGCCGTGGCGGCCTTCTCCGGCGAATCCGCCTTCTCCGACACCGACAGCCTCCCCGCGGGCAAGCTGAACATCGCCTGGGCAGCGGTCGATCGTCACGTCCAGGGACCGCTGCGGGAGCAGACCGCTCTGCGCGTCCTGCCGTTGCAGGGCGGGGCTCGGGACATCAGCTACGGGCAGCTCCACGACCTGACGAACCGCTTCGCGAATCTCTTGCGCGACCTCGGCATCGGCCCGGGAGACCGCATCATAACTCTGCTGGGACGGGTCCCCGAGCTGTATCTCTCCGCGCTCGGGACCTTGAAGAACCGGTCCGTCTTCTGCCCCCTGTACGCGGCCTTCGGCCCCGAGCCGATTCGGCTGCGCCTGGACCTCGCGGGTGCCAAGGTTCTGGTCACCACGGAGGCACTGTTTCGGCACAAGATCGAGCCGCAGCTCCCTGCCCTTCCTTCCCTCCGGTACGTGCTCCTGACCGACTCGTCCGAAGTCAGCCCTCACTGCCCTATTTGCCGGGAGCTTTCCGGGCTCATGGAACAGACCGATCCCCGTTTCTCGATCGAGCCGACCGAGCCGGAGGATTGGGCGCTTCTGCACTTCACCAGCGGGACTACCGGCACACCCAAGGGTGCGGTCCACGTGCATGAGGCGGTGCGCATGCATCAATTCTCCGGCAAGCTCGCCCTGGACATTCACCCAGGTGATGTCTTCTGGTGCACAGCCGATCCCGGATGGGTCACGGGGACGTCCTACGGGATCATCGCACCCCTCGCATTGGGGGCCACCCTTATCGTCGACGAGGGCACCTTCGACCCTCAACGCTGGTACGGGATCATCCAGGAGCACAGGGTGAACGTCTGGTACACGGCGCCCACCGCCATCCGTATGATGATGCGCCTCGGCACCGATGTGGCAAGGGGATTCGACACCTCGAGCCTGCGCTTTCTCGCCAGCGTGGGCGAGCCCCTGAATCCGGAGGCGGTGATCTGGGGGCAGGAGGCATTCGGCCTGCCCTTCCACGACAACTGGTGGCAAACCGAGACGGGCAGCATCCTGATCGCGAACTATCGGTCCATGGCCATCAAGCCCGGGTCCATGGGCCGTCCCCTGCCGGGAATCAGCGCGGCCATCCTCGGGCACCGGGATGACGGATCCCTGAGGCAGATCGAGGATGCCGACGAGCCCGGGGAGCTCGCGATCCGCAAGGGCTGGCCATCCATGTTCCGCACCTACTTGGGTGAGTCCGAGCGCTACGAGCGCTGTTTTGTCGGCGACTGGTATCTGACGGGGGATCTGGCGCGGCGGGATCGGGACGGCTACTTCTGGTTCATCGGCAGAAAGGACGACCTGATCAAGTCCTCCGGGCACCTCATCGCACCATTCGAGGTGGAGAGTCAGCTGCTCACGCACCCGGCGGTAGCCGAGGCGGCGGTCATCGGCAAGCCCGACTCCACGGCACTGGAGATCGTCAAGGCATTCGTCTCCCTGAAGCCGGGCGAAGCGCCCAGCGAGGCCCTGAGACGGGACATCCTCGCCCACGCCCGACGCCGCCTGGGTGCCGCGGTCGCCCCGAAGGAGCTGGTGTTCCGCAGCAACCTGCCCAAGACCCGATCGGGTAAGATGATGCGCCGGTTGCTGAAGGCCGAAGAAACCGGTACCTCTCCCGGCGATCTGTCTACCCTAGAGAGCAATACCCCATTTGCAGGCTGACAAAAGATGGACGAGAAGACCCTTTCCGACCTGGTTCTCGACTCTCTGACCAAAGCGGCACCGGACATCGATCGCAACCTGCTGGATCCGGGCATGAACTTCCGAGACCAGCTCGAGATCGACTCCGTCGACTTCCTCGGTTTCGTCCTCGACCTCGAGAAGAGGCTGAAAATCAGGATCCCCGAAATCGACTACCCGAAGCTGTCTAGCCTGAAGGGCTGCCTTGGCCATCTGGGTCCCATCCTGAAAGATCGCTGAGCGGATTCGACGGCAGGGTACAATGGGCATACTCCCGACCAAGTCCGACGAGGTGCCGCTTTGTCGATGACGAGACCTGCCGGCTACACGGGCAAGCTCGCAATGACCCTTGTGACGCTTGTCATACTCTCTGGTGTTTCCGGTGCCGCCGTGGCCGAAAAGCTGCCACCCCTATGGGGCTACGGGATCAAGACCTGCGCCCAATTCCTGAGCGCTGCGGAGGGCGACGAGAAGGGCGAGGATAAAATGGTATTGGAGTACGGCCGCTACGAGGATTGGCTGACCGGCTTCGTCTCCGGGCTCAACCTTGCCACGGGTGAGGACGTGCTGCGAGATGCGGATATCAAGGCGGCTATGAAACATATCCGTGCCCATTGCCGCGGCCACCCCAAAGACGACTTCTTCGCGGCAACGATGGACTTCGTGCGAATGCTCAGCAGCTTGCACTAGCGAGTAGTGCGACTGTCCATCCGCCACAAGCTCTTCCTGACGCTGCTCATCGCCACGACCCTGGTGGTGGCGGTCATGTATGGCTTCATGCACTGGTCCTTCAAGCATGGTTTCGTCAGCTTCCTGGAAAGCCGACAGCAGGCCCGGATCGAGCACATACGCGAAGAGTTGGCGGAGATCTACACCGAGGATGGCGGTTGGGACAGGCTGCGTCGCGACCGGATACGCTGGCGGCTGCTCATGTCTGAAGGCCGGCGCGGCCCTGGCCCCGGCCCGGACTTCCGCACGGGACACGGTCTCGGCCCGGGTCGCAGATCGCACCACATCCGGGGCGGTCTGGCCCTGTTGGATGCCGACAAGAAGGTCCTGATCGGCCGCCGCGTCGACGCTGCGGACCTCATGCTGGCGCCGATCCGGGTAGATGGCCGCCCGGTCGGTTACATCGGCCGCCGACCGGGCCGAGCGCTGAGCGACCTGGTCGACATCCGCTTCCTCGAGTCGCAGCAGCGCACATTCATCCTGATCGCGCTCCTGGTGGGCGGCCTGGCGGTGGCATTGTCCTGGCCGCTGGCCGATACCCTGATCCGACCCTTGCGCCGCGTGACGCAGGCCACGCGCTCGCTGGCGGCCGGTGACTTCCAGGTCCGGGTTCCGGCGCAACGCAACGACGAATTCGGCGACCTGGCGCGTGATTTCAACGAGATGGCGCAGACTCTGGAGCGTACGGACGCGGCGCGCCGCCAATGGATGGCAGACATTTCGCATGAGCTGCGCACCCCGCTTTCCGTCTTGCGGGCCCAGCTTGAAGCCATGCAGGACGGCGTGCGGCCCTTGGATCGGAGCGGCGTCAGCTCGCTGCAGTCCGACGTCGACCGCTTGAGCCGCTTGGTCGAGGACCTCTATCAACTGTCCATGGCCGACCTGGGCGCGATGAGCTACCGCAAGCGGCCGGTCGATCCGCTGGCCCTGCTGCGCGACGACGTAGAGTCCCTGGCCGGCGAATTCGAGCGCCGGGGGCTCGTGCTGGAGGTGCGCGACGAGGCGGTGCCGACGGTGACCCTGCATGCCGATCCGGACCGCCTGTCCCAACTGTTCCGCAACCTGATGCAGAACAGCCTGCGCTACACGGATGCCGGTGGCCGGCTGGAGATTCTCGTCGGTCGCAGCGATGACCGGTTGCTCCTGGATTTCTGCGATACCGCGCCCGCCGTGAGGGAAGATACCCTACCCCAGCTGTTCGAGCGTTTCTACCGGGTCGAGGCTTCACGGAGCCGTGCCCTGGGCGGTGCAGGCCTGGGCTTGGCCATCTGCCGCAACATCGTCGAGGCGCACGGCGGCCACATCGAGGCCCGGCTCTCGCCCCTGGGCGGATTGTGCATCAACCTGGAGCTGCCCCTGGCATCATGAGCACTAGCACGAATGGGGGTGGCCGCATCCTGGTGGTCGAGGACGAAGTAAAGCTCGCCCGGCTGCTGGCAGACTATCTGATCGCCGCCGGCTTCAGCGCCGACTGCCTGGGCGACGGGCGCGAGGTGGTGCCCTGGATCGAGGCCAACACCCCCGACCTCATTATCCTGGACATCATGCTGCCGGGACGGGACGGCCTGGACATCTGCCGGGAGGTCCGCACCTTCAGCCGGGTGCCGATCATCATGGCCACCGCCCGAGTGGAAGAGATCGACCGCCTCCTCGGGCTGGAGCTCGGCGCAGACGATTATATCTGCAAGCCCTACAGCCCACGCGAGGTCGTCGCCCGCGTCAAGGCCGTCCTGCGTCGGACCCGTACTGACCCCGGGGCATCACCTCCCGACAATGGTCTGGTCCTGGACGAAGCCGGCTTCCGGGTCCGCTCCCCATCCGGCGAGGTGCAGCTGACCACCCTGGAATTCCATCTTCTCGCCGCCCTGTGCCGCGAGCCGGGCCGCATCCTGTCACGCGGTCAGTTGATGGACCGCATCTACGACGACCAGCGCATCGTCTCCGACCGCACCATCGACAGCCACATCAAGAAGCTACGCAAGAAGCTGACCGAGCTGAGACCCGACGAGGAGCTGATCCATTCGGTCTACGGCGCCGGCTACCGCTATGAGCCGGCCCGGAAAAAGGCAGACTGAGTCAGGCAAGCGGGGCTCGCACCGAAGATTCCTCATTTGTTGCACGATTCGTCCCGAATTCCTCCATGCTCCCCTCCTAAGCTGTCAAACAAGGAAGGTGGAACGCCCTCCGATCGACAACCAGCCAACAGGAGCTCGTTATGAAGAAGACAGTGATCGCACTCTCGACCCTGCTTGCCCTCAGCGGCTCGATTCCCGCAGCGATGGCCCAGCCCGGATTCGGACCTGGCATGCGGGGCGGACCCAACTCCGAGTACATGGCCCTAGTGCTCGACCTGACCCCCGATCAGCAGGCCAAGCTGAAGACGCTCTATGCCGAGCAGGCCGAGCGCCGCGCCAAGATGCGTGCCACCATGCAGGCCGAAATGCAGAGCAAGCTGCAAGGCATCCTCACGAAGGAGCAGTACGCGAAGATGACTGAGCTGCGCAAGCTCCGCAAGGGTCCTGGAGCAAGAGGCCGCGGTCCGGGCAAGGGTCACCACCACGGCCACGGTTGCGCGGGTTGGGGTCCGGCTTCGGGTCCGGCCGCAGCTCCGAGTCCGACTCCAGCTCGGGCTACCACTACGAGTCCGGCTCCGGCTCCAAGCGACGCCCAATGACGCTTCGGCAGAACATTAGGAGACTGTCCGACGCAGGTGCCATGGGCCATCGATCGTACAGAAATCGGACTCGGACAGTCTCCTAGGCTCGAGCTCTCTCGAACAGGGCCATCGCCTCCAGTTGGGCCGTGTGGGGGAACATGTCCATGGCGCCTGCTGCCACCAGCCGATAGCCCAGTCCGCTCACCAAGCGCCCCGCATCCCGCGCCAGGGTCTCGGGAAGACAGGAGACATAGAGAATACGCTCGGCTCCCATGCCCGCCAGCCGGTCCAGCACCTGCAGGGCACCACTACGGGGAGGGTCCAGCAGCACCTTATGAAAACGCTCCCGCGTCCAAGGCGCGGAGCTCGAATCACCAGCGAGGTCGGCGGCGAGGAAGCGGACGTTCCCGATGGCGTTTCTCCTCGCGTTGGCCCGGGCCCGCTCGATCAGACCCTCGTCCCCATCCACCCCGAGGACATCGGCGGCCCGGCGGGCGAGGGGTAACGTGAAGTTGCCGAGTCCGCAGAACAGGTCGAGCACCCGCTCATCCGGTTGGGGGTTGAGCAGGGCAAGGGCCTGGTCGACCATCATGCGATCCAGCTCCAGGTTCACCTGGGTGAAGTCCGTGGGCTCGAAGTGGATGCGCACCCCCGCGCTCGGCAGGCTATAGCACAGATCGACGCCCTGGCCCGGGAGGGGACGGACGGTCTCGGGCCCACCCTCCTGCAGATAGATGCGCAGCCCCTCCCGCTCGCCAAAGGCGGTGAGCCGGGCCAGATCCTCCTGGGAGGGCGGGTCCAGCACCCGGAAGACCAGCACGCAGGGACCCTCACCCATGGCCATCTCGATCTGGGGCACCCGCTCCCGGATCGAAAGCTCGTCGAGAAGAGCGCCAATGGCTACGAGCTTCTCCCCCACAACCGGATGGAGGATCTCGCAGCGCCGCAGGTCGGCGACATAGGACGTCCCACGCTCGCGGAAGCCTACCAGGGTGCGCCCTTTCTTGGCCACGTAGCGCACGCCGAGGCGAGCCTTGCGCCGATAGCCCCAGTGTCCCGTGACAAGCGGGGGCAGCCATCGCTCCGGTCGGACCTTCCCGACACCTTCCAGCACCTCTTCGAGGATGCCCTGCTTCCAGCGGATCTGGGCGGTGGGGTCCATGTGCTGCAGGCTGCAGCCGCCACAGATGTCCGCGTGCGCACAGCGCGGCTGGACGCGCAGTGGTGACGCCCGCAGGACCTCGATGGCGACTCCCTCGTCCTGGTCTTTCCGAATCCTGGTGTAGCGGAGCCTCACCTGCTCCCCCGGCAGGGCCCCGTGGACGAGCACAGGCTTACCGTTGACCCGGGTCAGTCCCCGACCCTCGCGGGTCAGGGAGGCAATCTCTGCCTCGACGGGGCTCGCGGGGAGCGGCTTGGGCTTCTTCTTGCTCATCGACAGGGCAATCAGAACCTGACATTGACGGAAGCATAGAAGGAACGGCTCGGGCCTGGAACAGGGGTGCCCCATTGGGGCTCATTGGGAGTGGGCGGAATGGTCATGGTCGTGCCCTGGCCGACATAGGCTCCACCCAGGGGCAGGTCGTAGAAGCGGTCGAAGAGATTCTCTACACCGACCTCTGCGCTCCAGCTCTTTTTCTCGTAGCGGCTGCGCAGGTGAATCAGCCCATAGCCTGCGGTCTGCATCTCGTTGCGCACCTGGGAGACATCGTTCTTTGCCGCCACGAGCTCGGCTTCCAGGGTATTGCGCCAGGGACCGAGCTCCTGCGTCAGGGAGAGCTTGGCGTTCAACGGCATGATGTTGTAAAGGTTGCCGCCGGTATCCCGGTTCTCGCCTTTGGCATAGCTCGCGATTCCATGGAGCTCGAAGTCGCCAAAGCCGGTGCCGCAGGCCACCAGAGAGTGCGCCGAAAGATCCACGCCGTACAGACGGGCGGACTGATTGACGTACTTGAGCAGGGTGAAATCGTCGACGACGGGCACGACGCGCGGTGCGCTCGTTGCCGAGTCCCACTGTACCGCGTCGATGTAATCCTGGACCCAGGTGAGGTATGGCATCACCCTTACGCCCCAGATTGCTTCGCCCGCGTCGTGCCAGTCTGCAGTGAGACTGACGGTCCGGGCAACCTCCGGCTTAAGGTCGAGGTTGCCCACATAGCCGTTGCCGTCACCCACGAAATTGTTCATCAGACCCGCCATCTGCCAGGTGGACCAGGTGTAGCGCTCGTACAGGTTGGGCGAGCGGGTCTTCTGTGCTACGCCGATCTCGTAGGACTGGATGTCATCCGGGCTGAAGCGGGCGATCCAGGAAAGGTCCCAATTGCTGTCCGTCTTTTTACGGTCCCGGGTGTTGAAGAGCGCCGCATCCCGGGTTTGATTGCCCGGACCGTCACTGCCGCTGGTCGGGTAGGTATCCAGGTTGTAGCCGTGCACCTCGCCCGTGTCCATGTGAACCGATTCGAAGCGCAGACCAAGGATGTTCGTCCAGAGATCCTTGCGGATCTCCCACTCGCCGAACAGGGCATAGCGATTGCGCTGCCCGTCGTTGATGTTCCAGAAGGTGTAGGGCCACATGTTCGCGCCCGAGGGCGTCCACCAATCGTCGAGTCGATAACCCTGGTACTCGACGCCCAGGCGCAGCAGATCTTCGCCGGCGAGGGGTAGCTCGGCACTGACGGTCAATCCCTTGTTCTTGCCGTCGCTGTACATCGGCATGCCGGCGGCGCACCCGACCAACTTGCCGTTGATCATTCGAGTGCCTGAAATGGGCGAGCAGGGCGTGCCGTTGATTGCAGTGTTTCCACCGGAGCCGGTTGAGGGGAGACCCGGACCGTACCAGTAGCGCTTGTCGTCGCCGAAGTCCATCTCGTGCTGCGTGTGCTCGTAATAGGCCCGCGCCTTCAGTGTGGCCCTGCCCAGCTCGCCGGTGTAGGACAGATTGAACTGGTCACTACGATTGTCCGTCATGTCCATCCGTTGGTTGGGATAGTTTTCATAGGGTATATGCTGGTAGCCGTAGGTGAAATCCACCAGATTGTCACCCCCTCTCCACCCGATCTCGAGGGCTTGGTTACCTGCCTTGTAAGCGGTGGAGCCCACCTCGTCCAGCGGCAGGCTGTGATCCGTCCGCCCCGTGAAGCTGTAGTCCTTGAAATCGCCTCCGGCTTCGTAGTTGTCTGACTGGGCATAGGAGCCGATGTACCCGAGGCTCAGGTTGTCGGTGGCGTAGGTACCGGCGAGGTTCCCGCCCCAGCCATCACCGTTGCTGCGATAGAAAGCCCCCACCTTCCCTTGGGCAAGATGCTTGCCGGGCTCGGCGAAGACAGGGGCGGACGTCTCCACCAGGATGCTGCCGCCGATGCTGTCGCCGCCTGCGCTCACCGGGGTAACGCCCGCATAGACCTCCATGCTCTCCACTGCCGTCGGGTCGATATAGGACAGCGGCGAGTTCATGTGGTTGGGACAGGTGGCGACCAGATCCATGCCATCGACCTTCATGCGGAGTCGATCGTCGGCCAGACCATGGATTACCGGCAGGCTGGACACACCCCCGGCACCGTAGGTGCTCACCCCGGGGAGGTCCAAGAGCAGACTGGCCGTATCGCTTGTACGGGCACGCTGAAGCGCAATCTCGGCGGGACTCAGAGCGAGAGACCCCAACCCGATCTCCGGGGGGACCGTAACGAGAACTTCGTCCAGGGTCTGGACCTCTTCCGCTGCGAGCGCGCGGGCAGCGGAAAGGATGATGAGCACGACGAGGGAATTGCGAGGAAGTTGCATTTTCCGAGCTCCGGTATCGAAGGTGACTGGTAGCTCGCCGGACGGAGATCAGTGGGTGAAACATCCGGCATCAGTGGCACGGATTCACTTCGAGTCTCCTGGGCACTGCCTCAGTCGATCGGTGCGCGACAATAATGCAACGATGTACCAAAAATGAAATAGTTTTTACATATTGTTTTTATTGATTAATTTTTGAGTCAAATCAAGCAGTCCGTGTCATTTGACACAAGAGGCACACCCCCTTCACAGTCCGCAACGGCCGCGGAATCCCTCGGCACTGTAACCACGATAACCCTTGGAACGGCTCCCGAGCGCGGGAAAACACACACTGTTTCACTTGAAGAAGCCGACTGCCCTCCAGAATTCGATCGATACTTTTCGGGAAGGAGGCTCGAATCGGGAGGGAAACGCAGGACCAACGGCAAGACAGCTCGGGGCAAGCCCGAAGAAATGCGCTGGGGTCAGGTCGACGACACTGTCCCCAGGCTTTAGAAGGATGGTAACGCCAGCCCCGAGAGGGCGCGATCGAGATCAGGGAAACAGCCGAGCTTCGCGCTAGTGGTGATGATGCTCCTCCATGGTTTGCTGGACCGTCTTCACGGGTGCCTGCAAGCTGGCACGGCTGCCATCTTCGAAGATCAACGTGATCTCCACGTCCTCACCGGGTGAAAGCTGACGCGTGAGGCCGATCAACATGATGTGCAGGCCACCCGGCTGGAGCTTCACCGTCTCGCCCGCCGGCAGATCGATCTTTTCCACGGGGCGCATCTTCATCATGCCCCCCTCCATCGAGTGGGTGTGCAGCTCCGCCACCTTCGAGACATTGCTCTCGGCAGCGACCAGGACATGGTCCGTCTCGCCCTTGTTGGTCAGGCTCATGAAGGCTGCGCTGTTGGGCTGGCCGGGCGGGACGGCTCGGACATAGGCCCCTTCCGCTTGCACATCCTCGGCGGAAGTACCGGCGTAGAGGCTGGCGGACAGGAACAGAGCGGCACAGGCAAAGGTCATCTTCGTCAAAATGGATCTCATGGGGTTTCTCCCGCTGTCAGCTGTGAACGGATCGCGGCGATGATACGATCCGGTGGTGTGGCATGGTCAAAGGATTGTTGCAACGCCCCGGACGTGTCGACGAGGTAGGTATAGGCGGAGTGATCGACCGCATAGCCCATCGCCGTGTTTTCGACCTCCCCCCGCCGGTACACCGCCCCGTATAAGGCCGCCGCCTTCGCGACCTCCTCCGGCATACCCGTCAGCCCCAGGATATCGGGGGCGAAGTATGCAGTGTACCGGCTCAGACGCTGCGGGGTATCGCGCTCCGGGTCCACGCTGATGAAGAGCACCTGAACCCGCTCGCGCTCCTGCGCAGTCAGGCCGTCGAGGGCATAGCGCAGGTAGCTGAGATTGAGGGGACAAATGTCCGGGCACCAGGTGTAACCGAAATAGATCAGGACCACCTTCCCGCGGAAGTCCGCAAGCGATACCGGACCCGCGGCGGATGTCAGGGTGAAATCTCCCCCCCGAGGCGGCTGCGCCAGCTGTAGTGCCTTGTACGGATCGGCATCCTCGGTGTCTGACTTCCAGCCGAACAACATCCACACCAGGACGGCGGAGAGCATCAACACCAGAGTCAGAGGAATCCACCTATTCAAGACCCGCCTCCTTCGCTGGGGCAGACGGCTCCCGGCCGGGCAGGTAGGTATCGAAGCGAAAGGGTGCCGCCATCAATCCGGCATCCGTGTGCAGCAACACCTTCGCCTCCCAGGTCATGCGAGCACGCACGCAAACAGGCAGCATGGCAGGCCCCGAGAGATCGCCGGGGCCGGTACGGGCCAGGGTCACGCGATTGAAGCCCATGTTCATGTCCACGCCGGAAAAATCTACCTCCACCCGGCGAACAGCGATACCCTCAGTCTGCACCGAAATCTGGAGCTTCTCGACCACCGGGATATGTTGGGGCGTTATGCCGAAGGTGACCCGGCCCCCATCGGGAAATACTGCTTCGCAGGGGCCCCTGCGCAGATCGCAGGCATCGTCGAGAGGGGCAATGAGGGCGGCTACCGGGTGCAGCATCGGCCCGACCTCAAGCCAGGCGACGAAGACCACCGCCAGAAACAACAAGCCGGCCAGTGTCCACAGAAAACGACTGGCTATGAACACCGGCACGGCAACAAGGATCGAGGAAGGATCAGTAGCTGATCACAACGGTGTCGTCCGCCGTCATGATCGGCAGGGTCACGTCGGCACCACCCGGGACGACACCGGGAATGAGATCGTCCGCGGTCATACCCACCTTCTGCATGCACATCGGGCAGATATACGCCTTGGCACCCTTGGCCAGTGCCGCCTCCAACATGTCCCGCATGCTCTTCTGGGACAGGCCGTTGATGTCGGTAGCAACGGACTTGGAGGCGATGAACACCCCCCGCACGTTGAGGAAGATCACGACCTTGTACCCGAGATCCAGGGCCTTGCCGGCGTGAGCCACTGCCATGCCGGCAGTCCAGGCATCGTCCGTCGTCACATTGTAGAAAACGGTCTTCTGCTCACTCGCTGAAACGGGAGCCGCAACCGCGACGGCCAGCAAGAGCAAGGCCATCATCGAATATCTCAGTGTTTTCACGTCGATTCCTCCATACTCGTCGATCAAGAGGGTGCAGGGACCCTCCCTGAATATTGCCAATAAACACTTTGCGTGAGCTCCGGATCAGCGAGTCGGATGGCATCCGCCTCGGGCGGGCCGGTAGAGCCCACAGCGGCACCCTAGCATCGATCGATGGTGCCGGACATTGAGGTTTTCCGGACGTCTCGACATCAATGGACGCATAGCCGCCGACGACCGGCCACCGACGCCCCCACATGCGGGACCGGATGAGGTCCCCGCGGACGATCATGGGGCGAGTCGTGACCCCCAGCGAATGAAATATCTCCTCGCCCCTGATCCTTCCCTCGCAGGCCCCCTCACCCAGAGGCGGCTGGAGCAAACGAACGTGTTTCGCTAATTTCATCGTAAACTCAGCCGATCGATGGGGCAGACGCCCCACAGACTGGAGCAAGCAAGCCTTGGAGCCATCCGCCGCCCTGCTCTTCGCCATCGGTCTCTTCGGCTCGCTGCACTGCGTGACCATGTGCGGCAGCATTGCAGGGGCGCTTGCCCTGAGCCTGCCGCCCGCGTGTCGTCGCAGCCCCGGCTGTCTTGCCCGCTTCCTGGCCGCGTACAATCTGGGTCGTGTCGCCAGCTACACGGTCGCCGGCGGGGTGGGCGGCTCCGTCGGCTCGGCGCTGTCGGGCGCCCTGTTCTTTCCCCAGCTTCACGATGTCCTGCGCACCCTGGCATCGATTGTCGTCATCCTGGCGGGTCTCTACCTTACCGGGTGGGTGCCGCAGCTCAAAAAGATGGACCACTTGGGCGGACCTCTGTGGCGGCGTCTGGAGCCGCTCGGACGCAGGCTGCTTCCCGTGCGGACTCTCCGGAGCGCCCTTCTGTACGGCGCCCTGTGGGGCTGGCTGCCCTGCGGGCTCGTCTATTACTCCATGGTGCTCGCCCTGGCGAGCAAGAGCACCGCGCAGGGTGCGCTCTTCATGTTTCTGTTCGGCCTGGGCACGCTTCCAACCATCGTCGGAGTCGGCGCCGCGGCCGGCGGTCTGGTCGGGCTGGCACGTAATCGTTACTGGCAAGGAGCGACCGGCCTGCTGCTGGCGGCCGCGGGGGTCATCGACCTCCTTTTCGGTGAAGGTCTCCTTTGATCCTGCCCCCGGGGGTGGTATCTTCTGGCCGGGTTCCCCCACAAGGGACTCGGCAATCCCCGAGTCGACATCGATGAGCGCATTCCATCGCACCATGCAGGGCTCCAGCCCGGCCTTCCTGGAGGTCGTGAACGCCGCGCACGTGGTCGCCGCCACGGACGTCACGGCCCTGCTCTGCGGCGAGACGGGCACCGGCAAGGAGCTTCTCGCACGCGCCATCCACGCGGAAAGCCCACGCGCGGAGAGGCCGTTCCTGGCGATCAACTGCGCCTCGCTGACCGAGCCGCTCGCCGACTCCCTGCTCTTCGGCCATCGCAAGGACTCCTTCACGGGGGCCGATTGCGACACTCCCGGATATGTTCAGGCTGCGCGAGGGGGAACCCTCTTCCTGGACGAGATCGGCGAGCTCCCTATGGACGCACAGGCCAAGCTCCTGCGTTTTCTGGAAACCGGGGAGTGCCTGCCGATCGGCGAAGTTGTGCCGGCCTGGATTGACGTTCGCGTCCTGGCGGCCTCCAACCGGGACCTGCCCGCGGAGGTCGCGGCCGGCCGCTTCCGCCAGGACCTCTTCTTTCGGTTGAACATCGTGCCCTTGGTCCTTCCCCCGCTGCGCGAGCGGTCGGAAGAGATCCACAAGCTGCTACGATACTTCATCGGACAGGCGGCAGCCGCTTACGATCTGAAGCCACCCAGATTCGGCAGCGCGGCCCTTAAGCTCCTTCGCGAATATCCCTGGCCCGGTAATCTCCGTGAGCTTCGCAACCTTGCGGAGCGCACGGTGATTCTGCTCAGTGGATGCGAGATAACCCCGGGAAATCTCCCTGCCGAGATACGAACGGGGGGAGCCTCATCCGACGAACCCTCCTCCGGCGGATTCCAGCTCCCACCGGATGGCATCGTCATGGAGCAGCTCGAAGCCGACATCATTCGCCAGGCATTATCACGGACGGACGGCAATCGCAGCCGCGCTGCCCGCCTGTTGGGGATCAGCCGCGACACCCTGCTCTATCGCTTGAAGAAGCACGCCATCGTCTAGAGGCACCGAGTAGCGGCCACTCTCGCCTCCCGGCACCTGGAAACCATCCACGCTCGCCCCTCGGACGAGCTGCAGCACTGTACCGTATGGAGCTGGATCAGCCGCCGCTCGGCTTGCCCTCGGCGATGCTGTGGTGAAAGATCGCCTTGTGCACATCGCCCAGGCTCAGCATGCCTACGAGGATGCCGGTGTCCCCCACCACCGGTATGCGACGGAAGCGGTTGCGTACCATGACCGAAGCGGCTCGCAGAACATGCATGTCGGGAAAAACCGTGATGGGATTTCGGGTCATGAGGTCGCTGACCCGCATGGCCAGAATGTCCTTGTACTTGTCGATCTGCTTATCCAGGTCGACATTGCCCATCCCCTCCTCCATCAGGCTCTCGAGGGTGGGGAAGAGGGCATGCAGCACATCCTTCTCCGCAATGATGCCCACCAGCTTACCGTCGTCTTCTACCACCGGAATCCCGGGAATGCGGTAGAGGCACATGATGGAGGCAACCTCCATGACCTTGGTATCTGCGCCGACCGAACGTATGGCTCGGTTCATGACTTCTTGAACTTGCATAGACTGAGGTCTCCTCATGGATAAGGGCCGGGGGGCCGGCCCCGGCCTCTGATCTGATCGCGTACGGACCGCACGCGATCAGTCGATTTGCTCGCTCAACAGCCGCAAGATGCGGTCGGCGGTGGTGGGCGGCGCGGGGCGGCCGACCCGGTCGCGCACCACCACGCGTGTGCGATCTCCGTCCGCCGTCAGCTTGACCTGGTACTGGGCCACACCCTTTTTGTCATCGCTGCGCCAGAACGCGAGCTTGGATGCCCACCCTTTCTTCTCTTGGCCCTTCGAAGGGTCGTCGTAACGGACATAGTAGATGCCCTTGGTACGATCCCGATCCTCGACGGCAAAGCCGACACGGTCCAAGGCCACCCCTGTCAGTCGCCAGGCATTTCGCAGATCCTCTGAAAGGATCAGCTCGCCCTCGCCACCGGGTCCCTTGGCGAGCTGCGGCTTCGCGCTGCTTGTCGCCTTTTGCTTCTGAGCTGTGAGCTGGCTCGCCTGCTTCTCCGAAGCCCCGAGATAGACCATGAGCCGGCGGAGCATGGCTGCTTCCTTGCCCGGATCGGAAGGCGCGGGCTCCCAAACGGTGGCGACATCCTCCCCGACCGTGTTGGTTCGAAAATGCTCCTCCATGGCACGCTGGGTCAGATACAGGTCGGTCGACCCGGACTCGACACCCGGCTCGATGCGGACCCGATACTGATCGCGCTGGCCGGTCGCATAGAGACCATCGGCCACCTTGCGAAGCATGTTGGTAATGAAATCACGTCTGATCTCCGCCCGATTCTCGATCCAGTCCGTCTTCATGATGCCGGTGGTCGGGTCCTGCTGCACGAGCAGGATGCCCTGGGAGCGCCAAAAAGCCACCACCTTCGGCCATACCTGCTGGGGCGATGCATTGATTTCGAGCCAGCGATTGTTGCCCTCACGGCGTAGCTTGACGTCCTTAACCGCCGGCAGGACCTCGCCGCTGGTAGCGATCTGACGCCGCCTGGTCTTCTCGCCGACGTACTCGGAGTAGGTGGCGGTACCCTCGATGGGCGGAACGTCCATGGCATCGTCGAAGGTGCCGGAGGTCAGGTCGGGCGGAATCTCGAGGTTCTCCGACGCCTCGCGCTGCTTCTTGTACTGCAGGGTTTGATCGGGGAGGTACTCGTTCACGTCCACGCCGCCGCAGGCGGAAAGCAGCAGCACGATCAGGGTAGCGGCTGCGCGGGCTGAGGAATTCTGCATCGAAATCGCTCTTGCTTTGTCGGGAGAGGATACGGCAAACCGCGCCGAGGCATTTCCCTAAATGACACCTGCCTGTTGCATGGCGGTGCGCACGACCGGTTGTGCGTCTTCCGACAACCAGGTTAGAGGTAACCGGATCCCGGGCTGCGACAGCCCCATCTCCGCCACAGCCCACTTGACAGGAATCGGACTGGACTGGACGAACAGCTTGCGATGCAAAGGATCGAGACGCGCATTGATCGCCAACGCCTCATCGCGCCGGCCGGCCAGTGCCGCACTGCACATCTGCTGCATGAGCCGGGGGGCGACGTTCGCGGTTACCGAGACATCACCGTGACCGCCCTGCAGGATGAACTCGCATGCGCTCGAATCGTCCCCGCTGAGAAGGTCGAAATCCTCGGCGCAGAGAGTCCTTAGGCGGGCAAGGCGATCCAGGTCCCCGGTCGCCTCTTTGATACCCACGATATTGGGGATCAGCGACAGCCGAGCCGCAGTCTCGGGGAGCATATCGCAGGCCGTGCGACCCGGGACGTTGTAAAGGATCTGGGGGATGTCCACCGCCTCTGCAACCGCCTTGTGGTGCAGATAGAGCCCCTCCTGGGTGGGCTTGTTGTAATAGGGGGTGACCAGCAAGGCCGCATCGGCTCCGGCCCCTTGGGCACACTTCGTCAACGCAATCGCCTCGGTGGTGGAATTGGCGCCGGTGCCGGCAATGACCGGGATCCGCCCGGCGGCAAGCTCGACCACCCACCGGATGACATCACAATGCTCCGCCTCGTCCAGCGTCGCGGATTCTCCAGTGGTCCCGACGGCGACGATCGCGGAGGTCCCGGCCTCGACGTGAAAATCGACCAGGCGCCCCAGGGACTCCTCGTCGATCCGACCATCTTCGTGCATCGGCGTGATCAGGGCAACGATGCTGCCGCGAAACATGGGCTCGCCTCCGACCTGCGGAAATCTAACTCACGGATATTATCTTGGGGAAATCGACCAGCACAACCCGCCGCTCACGGGAGAGCATCGAGCATCCCCAGGTTTCGAGCCGCGCAAGAGCCCATGCTAAACTCAGTGATGAGCAGCTGCCCACAGGACCCAGTGGATCTATAAAGCATGGCCACGCAGAAGACCTTCCTCGTGATCTCGGCCCTCGGCGAAGATCATCCCGGCATCGTGAACGCCCTCTCCAGGGCAATCCTGGAGCACGGCTGCAATATCGAAGACAGCCGCATGACGGTTCTCGGCGGGGAGTTCGCGGCCATCCTCCTGGTGCAGGGCAAGTGGAACACACTTGCGAAGGTCGAGAATGCCTTGCCGGAGCTCGGACGACAGCTGGGCATGACCATCATGTCCAAGCGCACCGGCGAGCGCAGCGCCGGGGCCAATCTGCTGCCGTACGCGGTGGACGTGATCTCCATGGACCATCCCGGTATCGTCAACAACCTCGCCGGCTTCTTCGCCGAGCGCAGCATCAACATCGAAGACATGACCACCAGCACCTACGCCGCTGCGCATACGGGGACCCCAATGTTCGCGGTCCACATGACCGTCGGTATCCCGGCAGACCTGCATATCGCGGCTCTGCGCGAGGAATTCATGGACTATTGCGACGGGCTGAACCTGGACGCGGTGCTCGAGCCGCTGAAGGGATGAGATTCCGCGAGCTTGACTGCAAAGAGGATACCTCAATCCAATGATTCCGGCCATCGGCGACAGAATACCCGACATCGAGCTTACGACCACCAGCGACAAGAGGCTCGGGCTATCCGCCCTTCGCGGGAGGAACCTCGTTCTCTTCTTCTACCCGAAGGCGAGCACACCCGGCTGCACGACGGAGGGTCAGGATTTCCGGGATGCGGCTGCCGCGTTCGACGCCGTGGACACGACGATCTTGGGCGCATCGCGCGACGGACTGAAGGCCCAGGAGAATTTCAAGGCCAAGCACGCCTTTCCCTTCGACCTGGTCTCCGACACGGACGAGGCGCTCTGCAAGCTGTTCGACGTCATCAAGCTCAAGAAGATGTACGGCAGGGAATCCTTCGGCATCGAGCGTAGTACCTTTCTGATCGACAAAGAAGGTGTACTGCGCCGGCAGTGGCGTAAGGTCAAGGTCAAGGGCCACGTGGAAGAGGTCCTGGCAGCCGCCCGCGAGCTGGGATCCTGAAACGATTTCTGAGGCATGTATCGACACCCGTGAGGGTGCCCTGGCGGAGCATTCCAACGGCAACGAAGCGCGAAGAAACGCAGAGCCCGGACCTCTCTCTTACTCGATTCGCGGCGGAAACCTCGGGAATGAGGCACGGCCGCGCCGGGGCATTTACACCATCTGGCTGAGCCCTTCCCGTCCCAATGATCAAGCGCGACAGCGACAAACCCTGCCTGTTCGTCCTCGACACCAACGTGCTGATGCACGATCCCACCTCCATCTTCCGCTTTCACGAGCACGACATCTATCTACCCATGGCGGTCCTGGAAGAGCTCGACAAGGGCAAGAAGGGCATGTCCGAAGTGGCGCGGAACGTCCGCCAAGCCAGCCGCTTCCTCGATGAGCTGATGAGTGGTGCAGACAAGCGGGAAATCGACGCCGGCCTGCCCATCGGGCCCTTCAGCGAGAACAGCGGATCCCGGGTAATCCAGGCAAAGGGCCGCCTTTTCTTCGAGACCAGCCCCCTCGCCATCGATCTGCCGGAGTCGCTGCCGGGCACCAACCTGGACAACAACATCCTGGGTACGGCCCAAGCCCTGCAGAGGGCTCATGGGGACCGCACCGTCATCATTGTTTCCAAGGACATCAACCTGCGCATCAAGGCGGCCGTACTCGGCATCCCGGCTGAGGACTACTCCAACGACCAGGTCCTGGACGACGTCTCGCTGCTCTACACGGGCCTGCAGGAGCTTCAAGACAGCTTCTGGACCGGCCATGACCGCGCCCTCGAGTCCTGGAAAGAAGAAGGCCGAACCTTCTACAGGATCAGCGGGCCGGACGTTGCCGACTGGTATTCGAGCCAATGCCTCTTTCTGGGGGGCGACGAGGGCTTCGAGGCCCTCGTTCGGGAAAAGCGCTCCCCCAACGAGGCGATCATCGAGCTGGCCGAAGATTACCGGTCCCAGAGACACAACGTATGGGGGATCACCGCGCGCAACCGGGAGCAGAACTTCGCGCTCAACATGCTCATGGACCCGGAGCTGGACTTTGTCACCCTGCTGGGAGCGGCGGGTACGGGCAAGACCTTGCTGGCCCTAGCGGCGGGCCTGTCGCAGGTACTGGACCGGAGCATCTACCGGGAGATCATCATGACCCGGGTGACGGTCCCCGTTGGGGAAGACATCGGCTTTCTCCCCGGTACCGAGGAGGAAAAGATGACCCCCTGGATGGGCGCACTCATGGACAATCTGGAGGTTCTCACCCAGACGGAGGCAGGCGAGTGGGGCCGAGCCGCAACCAACGACCTCTTGCGCAACCGCATCCGCATCTCCTCCCTCAGTTTCATGCGGGGACGCACCTTCCTGCGCAAGTACATCATCCTGGACGAGGCCCAGAACCTGACCGCCAAGCAGATGAAGACGCTGATCACCCGTGCCGGACCCGGTACCAAGATCGTCTGCCTCGGCAACATCTCCCAGATCGATACGCCCTATCTGACCGAGACCACCTCCGGGCTCACCTACGTCGTTGACCGCTTCAAGGAGTGGGGCCACGGCGGGCACATTACCTTGATCCGCGGCGAGCGCTCCCGTCTCGCGGATTTCGCGTCCGAACGGCTCTGATCGACGGGACGATTCGGCAGGACGTTCCCGATGTCCGCGAGGGATCGGGACGGTTCCTTCGCCCGGCCCCTTGGCAGTGGGAGGGCAATCTGCTATCAACCGGTATCGAGAACGAGAATGCATCGGAGACTCATGAGCAATGGTCGCTGAGACTGAGAAGACGACGTCGGCCGGCTTGGTAGACGGTTTCGGCCGCTCCATCACCTATCTGCGCATCTCGGTCACGGACAGGTGCGACTTCCGTTGCGTCTACTGCATGGAGCCCGGCCAGCGCTTCACACCGCGGGACGAGGTGCTGGGTCTTCCGGAGATTGCCCAAATCGCCCGGACCTTCGTGATCATGGGTGTTCGCAAGATCCGCCTGACTGGGGGTGAGCCGCTCGTACGCCGCGACGTCCTTTGGCTCATGCGAGAGATTGCGGCCCTCCCCGAGCTCGGCGAGCTGGTGATCACCACCAATGGGTCCCGGCTCGAGGAGCTGGCCATGGAGGTCCGGGCCGCGGGCGTGCGGCGCATCAACATCAGCCTCGACAGCCTGCGACCAGAGCGCTTTCGCCTCATAACCCGAAACGGGGATCTCGACCGGGTCCTGCGCGGAATCGACGCGGCCCGCTCTGCGGGGTTCGAGCGCATCAAGCTCAACAGCGTCATCCTCAAACACCGGAACCACGACGAGACGAGGGATCTGGTCCAGTTCGCCGTGGACAAGGGAATCAACATCAGCTTCATCGAGGAGATGCCGCTCGGTCGGATCGGTGATCATGATCGGATGGAGACCTTTTATTCCAATGATGAAATACGCGCCGACCTCCAGTCCGAATTCGAGCTTGTTCCCACCACCGAGACCACGGGTGGACCTGCCCGTTACTATCGTATTCCAGGGACGGAGACCCGGGTAGGATTCATCTCTCCTCACAGCCATAACTTCTGCGGCGACTGCAACCGGGTACGTGTAACCGCTGATGGTCGGTTGTTGCTTTGCTTGGGACGAGAGAATTCCCTGGATCTGCGCAAAATCCTGCGTGATCACCCAGGCGATGAAGCGCAATTGCGCCACGCTGTCCGTAGCGCCCTGCAGACGAAGCCCCAGGCGCATCAGCTGAGCCTGGAAGGAACCTCTATCCTCCTCCGCCACATGAACGAAACGGGGGGGTGAGCCGAAACCGTTGGTCCTGTGGACCAACGCAGTTCGGCGAACGCCCTTCATGGATGATGGGCCAAGAATCGGCTTAGTTCGGCCAGGAGCCGACAATGGACTACAGGATCCAGAGTGTCCGGACCCGGCCAACAGCGGACCTTCGAATGATCATGTTTGACTACGATGACGCCGACTCTTTTTTGTAAGTAAACACTAATTGTTCCCGAAATTTGATGGAAGTTGGAGAAACCCTTCTTAGCCGTTACCAAGTCATTCGCGCACTAAGCACGGGTGGGTTTGGGGAAACCTATTTGGCTAGGGACGTGGCGTTGCCAGGTCAACCGCCCTGCGTGGTGAAACATCTGAAACCAAAAGACCCCAATCCGGAGGTCTTTGAAATTGCCAAGACGTTGTTTGAGCGCGAGGCGAAAGCACTATACCGACTAGGCGAATACGACGGGATCCCACGGCTTTTCGCGAACTTTGAACAAGAAGGAGAGTTTTATCTGGTCCAAGAATATATTGATGGCCATGATGTAACGGTAGAACTCCAGCCGGATCGCCCTTGGACCGAGGCACAAACCGTACAACTGCTACGATCGCTCCTAAGAACTTTGGAAGTTGTCCACAGGCAGCAGGTGATCCACCGCGACATCAAGCCTCAAAACATCATGCGTCGTCATCGGGATGGGCGGCTGATGTTGATTGATTTCGGGGCCGTCAAAGAGATTAGCCAATTAACTGTAACGGATCAGGGCCAAACCAGTATTACAGCGGCCATTGGCTCGCCGGGATACATGCCCATCGAACAAGCGGCCGGTAAACCCAAGCCTGCTAGTGATGTCTATGCCGTTGGGATGATTGCAATCCAGGCGCTCACTGGGCTCCATCCCAGCCAGTTTGCAGGCGATGTTCACGACAGTGAATTGCTGTGGCGTGATCGGGCTCACATAAGTGATCGTCTGGCCGAGGTGCTCACAACCATGGTGCGCGAGAAATCGACTAAGCGTTACCCGACGGCTTCGCACGCCCTAGCTGCCTTCGAAGAAGCGATCGCTACTCAAGCCCTTCCCCCATCAGAAGCTCCTACAAGTCTTCTCTTTGGAGAGAGGCGCTCAGCCCCGTCAGGTGTACGCCCTACAGCCCGCGCGGAAGACATTTCGAACATCGTTCACCATTCCGTCTCGCCCAACACAAAGCGGTTGCTTTGGAGTGTAGGCGGTTTTCTGGTGGTAACAGCCGTTGTAGTGGCAGGCATAGGCATTCTAGAGTCCGGATCGAACGAAGAAGCAGCCACGCCACATACGGAGACACTTCCCACCCTGCCTAGAGACTCTGATCTAAAAAAGGCCTTGTCAAAAAAAGAAATTCCTCAACACATTCGCCGTACGTCGAGAGAAATACAAGCAGCCCTGTCAAAGGAAGAATCTGAACCAAAGAGAAGCTCTTCAATACCCGACATGAGAGGTATAGACGATGGTGTCAAAAAACCGGTAGTGACACAGAATGAGTCCGCGCTTACCGCACCCATGGCGAAAGAACACATGAGCCAAGAAGAGGTGAGGTTGCGCGACGAACAGATATATAAAAATCATATAAAAAAATCGCTTGGTCTATATGTGGGTCGCAGGGAGAAGGAAGGGATCAAAAGTAGCAGTGGAAAGCAAATTTACACTTATTACCTTTCGGTTACATTGCCGATGCCATTTCTTCGAGAAGTGCAACAAGTCAAGTATTTTTTTAATCATGAGTCTTTCAAAACCCCTATTCGTGAATCGACAGATCTGTTGACGAGTTTTCGGGTTAGTTACATTGGATGGGGTTGCGTGCATGACGTTACCGTTACGCTTCATTTAAAAAGTGGTGTTGAGCTGCAAAAACCCTTCGATATGTGTAATAACATTTACCCACCGCACACGTTAAACTCTATTTCGAAGGCATACCAATACGACATATTTTGGTGTGATTATTCCGCTGCTGAGTCGAAACACCTAGCAGGCGAAATTTATTCTACTCTAAAAGCACAAGGTGTATCCGGCGCAAAAATCCGGCCGTATGACGAAGAGTTCCGAAGAGCATCTGTCGAGAAAGGATATGGCGGGAAAATTTCCACAGAAGCGTCTATTCGTTATTTTGGCTTTGAAGAACTCCAAGCCGCAAAAGACGTTGCATACTTGCTGTTCGGTTCGATCGGGATCCCCGTCTTTCTTGAAGCTGTGAGCCCGGGAAGCCCCACGCCCGGCTATTTGTCAATCTTTGTTTGCCCTTAGGGATTCGGGGCTTAACAGGCAGGTTAACTGCTAAGACGAGTTGCCTAGGCTGTCGCAAATCAGGCGATTACGGTGAGGCGATTACGGTGACACTTTACTATTTACACCATTTTCCTCTCTGCTTATGCTAGGCGCATGTCTCGGCTTCCACGAATCATCCTACCCGGCATCTCCCACCATGTGACGCAACGTGGGAACAGGCGCCAACGGATATTCATGGAGGACGACGATTATGCGCTTTACAGAGATTGGTATTACGGTGACACTTAACTATTTACACCATTTTCCTCTCGGCTTAGGGCAAAAAGGGGTCTGGGTCGTTTTCTGTTAAGATGCCCGTATGCCTCGGCGACCGCGAATTTATCTGGACGGAATCGCGCTGCACATCGTGCAGCGAGGGCACAACCGTGGGGCCTGCTTCTTCGATGACTAGGACCGACTTGCGTGTCTCTCGTGGCTGGGGGATGCGCTGGATCGAGCTGGCTTCCGGCTGCATGCCTATGTATTGATGAGCAATCATGTGCACTTACTCCTGACCCCAGAGCAAGCGCAAAATGTACCGCGACTGATCATGTCGGTTGGACGAAAGTACGTGC
>Ga0210085_1000171_pt1 | contig 28777 bp, 27 predicted proteins | sample China_Galinas_PW_5_FD_184866 | JGI IMG/M metagenome (GOLD analysis project Ga0210085, IMG submission 184866) | Wetland microbial communities from San Francisco Bay, California, USA, that impact long-term carbon sequestration - China_Galinas_PWC_D1... | ecosystem: Environmental > Aquatic > Marine...
ACGTCTCGGTTTCTCAGCACCAAGGCATCGTAAATCAATGATGTAGAGAAATCTGAGGCAGGGTCAACAACCAAGGTCGGCACTACAGCGCAATTTCGGTGGATTTCGCGTTCTCATGAGCCGAAAGTCAAAAGGTTAGGGAGCACCCAGTGCGCGAAATTCCGCTGAAATTGGATCGAGTTGCGGAAGTCGGGGTAGCTTCGCCAGTGGATCCGCTCCGACTTCAGGGTGGCGAAGAAGCTTTCGACCACCACGTTATCCCAGCAATCGCCTTTGCGGCTCATGCTGCCCTCGATGCCATGGGCCTTGAGCAGCTTGCGAAAGGATTCGCTGGCGTCCTGCGTCGCGATCGGAATGGTGGATCAATTGCCCTTTGGGCGGTTCACTCAAAGACTAAAGAGAAGAGAGGGGGAAATCCAAACGCTGGCTCAGCATTTCGAGCGTGTGAGCGACGCCGAAGGCCGCGGCGTCCTCACCCGTGCAAGCGCGCGCTATCGCCCCCGATCAGTCGCAGGAGCTTTCCGCCCAATAGCTGGGTGCGGCGGACGGTGACCACCAGTTGGGCTCGAAGGTCGACACATAGGCTTTGCCGTCGAAGATGACCTTGTCGCCGATCTGATAGCCGGGATCGCCGGCATAGGGCTGGACGAACTCGGAGCATGCTGCTGCGCCATCAACGCCGTCGCCGCTGTTTGCGTCATTGTCGCTATCGTCGCTTCCATCGGTAACTGAATCATCGCAGGCTCCGGACTCCCAGTACTGGGGGGCGTCAGCCGGTGACCACCAATTGGGCTCGAAAGTCGACACATAGGCTTTGCCGTCGAAGGTGACCTTGTCACCGATCTGATAGCCGGTATCGCCGGCATAGGGCTGGACAAATTCGCTACAGGTGCCGCCCGCGGCATCATTGCCAGAATCGTCGCCGCTTCCGTCGCCATCGCCGGAGTCCTGGTCCCCGCCATCGCCAGCGTCACCCGATGCGGCTCCCGAGAGCACGCCGATCGCCGCATCCAGGAGGGGATACTGATAAGCGCCGCCCTCTTGAAGCATTCCGCCGTGCAGCTGCCAGATCATGACGCCGGCAAGGCCTTGGTCGAGGACGTATTGCGCACGGTCCGCGATCGAGATGGTATCCTCGAAGGAGATGAAGCCCCCATCGTCGAACCAGCCGTAATGGGTGTGGGCGACGGGATCGTAGGCCGTGTGGAAGCTGGAGTCGGTGCTCTGCTTCTCGACGATCGCGTAATAGCGCGTTTCGGTGTCGTTGCCCCAATGCGCGGAATCGTGACCGCCGGATGCGTCGCCGATTGCGGTCGCCCCCTGGAAGCTGCGACCGTAGTGCGCCATCCCGAGGACGATCTTGTCCGCCGGGACCTGTCCGGTGGTCATCCAGAAGGCGCGGCAACTGTCCGCGTCGAACCCGGCGTACAGCTGTCCATCGTAGGCGTAGAGCGGTGAGTTGTGCTGTGCCACGGAATCCCAGTCGCCGCCGAAATCGTAGGCCATGAGGTTCACGTAGTCGAGCAGATCCGCCAGCTGCTCGTACTCGTAGGCATTGTTGGCGATCGCCTCACCGCAGGAGACTGCCGCGGTCAATTCGAGCTGCTGACCCGTCGTGGCCTCGATGTCGTCGAAGCGCTGCCTGAGCTCCTGGAGCAGGAGGGTGTAGTTCGCCTTGTCGATCTCCCGACCGCCGTTCGGCTCATAGCCGGGGTACTCGAAGTCCAGATCGATGCCGTCGAAGCTCCAATCGGTCAGGATCTGCACCGCATTGTCGATGAAGTTGGCGCGCGCGTCCGCGTCTTCCAGCATCTCCGACACGCGATCGGAGAGTGTCCAGCCGCCGACGGAGAGGATGGCCTTCACTCCCGCATCGTGCACGGATTTCACAAATCCCGCGTTGTCATCGTTCCAGCCCTGGCAGACCGCGGCATGCTTGGTGTTGTCGTATGAGCTGTACGGGTGCCAAAACGGTGGTGAGCACTTCTCGGGGCCATCCCCCGCGCCGCCGGAGAAGGAGCTCTCGCCGATGCCGTCGAAAACGTATTGGTCCGTGAAGTAGATGGTTCCCTCCTCGTCCGTCCAAGCGAAGGCATAGTTGACGTGGGTCAGCCGCGAGAAATCCACCTTGTCGTGCGTAAAGGCGCTGTCGTAATAGTATTCCCAATCGGCCCAGTAGGCCGCCACGCGCTTTCCGCCGAAATCGGATTCATCGGCCAGGACCGGCGTCATCGCGATCGAGCTCGCGAGTATCCCGATGGAAAGCATGGACGTCGCAGGGCTTTGAGTAATGCGTGTCGATGTGAATTCCCCTTTCCTTTGCATCCAAGAAATCATGATATTACCTCTCAATATTGTCTTTGCCACCGAAATCACCTTTCGCGGCTTTGTTCAGTCATTCAGCACATCAGTTCCAGGTAGCGCCGTAACTGCGTTCCACCCGCGCTCGATGCACCGTACCGGTGATACACCGGGCTCGGCCGAGCTCTGGTGACTTCCTGCAACAGCTCGGCGTCGCTCGGCGACTCCGCAGTCGCCACGCTCGTGCTACACACAAGCCCGATAACGAGGCTCAAGGTCTTGCGGTTCATGCTGGTTTCTATCGCCAACAGTGTTCACTCACATCGAGTGGAAAAAGCGTCTTGGCAACAAAGGCGGAAGCTCGGAGAAAATCATAACGAAGCAGACACCCGGATTAACGGAGCGACAGAGGAGAAATAGTGAAGCAAGTGTGAAGAATGTGCGCAGTGCGTCTCGAACCGCCACTAGGCGACATCGGCGTCGCGCCGAATGGTCCGGCGGACACCGTCCACGGGACAGAATGGTTTGCCGGGGAACGTAGGAGCGGAGACAGTGCAGGTGGCCCACAACAACGCGAGCGCAACTCCTGGCGTACGGTCCGTCCCTAGCGACCATGTGCCGATGTAGCGACGTCGCCGTGGAACGGCGACGGCGCGAGGCGAGTGATCTGCCGCCACCGAAACCGAGAATAGGCTGCTCGGGCTGCTGTCCCGCTCTCAGCGGGGCGCGCCACTCGCGGGCACGCAGATCAGGCTTCCCTCCTGCCGGGACGCGTGGCGCGGCTCGCGGCAGGTTCCGCCCAAGGTGCCCCGGGGAGTCTCGACGGAGCAAGTATCGTCTTCGCTCAGTCCCTTGCACGCGGTAAAAGCCTCGGGCGGCGAATCGCGGCGCCCATGCTCCGGTTCTTGGTTCGGTACGCAGGCAACGCTGCCATCACGGACCTCGCGACAGGTTCCGGTAAGCTCTCCGCGCGGGCCTTCGAACCGACAGGCTTGCTCCAGGGACACACCGGTGCAAGCCTCGATTGCCTCCCGCGGTGCCCCCCCTTGGGGTCCGGGCTGCGCGACAGCCGCGCCTAACGTGCAGGCGAGCAGAATGGTTGCCGAAATGGTTCTACGGATCATCTTTGCGTCTCCTCGACGTTCACCAAAAGGGCAGCCCAGCGCCACCCGTATTTGCACTCTAACCAAGCTTTGTGCAGCTTGTGCGTACTGAGTGTGGGTAAAACGTGAAGATTGGTCGTGAACAAGGCCACCCATCGGGTTTTTCGACAGACCCAGACGACGCGCACCGGACACTTCGAGGTCTCGAGCATAAAGACCTGCGGATAAGCTGGGACCTCGCGGGTGAACCGCCCCGGATTTCCCGGAGACCGGTTTGTTTGAGTCAGACCACCATAGCCGACTCTTCCTGCTTACGATAGTAGGCTTCCTCGAATTCCGCTGGCGGTATGTTGCCGATCGGCTCGAGCAAGCGACGGTTGTTGAACCAGTCGACCCATTCCAGTGTGGCAAACTCGACTGCCTCCAAGCTCCGCCAGGGGCCGCAGCGATTAATGACCTCGCTCTTGTACAGGCCGTTGATCGTCTCGGCCAGGGCATTGTCGTAGGAGTCACCGCGACTGCCGACGGATGCCTCCACGCCGGCCTCTGCCAAGCGCTCGGAGTAACGGATCGACAGGTACTGGCTGCCCCGGTCACTGTGATGAATCAGCCCCTTTGGCTCGTGACGTGCCCACAGGGCCTGTTCCAGGGCATCGAGCACCAACTCGGTCTTGAGCGAACGAGCGACGCGCCATCCAAGGATGCGACGGGAAAAGACATCGCTGACAAAGGCAACGTAGACAAAGCCCACCCAGGTAGCGACATAGGTGATATCGGCCACCCATAACTGGTTTGCTCGATCTGCCGTGAACTGTCGCTTCACCAGATCCAATGGCCTGTCCTGCGCCTCATCGGCAACCGTCGTGCGGCAGGGTTTTCCGCGAACGGCGCCCTGCAGGCCCAGAGTGCCCATCAGCCGTTCCACGGTGCAGCGGGCAACATTCACCTGTTCGCGATTCAACTGCCGCCAGACCTTCCTGGCGCCGTAGACACCGCGGCTTTCTTCCCAAACCCGTCGGATTTCGCTGTGAAGGATCTGCTCGCGTAGAGCCCGCGGGGGCAAGCGCTGTGGATCTGCCGCACGGGCCTTTTGCTCGTAGTAAGTGGACGGGGTGATCGACAGCTGCGCACAGATCGGCTCGACCCCGTGCTCATCGCGGTGCTCCTCGATGAACGCCGCCATCATTTGGGTCGGCGGTCGAGCTCCGCCTGGGCAAAATATGCCGACGCCTTGCGCAGAATCTCGTTCGCCCGTTTCAGCTCGCGGTTCTCGCGCTCCAGTGCCTTTAGGCGCTCTCGCTCATCGGTGCTCAGAGCAGCCCGCAATCCTTGCTCTCGCTCAGAGTGCCGCACCCATTTACGCAACGTCTCGGCTGTACAGCCAATCTTTGCCGCAATGGAGCTCACCGCTGCCCACTGCGACTCGTACTCCTCCCGGTGCTCCAAGACCATGCGCACCGCCCGTTCCCGTACTTCTGGGGAATATCTCTTTTGCGTGTTCATGACTCCATCCTCTCAAGAAGTGGAGTCTCCGGCGAACCCGGGGCGGTTCAGTTTCCATCGACCCCGACTACCGTCTATTCCTCACCCTCACTCACGGCGAGTGGTCGATCTCCGAATTCCGAGCCCGAGATCTGCGCCAGCATATCCTCGGGCTCACCCCAGGGCGCGCCTCCTACCTGATTAAGCGCTTACGCATCCATGGCCTCATCAATAAGGTCAGTCGCGCCTACAAATACTTCTTCACCAAGCTCGGACGCAGGGTCGTCGTCACCGCGCTGGTCATCCGCGAGTACTTCGTGCAGCCGAGCCTCTTGAGAGAGGCTCTCTAAAATCTTCGCCCGTTTGTCGAAGATTCTGGAGGTAAGGGGCTAAAGGTTTGACCCAGGTCTCGGAATGCTAGGATACTATTCATGGTCTAGGGTTTGGTGATCCGATTAATGGAGAGGGCTAGGGCGCCTCGTCTATACTTGTAGAGGTTGCGATGTGGCAAACGCGCCGAGACTTTCTGAAGACCGGCGCCCTCAGTGGCGCCGCGCTCGTCGTTTCCTGCCTGGTGGTCTCCGGTTTTCCGCGCGCCGACGCGGCGGTGATGGACCCGCCGATCTCGTGGAGCCTCAGTCCCGGCAAGGCACGCCACCGCATTGATGGGTTGACCAAGGTCACGGGCCAGCGGATCTATGCGCGCGACTTCCACCCCATCGACCTCCCGGCATGGCCGGCCGAGTACCGGCACGCCCTCGTGCTCCTCACCACGTTCGTCGACCACGTCTTCGACGGGCTCGACCTCGGGGTGCTGCCGAAGGAGCTGCGGCCGTCCGTGGTGATTACGGCCGAGGACCTGGCGCGCGACGGAATCGGCATCGCCAAGGAGGATTATCCGGCGGGTGCGTATCTCGTCCCGCGGGGGAGCCGGCCGACGTATCTGGGCCAGGCGCTCGCGATCCTGCTCTTCGACTCTCGGGAGGCCTTCCAGAACGCGAGAATGACGCTCGTCTTCCAGCGGAAGGGCGTGCGTGTCGGCGCGGCCGCACCCGTCCCCCCTTCGTCCTACTTCGAGCCGGAGACGAGCATCATCCACGTGACGGGCCGGGATGGGGGGCAGCAGTTCGCGCAGACCCTCGGCGGCCCCGTCCATCCGTCGAAGCCCGGCGCGCGGAACGCCGAGGCCATGCGTTACGTGAACGCGCTGACCAAGAAGCTCGAGACTGCCGACTGGGACGTCTACCGGCAGACCTACACCACACAGGTAGCCGACCCCATGTTCATGGAGCCCGAGTCCGGTCTCGCTTGGCTCGATCGCGCCGACAAGACCCTCCGTCTGCTCATCGGCACGCAGTCGCCGGGCTACGACGTCAACTCGTCGCGCGCGCTCTTCGCCGGCGACGGCTGCGCGATCGACGTCGACACCGTGCACCTCTACGCCGCGTACCCCGGGGGCGGCTTTGGGGGACGGGACACCTCGATCCTCTGCCTGTACCTCGCGCTGGCCGCGGCGTACTCGGATCGCCCCGTCCGGATCGAGCACGATCGCTTCCAGCAGTTCCACTCGGGCGTGAAGCGGCACGCGTCCACGATCGAGCTCACCCTCGCCGTCGACCGTGCCTCCGGTGGCTTCCAGGCCATCCGCAACCACACCTTCCTTAACGGCGGTGGGCGCATCAACGTAAGCTCCTATGTCGCCGACGTCGCCGGCCTGACGGGTGGCGGCCCCTATCGCTTCCCGCTAGCCGACATCTGGTCGCGGGCCCGGCACACCCGCTCACTGGTCGGGGGCTCGATGCGCGGCTTCGGCTCCTATCAGAGCGCCTTCGCGATCGAATCGCTGATCGACGAGGTGGCGGAGCGCCGCGGCGTCGACGCCATCGCGTTGCGGCGGCAGAACGTCCTGGCTTCGAACGAGCCCATCGTGACCGGGGCGCCGAAGGCGCCGCCCGACCTGCACCGGATGTGCGAGATGGCGCAGACGCACGCGCTGTGGGCGAAGCGCGACGCGCTCCGGAAGCGGCACTCGGACGCCGAGTGGTCCTTCGGCACCGGCTTCGCCCTTGCGATGAAGAACTACGGCTCGGGCGCGGACGCGGTCATGTCCCAGGTGGCGGTGACGCCCGAGGGCGGGGTGGTGGTCACCACGAACTCGATCGACATGGGGACCGGACTGGCGACGACGATGGCGCTCGCCCCCGCCGGCGCGCTCGGACGGAACGCGAATGAGATCAACACCGGGCAGACGGCGCCCTTCGAGAACCTCCGGCTCGTCGAGGGGTTCGAGGAGCAGCCCTACAATCCACGCTGGGTCCCCATCATCTGGAACTCGACGAAGGCGTCGGCGGGATCGTCGCGCTGGATCCACGCCACCGAGCAGGCGAGCACCGTGCTCTTTGAGGCGTCGATCCTCCCTGCAGCGCGGGCCCTCTGGGGGGCGGGAGCGGCGCACCTTAAGGCGCAGGACGTGGCGTGGGCGGAAGGCCAGCTCGCCTCGGGCTCGTTCGAGCCCATTCCGTTCGCGACCCTGGCGCGCGAGATCCACGCGCGCAAGCTCGCGTACAGCGCGATGGTCCACGCGTTCTTCAGCGGGCGCTGGATCGAGGGCGATTACACGGTCGACGGCGTGACGCAGCGCTGGCCGATCGCCGCGCTCGCGGTGCAACGGGGCGGATCGACGACGTACGAGCTCGTCGACCGCCGGAACCCCGCGCTGTTCACCGTCGAGAGCATGTGGGAGAAGGACGGCCAGACCTTCGCGGCCGCCGCGGCGCTGGTGGCGGTGGCCGTGAGCCGGCGCACCGGGGCGGTTCGGGTGCGCCGCGGCGTGCACTACCTCGCCCCGGGCAAGGTGCTCCAGCGAGACCTCGTCGAGGGGCAGATGGAGGGGGGGTGGGCCATGGGCGTCGGCCACGCTTTGCTCGAAGACCTACCCGCCTTCGAGGACGGTGGCGTCACCGGGCAATGGAACCTCAACCGCTACCACGTCGCCCTCTCCGGCGACTGCGCGATCCACGCGGTCGAGAAGGTCATCCTCCCGCCCGCCCCGGGCGACCCGGCCCGCGGCATCGCCGAGAACTGCTTCACGCCCGTCGCCCCCGCGATCGCCAACGCTGTCGCCCACGCCACGGGCAAGCGCTTCCGCAACCTGCCTATCACACCGGACAAGGTCCGAGCCGTCTGGAGCTGAATGCATGGCAAGCATCCGCCTCGACCTCACCATCAACGACGAGAAGTTCGAGCGCGATTCGATCGACGGGTCGACTTGGCTCAACGATTTCCTGCGGGAGGACGTCCGCCTCACCGGGACGAAGTTCTGCTGCGGGATCGCCGTCTGCCGGGTCTGTACGGTGGCTGTCGCGCGGGTGCCCGGAGCGCACTGGGAGGCGGTGCGCTCGTGCACAACGCGCCTCGCGGACGTGAACGGCGCGGTCGTCAAGACCGTCGAGGGCCTGGCGCAGGGCCGCGAGCTCCACCCCTTGCAAACCGCCTTTCTCGAGCACTTCGCGTTCCAGTGCGGCTACTCGGCGCCAGGCTTCCTGATGGAGGCCTACTGCCTTCTCGACCGGCTGCAGCGCAGCCCCATCCCGCGCGCGGATGTCGACGCCGCGATCGAGGACGCGGTGGGTCAGCACATCTGCAGGTGCTCGGGGTACGTGCGCTACCACCGCGCGATTCGGCAGGTCGTGCTGGACACGCCGGGGCTCGTGACGTGAGCGCGCCGGAGACGAGGAAGCCTCCCGTGGTGAGAAGTCGACGATCTTCGCTCCCCGGTCGCCCGGCCGTGAGCGCCGCGGCCATCCTTGGGCTGGGGCTGAGCGTGCTGCTCGCGAGCCCGGCGGCGGACGGCGGCTACGACATCATCCAGTACGGGAAGGACTGCGCCCGGCTCATCGCGGAGGTGCCGCCGTTCGACTGCCGGGACGGCGAGATCATCCCCATCACCGTCGACGGCAAGGAGCCGGAGCACTACTCGCGCAACATGACGTGCGACAAGCCGGCGTATCTACCCTATCCCGCGAAGACCGACGGGCAGTGTGTGCCGTGGACCCGCATCCGCGTTGCACGCGACGACGACGTCCAGATGGTCCTGTACTGCCGGCGCATGTACATCCGCCCGAAGGATAGCCCGTTCTTCGATTCGTTCGAGATCATCATGCACAACGTGACGACGGGCAGTACCTGCTTCTTCATCTCCAAGAACTTCGGCGAGAAGCCCGAGGGCGACGACGGCCGCCGCGTCCCGCCCCCGGACGAGGAGACGCCGCCGGAGGGCATGCCGGCGGCCCGCGATGTGTGGGCTACGCCCCAGCAGACCGCCGACGACGGCTGCATTTTTTGCCACGACAGCGATCCGTGGATGCACACCCCGTGGATCGCCCAGACCGACCAGCTCCCCGCCGATCCCTGGGGCTACCACTCCGTCGACGTCGGGGGGCCCTTCGCCGCCTGGCCGAAACCGCAGAGCATCCGCACGCGCGGGAACCCCTGTAACGGCTGTCACCGCATCGGATCCCTCAACACCTGCGGCGCGCGCGACATCCCGACCTTCGGCGAGCAACCGGCCAAGATGCTCCAGGCCGTCGGGCAGGCACCACACGGACGGTTCGGCGCCAAGCCCGGCGCGAAGGGGGAGCCAGGCCTCACGACCGCGTGGGGCGCGCACCCGCACGGTTGGATGGGCACGCGCCTTCCGGACGCCGACACCGATCTCTGGGCCTCCTACGAGGCGGACGTGCGCGACCTCCAGCGTTGCTGCAAGGACCACTCGGCGCCGGGCTGTATCATAGAGCCGATCGAGGGCAAGGCGGCGTGGCTGACTCGCGAGACCGCTACGAAGAGCCGATGACCCTCGTCCCGGCGCCGGGCTTTTTCGACGAGCTGGCTGGGCGGCTAGCGCGTGGGCCCGCTGCCGTCGCGACGGTGGTGCGGGCGACCGGATCGACGCCGCGCCAGGCCGGGACCCGTATGGGGCTGGCGGGGGACGACGCAGTCTGGGGCACCGTCGGGGGCGGAGTGGCCGAGGCCCATGTGCTCGAGGTGGCGCGATCCGTGCTGGAGTCGACCCGGCCCGAGGCGGTCGACGTCGATCTGACCGGTACGCTCAACGACGTCCGGGCCGGCGTCTGCGGCGGCCGCATGGAGGTGTGGATCCATCACCTCAACGGGGAGGTGGCGCGCGAGATTGCCGCGGCGATCGCCGCACGCTTGGCCGCGGGTCGGACGGCGCGGGTGTTGGTAGGCCGCTGGTCACCAGCGCTCATGCTGGAGGAATCCGGCCCGTGGGCGGCGGCCGCTGCCGACTGCTGGGTCGAAGAGCTGGCGCCGGAGCCCCTGCTGCTCATCGTCGGCGCCGGGCATATCGGTATGGAGCTCGCGCGTGTCGCGGCGGGCGTGGGCTTCCAGGTCGCGGTGCAGGATGACCGTGCCGAGTGGGCCGATCCGGCGCGGTTCCCTCGCGGCAGCCGGATGTTCTCGTGTCCGCTCTCCGGGGTACTGGCCGCGCTCGACTGGGCGGGGCCCCTCTACGTGGCCCTAGTCACGCGCGGGTTCCGCCAAGACGTCGAGGCGCTGCGCGTCTTGCTGACCGCTCCCCCCGTGTACCTGGGCCTGCTGGGCAGTCGCCACCGACTCGAGACCGTCAGGGAGGCGCTCTCGCTGGAAGGCATGCCGCCCGAGCGCTGGAACGAGACGCACGCACCGATCGGCATGGAGATCGGCGCCGAGACGCCGGCCGAGATCGCCGTCAGTATCTGCGCCGAGCTCATCGCGGTGCGCCGCCGGGGCGACGACTACGCAAGGGCGGTATGACGGCGGAGGCTGCCGCGCTCGTACTGGCGGCGGGCGCGTCCCGCCGCATGGGTCGAGACAAGGCGGCGTTGCCCTGGGTGGACGGGCAGCCCCTGCTACTCTGGATCATGCACGCGCTCGCCGATGCAGGGTTCGTGGCACGATGCGTGCTCGGGGCGCACAACGCTGAGGCCTGGTCGGCCGTGGTGCCGTGGAACACCCGCGTCGTGAATCCCGACCCCACGCGCGGCAAGGTGTCGTCTATTCGCTGTGGTGTGCTCATGACGCCGCCGACGGCCCGGTGTCTCCTCATCACCGCCGTCGACGAGCCGCGCCCACCGTGGGTATACCGGGCACTGCTCCGACTGAAGGACACGAGTGGTGCGTCGATCGTGGCCCCGTCTGCGCACGGGCGCGTGGGACATCCGCTGGTTGTCGACGGCACGCTGCGTGCCGAGCTCATGGCGCTGCGGGAAGAGGACATGGGTCTGCGATACTTCGTCGCCAGGTGGCGGTCGGACATACGGCTGCTCAGGGGCGCGGAGGAGTTTGCCGGTCTCAATCTCAACACAGCCGAGCGCTATGCCGCCGCGCGTGCATGCTTCGCGGATGACGGGCGCGGCGGCTAGGAGGCTGTCGGATTATCGGTGATTAGAGTGCCCGTAGTCCGATTATTGGCCAGTTTTGCTTGCGCTATGCGAATTAAAAGCCTTGCCTTTACATGTATGACATGAATTTCGCGTACAAACGCGTTTTGCAGCTAAATCCGACAAGCTCCTAGAGATCTGAGTAGTAATGGAACGGAATCTGCTGCGGGTGCTGGGACGAGCACGGCAATTGAACGCCACACCTTTGCTGCTGCGCCTGGACAGCGGCAATGATGCGATCGAGAACATCGCCGTGGTTGAGGCGCACAATGAGCACGACGGGAAAGGCGCCCCGGTGTACTCCATCATCAAATGGAACCCGCGCAAGGAGAGCCCCGAGAAATGGCTCGCATATGCCGAGGAGTATGGCCACTGGCGTGAGCCACCCCGGGCAAGCGCGTCGCTCTGTTCAATGTGCGCGAAACGCGCACCCACGATGACTACGCCTATCCCCTGCGACGTGTCATGCGTGTCATCGAGCGCACCATCGACAAGCGCGGTCAGCGACTGTTGGTCCCGAGATCGAGGGCTGGTGAACGAGCCTTTTTGACGACGAGGAGACGATCATCGCCCTCTATGCCGACCATGGCACCTCCGGGCAGTACCACAGCGAGCTCAAGACCGATTTGGACATCGAGCGTTTGCTCTCGGGGAAATTTGCCACCAACGCGCTGATCCTCGCCTGTGCCGTGCTTGCTTACAACATCCTGCGCTGGACCGGGCAGAATGGCCCGCTCGGCTCGGATGCCCCGCTACGGCATCGCGCCAAGCGCCGGCGCATCGCACGGTGATGCAGGAGCTGATGTACCTGGCGGCACGGCTGATTCACACCGGGCGGCAGGTCAAGCTCGCTTTCGGCTACGGTTGCCCGGTGGTGTCCACCTTTCGGTGGCTGTACGCACAACTGGCATGCACCTGAGCGCGACCTCAGCTGGATCAGCAACGCACGTGCTACGCCGCGATGGCTTCCTATTGCCCGAGATGCCCGAGTGCGAATCGAACAAGCCACCAGCAACGCCGATCGCCACCTCACCGGCTCATTCTTTTCCGCTGAACTGACCGGCAAGACATTGTGTTTCGCCAAGTGAATCATCAGCCTATTCAGATCACGGATTCTGGAGAAGTTCTTCCGAAATCCGCACAAATATCATCGCGAATTACGCTCTTTGCTCATGCCAAATTTCGCAATTATTGGTTAATGTAATACCGAAATATTGATATTCGCTCAGTAGGAATAGTAGAATCAGAATTCCTTCTAATCCGTGCCTCAAGAGCCATTCTTACTTAATGAGGCCCATCCACTTCGGCTCCAAAACACATCCGGCCATGAGCTGGAGCCGCCGGCGCTTTTTGATCGGAAGCACGGCTGCCGGCATTACGCTCGCCCTGGTGCCGCTGGCGGCGCATGCCTCGTTTGTCGACGACGAGACCATGCCGACCGCGCCGGGCTGGTCGGGCGCCGGGTTCGGGCCCCCGCGATACCGAATCGACGGCTATGCCAAGGCCACCGGCGCGAAGCTCTATGCCAGGGATTTTCGTGCCGCCGACATGGACGGCTGGCCGGACGAGACCGATCACGCAATGCTGTTGCTGGCCTCCGACGCGACCCACCGCTTCGTCGGTACGGATCTGACAATGCTCGGCCCGGATTTGCAGCCCGACAGGGTGGTGACGGCCGAGGATCTGGAGGCCGCCCGGATCCGGGCCAAGGGCTACTTCACGGAAGATCTGATGTGCGCGAAGGGCAAAACGCCGGACTATCTCGGCCAGCCGGTCGCGTTGCTCATCTTTCGCAGGCTGGAAAAGTTCATGACCGCGCGGCAAATCCTGCGCGGGGCCAAGGGGGTCGTTGACTTCGGCGAACAGACGGGCGCGGTCGCCAAGCCGCCCTATGGTGCGAACCGCTTCACCCGCATCGGCGGGTCCGATCCGTCTCGCCCCGATGTGTTCTCTCCGACAAAGGATGGCTGGGTCGTGCCGCCACGGTTCCGCCGCTACCAGGACCCCTCGTGGCTCAATGCCGATCCTGCCACCACGCGGCGCGCCGAAGAATTCGGCCGCGAGATCCGCGCGGACCTGGACGGCGGACGGGCAGGACGGCTGTTCAAGCAGCACTTCCAGACCCAGTCGACCGACCATTTCTTCATGGAGCCTGAAAGCGGTCTTGCCTGGCACGATGCCGATAACGGCCGCCTGTCGCTGGTGCTCGGCGTGCAGGATCCGGCCAGCACGCTGAAGGCCATTGCCGAGATAGTGTCGGCCGCCGGACCGGACTACGCCATCAAAGACCTGGAAGGCCATGCCGCCTATCTGGGCGGTGCGTTTGGCGGCAAGGACATACCGCAGCTCCCGAACTATGTGGCGATCGCGGGCCTGTTCGCCGATGGTCGGCCGGTGCGGCTCGCGCTCGACCGGTTTGAGCAGTTCCAGCTCGGCATGAAGCGGCACGCCGTCACGATCGACAGCCAATTGGGGGTCGACCCGCGGACCGGAGCATTCACGGCATTCGTCTGCGATCTAGAGCTCAACGGCGGCGGCACCGCAAACGTATCGGCCAGCGTCGCCGACGTGGCGGCGATATCGTCGTCCTCCATGTACTACCTGCCGAAGAGTGACATCAACACCGTCGCTACCCATTCCCGCGGCGTGACGGCGGGATCGATGCGCGGCTATGGCGGGCTGCAGTCGATCACGGCGATGGAATGCCTGGTCGACGACATTGCCTCGCAGTTGAAGATGGACCCGATCGACCTGCGGCGGAAGAACGCCATGCGGACCGGCTATCGCAACCTGACCGGGGCGGCGCCGGCGGTCACGATCCGTAGCGAGGCGCTTCTGGATCGGCTCGAGCAGGCGCCGCTATGGTCGCGGCGGGAGGAAGACCGGTACGCTTTCGAGACTGCCCACCCATCCAAGGCCTACGGCGTCGGCGTCGCCTGTTCCATGTTCAAATACGGCACGGGCCACGACGGCGCGCTGGCGACCGTGTCGTTTACCGCCGACGGGCGCATCGAGGTCACCGCCAGCACCATCGAGATGGGGACGGGAACCTCGACCGGGATCGCGGCACGCGTTGCCGATCACCTTGGGCGCGACGCCGACCGCGTCACCCTGGATTCGGTAGGCCCAATGTGGGATCCGCTGGGTTTGGTGACCTCCGGCAATCCGCTGACAATGAGCCAGCAGGAACAGGACGCGGCCGCAAAAAATCCGCGCTGGGTCCCCGCGATCACCACCCGTGCCAGTGCTTCGGTCGGTGCGCCCGTGACGACCAATGCCGTCGCGGAGGCCGCGTATGCGCTGCTGCGCTACAGCCTGTGGCCGGCGGCGCGGGCGATCTGGCAGGCCGGCGACGAGGTGGGATTCGACGATCTGAAATGGGTCGACGGCAAACTCACTGCCAAGGAGAAGAAGCCTTTGACTTTCGCCCGGCTGGCGGAGCGCTGTCATGCTTCCGGTCAGATCACCGGCGTTATGGTGCACGCCTTCAGCCGGTGGCAGTGGGCTAGGGCCGAATTCGCGATCGGGTCCGAAATCTGGAATTGTGCTATCGACGCCCTGGCGTTGCGGCGCGGCGGGAAATGGCAGGTGCAGGACCGCCGCAAGGTGGACTTTCCTTCGGCGTACTTGGAACGGGCAGGCGAGATTTATGCAGCGATCTGCGGCGCGGTCGTGGCGCTCTCCGTCGACCGTACCAACGGTGCGATAAAGGTTCTGCGCGTGCATGAGGTGCTGGATTGCGGAAGAGCCATCGTACCCGAACTGGTATCGGGCCAGGCGCAGGGCGGCATTGCGATGGGACTCGGTCATGCGCTGACCGAGTATCTGCCGCTCTATGAGGACGGTCCGGGCAACGGCACCTGGAACGTCAACCGGTACGATGTCGTCAAGGCAAGAGACGTTCCGATCTGGGATATGACGCTCGAAACCCTACCGACGGACGAGGACGATGACGCGCCGCGGGGCATAGCTGAGATCGTCATGATTCCCGTTATTCCGGCAACCCTGAACGCAATCCATGATGCAACCGGAAAACGCTTCACCAAGCTGCCGGTGACCCCTGACGATGTTCTCAAGGTGCCGTGACATGGAAACGGTGCAAATCTCCATGACCGTCAATGGACGGCAAACCGGTCCCCATACGATTCCCGCCGGCTTGGCGATGGTCGATTTCCTGAACGACTATCTTGGCCTGACCGGTACGAAATTCGGCTGCGGCATCGGTGTCTGCCATGCTTGTGTGGTGATCATCGACGAGCCTGACGGAACCAGCCGGACCATGCGGACATGCATCAACGGCGCCGCGGTCTTTGCCGGAAAACGGGTGAGAACCGTCGAGGCGCACGCGGAGGAGGGGCGGCTTTCCAAGGTCCAGCAGGCCTTCGTCGATCATTTCGCCTTCCAGTGCGGCTACTGCACCGCGGGCTTCGTCAACGAAGCGACGCGTCTCATGGAGGAACTCGCACGCAATCCCGTTTCGCCGGACGCGCTCAAGGACCGGATCGAGGCTTCGCTCGGCGATCATCTCTGCCGCTGCAGCGGTTATGTCCGCTACTATGAGGCGGTGCGCGACCTGATCCTCGCAGATTCGCAGTTGACGACGCGATAGGCCATGTGGCGCTGGATCGTACGACTGGCGGCTCTGCTTCTGATCGCGATCGCGGCCTATAGCCTTTTCGCGCTGATGTGGGGTGTGCCCTCGGTCGCCGATCATCCGCTATCGCGTGACCCCGCGACCATCGCGGCCGGCAAGTATCTGGCGGCGGCGGGCGACTGCGCGTCCTGCCACACCGCCGAGGGCGGCGAAACCTTCGCCGGCGGGCGGCCTTTGGCCACGCCGTTCGGTACGATCTATTCGGCGAACATCACACCGGATCCGAAAACCGGCATCGGCAATCTGAACTCGGCCCGGTTCTACCAACTCATGGCCTATGGTGCGGACGGCCTACTTGCTCCGCTCTACCCGGCGATGCCCTACACATCCTTTCACAACGTCACGCGGGTGGACAGCGACGCCCTGTTCGCTTACTTCATGAGCGTGCCGGCAGTGGAACAGCCTGCCACGCCCAATGAGATGTCGTTTCCCTTCAACATTCGCCCGTTGATGTTCGGCTGGAATTTTCTGTTCGCCAGCCGCCGACCGTTCGAGAAGAATCCGGACAAGGACGAGGTTTGGAACCGAGGCGCCTATCTGGTCGAGGGGCTCGGTCACTGCGGCGAATGTCACACGCCTCGCAACACACTCAGCGCCATGGAGGCAAACCGGGCCTTGGAAGGCGCAGTCATCAGCGGGTTTGAGGCCCCGAATATCACCGCGACCGCGCTGGCTGAGCGTGGCTGGAACCGCGAGGATCTCGTCCTGTATTTCGAGGCCGGAGCGAGCCCGCAGGGGTCCGCGTTCGGAGAGATGTTCCTGGCGGTCAAGAATTCGCTGCGCCTGCTGACCCACGACGACCGGATGGCGATCGCCACCTATCTGATGGATGTCGACGCAAACGCGCCAAGCAAGGGCGAGGCCGTGGTCGCGGCAATGGGCGGGAAAACGCATGAGAACTGGTCCGGACAGGTGCTTTATCTATCCAACTGCTCGCTTTGCCACGGACCGGACGGGCAAGGCATCGAGTCGACGATGCCGCGGCTTACCGGAAACGCGACGCTTGCCCAGCCGGACGGCGTAAATCTGATCGAAGTCATGGCCCATGGAATCGATCCGCAGAGGATGTCCCTGACGCGGGGTTATGGTCCGATGCCGGCGTTTCAGAACCGGCTTTCGGCCGCCCAGATTGCCTATCTCGCCAACTACGTACGGTCGGTTTTCGCGGTCGACGGGAATGACCTTCCGAATCTCAGCGAGGCGGATGTGAATCGGATCCTGCGATAAGGGATAAGATCCCAGCGCGCTCTGCTCGCCGATAGCTGGATTGTTGTTGGCTCCGCCAGTTGAACGACTCGAACCGACAAGGTCCGGCACCCACTCGTTGCGACGCACGACGGCGGTGCTATCAACGGAGAACAGGCGATGTGCATTCCGGTGAAACTGGACAGTGATTCCGGCGGAAGGTGGACGCCTGTTCCGGTGCAAAGTGGACAGCGCATCCCTCGCGAAGTACGCTGCCGCTTTTCGCAGGATGTCTTTCTCCCGCTTCAGTCGAGCATTCTCTGCCCGCAGACCCGACAGCTCCATCTACTCGGGCGTCACCTTCGCGGCGCCCGCTCCGTTGAGCCTACCCGCATCGAATTTCTTCACCCAGTTGCGCAGCGTCTGCTCGACTAGGCCCATTTCCTTGGCCACCGCACCCACGCTCTTGCCATCCTTGACCCGCTTGACCGCCTGCTCCTTGAACTCGACGGTGTACTCCCGCTTCGGAATCTTCTGCATCATCGTCTCCAGTGTGACCGACAGTTTACGTCACCCTTGGAAGACGAAATTTCGGGGGAACCTCACTCACGCAGCCACTGCAGCTTCTCATTTCCGAACTCTTCGATCGCCTCCCACCCATGAGCACCACTGATAACCGCACAGATCACAAGAATCACGATGTCAATAAGGTCGTGAAGCTTGTTGCGCTCAACGCGCGGATCCTTTAGCTTGGAGAAATGGTCATGGATGCTTGCTGTCACGAGAAACTCCTCAAGTCGTTTCTCGCTACCATGAACTAACTCACTGTGTCATTTAAATTTTAAGCGCCATCGCCCTGCTCGCCGGCACCTCGTCCACTGCGTCTCCCGGGTTTTTGGAGTATCATTGCGGCATTTTTGTCATATCGGTAGTTCCCAATCGATGGTAGGTAAACTGCTCAAGAGGGTCTTCGGCAGCCGCAACGAACGGCTGATCAAACTGATGGCGAGGACGGTCGCCCAAGTCAACGCTCTGGAGCCCCGGATCGAGCAGCTGTCAGACTCCGAGCTGCAGGCAAAGACGGCCGAGCTCCGCGGACGGCTCCAGGGGGGTACTGCCCTGAACGACCTGCTCCCGGAGGCCTTCGCCGTGGTACGCGAGGCGGGTCGGCGGGTGCTGGGTATGCGTCATTTCGATGTCCAGCTCATCGGCGGCATGGTCCTCAACGACGGCAAGATCGCCGAGATGCGCACCGGCGAGGGCAAGACCCTGGTCGCCACCCTTGCCGCCTACCTGAACGCCCTGCCCGCCAAGGGTGTGCATGTGGTCACGGTGAACGATTATCTGGCCCGCCGTGACGCCGAGTGGATGGGCAAGATCTACCGCTTCCTGGGCCTGTCCGTGGGTGTAATCAACTCATCCGGCGGCATGGGGCCGGATGCCGCGTCCTACCTCTACGACCCGGGATACGAGTCGCCGGCAGGCGAGGGCCACCGCCATATGCGGCCGGTCACCCGCAAGGAGGCCTACGCCGCCGACATCACCTACGGCACCAACAACGAATTCGGCTTCGACTACCTGCGCGACAATATGGCCTTCGTGGCCGAGCAACGGGTGCAGCGCGACCCCTTCTACGCCATCGTGGACGAGGTGGACTCCATTCTCATCGATGAGGCCCGCACGCCCCTGATCATCTCGGGTCCCTCCGAGGGCAGCACCGAGCTCTATCAGAAGATCGACAAGATCATCCCGAGCCTAACCCGCCAGCCGCCCACCACCAACGAGGAGGGACAGCCGGACTTCGGACCCGGGGACTTCTCGGTGGACGAGAAGGCGCGCCAAGTCTATCTCAGCGAGGACGGCCATCAGAAGGTGGAGGACATGCTCGGGGAGATGGGCCTGCTCGGCGAGGGCGAGAGTCTCTACGACCCGGCCAACATCGTGCTGATGCACCATGTCTATGCCGCCCTGCGCGCCCACGCCCTGTTCCAGAAGAACGTGGAGTACATCGTCCGGGACGGTCAGATCATCATCGTCGACGAATTCACCGGCCGCACCATGCCCGGTAGGCGCTGGTCCGAGGGCCTGCACCAGGCCGTGGAGGCCAAGGAGGGGGTGCCCGTCCAGCAGGAGAACCAGACCCTCGCCTCCATCACCTTCCAGAACCTGTTCCGTCTCTTCCCGAAGCTCTCGGGGATGACGGGCACCGCAGATACGGAAGCCTACGAGTTCCAGCAGATCTACGGCCTGGAGGTGGTGGTCATCCCGACCAACGAGCCCATGATCCGCAACGACATGGGGGATCTGGTCTACCTCACCCAGAAGGAAAAATACGCGGCCATCACTGCGGATATCGATGATTGTGTGAAGCGGGGCCAACCGGTCCTGGTGGGCACGGCATCCATCGAGACCTCCGAGCTCATCTCGGAGCTCCTGACCAAGGAGAAGGTTCCTCACGAGGTGCTCAACGCCAAGCAGCACGAGCGCGAGGCGGGTATCGTCGCCCAGGCCGGACGTCCGGGCTCGGTCACCATCGCCACCAACATGGCGGGTCGGGGGACGGACATCGTCCTCGGCGGCAACCTGGACGCGGAGCTGGAGCAAAACTCCGATTTGGATGCCGAGGAGCGCATCCGCGAGGAGTGGAAGCAACGCCACAGTCAGGTTATCGAAGCCGGCGGGCTGCACGTCGTCGGCACCGAGCGCCACGAGTCGCGACGCATCGACAACCAGCTTCGGGGCCGCTCCGGACGCCAGGGCGATCCGGGCTCGAGCCGCTTCTATCTGTCCCTGGAAGACAACCTTATGCGCATCTTCGCCTCGGAGCGTGTCGGCACCATGATGCAGAAGCTGGGAATGGAGGAGGGCGAAGCCATCGAGCACCCCTGGGTCACCAAGGCCATCGAGAACGCCCAGCGCAAGGTCGAAGGACGCAACTTCGACATCCGCAAGCAGCTGCTGGAATACGACGACGTGGCCAACGACCAGCGCAAGGTCACCTACCAGCAGCGCCGCGAGCTCATGGACGCCACGGATGTATCCGATACGGTGGATGCCATGCGGGCCGACGTTTTGTCACGAACCATCGATGGATATATCCCACCCCAGAGCCTGGAGGAACAGTGGGACATCCCGGGATTGGAGAAAGCGCTGTCCGAGGGTTTCGACGGCGACTGGCCGATTGCCAAGTGGCTTGAAGAAGACCCGGACTTGCACGAAGAGACCCTGCGCGAGCGCATCGCGGAGCGTGTAGCCGAGCGGTATGCTGACAAGGAGAAGGTGGTTGGCGCGGATGTCGTTCGGCAGATCGAGAAGGCGGTGATGCTCCAGATGCTCGATACCCAGTGGAAGGACCATCTGGCGGCCATGGACTACCTGCGCCAGGGTATACACCTGCGCGGCTACGCACAGAAGAACCCGAAGCAGGAGTACAAGCGCGAGGCCTTCGAGATGTTCAGCGCCATGCTGGACAGCCTCAAGCAAGAGGTGGTCGGCACCCTATCCAAGCTTCAGTTCCAGCCCTCTGGGAACCTCGACCCCTTTGGTGAGGCGGAGCCAGCGGAACGGGAATTCCAGTTCCAGCATGAGGAGTTTCACGGCATGGATGTGGAGCCGCAAGAGCAGCCAGCCGAGATGGCGTCCGCGGTGGAGCAGCAACCCTACGTCCGCGAGCATCGCAAGATCGGGCGCAATGAGCCCTGTCCCTGCGGCTCGGGAAAGAAGTACAAGCACTGCCACGGCAGGGCGAGCTGACCCCATTTCCCGGGTCACGCCAGAGGCGCGCTGGGCTTAGGCCCAGGCGGGTCAGCGTACCATCGGCCAGCTGGTGGACGACGCTATTTGTAAAGGCTATGACAGGGGTCAGTAGCCGAACGGACCTACTTCCCGTTCCGGCGGTGGCATCCACCTCGGCCTGGGCGGAGGTGGTGGGGCACTGTATCGACGAGGTACCGATGGGCGAGGCGCCCGTCTCGGGGCAGGGGTCGGATTTCTTACCGGCGGAAGTTTCAGGGTAGCCTCCGATGGAGCGGACGGTACCGGCTCGGGGGCGGCAGCTTCCGGCTCCTCGTATGCGGGCTCCGGCTCGGCAGAAGTGGCCGTGACCTGCGGCTGGCCGGACGAAGCCTTTGGGACAGCATCGGGATTCTCTGCGACCCAGAGGTCGTAAAGGGACCCCCAGGCCTTCGCCGTGACGATACCGGCGGTCTCGTCCGCCTCGAGACCAAGCGAGGCCAGCCATTTGCGAATCGATTCCTTCTGAGCGGATTGCACCGCCTTGTCGCGCCAGGCGGGGATGCGGATCGCCATGATATCGCCCACCAGATCCCTTGCGCCGGCAGGCAAGGGATATGCGGTGGCCTGGTCCGCGAGCTTGCGGTCTTCCTCCAGGATGACGCGGGCCTTGGCCACCAGTAGCGCCTTGTGAAGCTTCTGCTCCGCCAAACGTTGCTGTTCCGCATCGAGTCGTTCTGCCTCCTCCTCGGCAAGCTCGGATGCCAAGTCTGCTTCAGCAGTCCCGGCCAAGTCGTCCCCGTCCTCCAAGGGGGGGGGTGAGGTCGTGGCTTCAGGGGTCTCTTTCACGGCGACGGAAGAGCGCTCCGTCAGCCAGGGCTTGGCCTCGTAGAGCCCCCAAACAAGGGCGCCGAAGATAGCGGCCCCGAGCGTGATGATGGCAAAAAGACCCAGCAGGGAATAAAACGCTCGCCTCACTCGCGGTACGGCGACGACCAGGAGGACGACTGCGACGACGACGGCGATGGCAATCCCGGGCATGGGCGGTTCCTACACTAGCGAGGCGAAGCCTCAGAGCTTGTGAAAAATTCGGACGCCGTAGCGAGGGCGTCTCTGGGCATTCTAAACAAGGCGCCGTACGTGAAAACTTCGTGGAGACCAGAGAACATCCAACTCGCGAGAACCGGCTCGATCCATGGATCGTCCTTCGCGCATTTTCGCACCTTTTGCGTGCTTGTCAGCCCCTCGCATCCCGAGCGGCCCGATCATTAGGAAAACGCTGCTGATTTCGGCCGGGATGGCTGATAATTGGCATCTCCTCAGGAGGTCGACTCGCGTCAGGGATCAGTGCAGCAGCTGGGAACCGCCTGCGCCCCGGTCACGCGCCACCAGCGGAAGGGATGCATGATGCTCGGTCAGCCGCCAGGACCCGGCCTCGCGCAGGTAGACATTGGTCGCCAGTACCCGATTGGCGGACTCCGGTGGCCTGTTGCGAGGTCGGATCCGCTCCTCCACCAGGCGCACGGCCAGGTTCCCGGCAACGATGCTCTCGATGACGCGATACTCGATGGCGGGTGGCACGCTGCCGGAGAAGATCTCCATCCAGCTCTGGATGACCGCCGCCTTTCCTCGGAGCAAACCACTCCCGGGGTGGATGCACAGGACATGCTCGCCGTCGTGCCAGACCGCGGCCATCAGGTCCAGGTCGACCCTGGCAAAGGCCTCGTAAAAGGCGGCCTCGACGGCCTCGGGCGAATCGAGCTCTCTACTGGCCATCAACTACCTTCCGTCTCCCCGACCGGTCCTCTTTACCCGCTGCGTCGCTGTCCGTGTCCGTTGCCTCGACAGCGCGGCGAGCGCGCAGGAAGCGCTGCTCCAGGTTGGTGGCAACGGACCCCGGAGCAGGGCCGCACAGATACCATTGCTGCAGCAGCCGGAAGCTGGCCTCCAAGGGATCCTTCTCGCCCTCGCTCATGCGCTCGGTGAGGCGTGTAACCTGGAACCGAAGGCGCTCTTCGGCGAGCTCCGGCGGAGACTCCACCTGGGCGAGGATCTCCAGGTGCAGGCAAAGCTCCGCGCGCCGCTCACCGTCGGCGGCGAAGGCGCTACGTAGAGCCTGCAGCTTTTCTCCGCCTTGGCTCAGGGCCTCCAGCGCCCGCCCGAATCTCTTTGCCATCGCTGCCTGTATGTCTGTGTTGCGGTGGGTCGGCAGTGCCAGCCAATCCGCCTCCAGGGTGGTCAAGACCGGATCGAGATCCGCGTCCACCACCTCCAATGCCCGCTCCAATCGCTCGCACAAAGCGGCCTGTTCCGCGAGCAGATCCAGATCCCTACGGCGCTGCTCCTCGAGAAGCTCCCGACGACGGTACTCGGCCCGGCGCCGAGCCGCTCGCCAGCGTTGGACAAGGGCGGACCCGGAGCGGCGGGGAACGGGCAAGGCATCCAGATCCCGCCAGCGGCTGTCCAGTTCCCGCAAAGCGGTGCTCAGCTCGTCCGGACCGGCATCGGAGTCGGAGTCGGAGTCGGAGTCGGAGTCGGCCAGTTTCTCCGCTTCCGAACAAAGGTCCTCGCGCCGATTCAGATTCTCGGTGAGCTCGGCATCCTGGGCCTCCTGCTGCTCCCGACGGCGGTTGAAGAGCACATCGCAGCCCGCGCGAAAGCGCTGCCACAACCGATGTTCCTCCTTTTGCCGAGCCGCCACGCTGGTTTGCCACTGCCGCTGCAGGCGCTTGGCCTCTTCGATGGCGCGCCCGAGATCCGGCTCCTCGGCGAGGGCCTCGATCCGGGCGATGAGCTCACGCTTGTGTGCCAGGTTGCGCTCCCGCTCCTCCGCAAGATACCCGTCCAGGCGCTTCAAGGCACCGCGGAAGCGCTTTTCCAGGCCCTTACGGTAACGGCCTTCCACGGGTCCCATCTCGGACCAGGCCTGTCGCATCTCCCGGTCCGCGCGCGCCGCCTTCTTCCAGTCCATGCGCTCCCAGTCGGCCTGGTCGAGGAAGTCCTCGAGCCCTGCGCACAGCTCCTCGCGCTCCCGTCGGTTAATCTCCAGTTGGGCCGCCTGCTCGTCGAGATAAGGCTTGCAGCGTTCGTAGACCCGCTCGGAAGCCGCGTGGAAGCGCTCCCACATGGGGTGGTTGACGGGGGACCCACCCTTGTCGAGTCCCTTCCACTCCATCTGCAGGTCGTGCAATCGCAGGGCAATGGCCTCCAAACGCAGGTCCTCCGAGGTAAGCGCCTCCACGGCGACACACAGTCCCTCACGGTGCTGATCTGCCCCCCACTTGCGCCACTTCTGCAGATCCCGAAAACCGGGCGCCAGGGCACGCAGTCTCGCGACTGCCTCTGCGTACGCCTTGGGCGGTAACCCGCTGTGCTCGATCAGCTCGATGGCCGCGGTGATACTCTGGTAGAAGGATTCCGCCTCCTTGAGAAGGCCCTTCTCGAGGGCCTCTGCGAAGTCGTCGATCTTCCCGGGGAGCCGCTCGAGTCCTTTCTCCGCCTGTGTCTCTTGCTTGCGCAGGCGCTCGTCGAGCCTCTCGCGCACCTCGGTCAAACGTCCAAAGAGGGACCTGTCGACGCCCTTGGCGTCGAGGTGCTGCCGGGCCTCAGCGATCAGCCCACGGATCTTCTGTCGGTCCAGGGGCCTGGCGCTCTCGAGGAGCTTCTCCGCCTGCCCCACCAGCTCCTGCAGCCGGGAGCTGCGTCGGGCCGCCTCCCGCAGCTCACTCAGGTGCCCGGATGCCACCCCCATGGCCGCCTCGTACTCGCGATCCAGCTCCCCCTGCTCCTTGTCCCGGGGAGAGGCCAGCTCGTCCCAGCGGGCGGGAATTCGCTCCAGGGCCTCGGCGAGCGGCGATTCGCCGTCCAAGGCGGAGACTGACTGGGCGGAGACTGACTGCAGCTCCTCGATCAGAGCCTCGCGCTCCGCACGGACGGCCTCACGGGCCTCTTCGGCCGCGATCTGGGCCTCGTGCTCGCTGCGGTACTCCTCGTAGGCAATCAGAAAACGCTCGCGCAGATCAGAGTAGCGGGCCCTGAGCTCCGGGTCTGTTTCCTCCTCGATCTCCGCCCATTGCCGGTCCAGAAGATCCAAGAAGGCCCGGTCCTGGACCCACTTCCCGAAACGACCAAGGCGCCCGAGCTTCTCGCACAGGTCTTCGCACTGGGCGCGGATGCGCTCGGGCAAGGCCTCGCGCTCGGCGATCTCCCTGAGCCTCCGGCGCGCGGTGCGATAGACCCGCGTATCCTTCTTCCCGATGTTCTTGATGACCCGCGCGAGGGCCTCCTTGTCCTCGAGCAGCTCGACCGCCGCGCTTCGGTTCGCCGCCGTGGCGTCGCTCACGGCGCAGCTCGCGAGCACTTCCGGATTTCTGATCTCGAGGATGGCCGCCCGTCGCAGCTCAGCCTCCCGCCCCTTGCGAGCCACCTGCTCGAGGATTTCCTCGTCGTCCACGGCTGCAACCTCCGTCAGCCGCTCCGCCAAGGGCGGGGCGCCCTCTTCCACAGCACAGAGCAACGTACGATAGCGGGCAGAGGCAATGACTCGCACAGACGCATCCGGGTCCGTGGCGACCAGGTCTCGCAGTGCCTCCAGGCTCCTTATTCGCCGGCAGGCCTCGCAGCGGGCACCCGCATCCTGAGCCTCGCGGGCGGTCCGGATCAGGGCCTCGTGATCGTCCCGGGAGGGAACGGGCGGCTTCTTCCTGCCGAGGAGTCGCTTGAAGATCATCGGATCGCGAATCTGCCCGCGAAGGGCCCGAGCATCAGGGCCCGGGGTCCCGAACAAAGGGATTGTTCCGGCGCTCGATGCCGAAGCTCGACATGGGCCCGTGTCCGGGAATGAACCTGACATCGTCGCCGAGCGGGAAGAGGCGAGAGCGGATGGAGCTCACCAGATCCTGGTAGCTGCCGCCGGGAAAATCCGTACGCCCGATGGAGCCCTGAAATAGCACATCCCCGACCTGAGCCAGTTTGGCCGCCCGATCGAAGAAGACGACATGCCCCGGAGTATGGCCGGGGCAATGGATGACCTCGAGCTCCCGGACACCGAGCCTCACCCGATCACCGTCTGCGAGCCAGCGACCCGGGGTGAAGGAGCGAGCTTCGGCGACACCGAACATCCGCGCTTGACCGGCCAGGGACTGGAGCCAGAGGTCATCGTCCCGGTGGGGGCCCTCGATAGGCAGGTCGAGACGCTCCGCGAGATCCGCGACTCCGCCCACGTGATCCACGTGGCCGTGCGTGAGCAGGATCTTTATCGGCTCGACCCCCGCCTGCCGGATTTCTCGCAGAATGATCTCCGGATCGCCGCCCGGGTCAATGACAGCGGCCCGGGTGGTCTCGTCGCACCAGAGGAGGGTGCAATTCTGCTGAAAGGGGGTTACAGGGATAATCTTGAATTGCAACATCGGGAAGGTCTCGCGGCGAGTCGCCGGACACTGCAGTCCCCTCCGGCACCGAGGCCAACAGCAGCCCGGTCAGCCCTCCCGCAGCATTTCATAGAGTCGATCTTTCATCATAAGACGTTCTTTTTTCAGGGTCTCGATGGTCTCGTCCGCCACCGGGGTGCCCAGCTCTTCCAGCTTCCTGACCCGCGCATCCAAGCTATCGTAATCATTCATCAGGTCCGCAAACTTCCCATCGGAATCGGAGAGGACGGAAATCCTCTCCTCCAGATCCGGAAACTCATGAAGAAGATCGTGGGGTTCGCCAAGCATGGATCCTCGTCTCCTATTTCGCGTTGATTCAGGAAACCTGATGGTAACAAAACCCCGCGCATCGGTCCCGGGGCCCGCACGGTGACCCGCCGCCCCCTCATTTCTTCTTCTTGGCGTCGAGCCGTTTGATGACCTCGGCAGTCAGATCCAGTGCCTGGTCGATGTAGAGAAGACCACTCTGGTGGCGCTCGAAGACGGCGGAAACCTTCTTCTCCTTGGCTACGGCGGTGATGATCGCCTGCGCCGGGCCCAGGATGGACTTACCGAGCTTGTTTTGCTCTTCCAACAGCTCCCGTTGTGCCTTCGCCCCTTCCTGCTGCAGCTTCTTTACCCGTTTCTGAAGCTCCGCCTTTTTCTTATCGAGCTCCGCTTGGCTCATCAGGGCCTGGTCTCTCTGGAGGGTCCCCTGCAGCCGGCGAATCTCTTGCTGCTCCTCGGCAAACTCCGCTTGTCTGCCGGAGAACTTCTCTTTGAGCGTAGCCTGTGCCTCTTTGCCCATCGCGCTCTTATCGAGAATCACCTGCATGTCCACGTAGCCGATCGACCCTGACTGCGTCGCGGCAGAGGCCGTCGCGGCCAGGAACAGGAGTGGCAGGATGCAGCGTACGAGAAGTTTCATGATCGCAAATTCCTCCATTTGTGCCGGTTTGGTCGCTACCACCGGATTCTACTCGTCCGGAGAAGATGCCGGTATAGGCCCGCAAGAGGGAGCCACTCGCCCGCGCCAAGAATCCGCCCTGGTCGTAGACCTTCATCCCCGTTTGCATCCGGCGCCCGGCTGTTGGATTCTTGCCGCCGGTAAGGGCAGAGCGTTGAGAGAGGCCGAAGCGATGGGGAAATCACTCCAGGACCAGCTCCTCGAGGCCGGTCTGGTCAGCAAGCAACAAACGAAGCAGGTCCGATCATCCAAACGCAAACACACCAAGCAAAGTAGCGGCAAAGGGACCACGGGCGATGAGGCGCGGCGACGGGCACAAGAGGCGGCAGCCGAGAAGGTGCGGCGCGACAGCGAGCTGAATCGCCGGCTTCAGGAGGAGGCGAAACGCAAGGCCGAGGCGAACGAGCTGCGCCAGCTCATCCACCAGAACCGCGTACCTCGGGGGGAAGGCGATGTCGCCTACAGCTTTCTCGACGAAGGCAGCGTCAAGCGCATCTATGTGACGGCGGAGCAGCAACGAAAGCTCGCCAAGGGGCATATGGCCGTCGTACGCCAGGACACGGGCTATGAGATGGTGCTCCCCGAGATTGCGGAGAGGATCCGCCATCGCAGTCCGCACCTGATCGTCCTTCTCAACGAGGCGGGGGACGAGGACGACGGGGACGACGCCTATGCGGACTTCAAGGTACCGGACGATTTGATGTGGTGATTCGCGTCGTGCCGACGCAAATACAAAGGAGTGAGATTTCTGTGGCAAACAACGGGAATTACCGGTTGGCGGTGTTGATCGATGCCGACAACGCGCAGCCTGCAATCGTGGAAGGACTCCTGGCGGAGGTCGCGAAATACGGCACTGCCAGCGTCAGGCCCATCTACGGCGATTGGACGCAGCCCAATCTCGGGGGATGGAAGTCGGTGCTGCTGGCGCACTCGATCCAGCCCATTCAGCAGTTCGGGTATACGAAGGGAAAAAACGCAACCGACGGCGCCATGATGATCGACGCCATGGATCTGCTTTATACGGGAAGATTCGACGGCTTCTGCATCGTCTCCAGCGACAGCGATTTCACGCGCCTCGCCGCCCGCATCTAGGGAGTCCGGACTGCTGGTCTACGGATTCGGAGAGAAGAAGACGCCGGGACCCTTCGTGGCGGCGTGCGACAAGTTCGTCTTCACCGAGCTGTTACGTCCACAAGACGATGACGCCGGAGCTTCGGCACGCAAAGCGCAAAAAGAGCTCAAACAGGATGCCAAGCTCGCCAATCTGTTGCGCACCGCAGTCGAAGCCGCCTCGGACGACACGGATTGGGCTCCGTTGACCACGGTCGGCAGCACGATAGCCAAACAGGCCCCGGAATTTGACGCGCGCAACTATGGGTCGGATGTTCCCTGACCGAATTTCATATTATTGCGTAATATCAATAGGATAGCGTGATTTTTGGTCAGAATGTGGTCACTAAAATAATCACATATAAGTTGATATGCTTGGCGCATTGAGCCATAAT